>SDBT01001521.1_pt1 | contig 40996 bp, 80 predicted proteins | sample 2277101 | NCBI WGS metagenome assembly SDBT01 (sample SAMN10404973, study PRJNA504765) | marine sediment metagenome | isolation source: marine sediment core GS10_PC15, 103 cmbsf | place: Arctic Ocean: Southern Knipovich Ridge | collected 2010 | reverse complement strand
TCCTCCAGATGCGTCGGTCTTTCTAAAATAAATAGTTGTTTTTGCACAATTATTTAATACTATCTTAAAACTACAATAAGCTTCGCTTTCTTGTTGTTCATATCCGAGTCTTTCTATTGCTGAAAAAATATCTTCTTTAGAATTTATCATAGTATTCATTTAACCTCTCCTGTGGACACAAATTTAAATAAATTGAAGTTGTAGATAAATCCTCATGCCCTAATAATCCTTGAATTGTTGGTAAACTAATTCCTTTTCTTAAACACTGCGTTGCAAACCCATGCCTTAACGAATGAAAATGTACTTTAGGTTTCTTTTTTAGAAACCCTGCCTTATCTGCGTAATATTTAAATGCTTTTTGTAAAGCTCTTTGCTTACAAGCAATTGGGATAAACTGTAAATGCTTCTCTTTAAAATTCTTTGGAATTGAAACTATTCTATCTTTAGAATTCTTTCCCATGTTGATTCTTATTTGTTTCTTCTTAAAATCAATATCTTCTGGTTTTAAATTAACAACCTCACTTATTCTTAATCCAGAACCCCAAGCCAATACAAATGCTACCTTGTGGTGCATCTTTTGAGTTGCAGATAATAAATCTGTAAACTCTTGTTCATCAACTTCTATCGGTAAAGGTTTTGCCTTAACTTTCTTTCCTTTTCTTTTTGGTCTCATTTATTCCACCTTTGTTCAGAATATTTATCTCTATACACAACATCCATATAGTCTTTAGATTTAATTGGAATAAGAACTATAACTTCAAAGCCCTCTTTTTTAAATGTCTTTTTTAAATCACTAACATAAACTTGATGAGGTAATAATAATTGGTAAGGTATCAACCCACCCCCTTTATTTCCCATTAAAATAACACAGTTACAATCTTTTGGAACTTTAAAATCTACACATCCACCCAAATTATCAAAAGAACTTTTATGTATTTTTACAGATTTGCCAAAAATCATCTTCTTGTTTTCTTCAATAATCTTCTTTTGTTTTATCTTTTCTTTTTCATGCTCAGCTTCACATTTAATCGCATCCTCTTTGTTTTCATAAGTCTTTTTACATTCACTGCATGTCCAAGTTTGTTTTATCATAGTTCTTTTACGAATGTCTCCCTTTTAAGTCTTTCGGTCTATTACGAACCCCCCGTTTAACTTTATAGGGGTGAAACTTACTTATGTGTTTGCTAACACGAATGTTCTTCATCCAATGGTATCCAATCATTAGAACCACATTCACAATGTGCATCCTCATAAATTGGGCTACAACTGAAAGTTTCTTCTCCACATTTTTTACATTTAATTTCCATATTCTCTTTTTGAACCTCTTACGAATATACTCTCTGTTTTTTCTCCAACCACAGAGAGAGATATTTAGTCATGCTTTCAATCTCTCTCCTTTAAGGATTATGGGTCCTTGTGGTCATGACAGGAGTATGATTACTTTTGATAATATATTATCATTTATAATAATATACTTTCTTTTGAACAAATGCGAATATCTTAATTACCTAATTTATATTTCAATTTTGAAAGTTCTCTTTCTCTTTGAGTAACTTCTTCTTCAAGATTTCTTTTATCTCTTATTTGTTGGAAATACTTGTTAATAACACATCTTGTTTCGTCTAATCCATATTTTTGAATTAGTTTTCTAACTGAATTCACAATGGCTTTCTTAGTTCTCTTATTAAGTTTTTCTATCATTTTTCCTCCCTTTTAATTTAATTAAATCATCTTTTCTTATTAAATAGTAGGGATTCTTTATTTGTCTTGAGAATCTCGCTCTTGGCATAGGTTCTGTAAACTCTTTTCTTCCTTCTCTACTTGCTCTAAACTTTTGAGTTCTAATTAATCTAACCTCTAAAAAAATGTCCCCTATTTTAACAACTTTATCTGCTGTTGTTATTAATTGTTCTTGTCCATATTCATTTACAGACTTTTCAAGTTTAGGCATTTTCAACCACCTTCTCTTTTCTTGAATTAAGCGTCTGTTGTGCTAATCTTTCTCTTGCTATTTTACAATACTTTTCTTCTTTCTCTATTCCTATAAAACTTCTCCCTGTTTGTACACAAGCAAGAGCAGTAGTTCCTGAGCCAATACAGTTATCTAAAATTAAATCCCCCTCATTTGTATAAGTCTTTATTAAATATTTAAATAAATCTACTGGTTTTTGAGTTGGATGTTGTGACTTATTTTTTTCTGTATTAAACTTAATAATACTTGTAGGGTATCTTTCTTCACTAACATTTCCCCCTTCTACATAAGAACCAACATGTTCAATATATCCTCCCCCAGAGGTATACTTTTTTCCATTAGTTTTTTGGGGGTTATAAGTTCTTGGATATTTTTCATCAAATCTTCTTATTAATTCCTTCCTAAATTCTAAATTTGCTTTATTCAAAATCTCCCATTCAATAAAACCCTCCATTCTATCTATCCCAAATATCTCTATCAACTCTAAATATGTCTTTTCAGTGCATAGATTAAATTGGGTGCTTCCAATTCTAGTTAAATGATCTCTTTTTTGACCAACTTCTCCCTTTGTTGCCTTTCTTGGAGTTACATAAAAAGTATGCTCTGCTTTTCTATGTCCTAACTTCTCATTAATCTTTTTTAAATCTAAACCAATAAAATCTAATACTTTTTTAAAATATATTCTTTGGGGGTGTTCTCCTTTTACATCATGCTTCGAGTATTCATTACTAAAAACAATTACATCTTCAAAGTTTTTCATTGGCATAACATTTGCCAATAGGGGATTTGCACCTTGTTCCTTTTCCCATATCCATTGATGACTAAATTGTTCTATGTTACTACTAATTAATTTTGTTGTGAAGGGTTGTGATGCTGTTAATATTATAAATCCATTTGGTCTTATTACTCTTTTATATTGCTCCCACATTTTATCTAAAGGGATAATTTCATCCCAAGAACAAGCAGTAGTTCCATAAGGTAAATCACATAAAATCATATCTACTGATTTATCTAGAATCTCTTTCATTAGTTCTAAACAATCTCCTTGATGTATCTCATTTATTTCTAACATTTAGTGTTCTCCTGTTGATTACCTGAACTCTTAAACCAAAAACCTTTTATCATCCCAATAAGATAATCTCTGCTCCTATTTTTAAGGAATTCTTCAAGGTCTTTTTCTGTTTCTATTCCCATGATTTCACCTCCTTCACCTTTGACTTTAATTCCGTCTGTCCTTCGTTATAACAATCAAAGCATTGCTCCCTAGTTCCATTTAAACCAACAGAATCAACCCACTCTAGATAATGAGCTGTACCAAGAATATTATCTTCAATTACAATCAACCCATCTGTATCACATCCACATTTATACTCAGTCATTTTGACTTCTCCTGTGGTAATTGCGTCTGTTCAAACAATCTATTAATAAAGACTTCTAAATCATCTGCATGAATTAACCAACCACCTTGATGCTCTTGAAACTCATGCTCTTTAATCCAATTTAATATTTCCTCTCTCATTTGTTCTCCTGTGATAATAATTGCGTCTGTTCTAAAAAAGGTTTAATCCTCGCTTTTGCTATTTTAATATAATCATCTTCCTTTTCAATTCCTATTCCATTTCTATTTAGTTTTGCACAGGCAATTAAAGTAGTTCCACTTCCCATAAATGGGTCTAAAACAACTGCTCCTTCTTTGCTTACTAATTTGATTAAGTATTCCATTAATTTTATTGGTTTAACTGTTGGATGGTTGTTCTTTCTTAAATGAACTCCTCTGTTTCTTGGATTATCTCCTCCTGGATTGCCTTCCTTTCTTGATAAATCTTGTTTTTGCTCATCCAAATCCTCACAACCTAAATTCCTTTCACTCTTTGATGCCTTTGCACAATAAAAGAACCGTGAAGAGTCTTCTAAATCATCACAATTAATCCATTTTTGACAATCACTACAAAAGAATCTTTTCTCGTCTATTTCCAACTCTTTATTTAGGTGTTGACATTGTTTTATACTTTTGAAAAATCTTGATGCTCCACCATTGTCTCCGAATCCAGGGTCTCTTTTTTCTATTTTATTTGCATATTTTCCATACTTATCGCTTGTTGTTTGATTAGCTCTGCCACCTTGAGACTTTCCCAAATCTCCTGTTTGTTCATCCAAAATCTTTCCAGCTTCCTTGTCTAAGATTATGTTTGCTGGAAATCTGCCTTGTGTTGATGTAATATTTCCCCCATTACCTCCTGCTCTCCCAGGCATAATAGCATTTCTTTCAAATTCTTTTGAAGGTTTGCCACTTCCAGTTGGTTGTGTCTCTCCATTCAACCCTATCCTACAAGCATCAATATTAATTCCACCTGTTCCCCATTTTAAAACATTCAAAGCATGATTCTTTTCAGATAAAGGTTTTCGTGCAACTACTATTGGTTCACACGCTGGTTTTAATGCTGTTCCCCAACCTTCCCATTCTGAGTTTCCTTTTGTAATATGAGTTGTTGCTTCATAATCTCCATAAATCCCATCTTTAGATTGGGTTTGTTGTTTTATCTTTGGGTTAGGAACAACTTCCCTCTCATTCCCTTGAATTTTATCAATCTGCTTTCCAATATTCAAACTCTTTGGAAATCCTGAACCATATAACCACATAATTGTATCTCGTATTTCAAAACCAGCATCTTCAATGTTTACTCCCATTCTATGATATGTTCTTGTTCCTGCAAAACTTAATAAAAATCCCCCTGGTTTTAGAACTCTCAGCATTTCTTCCCAAAAGTGTTTTCCTGGAACTCCTTTATCCCAATCCTTCCCCATAAATTCTAATCCATAAGGGGGGTCTGTTACTATTGCATCTACGGAATTATCTTCTAACTTTTTCATTTTCTCTATGCAATCTCCTTGTAATATTTTATTCATTTTAACACCCACTTTACACTATTCCAGCCCCCACCTTCTCTTTTGACAGTCTTTATTACTTCTATTTCATCTATAGAATATCTAGCACCACAGCAATCACACTTTAATCCAATCGCAATGTTTTTATCTATCTCTACAACAGGAATAAAGTTACTTGCTCGGCAATAGGGGTTTTTACATTTCACTTTACTTTCTCCCTAAGATTCTCTTTGACCTTAATTTTCAATTTTGACAGTTCGTCTTCAATTATATTGGAACAAATCATGTCTTCTAACCTTTCCTCGATAAGTTTATCAAAAAACATATGAAATTGTATCTTAATCCTTGTCGCCATTCTTATCATTACTGCTTTATTCCTTTCAGGCAAATCTTTAAAATCTACTTGACACTTTTTCTGTGTCTTCCACATCTGTTCCTGAGAAATTGATTCATAATTATTATGTAACCATTCTGCAAACATTAAAGTGTTCTTTATCATTTATTCACCTTCTTTTTAATTGAAGAACTCTGCGTAGGTCTTTCTATTTTAATTGTTTTAAGAAAATCTTCCCATATAATACTAACCATGGTTTCTCCACATAAATCTCCTTCAATCTCTAAGTGTAAGAAAGTATCACAATAAGTACATCTTCCATGTCCAGAGTTTCTTCCAAATTCTGTCATACTCATAGAAGGTTTAGCCCACTGAACCTTATTGCATTTAGCACAACGAAATTCATATCTTTTTTTAAAATATTCTCTCATTTTGCCACCTGCCCAATGTAACTTAATTTTACGGTATTACACTTAGGACATCTTGGTCTTGACTTGTTGAACTTTATATTTCTCTCAAATCTTTCCTTACACTTTATGCAATACCAAATGTCAAATGCTTCTGGTGTTTTCTCACTCATTTTGCTTTCTCCTTAGAGGAACTTCTAAACTTATCACATTTACATTTCATATGTGAACAATGTCCCGAATACATTAATCCAACTGCTGTTGCTTGATGCTCCATAACTTGGTGTCCACACTTACAAATAAACTTTTTATTTATTTTCATTCTAACTTCTCCACCATCTCTACATTTAACTTCAAAGGAAAAAACTCCTTCACTAAAACTTTTGTTTCACAAAAAGGGCATTCCAAAACATCACTTCTTTTTGGATAATCTTCTCTACTCGATGTTACAGCAACACAACTTTTACAATCGGGGCATAGAAATTCATAATCAACCATTATTCCTTAACCTCCACTGACCCAGAAGATGGCAACTGCGTCTGTTCTTGATTAGAAAAACAATTAAAGATATGTAATCCCAATTCTGGTTGAACACAATTCCTTAACAACTTTCTTTTGTCTCCATAATCTTTTCCATTTAAATTAAAACCATAAGCCACCCCTCCAGTCTTTCCATATCTAATATCTAACTTAGGAAACTTAATATTCCTTATTTTAAAATTAGACCAAAAGTAGTGTCTTCCACTTTCTTGGGGGATAATTAAAGGATTGTAATAAGATTTAACATTCTCTATTACCCATTTACACTTAGCAAAGTGGGTTAATAATAATATCTCCTGATACAATTGCATATCTGGGTATACTATTTCCTGCTTTCCTGTTTTCATCCATATTTTCTTAAATGAGCTATGTGTTGGACAAGGAGGAGAACTCCAAATAAAATCAAATTCCTTGAAGTGTTCTAATAGAAACTTATGAGCATCTCCAGCTATTACTTTATCATTTGGAAAGAAATCTTGATATATCTTGGCAATCTTTGGGTCTATTTCAACAGCAGTTACCTCGTGTGTATCTCCCCAAAGTTTTCTATTTCCTCCTATTCCTGCATAAAGATTTAGTATTTTCATTCTTTACTCACCAATTTATTTCCCCTCCTAAATTTGTTATTGTATCTAAGATTGTTATCTCATCTTTATCTGATAAACTATTGCTATCATATAACTCTTGTAAACGATTTACCAGGTCTTTATTTTCCTTACTCATTTTGTTTCGCCTCCGAGGAAATAAGAGTAAGTCTCTCCTTTAATTCTGCAAGTTTCCAAAAAATACCTTCTTTTGCTCGGCTCTTTTCCCTACTCTGCATTTCATTAATTATTTTAAGGGTGTTATCCCTAATACAATCTTTTATTATCTTTATTATTCTTGGCAAATCTGCTTCAATCATTTCTTTTGTAAACCATATCTGCTCTGGTTTGTAGAAATTGTCGTTCTCTACCAATTCCTTTATTTCATATTCTTGAAAACCTTTTTTCAAATTTCTTTTATTAAAAATCCTTCTTCCTATCTCTTTAAGATATTCTTCATATTCTTTTTGTTTTTTAGTCTGTGTCATTTGCTTACCTTCGCAAAACGGATAAAGTATGTCATTTAAATGCTTCCTCCATATTTTTAATAAATCTCCAACCAAAGAAGAACCATAGTCCTCCGTAAAATATTAACTTGCCAAAGACCTCTGTAAAAGGGTCTGTTGGACTAATTTCTAAACCCAAATCAACAAATACAAAGGTCAAGAAAAAAGAAAAGTGAATCATTGCCCAAGCCAACCTATTTCCATTAATCTTCATTGTACCTTCTCCTTTTGCATAAGATGTGTTCCTTCTTCTATATCTAATTTATTATATATAAGATCAATCTTTCTTTTCATTTCCTTAAATGGAGGGGATAAATTAAAAGATATTTCTGCCTCTGTTTGCCAACCTTTCAGGAATCTAACTTCTATCCAACCAATAAAACATAAAATCAAAAGAGTACCTAAGAAGAGAGGAATAACATAAATTTTTAAATCAAAACTTATATAACCTATCTCTTTTAATTTACCTAAAAAGAGAAATAATATCATCCCAGAATTAAGCAAACTAAGATAAGTTAAACTTCTCTGCATATAAGACTTTATCCACATTAAACGGTTTCTCATTTCCTTTTTTCCTTTGACCTTTTATCAGAACCAACTAAGACTTCATTCATATTATTTACCATCTTCAACATGATTCTTCCAAAATGATGTTGCATTAGCTTCATTCCTTCTCCAATTATCTTTTCAATTTGTATTTCTTGTTCTTTGTCCATTTGTTTTTCTCCTTTAAAACCTAAAAAATAAAAATAATAAATAATAACTGCTTAGGCAACAGTTGTTGTTACAGTACATACTCCTGATTCTCCAACCCCAATTTCATAAAGTGGAGTTATTATCATACTTTCCTCAGAGTCTAATGTAACTGTTTCGTCGTAAGTGATTAAGTTATTTTCAAAATACCATTCTGTCGGATTCCATGCTTTGTTATCCCAATCCTCTGCAGGGATTAACCATAGCTTTGCTTTATCATTCCAATCAACTTCCTCTGGTAAATATCCAATATCACTTGAAGTCCAATCCATATTTGCATCCCCAATTAAAGTAGCATTTTCTATATTCCATGCTCCTGGGTTTCCATCAATATCAGGATAATAAACTACAACATAATCTTCTAACTCTGTATCAACTTTGTATTTGAATTCGTCTCCAATAACAACATAACTTAAAACAACAGTTGTGCTTGGGATTATATCCCATGTAGAATTTTTCTTATTCATATCTACTACTGAAGCATAACTTGTTTCAATATCACATTCTGTTTCGGCTTCTAAAGTTAATGTTCTTTTTGTTGGTGCATCGTTTGAAATAACTATCTCTTCACCTTCAACTAATCCTCCTGAATGAACTTCTCCTAAGTTTTGATCAACTTCTCCAGTAATTGTTATTGCTGGAAGAACTGTGAAACTTGTAGAGAATAAAGCATAATAACTAATTGCAGCAACTAAACTAATTCCAAGGATTAACATCAGGGGTAAAATCATTTTTTTGTTCATCTTGTTTGTACCCCCTTTCATCTATTTCTCTCTTTTGAATAAAAAATAAATAGATAACAATTATGATTAATATTAAAACTATAACCCACATATACCATGGTGTTTTATTAGTTATCTTTTCAATTATATTTATCTCTCCAGGAACTTCAACTTCTTTATCAATGTATTCTATAATTTCTCTATCCACATACTCAGTAACATTTCTATCAACATACCTAGTCCTTGATCCTCCACCGCCTCCACTAGATTGATAAACAGTTATAGTTTCTTTTTCTACATTGAAGAAGATAATCTCATAAGCATCTTCAAAAGAATATTTATCTGGAATTATTGTAACATTGTTTCCTTCTTGGGTTATATCTAAAATCACTTCAGTAGAATTTCCAACAACACTCCAGTATGAAAATTCTTCTTCAAGAGTTATAACAATTGGTTCTCCTGAATAAACTGTTATTGCAGAAACTAAGCTAAGAAAAGCCATACATGATATTAATATTATTATTATTCTTTTCATTTTATAAAATCTATTTTATCCTCGCATCTCTTTTTACCACAGGCATACTCACAACGATATACTGCATGAATAGTTCTTCCATCATCCCTTCTCACAACAAGCCCAAATCGGACTTGTAGCCCCTCTTGAGTACATCTTCTCTCTAATCCAAGTGGAGGAACAGGTTTACCTGCAATGCTTCGCTGTCCACCTAAGTATACTCTGTTAGTCATTTCTTCACCTTTCGATATTTAACTTCAAGCTCACAGAAATGTTCACATCCTTCACAATCATAAATTATATTCAAAACATCTCCATCTCTTCTAGAACATATTAAATTATACTTCACTCTTTTATCTGGAGAATCTAAACATACTTCCTCCAGTACTATTGCTGGAACTTCTCTTAATTCTCTGCATATTGTTTTTTTCATTTTCTTTCCTCGTATGGTACTTTCATATATCTTAAATTAACTTTACATCTTCTTGCACAGACAACACATAAATATGTTGTCCTTATCTGTCCATCTTTATCTCTAGTTGTATTGGATTTAAATTCTGCTTCTACTAACCTTTCAATACAAATGCTCTCTAACTTTGGTTCATTTGGTAAGTGTGATTCCATGATTATAAATTTCCGTTTTTCCGAGATTAAAGTTTCTTTAATACTTTAAAAATCTTTTTAGAATGTGTTTTACCTATTCCTATGTCATCACATTCACAGTTATCTTCAACACACCATTCTAAAGCATCCTTAATTACTTTCAAATCTTTCTTGTTTAGTTTTTCCATGATTATAAATCCCCGTCTTTCCGAGGTGTCAGATTACCGTCTTCAGGAGATAATCAGTCCTAAGGGCTTATTCTGCAATCAATAATATATTTCACTTACTGGCTTTTATTACCCAAAGCAGACGGCAGGATTCGAACCTGCATTTATAAGAGTGCGAGACTCGAAGTGTTATGAACCAGTTAAACTACGTCTGCATGATTGGGGGTCTCGGTTATAATCCTTCATATTACGTACATTACGTTCGGCAATATCGAGCCACTCCAACCCCCACGATGACATTGAGTGTGGGTGGGAGAGGTTAAGCAACCACCCACATAAAATTTCTCTATGGTATTAGAGCATTAATAAGCTTTAAAACAAAGATAGCCTCGATCATCTTCTGCAGTATCAATTTCTTTATCTTTCAAATCACTTGGAACTTTTAATCCCAAGAAAGAAATCAACACAGCTAATGCAGAACCTTTACGAATCTTCTCATCTTCATCTAAGTTAACCCACAAACCAGTTACTTGAAGATTTCCTTTATTCTCATACTTTACAGCAGAGACATCAATTGTTTCTTCTTTGTCTGGATGTTTAACTTTACAAACAAGCTTAGGGTTGTTATTTTTCCCAACTTCTTCAACACGAACATCTACAATCTTTACTTTTGTAGGCTTCAATTTTGCTGCTTCTTTATCGCCTGTTTCTAAATTCATTACATCTTGTGTTTCCATTATTTTTTACCTCCTGTTTTATTTAGTTGAGCTTTAACATTTGTTCCATAATATTGTACTGTCACCCCATTCTTTTTTATTCTATAAATTTTATAATTCCCCCAAAATGCTAAGTTCCTTGTTACATTAACTTCTTCTCTCATCGCATTTCCTCCACAAGTGTTGGTTGCTCTTTCATTACTCGCATAATATCGTCGCATGTATCTGAATGAGATCTTCTTCTTAATTTATTTTTAAGGGATTCAATCCACTTCCTAAACTTAACTGATACTTTGATAGTTGTATATTCCATTTAAAAAAATTAAAAGGTTGGGATAATCCCAACCTCCTTTAAAGAATTTAATTGTTTGAGGTCAAGGTATCTCGGAGAGAACCAACCTCTTATTGTTTGGTATATTTTATTTATATCCATGTTATATAATAGCTATAGGTTGTTTATAAAGGTGTGTTCTATTTATGAAGTAGTTACATTTAAAGTCCTTTTCTTCCTAACTCTTTTATCACAATTTACACAAATCTTTGATTTTTTGAACTCTGTTGTAAAATAAGTCTTACATCTTTTACACCATCTAGTATAAACTTCAAATTCCTTTCTCCTCATTTTTTTACCTCTAATGTTACTTCAATATCTATGGCTGGAAACCAATAAGCAAAATGTGCTTCATATAAATAAGGAAACCTTTTTGCTAATATGCCTATTAATTTTTTAGAAGGTGGAAAAGTTATTTGTCTTTTTATTACTTTAAATTTATCTATAATATTACTAACCTCCCAAGTTGAATATGAGAAACCTCTTTTATGTTGAATGTCTCCCCAAGTATTGGCACACGAAAAATGAGGTGCTATAAGTTTAATATTACCACCATAAATACACATCCTCCATAGCTCCTGGAGAACTTTATATGGGTTATCTAAATGTTCTAAGATATTATTCATCAGGATTTCATCACAAGAATTATCTTCAAAAGGATATGGAAAAACATTTAAGTCAAATACTTTATCAACCCCTTTAAAATTCTCAAAGTCTACATTAACATAACCTTCCTTAATATCTTTACCACACCCCAGGTTTAATTTTAATAATTTATCTTTCATATTCTTACTCCTAAAGTACACATAACTCCTTTTATATATTTTGAAGATTTACTTAACCTATAGGAAAAACAACGTCCTATACTTCCAATATTTTCTTCTTCTTTAACTTCATACTTTATTTCCATAATCATTTCAGCATTATCTACAACCATCTTCTTAGAACCAAATTTTAAATAATTTAAATCACTATCCAAAGTAATCCTATACTTTTTATCAAACGATAAGAAATATTCTCTTTGATAACAATTATATAAAACAGGAAATAAACTTTTAAGCATCTCATATACTTCTCCAGGCAATTTAGAATTACTTATTGAATCACTTATAGACTCTTCCTTTAAATAAAATGGTTTTAATTTATAGGATAACTTCATTCCAACCAATCCTCTTTTTATTTTAATCTCTAAAACAGCATCTTTAATTTCTCCTAATTGAATTCCATACCATCTAATCCTTACTTTGAAACGATTATTTATTCCATTAACATTGTGATTAAATAATGAAAGTTTAAAATCATCAAAGTAAATATTATTGACTTGTCTCTTATAATATATTTCTTTAAATCCATATTTGTTTAATAAAATATCTTCCTTTACTTTAAAAAAAGAATTCCTATCAATTACAAACTTTCTTTCATATCTTCCTTTATCAAAACTAAATAATCTATTTAACATTTTAATTATATAACATTCTATAAACCTCCTTTTCTGTAGACTCAATAACCTTATTATTAATTACAACATCTGAACCTTCTTCAAATAATGAATTCTCCACATCGTAATTAGCATTTGTTATATCTAAACTTGCAGAACCAAACTCAGGTTTCTTCTGGTAAACGGCAATAGAATAATTGCAACCAAATAAATTTATATTAAACAATTCTGTTTGGGAGAAATCTTTATTTGCCATACAAATATAAGCGTTATTAACATGAATATTTTCTCCCTCAACAGTGCTTCCTTCTCCAACACTTAATCCTTTGTCTCCCACATTGGAGATAAACAAGTTTTTAATTTTTACTTTACTTCCTGAAAAATCAACTCCATCATTACCACTTCCAAAGATTGTTAGGTTAGAAATATTTCCAATACTAAAATCAATATCTAATGAATCATTAATACTATTTAAAAAAACTACATTGTTTATATCAAACTTTGAATTAACTATATTCAGATCATCTTCTCCAATAAGACTTTCAAACAAAACATTATTTAGATAAACTTCTGAATCATAAAATGTAATAACTCCTGATAAATCTAAACCATTTCTTGTAATAACTTTTAAATTATCAAAGACAACATTCTCTACTTTAGATAATTCTTCAGGACCCATTATTAAAAAACCTTTTCCAGTTCCATCATCTGAAGTAATATATATTGGATTCTCTAAAGTCCCTTCAAAATTCACAGGTGAATAAGATAAAATATATGAACCATTATTCATATGCAAGACAGAACCTTCTTCAAAAACTAATCTATTATCTTTAGGAATTATTAGAATTTCATTTAGATACCAATCTCCTTTTATTATTATCTCTTTCTTCTGACCTTCAATGCTCTCATTCATTTTAAAAGGATTCAAATAAAATTGAATCTTCTTTTGATTATAGTAATAAAAATCATTATTGAAATGATGCAGAGGATAATCTTTATACAAAATATCTAATTTAAAATCTATTAAATCTTTATTATTTTTAAAATAACTATCTAAAAACTCTTGTTTAGATATTAAAGCTAACTTCTTTTTATACTCTTCAAAAAATAATTTATCACTAAATATTAAATTATAAAAACTAATCTTATTATCTTCACAAGGGTTTAAACTAAATTCCTTATTTAAAAAATACTCTTCCATCATAACAGAAGAATCTCCTAAACTAACTTCGGCATCAAAACCAATTGGTTCTAACTTATGAGTAATTGGATTAAAATAAAACCTTACTCCTTTCCAATCTGAAGCATGAGAACTTGACATCAAAGTATTTATTGCAAAGTACATAGATAACTTATCCACCTCAAAAATATCAGAGGTTTTAGAATCACATTGAACAAAACTATTAATCATTTTTTTAGAAGCTTCAAACTGTCTATTCAAAACATCATTATTCTTGATCTTATTATTCTCAAAATTATCAACATAACTATACCTAAAAAAATAATTGTTAATGTCATCCCCAAAACCACTATTAAATTGTTCTTCTTTATTTACATACATAGAATCAATTGTGGGTATTGAACTTACTAATAAATCCTCATTAAACTTTACTATAACTCCTTCCTTTAATTTATTATTTTCAATTAATCTTTTATCAAAATGTTCTTCAATTGCATAGATACCTTTACTTTCTCCATTTATGAATAACTCAATAAAATCATACCTCAATGAAATAACCCCATTTTCTTTTAACATATCATGGTATATTAATTCACTTAGATACCCCCTCATTTCTGGAGCATGTAATGAAAAAACTTTCATACCAAATAAAACATCATCATCTTTTACCTTAATTCTATAAGACCATTTCTTACCTTCTAAATGATCAATCAAATCTCCTTTCAGTCTCATCTTCACATCAACAGAAACATTCTTAGTATTTATCTTAGCAGGAACATAATCTTCAGGAAAACTAATTAATGCCCCTTTTTTTATTGCATCATCTCTTTTATATTCTAACCTTTTCAAATCTTCAAACTTAATATCAATATACACTTTCTCAGGCGAAGAAAGTTTTCCTTTCACAAAATCAAATGGAATATCTATATTCTTTTTTAAAACTCCTTTTACATTTGATTGGAATTCTTGAATACCTAATATACCAAAAGAATGTAATATCTTTATTGCATTTTCTGAAGGAACATCCATTGTCCCGAAGAAATTTGTAAAAGCCATTCCAGATAATATACCTAGACAACCCACTATTGAGATGGTCCAAAAATAAATACAAATCCTTACATTTCTATCACTAAATAAACCTCCAGAAGAGTCCCTCTTTTTTATCTTCTTATGTTTAAACTTTTTTGTTATCACTTTAAGTTATATTCTCAATATTTAGATAGGAGATTTCCATGCCTGGATAAAACTTACTTAAACTATCTTTTAATTTATTTAACATCTTGAAATCAACTATGTTCAAATTATATATTACTTCAATAAAATGATTTTGAATATCAAATCTCTGTATTCTTGAACTTTCAGAAAACTTATTTACAATATCTGTTATTGAATCTAAATTAACTCTATTGTTTACTTTTGATTTAATGCTCAGCATAAAACTAAAATCTTTATCTTTCTTAGTAAAGTAATGTCTAAAATAAATAATCCCAAAAACAAACAATGAAAACATTAAAGTTGTTCTTATTTGTCCTGCTCCTAATCCAAGACCCATTCCAATGCTAATAAATAGAAACATAAGTTCTTCTGGTTCTTTAATTGCTGTTCTAAATCTAACAATAGATAATGCTCCTACTAATCCTAAAGATAAAGCCAATGAAGATTTAATAATCATAATAATAAAAGTTATAACTAATGTTAGGAGAAGAAAGTTCCCAGAGAAACTTCTTCTGTTTGATATTGCTTTTCCATATTTAATATATAACTTCTTTAAAACATAAGAAAGACATACAGCTAAAGCTAAAGCTATAACTAAATTCAAAGTGCCAACCACTAGAACTTGGGTTTCTAAAAAATCTTCAAAAGCCATTAGTTATTCCCATCCCATTTAAAGAAATCTATTATTGTTTGAATAATTGATTCAAAAAGACTTAGGGGTTCATACATTTTAATTCCTCCTGACAATGATAAACTGTAAAGAAGTTTCTGTAGAGTTCATTCATTCCTTCTATGCCCGTGATACCTAATTCTAGAACAACCCCTCCAGAGTATCCTTGGTTTATGCAATAAGTTTTGTACCCTAAATAATCTGCCTTAGATTCTTCGTATAAATCAACTCTGCCAGGCAAAACTAATACTGTAACAGCAATACCAAAGATAAAACCTATAAACAAAATTAAACCTATGTGTTTCCAACTTAATTCGTCCATATTAATTCCTCCCAATCTACAAAACTAGGTAACTCTTCCCCATTTAAATGTGCTGCTAAAGAAGGTAAAGGAGAAATACAAGTAAACTCTTTCCATATCTGGTTTAATGTTTCATCTTCTCCACCCCACCTAGTTTTATTATGCTCTGCAAAATCATAAAACCTTTTCTGGTATTTATTAAAACCCTTCCTTGTGATAAATAAAGTTCCTGTGGTATGATTAATACTTCTCCAATGAATATTTTTACCTAAGTAAATATGAGAAGGATAAAACTCTCTATATATATCATTATGATCTACAGGAAATACAGCAAACTCTTTATTTCCAACAATCTTATGTTTATAACATTCCAAAACTTCTATGATTGTGGAAGGTAGGTGTAGATAATCATCCTCACAAAAGTAGAATAAATCAAACTTTGATTTCTGTGCTAAGTTATAACAATAATTTAAAGACAAACCGTTGTTTCCAAAATCCAATATGTGAATATCATAAACAATCTTAGATCTTTTTAATAAAAAGTCAATCTCTTTTATAAATTCTAACCCACTTGAGTCATCTATTATATCTATCTTAATCTTTGCACCTGATTGTTTGCAGCTTAATATTAGAGATTTAAGGCATGATATTATAATGTCCTGTTTCTTTAATCCAAAGTTTCTTTTTTTAATACCTCTTAAAAAAGATTTGTTCAAATTCTCCACAACTGCACATGTCCTAAAGAATATATTTAATTTCATTTTATCTTTCTCCTAACATAGATGTCACAATTAAAATCTGGAATATCAAAACAAGGCATGAATGATTTTATTAGTTCTTCATTACTTACCCATTCACTTAAGTGCATCTTATGTAATTCATCTTCAAAGCTTCCTGAAGAATAATTAAATTCTAGATCCTTCATATCTCTAAAGATATTCATAATCCTAAAGAAACTTTCCTTATCTGCAAAGTTCTCAAATGACAAGGCTTTGAAGTCTTCTGAGCTAATTCCTTGGAGAACTTCATATTCATATCCTTCAACATCAATCTTGATGAAGTCTGGAACTCCATACTTCTTAATTAGTTCTTTAAGTGTTAGAGTTTTAATTGGGATAGTTTTCATTACCTTTATATTATTCTCTTGAACGAATAACTTACTAAATGAGGAATTGTCCTTTCTCTCTGCAACATAGAAAGGAAATTTCCCTTCCATATTAGATACACCCACATTTAATACATTCACAGAGGAATTATGCTTAAACCTTTTCAAGAGTATTTCAGAGTTTACTGGGTTTGGATCTATAGATATTACATTTGCACCTAATTCCAGGAATACTTTAGTGTAATCTCCTTTACTTGAACCTAAATCAAAGACTAAATCTCCTCTCTTAACAAGTTTGTGTTTGGTTAGGAGTATCTTGTACCTTCCTTTTTCTATTAGTTCATATATATATTCTTTTATCTTTTGTATCATCTTTGGTTTGTAATACCTCTTTTTGCTACAATAGATAGGTTGTGAGCGAGTTTCTCTATTTTTCTGTTGTCTAACTTATCCACATCTATTTTAATTGATTTGAGTTCTGCAATGAGCCAATTCATAGATGCTTTCTTTACTCCTGAAGTATTGTATCCTCTAACCTGTTCCTTCCAATAGGAAATCTTCTCATTGATCTTTCTTTGTAGTGTTTGTTTTTTCATTTTATTATAAGGTGTCTAAGGAACCAGGTTGACGAAAGCACGACACTTGGAAACCCTTGCTTCCCAGAGACCTAAAAAAAAGAGGTGATAAAATCTCTATCACTGTAGTTTAACCCCAAGTTTAGATATTTTGTTCCTTAGACTGGTAGTTACTAGACAGGGTAGGCAACCTAGACACCCTATCTCTATTAGTTCCATATATGGGGAAATGAGTGGGAATACCTGTCTATCCTGTCTACCCTGTCTAGTCATTTTTCCAACACAAGTCTAACCACACTCTAGCTTGTCCCCCTTTTCCATCATATAACCATGAGAAATATTGTTTTCCACCTTCAATACCAACTTTTTTCATTGCCATCCCTATTGATGTCTCTGACATCTCCCTATGTTTGTTTTCTTTACACCATCCTAAAAATCTTTTGTAGAAATCTGCTTTTGTGATAAATGTTTCACTATTCTCAGTAGTAAAATCTTTTATGAAAACCTCAAGGAAGTTACTCTTTGATTCGTACTTCTCCTTTCTTTGTTCAATAGTTCCTTCTTTATGAAATTCTCTTTTATCTACCAAATCTTTGAGAAGAATTAAAGATTTAACTGCTAATGTTTCATATTCCTCTTCAGGGATATCTAATAATATATCCTTCTTCTCTGAAAATTGGTTTGGAAAATCAATAATCATCCATCTCCTATAGAAACCAATAGTTTTATCTGTTGTAGTTGGGAGATTATTAGTTGCAATTATAATCTTAGCATAATTTTGTTCTTCAAAAGGATTCTTATTTTTATATTCAAATCCAATAAGGTCTCCACCAGATAACTTCTTTAGTAAAGAAGTTTTACTCATTTCATTAAAATTAGTTTCACCCATCAAACATACAAGTTTTTTATGGAGCCTTGTTACTTCAAATCTACTAGCAATTAAGGTATCCAATTCAGTTGAACAACAATTATCATGCCCCACGAACTTCTTTAGTAAATTCAGAAAGCAACTTTTTCCATTCATGCCAGAACCAATCAGACAAAATATTCTATGGATAGGATAACTTGGAAGCAAACAGTATGAAATTATTTCATAAAGAGTTTGGACATGGTCTTTACCAACCCATTCTTTAAAGATTTTATCCATGACAGGAGTTTTAACAAATCTCTTTTTATGTAGGGAGTAAGGGATGGGATTTGTTATGAGGTATTTAGGACTTGCAGGAATTTCCTCCCCAGTGAATATATCCACTATCTTATCCTTAAATTGTACCCAAGTATTCTTTGGTTTCTTAGGTTTATTCAATCTAGCTTTCTGTTTCAAGGCTTCAAGTATCTCTGTTTTTTCCGTGGTCTTTATAGTATTCGCAATACTTAGTTTATTCACAAAATTTAGTATATCTGTTTCATCAGTAACCTGCCATCGGAACTCTTCCTTATCCCAACTCCACCATAATTTACTCTTATCATAGTAAAGGGGCTGGGTTTCTAATAGTTGTTTAGCCAAATCTTCTTTACCATAATAGTTAATAATGGTTTTCTTTAACTTAATTTCATCAGACTCTGTGATTAGTACCCCTCTGCCTCTCCTTTCTTCATTTACCCAATCTGCGGCAATCTCTTTTGCAAGTTCAGGCTTACCTGCTGCAGGGTTGGGTTTCTTTTTCCCAGCAATTTTTTCATCAATTCGTTTAATAAGGTTTGCTTTTGGCATCTTCTCTTTTTATAAAACTACCTCGGTTTAATTTACAAATATCTTTATTAGAAATCTTTAATTTTAATCTCCTTGGTTGTCCTTTATTTTTACCTGTTTTATAATTACATCTAGGATCAGCACAAGTTTCTTGAGAGATAGGGAAATTTCTTATTTTACACTGAGGATTTGGGCATTTCTTTATAATAAGTTCATTTAAATCTAGTAGAGGACAAGGTCCTTTTTCACATCGTCTATAGACTTCATATTCAATTTCTTCGTTATCAATTACCTTCTTTATATTAATTTTTTCTAGTATTCCTTCACACAAACAATAGTTGAAAACATCCCTAAATTCTTGACCATAACTTCCTTTTTCTCTTGCCTGATTTATGGTTATCACCTCTCCTAAGTTTTTATTGAGAACCTCCTCAACCCTTTTAGAAAATATTTTCATGTCCTCATTATCTTTGGTTCTGTATCCCCTCATCCTAACAATACAAGTTTTTATTCTACCTTTAGCATAAGAAATAGGAACTCTCCTAGGACATTCCCTTTGAACCTTTCCTATTTTTATTTCTTCTATAAAATCTAAGATGGTCTTTATTTTTTCATTTAAATCTAGTTTTGGACTTTCGAGAATCTTTTTTATCTTTATGCCCCAATCTCCTTTCTGACATTTATCTCCACAAACACCACAACTTGGACATTCAAAGAAACCACACACGCCACATTCTTTTATCTTTGTATCCGTTGATTCATCATACACCTGAAACCAACTACCACAATTATAGCAGGGGAAGTTAACAATTTTATGACAATTATCACATTTGATTTCTTCAGGTCTCATGGTGAACTCAGCACCACAATTATAACACTGACTCATTGCTCCACCTCTTCATTTAGATCTTCTATTGATTTTACAATTCCACTTTCACAAGTTGCACAAGGATCCCCTTCGTGTAACCGACAGGAAAGGTTAAGATTCATATCATGAATGAGCTTTCTTATTTTGGTCCAATTCATGCTCCAACCTCCTCATGGTATTCTTTAATGTCAGAAATATCAACCCAGTATTCTGTAATCTTTGTGCCTTGACCTTTACCTTTGAAAGGAACGAATGTAATATATTTTTCACCAACAAGAATTATATCGCAGAAATGATAAGTATCATAAACATCTCTAATAAAACATTTTTTATTTTCTTCTAGAAGTAGTTCTGCCTTAATCCTAAGCCGTTCAATCTTATTCTTAATCGTTTCCGTTTCCATTATACCTAACCTTAATTTAAATCCTTTTTAACATAGTGTATCCTTTTCAAAGTAGTGAATTTATTTTCTTATAGTTCTTTGATGTTTTCTTGATCGTCTAGATTTATTAATTGAAGTCTGTCTAGTCTTATGTTTTGCTGGAGAAATAATTCTATCTCTAGGCACACTAACTATCTTAGTTTTCTTTGGTCTAAGTGGTTTTGTTTGTTTTTTATTTACCATCTTCTTTCTTAGCAACATGACTCCCACCTTCTTTATTCCAAGGCAAAGGTCTCCCTGTTCTATAAACAGGTCTCCTTTTCTTTTTCTTACGAGCCATTACTTTTGCCTTCTCTTTGCAATCTTCATTTTCCTAGATGCCATTCTTCTCTTAGCTTGTGCATCAAATATTTTATCAAAGTCTTTATCTATTTCTGTTTTCATATTACCAGATAATGAAATTTCTCTAATGCTTGGTGATTTAATCATATACTTTTATACCCCCTCATAATTCCTAAAGGAGAGTTATTTTCTCCTTCTAACTGCTTTCTTAACAGCTCTTCTAACCACAGCTCTCTTAACTACTCTACGAACTACAGCTCTACGAATTGCCTTCCTTACAGCTTTTCTTTTTGTTACCATTTAAATTTTTCCTCCTCAATATAAAAGTGTGCCACTACTTAGAGGGGCACATAATAATTAAGATTCCCTATTTAATAAAACCTTTTATCCACATCTTCCAACCAGTTGGTTGAATATAACTTCAATAAGTGCGAGACCAATGACTGCAGAGATGAACATCATAATGAGTGAACCAATTTTCATCTCTTTTAATTTACCATCTTTGAAGATTAAAACGAAGACTAATATTAATAATGCCAGGGCAGTGATAATTTTTATTACAGGATAAATGGAACCTTCAAACTGGGTGCATGGTGGCAATAAAATCCTAAATGAAATAGTATCCAAACCAACATTGTTTAGAGAATCATTAGCCCACAGACTAAGTTCAAAACTTCCTTCTTGAGTTACTAAATCAGTCACATTGACAGCACAATTAATTGTTACATTGGTTGTTCCACCATCCAGTGAATAAATGCAGGAGTCTAAATTATCATCTGTTGCTGAGAAATTTATTGCTGTTTGCAATACCCCATATGAAACATTTGTTGGAAACAAAATTGCAACTATGGGATCTATACTATCAATTGAAAAGGAAATTGACTCTGTATTGTTCCAATTATTAGAACTATCATTACATGCAAATTTAACAGTGAAAGCCCCTTGAGCCATAGAACTATTTGTAGAATCCCAGGTTATAACTCCAGTTGCATTACTCATAGTATTGTTGTCAACCCAATTATTTATAGAATATAAACAACTATCCATGGAAGAACTTAAGTCTAAAGAGGTCACATTAAATAAAGTTGTGGTGCTTGAAAAGTCTCCTGCAGTAGGGCTTCTTATAGTTACATTAGGTGGAATTGCATCTGATGCTAAATCATAACTAACATTTAAGAAAGGTCTTTCAGCTTGGGACACGGCTTCTGCAGAATCAAAGACTCCTTCATTAAAAGTATCCTCTCCAATTAATAATGTTACACCATTATTCATAGAACCTCCTCCAGACATCTTACCTACTGATGCAAAAGAGTCTGAAATTCTTAAAGTAAAATTAGTATCTCCATTTCCATAAGATTCAATTAATAAAGAAGTAACATTAGTACAACTAAAAGATCCTTGTGTGGTCTCGGAAAATGTTGAGATAAAAGAAATGTCTCCAGCAATTGCATCATATTCTGTTGTATCCATATCTGCTTCATTCCAGGTTTGGTTAGGGACATAAGTAACATTTGGGGCAGCACTAACTCCAGCATCAAGATCAAGCCTCATACATAAAGTACCATTAGTTACTGTTGCACCTACAGGTATTGAGGTGATATTCCATTTTATCATAATCTCCCCACGATCATTACTAAAGTCTAAACCATGAACATCGTCAAGATCGAAGGTATCATTTAAACTAATATCCACAGCAGAAATAATAGGTAGAACTAAAAGAAATAGGAAAAATAATGTACCAAAAGTTAGAATTTTATTTACCATAAATTGCTTAAAGTAAAATTATTTTTATACTTTTGATCCTTCCTCATAATAACTATATTTCTTAATATTTTAAAACCTTCTGTTTTTACTAGTAGTATCATCTTCCAGTTGTAGTTACTGAGCCTCCTCCAACTTTCTCTACCTTACTTCCTTTTTCATTTCTCATTATAGTTGCATCTGCAACAGTTACATATAATTTTTCAATCAGATCATTTCTGACCCCTTCTAATTCTTGATCTGTATAATAAGTTGTTTCATACTCCAAACAAACTTCCATATCAACTGGGTCTGGCTCATAAGCTAAGCACTTTTCATAGTAGGGTCTAAAGTATTCTCTCTTGTTTATAACTCCTTGTTTTGAAATTAAGAAACTACACCATTCATCATCACAACTTACTTGACTAATTGCAACACCCATATCAAAACCTTTACCATCTAAAGCTGTCTTTTGTTTTGAAGTCAAGCTAATGCTTGAATTGTTATTAGATAAAATAACTCCTGCAAATACAACTCCAATTAGGAAGATGCTCATAACTACTATTATTATTTTTTTCATTTTAATCTCCTATCCTCAAAATATTTACTCCCGCACTATGAACTCCTACATTTTCACTACCACCCGTATTCCTAACCATCAAATGAACATGGGTTGTTGTATCCAGCATTAAATAAGAGGTTTTACTTGCACTTCCAACATCATTTACATTACTTGTAGAACGATGAGTTATAGTTTCATTTTGAATAATTCCGTTAATCATAATAGCCATTTCAAATTCTCTACCTACCCCACCACTTACTCTTTCAAAACTAACATCATATTTAACCATATACAAACTATTGAATTGAGGTATTAATACATTGTCTAAATCAAAAGTAAACCCATTTAAATTTTGCCCAGCATCTGGAGATGCTTGTTCAAATCCAGTTACATTCTCCCAAACATTAATTGTGTTAATTATTGTTGTTCTTCCAGATGATGAATCATTATTAAACCACATATTTCCATAAATATTATTGATGGTTGCATTCCCTCCTGTTTGGTTTAAGTCTCCCGGGATAATCACTGCACCACTTCCAACTTCTTTAGGATTAATAATCATATTAATTCCATCATAAAGAATACTCGCATCCTTACCTCCACCAAATAATAATTTAAGATTATCCCCTCCAACAAATATATTTCCAGCAACATGAAGTAATTCAGTAGGAATAGAAGTTCCAATTCCAAATTCTCCTGTTGCAAGTAACTTCATATATTCACGGACTGCACCACCTGTCCATAACCAAAAGGACATTTCAGTAGAAGCTGAACCAGGATTATTTGTTCTGTTTGCTAATATTTTTCCCATATCTATATCTGCTGTTGAACTCATTTTAAAACTTACTACTGTAGAAGTTCCAACAGATGTTCCAGGATTAACAACTTGTAAGTTCCTAACTTCATCCCCTGCATCATTCCAAAAAAACTCAGCACCTTCTCCTTGTATCATTTTAAAAAATCTTTTATTTCCTGCACCTGGTACAATTAAAATATTTCCATCAGTTGGGTCTGTTGGATCTCTTGTTTGAATATAAAAATCATTCCCCTCAAAGTGTTCAAAAACCATATTACTATCTGGAAGATCATTTGAGTGTGCTAAGAATAATAAATCATCAGTGCCTTGAATATCTTCTTGTTGAATAAATAAGGAAGGAAAACCCCCATTAGCTTGTCTTGGTCTGAATATAAATCTAGCAAGGTTTACATTGGCTTCATATTCTATTTCTCCCTTATCCCCATCAGGGCTTGAATCATTAAAAAATATCATAGGTGGAGATAAACCATTAAAAATTAAATCACCAGTCATTGTATCTCCTGTTTCATTAACCCATATATCTGGTATAGATGAAGCACCCCAACGAGTATCACCTGTTGAGTTAAAGATATTATTCCACAAAAAGTCAGCAGGAGTATCTAAATCATCCCAAAAGTCTGAGGAGTTTACTCCTACGTCAGAAAAATTAGTACCAGGTTCAGGTGGAACCATATTAACTCCCCTTATTGTTGTGGGAGTATCACCAATAGAAACAGCAGATACTAGAGTTATTGTTAAAATAAAACAAATTAATAAGATTGTTGGGAAGTTTTTCATTTTCAAGTATCCTCCTTTAAGTAACTTGATTAAAAGCACTTAAACCAGCAGATAATACAATCAATGAAGCGGCAGCTCCTAAGAATTTTCTAGGGTTAAGATTATCATTACTTTTTGTTTTCTTTTGTTTCTTTGCTTTCCCAAAAAACTTTGTAGATTTTAGAGCCATTTTAATTTGAAATATTTTTTAAATCCTTGATTTTTAGTTTTGTTTTTTCTAATCTTCTAATAATTTTTCCACTAAAAACAACCTTTACTTCTCGTTTAGGTTTATTTAATGTTTCTTTTAGTCTATAGGATTTTATTTTCTTTGCCATGTTGAATTTGTTCTTAAAGGGATATTTCTTTGAGCAAGTCTTTGTTCTCTGAATATTTTCTGCTCAGCTAACTTCTTCTCTCTTTCCTTTTTTGCAGTATCTCTTAGAGCCTCAGTTTTCTTGAGATTTTCTTCTCTTTTGGCTAAATTCTTTTGAGTATAATCAGCCAATCTTCCAAAGAAACTTCCTTCCTTTGGACCATCTCCACTCTTAAGATTCCTTAATCTATTCTCAGCTCTTAGCTTTTGCAAACCAGATTTCTTGGCAGCATCCTTCTTGGCTTGAGCTAGTGCAACTTGTTTTGAAGCAGTCCTATACTCTTGTTCAAAAAGGATAGCTCTATGGGCTTCGGCTTCTCGCTTCAGGCGGTTTATCATTTCTTGTTCTTCTTTCTTTTTATCAAAATGATTCTTTATGCCCTGCTTGAGACCGTCAAAGAAACTCATTAATTTCTCCCGATTAACTTACCCATAGATCCTTCTTTCATTAATGTTACAAATACAAACATTAAGATTCCTAATGCTCCAAATATTAATATTAATGCAGCTATTGCCCTAGATGAACCAGTATTTAAGTAGCCATCAGGTTCATAAGTATAAGTTACATTTACTTCTGAATCTGGGCTTGATGTATTCAAAAACAATTGAACTGTTTGTAAACCATCTGAACCTAGTCCTGTTCTCAATGTAAGGTTTTCGGATATTAATGGGTCTGGGGCACTAACATTATTAATTTGACCAGCCACCAATAAAGTTCTTCCTACTAAATCTGTAGCAGAGTCTGCAGCAGGTATAGTAACAGTTTCATTAACAGTACTTGCAGTTGTTGTTTGTGCAACAATAGAATTTGCAATAACAATTAAGAATGAAATAGCAATTACAGCACCAATGAGTATCTGAAAGAACGAAGCTCCATCTCCTTTAAGTGTTGCCATATATATTTTTTACTCCTCAATATTACTAGTAATTTGTATTATTTAAAACCTTCTTACATTTTAGTTCCTAATAATCTTGTTGAATGAAATTGCCAACCAGACACCAATCAACACAGTTCCAAAGGCGTAGATAGCTTGGAAGGCACCTAATGCAAGAGCAAGTATTGGAAGTAATATAACAACTAAATAAATTGTTGTACTAAAACCAATTCTCATTCTTCCTGCAATTATGAATAAGATTAATGCGAAGAAAAGGATTGCAAGTATTACACTACCAAAAAGCTCATTTACAAGCACACATCTTATATCTATTAAATCACATATCATTTTAATCTTTACCTCTCAGCCATTCTGCAATTGTCACACAAAACAACATTATTATAGGAGCCATTATTACTGTTGCTAAAACAGGACTATGAACATATAATGTATTAAATATTGTTATATAATCTCCAAGTAAACCAATCATGGCTAGAGTCATCAAACCGAATGCTAAAACATTAGTGGCATTTGCCAATATTCCTGTTGTTACGCCTGAGGTAGCAATAAGACCTGCTATTCCTGCAACTCCTAGGAAAACAAGGAAGAACTGAGTCCCTCTAATTCCTGAAGGATTTAGAATTGCTCCAGTAATTATTGAAGTTGAACTTGTTATATCTAATTGTCCTGTAACTAAAAACAATATATCTATAAAAATTAAGATTGCAAGGAAGGTCATTAATTTACCCATTTTATCTTACTAACCTCCTAAGTATAAAAAACATACCTGCTGCTGTTGAAATAATTGCGATTCCATATTGTCTTCCAAGTTGAAGTATTAAGTTTGTTGATACTATTTGAACTGGAGCATTAAGCCACCCTACAACACTAAACATCCAAACTAAAGTAATTGCTACAAGGATACTTCCTTCACTTAACGTATCTGTTGCTTTTCCTCCAGACATATAAATCATCATCCCAAGAATAATTCCTATAACAATTAACACTCTTATGAAATCTTGGAAACCATATCCCACAAAGAAACCCATTTGTCTGAATAAAGAATACTCCCCCACAAAAGTATTTCCAACTACCCAAGACTTAGTAAATACTAAGGTTTCGTCTGCATTTTGAATAGAGAATTTTCCAATTATAAGAGTATTATTGTTTGTATTAACATTCAGTGAAATAAAACCTACACCTGCATTACTTGTTGAATCTAATTCTATATCTTCTTGATTTGTTATATTCATCTTTATTAAACCTACATCATCATTACCACTAACATTAAATCCAAACATAACTATTGTGTTATTTTGGAGAGTAGAGTTAGCTGGAGTAATTGTATAAACTAAATCTTCTGAGATATTAGACCCTGATACGTCTGATTGTCCTGAACCCATTATAACTATCCTAGCATCTGTAATTGGAACAAAACTAAATACAACATCACTAAGTCCTGATTTAGAGAATGTTGCACTATAAGTTACATCAGGATTTAGGAAAGAAACTAATACCCCTGAATCATCTGAGAAACCCGAGAACACTGTCACGGGAGAACCTGATACTAATCTAGTAATCACTGCCTTTGCCCCACTAATTGCATTTGCTACTATATCTTGTACACTAAATTGGGTAAATAGACCAGCAGTTGTTGGTAAGAGGAATAAGGTTACATCTGTGGTGACATTACTAATTAAAGATGTTGCAACAAATGTTCTTTGTTGACTTATGGCATTATTATAATCTAATTGGTATTTTACATTTATGGGAGTATCTGATGGAGAGAAACAGAAAGCATAACTAGGATTTTCTGTAGCATTTATATGTATTAAAGTTTTATTAACATTTTGATCATTTAACCAATAAGTCCATGCAGAGCTAATTGTTGCATTTGTGCTTTCCTGAGCAAGTGTTTCATTCTTAAATGCAAAATTAATATAAGGAGTTGATAGAGTAGAGTTACAAATATCTAAAATAATTGGAGATATAGTTTGGGTGGATGTATTGGATACAAAGTTTGTAGTCCCATGAGTTATATTCCAGAAGAAATTATGTGAGGTACCAACTGGTACAGAGAATGTACTAGAAAATGTCATGTTCTCATTATTTCCTACTTTAGTGGAAGTTCCTCTATTTGTTCCAGCATAATCAAATGTTGAAGTAATGGATTGAGTACCATCTGAAGTGATATTAATAATAAATGTTTCAGAACTTGTCTCAGAGGTTGTTGTATTAAATGTTCTAGAATTTTCAAATGCTTTGTAACTCCAATTAACTAATTTTGCAGTTAGTAAATTACCAGAATCATTAGCATAGAATGTGATGTTTTTATTTTCAAAACTAGTAACATTGAATTGTGCTAAGTTTGATCCACAACCTACGGTGATATTGATTCCCTCATAGTCATACCAACAAGAATCTAATAAATCATCAGAAGCTGTCCAAATTAAAGTAAGGTTTGTAGCATTTCTATGGTAAGTTATACTTTCGTTTGGAAAGGATATTGTTGTTGTAGGAGGGATTGTATCAACTGTAAAAGAAAAATTAGATGAATTAAATTGCAACCCATTAGCTATACTAATATTTGTACTCCAACTATGGAAACCTTCAGAGAAATTTAATCTTGTTCCTAGAGTTAAATTTTGTTGTGCAGTGGAATTAAAAATTGTTGTATTTAATAAGCCATCAACAAACAAAGTCATATTAGTTACACCATGACCATCATCACTTGTAAAATTACCAGAAGCATTTAATAAAATATCTGCAACATTTATAATAGCACCATTTAATGGTTCTATTAAATCAACCTGCCCCTCTATAAGGGTTATTTCTAAAGTAATAAATTCAATATTCCAAATGCTTGTTTGCCCATCCCCATCACTTTTAAATCCCTCTAAAAAATCAATATATGTTGTTGAAATAGGGTAAGCTACAGGACCATTAACTCTTCTTGATGAATAAACCCCTCCAGAATCATTACCTGCAACCCTATATGAAACTCCTTGAGTTAATGCCACAGGGGTAGAGAAGGTACAATTTATTCCAACAAAAACACAAACATCAATTGTAGTATTATCAAAATTTAAAATCATTCCTGTATCAAAAACCCCTTCGGTAAATGCTGTTAGTCTTATAACCGAAACTCCCTCTTCATTAATTTTAACCGTAATCCCTTGCTCTAAATCTCCACCACCAGAAGTAGTATCATCATCTAATCCATGTGCAGCTACCACTGTAAAAGTTGCCCATTCTTCTATATCTACACCCCAGAAAGTTGGAATCCATTCAATTACTTCTCCTGCAGTTACATCCATAAAGATACCAATAGTTATTACTTGTCCCTCTAGGAAATCAACATCCTTCCCTAAATCAACCCAGGTTGGACTATCAATTACCTTTGTTGGTTTACCATCAACATAAGAACAGATCTCATTTGTGATTAGACCTGTACAAATCTTATCGTTTTCTATTTCCTTTGTTCCAGGAACTTTCCTCTTGTAAGTATAATCTCTGGAGAATTTTCTCATTCCTTTATTTATATCAAATAATTCTAATTTCCTTAGGGCATTTTGATAATTAGAACTACTTGTGATTGTAAACTCTGCAATCTTTTGATCTTTCCCTTCGAAGACTATTTCATTTAGTTCTGATTCTAATTTAATTGTGGAGATAGTACTTCCAATCAAAGGTAAGTTAAAAGCATTGATAATTGTAACTTCTCTATTACTTAGATTATAATCTTTTACATTGTCAAATTCAAAGGCACTAGCTAAGGGCAATAATAAAAGTGCAAACATAAAGATTAGTATTAATTTTTTCATAATTTCCTCCAGTTAGTTACAGCCCATATAACAACAGCAATTAAAAATGCTCCAACAAACCAAACTAAACCCATACCTGTAACAAAACATGTTGGTCTACGAGTTAATTTTTGTAAAGTATTGTCCTCATCATAAGCTGTTTGATTAAAGTTTGATGTTCCTAAACAATTTAATGAAGTAGTATCTCTTGCATCATTTAAAGTATCTTTCAACGCATCAATCAAACCAAAAACACTTACCATATATAATAGAACCACAACTATTAAAACAAATCCTAATACTGCTGACCTTTGTCCTTTATTATTCATTTCTTTTTCACCTTTACCCCCCTAAATATTTTTCCCATGGTTCTATTCTTTCTAAACCATCCTGGAAGTTTCCAGTTTCTTTTTCTTTCAGCCATAGGTTGAACTTCTTTTTCCATCCTTATTTAACTCCGTTTTGAAAAGGTTTTTTCTTTGTACCTTTAGCTAGTACTTTTCTTAAATCTTTTTCATAAGTACTTGGCATATTCCCTTCAAAACTTATTTCTCTGAGCATTGGTGCCTTGGATGGTTTAATATCATTAGTCATTTCTTTTTACCTCCCTTTTTCTTTCCAAATGTAGATTTGAGTTTGATAGGTTTGAATTTTCTTAATTTGTTCTTCCTTAATCTTGCTAATTCCTGAAAACCTCGTATTCTTTTCCGTTCTGAAAATGTGTCAAGTCTTGGCTTTCCTCTTTTTTCTATCCAAGTATTCGGTGTAGGGATTCTTTTACCCCCCCTAATCTTAAATTCCCTAAACTTACCTTGTGTTGAATTAAAGTATCCTTTAGGAATATTTAGTTGTAAAAACCTTGCAGGTTTTCTTGATTTTATGATCCTACCCTTTGCTGAAAGAGTTCTATCTACTAACCAAGCCATTGCATCTTGAGCTCTTCTTTTAGTTGCAGGAATTTTATTTATCCTTACAAAATTCCTCCCTTTTTCAGGTTTGAATTCTGCAAAGTATCCAGGTTTCTTAACTAAAATAGGAACAATTTTACCTGTCTTAGCACTAATCCCTCCAAATGGTATTGGAGTTAGCTTAGGTATTGGGGGAATAGGAAAAGGAGTTTTTGGTTTAGTAGTTGCCCTTGCTCTTGATTGTTGCTTTAATTTTTGTACTTGCTTTAATTGTTGTTTAAGTGCAACTGCTTGCTTAGTTGCTAAAGCAACACTTGTTGCAACTGCTTGTGGGGAAACTAAAGATTGTTTAACCCTTTGGATTTGTTGTTGTTTAAGTTTAATCCTTTGTTCTAGTCTAGTAGACACATCACTTAACTGGCTAGAAGATAGACCTGAAGTAGCAATAGATACTTGCAATGTAACTGATGGTCTAGTAATTGGGGGGAGAGTTCGTTGCTCAACCACTGAAGTAATAATCTCTGGACCTGTTACGGAAGAAGTGAATGGTTCTTGTTTAGATTTTATTTTATCTGCTAAAACTAAAACAGAATCTCTTGTCTTTTTTGATAAACCTTTTAATTGTTTGATTGTCTTTGGAACCAATTTTTCTCTTGGAAAGGTTTTACTTAGGGGGGTTCTTTTAAATGTGCTTTTCTTTATTAAAGGATCAACTAATCTTTTAGAAAATCCTCCACCAGCTATGTCACTTTTAGTAACAATCCTAAGTTGTTCACCAATTCCTCCTTTAAATTTTACATCGCCCCTACGAAGTTCTATCTTTTTTAACATAACTAAGAGTTCAGTTCTAGTTGAAGTTTTCAATCCAGCATCTGCAAATTCCTTTGCAGTAAAAGGTTTCTTTCCAGATAGTCTTCTATCTAAGTTTATTATATCTCTAAGTTTATGAAGTGGAACTTTCTTACCTTTACTTATTTCATCTTTTAATTTAAGTGCTTGTTTGATTAAATTTCCTCTAACTTTTGATACTTTTATAACTCCTGTTTTAGTTTCTATTGTTATAATCTCTTTTGCAAGTTTTCCTTTTCTTCCAATAATCTTACTCTTTTGAACTAAATCTATAATCTTTCCTCGGGGAAATCTCCTTTGAATAAATCTACTAAGCTTGGTATTAGCTTGTTTAAATTTAATAATCCTAATAAAATTTTCTTGCTTGCCTACTTTCTTTAATAGTTGTGCAGCCCTACCAAATAATACTTCACCTCTTCCACCAATTTCTACAACCATTAATTCTCTTGCACCCTTTAAGCCTTTAGCACCAAAAGTATTTAGTTTTGAGAACTCAATCCCTTTAAACACTCTTCCATCTTTTAGTTTAATTATGTAACCAACTGTGTCTGTTATTCTATTATTTTTTCTTAAGATATTAAAACCACTATCTAATTCTGCTAATTGCCCTGTTAATTTATTTTTATTCTTACCAGCAATGAAAGAAACGGATTCTATTTCTGCAGGATTAATTTGTGGTCTTACGAGTCTACCTTTAACAGCAGATGCTCCAACTGAACCAATTAATCCTCCTGCTAAGAATGCACTTGTGGCTAATGCACTTTCTTTAGGGAATTTGATAAATTGTTTTGCAACCTCTTCTCTCTTTATGAAAGCATCCCCTGTTAGTGCGACACCTGCAACACCAGCAATTACTGGTCCAATAACTGGAATAAAAGGAGCTATTCCTAATGCAGCACCGATTGCAATGTTCCTTGGAATTCCCTTGAGAATTTGTACTTTAGTAAATTTATCTATACTTTGATTTACAGATTGGTTTGCAAAGTTCTCACTTATTTTTTCATCATCAAGTAACTTTTGAGTTATTTCAATCTCTCCTTTAAGTGTTCGGGCAGATTTATCATTTGGGTTTATGTTTAACTTTTCAAAGAAAGTCTTCTCTCTTTGAGTAAAGACTACTGTTCCACCAGGGAATCCTGACTCTTCAACAATTACATCTCCACGACTTGGGAAAAGTTTTTGTTCTTTTATAAGATCTTGTCTTAAAAATTCAAAGGAGCTTGGTCCAGGAAACCTTCTAGAAATATCTTTTGCAATATCTTTCACTTTTATTTTAAATTTATCAATAGTAGGAATCTTAACCTTGGTATCAATTGTTTCAAACTCTGAAATTTCTTTAACCTGTGGACTTCTACCTTTAAATTTTTGTTTTTCTAATATAGAAAGAAGTTCTATCTTTTCTGCAGAAGTTTCTTGTGATTCTAATAATTTTATTAAATCTCCAGGTTGACTAGCTTTCTTTGTAGATACTCCTAGTTCTCTTAATATTCCTTTAGATTCTTTTTCAGAAATACTTGTGCTTTCAAGCAATTTATTTATTCTTGAAGCTTCACTTTTGGATAAGACCCTTGAAGTTCCACCAATTTTTATCTGAAGTTGAGCCCCTTTTCTTAATCTAGTATCTGCTTTGATAAGTTTTTGAACAGCATCTTTTAGACCAGACTTTATATCTTTGACCCTTTTCTCTGCAGATTTAATTAGTGATGTTTGTCTTTTAACTTCCCTTTGTTTCTTTGCTTGAGCAATTATTCCTGCCCGTCCTCTTACTTGTAGTTGTTGCCTAGTTATTCTAGAAGCTTTTTGTAGTTGTTGCCTTTTTTCACCTAATTGTTCTATCTGTCTTTGAGCTAAAGAACTACTTGATTGAACATCTCTAATCTGTTGTTTAACTTGCTGCTGTTGTGCTGTTAATGGTACTGCAGCTCTTATTGATTGTCTACCTCTTACCATGCTTTTCACTCTCCTTAAGAATTCTCAATTCAACAAAAAGGTTTTTATCAAATTTAACATCTGGATCGTCAGCTTTAAGTTTCTTTTTTGGGATAGTTACACTAAGTTGCTTAGTTCTACTATTAATCATTACTCTTCTAATAAAAGTTTTTGAGGACATTAAATCCAGCTCCTACTTTTACTAGTAATTTGAATTATTTAAAACCTTCTTACCTAAACTATTTTTTTGCTCCTAAAAGGGGAAACAATATTTCCTCTTTCATCCCTAGTCCAACTATTAAATTGTTCTGAGACCTCTCCAGGAATAGCACGTAACTCCTCCATTTTATCTTGAAAAAATTTATCTCTATCCTTTTGTGAAATGTTAAACCGATCTTCTATTCTTTCAAGCATTTGCAATCCTTTTTTCTTCTCAGTATTGAATCCAATTATTCTATCAATAGGATTTTCAGCCCTTCCATCATCAAAAGTAAGCTTTGCTCTAAGTACTCCAAGCCTACGATCATGTCTTTTATTTTTTAGACCCATTATCTGTATCCTGTAAAGATAGCAATTGCAATTATTGCAACAATAATAATTCCCACTACTGCTTTAGTATTTATTTTAGCTTTATCTCTTTCCCCTGATTTAACAAGTTCGGCATTCCTTATTCCCCTAATAGCATGTTCTTGTAAGCTACTAAACTTATTTTGTAAAGTCTTTTCATCCCATTGTTTGGTTCCAAGAGGTGTAAGATTCCATTCAGGAATTATTGCCATAGGTATTCGTTCTACAGTGAAAGTACAATCTCTTCTTTCATGATATGTTCTTCCACCAACTTGGAAAAAACCTTTCTTTGATTCAACTTCTAGGGGTTCTGCAATTCCATTCTCACGAAGATATATAACAGCAACCTTCTTAGTCTTCTCTAATCTACTTTTATTGAAAAGTCTTTGGAATAAAGATTTTTTCTTACCTTTCTTCTTTCCATTAATAGTTTTAACTTCTTTGGGTTCACTTATAAACTTTTCAAGTTGTAATTCTTCTAATTTCATTTCTTCACCCCCTGTTCAGTACTTGGCTGGACTTTAATTCTCTTTTTTGTTGTATCCATTCTCCTAGTTACATTCATGTTCTGAGCAAATCCCCTATTACTCATTCCACTATCACAAATATTGTTTATTTTATCCCTAAAGTACTTTGAAATTTCATTTGATACTCCAAGAACCCTACAAACTTCATCAAGATAGTAATGTGAAATATCTTCTAAGTCTAAAAGAAACCTTATGTTAAATACAGGTCTTCCTAATTCATATTCATCTAGGAATGTAACCTTTTCAGTATTAAGTGTATCAAATGCTGACTTATGTAAAAAACTATGTTGATTATGTTTTTCATCTGGAACAGGAGAACCATAAGCATCCATTAATTGTTGATTTTCTAAGAAAGAATCTTCTTGACTATCTTCTGTTTGCTCCTGTTGTTGCATTTCTATTTCTTCTAACATTTCTGGTGTGTATTCTTCTGGTTCCATTTTAAAATATTGACCTCTTTTCTCTATAAATTGGTTCTATTCTATCTTGAGGTAATGGGGTGGTTTGTTCATGAGTTAGCCTTCCAGGAAAGAAAGACTTTAATATCTCTGTTGCTCGGGGATTTGTTTTAGTCATTTTAGTCATTATAATATATCCAAAACCAATTAAAACTCCCAACACTACGGCAATATCAACTAGTCCCATCTTTTTTCTTAACACACCTCCAACCTTGTTTTTGAAAATCCTTAATTATATCTTTAGCTATATCTTCTTCTGATCCAAGCTTTGCTAATTGTCTTAATGTTTTCTTTTCTTCAGCACTTAACTTTTGTTTACTCATAGCTTTCTTTGTTTTCTCTGAACTTAATTCATCTAGGTTAAATTCTAAAGGTTGAAAACCAAGCTCAGCACTTACTATTGTTATTTTTCTTCCATCTATAAAAACTCTTCTTATCCCAGAACCCATTATAAAAGATAATTCCATTTTAGTTATGTATCCTTATTGATTTACCTGCCAATGCAATAAAAACTCCTACTGGAACTGCAAATGTAAATATTAATTTCCATTTTAAAGTAGGTGCCATCATAAAAATAGGAACTGCAAAAACTAAACTAACTATTCCAAACTTAATCCAAAAACCTAAACTATAATCCATATCCATTAATTCTTCACATCCCTTTCATCAAGTGAATACGCTAGCATTCCTAAAATAGTTATAATGAATCCTGAAAAATGTGAAAGAGGAGTACCCTCCGAAAGCATACTTACTATCCCTGCAGCAATTACTACTATTGATAATGATTGGATAAAGAAATAATGATCAATAAATAACTCTGTTCTTTTTTTACTCGTTGTCATGGAAGAACCTCCCATCGTCTGGTATATTTTGTTTTTGACTAAATCTCTCCTCTTGTTCGTCTCTAGATATTGAACCTTCTATAAAAAAGTATGCACCTAATCCTATTGCTCCAAAACCAATTCCTTTTCCTATCAATGTTGTATAGTTTATGTTTGCAAATCCAGGATATAAAGTAACAACACCCATAATCATAAGAAACATCGCACCAACATGTTTAAAGATTCTTAATTTATCTGAGAATACTCCTGCAACCATTAGACCAAATGCTATAACAAAGAAAAAGAATTCTCTTGGGAATTGTTGAGAATTAAATCCATCTCCTGTAACTTCAACTTCAAATGTATCGCAACCAGAAAGACCTCCATCAGTACAACAAGAATAAGCTTTGTATACTCCTAATTCACTAACATTTTCTTGAGAAAGAGTTACATTAAATCTACCACCACCTTCGTTGGTCATAGAAACATTTTCAAATAAAGTATTTCCTCTCGGATAAATCATAGAGATATTACAAACTGCTACAGGGGAACATTGGGTCCCATTATTTGTACAAGGTCTATGTAAATTAAAATTTGTACCAAATGGTATAGTTTCCTCTATGTCTGCGAGAATGAAAGGGGAAATTAACACTATAAAAAATAAACAAATAAGGAATTTCCTCCCCATTTTCAGTTTCTTCCAAGTAGAATTGACCATATATAAAAAAATACTTAGGGAGATGCTCTAACTAAGTAAAATCATCCTCCCAAAATTAAGTATGAATTTATATAAGACCAACATCCTGTAGTCCTCCAACAGCAATATTTACACCTGCAATCATAATACCTAGTGCAAAGAATAATGTCACCAATCCTAAAATTGTACTTGAGGAACCAGTTACATTACCTGCTTGAGCTTGAACTACTTGATCTGCTACAGAAGGAATAAGATTTACACCAATTAAGATAGTAATAAAACCTTCTAATAATCTTCCAAGAGCCATATTCTAATATTTTTCCTCCTCAGTATGTATAAACTAAGGATATTATTTAAAACCTTCTTACTTTTGTTAAAACGAAGATTTTATAAAGTTTTGATATTTAATTATGATGAAGGAGATGAACCATGGAGGAATATCAAGAATCAAATGCACAAATTTCAAAATATAACGATGCGGGTTATTCTATTTCTAGATTAAATGAACATTGGATTCAAGCAGAAAGATATGCTAATGCAGGACTATTAATTAAATGGAAATTTAAATTAGATAGTTTATGGAGAGAATTATTTCCTGATTTAATGAGGATAAAAAGTTCAGAATCAAAAAAATTTGAAGGATTAATATCAAAAAATAAAAAACTTATGGTTTTAATTTCTAATTCCAAGAAACAAAGTGAATTATATTTCTATTTAAACAAAAGACATGAATTTTTAAGAGAACTTCAAGATTTAGCAGGAAAAGCAGGAGTATACGTTGATGAAAACGATGAAGGTTTTGAATAGTAAAGAAATTGGATATTATGTAAATAAAAATGTTCAGTTTATGTTGAACAAAGCTAAAACACATGTTCTAGATAAAGATTGGGATAGGCTTTACATCATTGATGGTTCGGAAGGTTCTGGAAAAAGTCTTCTTGGTTTACAACTTGGGGCATTCTTAGATCCTAACTTTAATTTAGACCAAGTTGTATTCTCTGGAACAGAATTTGCAAAGGCAATTGTCAAATCAACCAAAGGACAGTGTATTATTTTTGATGAAGCATTCAATGGACTTAGTTCTTCAGGTGCTATGTCTAAAATGAATAAGTTTATTGTAAGACAGCTACAAGAATGTAGGCAAAAGAACCTTTTCATTATAATAATCCTGCCGACCTTCTTCATGTTGCAGAAATATGTGGGTATCTTTAGGAGCCAGGCATTGTTTCATGTCTATGCACTGAAGAATGGTAACAGGGGATACTTCAGGGTATACAATAAGTACAATAAGAAGTTCTTATACCTTAGTGGGCATAAGTATTACTCATATCAGAAGCCTTTTATAAAATTTTCATATAGATTCTATGGGATATACCCTGTAGACGAGGAAGCTTATAGGCAAAAGAAACATGATGCCCTAGTTTATCAAGAGGAAGAGAAGAAAATTGATAAGTACATGAACAAGTTTGCATTGTTATCTAAGTATTTGAAGCAAGAAAGGGGCATGAGCTATGCAGACCAGATAAGGATGCTTAATAAGGGGGGAGAAGTAATGAAAGCCAACACTTTAAGTGACGTTATAGCCCGTATTTCCCGTAAAACTTCGGATTTCGCCATTCCCTTATAGTATTATTTTAGTTTATTATCTGATTGATAGTAGTTACAAAAGGCACCTCAGCATGGACCACAACACTTATTCGGCTCAAAGGATTAAAAAGAATTAGCTAACTCTCACTTTCTGTCGTTTAAAAATAAAAAAAATAGTTGCCTAGTCCTCTTGAGGATCCCAGACAACTATAATAGATCTAACACAATCAAACTTAATCATTCCTTGGACACTTAGCTCATGTAATATAGTAGATGTAAATTTATTAGACATCCTAAATGTAATAGAGATTATCTTTTTTGCATCTGCTATGTATAACCTCTTGTCCATATCTGCATTATCATATAGCTTCCTAATTATTTGGTTGTAAATTAATCCTAACTCCATCATCTCCTTTTATTAAGTCTAAAGAATTAACTCCACCATCTCTAAAAACATTCTCACAATACAATACTGGATTGCCTTTAACATCCTCATAGAATTGTTTATACTGTTGGACATCATTCATATAGCTCCATGCTATAAATAAAATCAAAGCTATCCAAAAGAGAGTTCTAAATGTAAAGATAGTTTTAACCTGTTCCTTCCAACGATACTTTCCATTCCAAGCTACAGGATTCACTTGTCTATAATTTCCCTTCCATCTTTGGATAAAGAAATTAGGTTTTATTTCTTCAGTATCTTTCGGAGTGAATGCTTTACGAAGATTCATTTTGTTCTAAAAGAATTTTGAAGTTGTCATGTAGAGTTGCAATATAATTGTGTTGCTTAACCATATAGCCTTCAATGATTTTAACTCTCTCTTTTAGATCTTCAATGTCTTCTTGATTATCTGGCTTATCAATCTTTGTTGCAGGAATATCTAAAGCATCTTGTCTTCTTTTTAGATCTTCAATAGATTCTTGATATGCTTCTCTTAATCTTTCCTTGGGTGAAGCTGGTTTAGTTTCTTCTTGTTCTTCAGATTGTTCTTCCTCTTCAGCTCCTTCTTCAAAGTCTGGTGCATCCAAATCAAGTTCTCGCATCTGTCTGTTACTTATCGTTTTATTTTTCTTTAGTACCATTATTCTTACCTCCTTCTAACTCTTTTAAATATTCTTTATAAAAGATATTGGCAGCCCAATAAACAACGAAATAATAAAATATAATGTAGATTACTAAAATGAAGACAGGATAAAATATCATCATCAACCACCTATTAACTTCCATACCAATTATTATAAAGGATAATCCAACTGCGAAGACAATTGAAATCCATTTAGCTGATCCCCCAATGGTGAAGTTGATTATTTTACTTCTCTTTCGTGAGGGGGAAATATCTTTTTTATAATCCTCAGGTTTTTCTACAGGATATAAACTCTTAATCATTTTATATTTTTGATATGCAGTAATTCCTTGTGAGTAAGAAACTCCTACACCAAATATTAAAGCAAAGATAATATACCAAAATCCTTTAATAATTAACATAACACATACTGCAAAGATTCCAACCATCTGTAGGAAGTGAGATTTGTATTCTATCTCTGCTAACCTTTCAGGTGGTGGACTTGCCAATGCTTTCTTTAGTTGTTGTAGTTTATTCATCGTCTACTAAATCCTCCACAGATAAATATACTAATGTGAATCCAATAGCTACAAAGATTAAAGCTAAATTTACTAATACAAAAGACATAATGACCGTGATTAGTATAACCATCCTCATCATCCCTAGAATGAATCTAATATTTGAAAGTTCATGCATCTTGTTCCACCTCCTTCTTAGTTTTGTATTGTTCATGAAGTTGTAGAACAGAAGTTAATACAATTAGGCTTCCCCAGGACATAATAATTGTAATAAGGAAGAGTCCAATATCATAGACTCCCATTTTTGCAAAGTGAAGCAATATGCCCCAGAATAATATTGCACAAGCTACGATGCAACAGGTCCATGGGTGATCCTCAGTCCACGTCATGTGAAAATCCCCTTTATGAAATTTATAAAATCATTAATTAAACCCGATTGATAGATAAAATATAATGCTAGTAACCCAACTAGGATTAATGCTATTCCAAAAAGCCCTAATCCTTTTTTATTTTTCATTGTCATCTTAACTTATAAACGTCCCCTAAAAGTTCCACAATTATCTCCCTATCCCTATCATTATAAATAGAAGGAGACCCATAATGCTTTAAGAAAGTATTGTGATCGTGTCCTAACCTCATACAAATCTCGGATACATCTAAGTCCACCCCTCTTCTTTGGACAGTTTTTAACCACATACCAGAAGTCTTCCTGATATTGTGTAAAGAAAATTCCCATTCATTCAATCCAACTTTTTTCAAAGTTCTCTTGAATAGCTGTGATGCTCCTGGTTTACTGATCTTAAAAATAGTTTCATCTTCCTTTATTTTATTTTCTTTGATATATTTCCTAACTTTTCTAATAAATTGTGAAGATACATTGAAGCTTCTCTTACTTCCCCCCATTATTTTAGATTGTCCCTTAGATGCTTTAGACTTAGTTACATAAAGGGTTAAAACATTTCTCTCAAAATCAAAGTCCTTTGGTCTAATATGCAAAGCTTCATCTATTCTTGCTCCAGTCTGCAATAGTGTCTCAAATATAATCTTCCTATCTTCTTTAACCTCTGAAATAAAGGACTTCCATTCTTGAGGAAAGAAAACTCTATGCCTATCTTTTCTTACAGTATAAGGTTTTCCATCTGACTTTTTCCCAATAAATAATCCCTCCTTACCTGAAACTGGCGTCAAAGATAAACGATTCACTTCTTTTTTTAATTTATTCTCTTTGTTAATCATCTCATGAGTATCTCTTTATCTTAAAAGATAAACATAGTTTATAAAGTTTATCTTTTTATTTTGTTCCTTTTGTGCAGTCTCTTTTCATTCTCGATCCCCCTG
>SDBT01001520.1_pt1 | contig 41003 bp, 52 predicted proteins | sample 2277101 | NCBI WGS metagenome assembly SDBT01 (sample SAMN10404973, study PRJNA504765) | marine sediment metagenome | isolation source: marine sediment core GS10_PC15, 103 cmbsf | place: Arctic Ocean: Southern Knipovich Ridge | collected 2010 | reverse complement strand
CTTCGCCGACGCCTTCGTCCGTATCGCGCTCGCCGATGAGCCAGGCGATTACGTTCTCGGCACCGGCATCGCTCACAGCATCGAGGATCTGGTTACCTTAGCTTTCAAGGCAGTGGGCATCGACAACTGGGAGCCCTACGTCCACTCTTCCGCACGGCACCGCCGGCCGGAGGACACCAACTACCTGCTGGCGGATCCCAGCAAAGCCAAGCATCAGCTGGATTGGGAAGCCACGACCACCTTCGAGGAGCTGATCTCGATGATGGTTAAGGCGGACCTAGAAAGGGAAGGAGTCCTTACGCATGTCTAGCTACGTTCTCTATCACGATAACTGCCCTGATGGATTCGGATCAGCGTGGGCGGCTTGGACAGCGCTGGAAGACAGCGCTGAGTACATCCCTGTCCTCTACGGCAAGCCACCACCAGATCTAGCCCAGGGCAACCCCGTCTCTATCATCGACTTCAGCTACCCTCGACAGGTCCTCCTAGATCTGCATGCGCGGCACCCCAGCCTCCACGTACTCGACCATCACAAGACAGCGAAGGCTGATCTTGCTGGGCTCGACTTCTGCCTCTTCGACATGGACAAGAGCGGCGCCATGCTGGCCTGGGAGCATTGGCATCCCGGTGAGGAGCCACCCCGGCTCATCCACTACGTGCAGGACCGCGACCTATGGCGGTTTGAGCTACCGTGGAGCCGCGAGATAAGCGCTTGGCTACAGTCCTACCCCTACCAGTTCGAACTCTGGAGCGCCCTCGCTGAGCAGCTGAACAGCGACTTCACTCGCACAGTCACAGAAGGCAAGGCCATCCTACGGGCCAAGAAACAGCAGGTCGAGCTGATGTGCAAGCACGCGCGTATGGTTGAAGTTGGTGGGCACACGGTCCCGATCGCTAACGCTACGGTGTTCTTCAGCGAGGTTGGAGAACTTCTCTGCCAGCTCCACCCCGAGGCTCCCTTCGCCGGCTACTACTTCGACCGCAGCGATGGTACGCAGCAGTGGGGCCTACGCTCTCAGGGGGACTTCGACGTCAGCGAGGTGGCGAAGTCCTATGGCGGCGGTGGCCATCAGGGAGCCGCTGGGTTTGAGGTGGTCCGGGCGGAAGGATTCGAACCCTCATCTGAACGCTTAAAAGGCGCCCGCTCTAGCCGTTGAGCTACACCCGGACATTATGGGCCTGCGGCTGCGATTACTCCCCAGCCTCTGCGCCTGTGCTCGCTGTCACGGCGTCCGGTGGAAGACGGTGGACTGCCACTGCACCTGCACAAGATCACGCTGGCTGAGGCTGATTCAGCTGTTTACCCAGCGGGCATAATCCTTCGCCCGCTTCTTAGCCTGGGGGCCGCTAAAGATGGTGAGGTAGATCTGCCCGTCGTTGTCGTAGTCGATGCCCTCAACTCGCCATTCGTCATCATCCACCGCATCCCGCGATACGAAAGCCTCGTACTCCACCTTGGCTGTCATGACTAGCTCCTTGAAGAGTTGGTACCGCCGGGAGGATTCGAACCTCCATCCCTCGGCTTAAGAGGCCGGTGCTCTAGCCGTTAAGCTACAGCGGCACATTCGTCTCACCAGTTCCCTGCTGCTGACTAGGACAGCTCCCGCTGCGGTCGCCCGCCTGCGTCTCCATTGTACCGTCATGTCGTAGTGCGGGTGCGCATGGTCCTGGAACCAGCTGCGTCTGAGACCGATACGTTGGGCGAAGGAGTGCAGCTCCTCTAGGCTGGTGTCACTGACTAGATGCCCAGCCGCGTCGGTCAGTATCACTGTCTAACTCGATCTTCGCAGCAAGGGCCACGAGGTCATCAATCTCGAACAAGTCGGACTTCCATCTACCAGGCCAAACAGCCAGCACCCTCGACTGGCCAGCCACCGCGCGGAGAACCGCGTCCCGTAGCTCTCCACGTGTTGAGCACTGCGTAAGCTCTTCGCCACACTGCTCGATGTAGCAGACCATCCCTGGGTAGCCGTAAGGAAACGGGGCGCCACTGGCTTTTCGTGGTCTACTCACTCTTCACCTTCAAGTTGGAGGCCCGAACCGGATTCGAACCGGTGTCTACCGGGTTGCAGCCGGTCGCCTCGCCTCTTGGCTACCGGGCCTCGTTGAACATCCTACGACAGACGCGGCACAACCGCTCGCGGTCCGCATAGTAGGAAGATCCACAGCGTTTGCATTTCCGTTTCCGTTGCTTTCTCATTGGTGGGAGCAAGAGGATTCGAACCTCCAGAGCCCGTTAGGACGACAGGTTTACAGCCTGTTGCGGCTCACCAGTCTCCGCCGTACTCCCATTATAGCTACCGTTGCCAGCGATCGCTGCGAGGACCACAGCCCGGCATTTCCCACACAGGCCATCCCAGTCCTCTTCACAGCGGTTGATAGTTTCGACCGCTTTCGACATACGAAGACGTTGCTTCCGTAGGCGGCGAAGGTTCCTAGTGAGGTTCGCCTGCTTCCTACGGACGCGACGCATCTCCTCCTCGGGGAAGCCACTGAGGTTCAGCCCAACCTGGCGCAGCTGCCCAACGACGCGCTTAGCCGCGCTGGGCGCCGTCGACGCGGTGATCGGACCGTGGCTATGGATAGAACTGATCAGCTGACCGGTCACAAACCGCATCAGTTGCTCAGGTTCCAACTGTTCTATTCCTTGCTCTTCGCCCACTGTCTTTCCCACTCCTTGGCTTCCGTAGCCCGCCGGCCGAAGAAGTCGGCCAGCTCCTCAAACTTCGCGGAGCCGCTAAACGTCAGCTCCTCAAAACGATACCCGTTCCCCGTAGCAACTGCAAACAGCATCCTCAGGCGCCGCCACCAGCCTTCCCACCAGCCGCTCTGCTTGACGTACCAGCTGCTGAGGAAGGTGCTGAGATAGACCATGGGCGGCTTCTCCAGCGTCAGCTCACTCTGAAACGCAGCAAACTGCATGAACTCATCATCGGCATCACACTCCACGGTCACCTTATCGTCCTTGGTCATCTCTCCTCCTTCTCCGGCCAATTGTGGGGAGCCGACTCGCCTCTGTGTGGACTGACAGGATACCAGATGTAACAGCCCTCCCCCGCCTCGGCCTTGGTCGAGCCGCAAAGGAGGCACCGTCCCTCGGCCCTTCTTTTCTCCCTCTCCTTCTCCAAGAGAGTCTTAGTCACTGTTGTCCTTCCTTCTGAAATTGGATCCGGGGGAAGGAATCGAACCCTCACTCTCGACGTTCAGAGCGTCGCGTCCTACCGTTAGACTACCCCGGATCTTGTCGGTGCTTTCGTACCCAGGCAAGCGCCCGCTCCCACCGCGCCTCTGGGGTTTCGTCCCACCACATCTCGTCGTTCTGGTAGCCCATCTCCCAGGCCATCGTGTACGTAATGCCGGCATTGGCACCCGCCTCTGCCGTATCCTGTTCTCCCCCTAACAAAGCTAGGTGTTCGGGTCGAGCACCCTTGAGGGCTGCGTACAACCCCACCAGACAGTACGACGGTACGGTGAAGCTCCACCCGAAGCCAGGGTCATACCTATCAAGGTGGCAGACCTCACCCCGTATCAGCCGTCGTTCGGGCATAGCCCGCAGGGCTGTCTCCAGCTCCGCTAGGGCGGCCTGCCCCCGCTTACCCTTGAGCGTTTGAACGACGTTGTGCTCCCACCGCCCTTGGTCAAGTTCAGGGTGGTCGCGGTAGTCGTCGAAGTCACCGAATCGGCTACTCATGGCACGCAGCTTTCTTGGAACCCCCGCCGGGATTCAAACCCGGACCGTAACGTTCGAAGCGTCACATGCTGTTCATTACACCACGGAGGCGTGGTAGCCCCGCCAGGACTTGAACCTGGGCCTCCACCTTCGCAGGGTGGTGCTCTTTCCAACTGAGCTACGAGGCCTTGGTGGAGCCCCTCGGATTTGAACCGAGATCTTCCCGCTTGCAAAGCGGACGCTTTCCCGTTAAGGCTAGAGCCCCAAGCTATTCTACACCACTTATTGGCTGTTGCAAGGGGTCACCGACGGAGCCGGAGTGGGTGTCAACGGAGGCGGTGTGGGCACAGGCGTTGGCACCGATGTCGGAGATGGTGGTGCTATCACCGATACAGGTGCCGCTCCAGCCAGCTCCAGAGCCCAGTACCAACCGAGGCTACCTCCTTGGGCCCTAGCTACCCCCACCACCCGTGCTGCGGGCCATAACAATATCTCGTTGTGTACAGGGGAGTCCTGCCAACTCTTCAAGACCTCGTCCGCTGGCCCCACGGCAGCAGCCAAGTTCTCACCCCTCCAGGTGTTGTAGCTGTAGCCGAAGTCGGCCATGCGCTGAAACGGATCCCGGCCCAGGGAGTCTGTGTGGCTGAAGTAGTCGTTCGTCACCATATCGTTAACCATCCAAACCGCGGCTGCAGAAAGCCGAGCATCAGACACGACCGGAGCCACACCGTTGTCAGACCGATAGTCGTTCAGAAGGGCGAGAACTTGACTCGCCTCTTGCCCCAGAACACGACCGTTACAGATAGGGGCCTTCTCAACCGCTAAGAGGACACCGAGACCAACGATGAAGAGGATGAGCAACCAGCGCATCCATCCACCACCTCCCAGCCCATTATAAACGTGTTATGGTGCGGGCGACAGGATTCGAACCTGCTCGTTCTACTTGGAAGGCAGACATGCTGCCGTTAACATCACACCCGCTAAAGAACACCAACTAGGGCTGCTACCCCTTGGAGCCGACCGTTCAGCTCGCTGACCTTATGTTGGCAGCGGTCAGCACAGGCCAACCCACCCTCCATCGCAGGGTTATCTTCATCCCCCTCCCGGGGCTTGATCCCATCAAGGAGAATATGGCTCTCGTTGATCGCGGATTCCAGCTGTTCAAGCCGGGCCTGCAGACTCATGACCGTCTCCTCAGTCACTGCACCTGATCCCATAGCAGCCTCCTTCTGTATGGTGCGGGTGGCCGGAATCGGACCGGCGATTCTACCTTGGCAAGGTAGCAGTTTACCTAGCTAGCTTACACCCGCGCCTGACGTCCCCAACTGGATGGTACCCAGCATTGCTGTCCAATCTTACACTACTCCCTCTCCCTGTCAACAGCCTCCACAGAATCGACGTACAGGGCGTCTCAGCGTACGTTGGATGAGGAGGACGGACTACGGTGATAACCGGCATCCATATCGTGCTTTTGATCCTGTCCCGGTGGGATAAGGAGACGGCCATCGTTGTGGCCTTCGAGAGGGTCCCGCATGACGGCCCAGAGATCACCTACATCCTCGTAGCCGGAGCGCGGTCGGGGCTGATGCTCCCTTTTGGAGAGCCGGCCACCAGCGCCGTGCTACGGCTGGCCCGCTGGATGCAGATGGAGTTGGGGATGTGACTAGCTATTGCTTTGGGAGGAACCACTCGTGCCGTTCGGGGGGCTAACCCCTATAAACCGAGCCGTTTGCTTCTCCTCCAAGCGTACGGGGCGTCTGCAGTACCATTCAAGGTAGTTGCCCCTACAGCCCCTGCGAGAGATTTAACCCCCACGGTTGGGACGGTATCGGCCTCACGTTGGGCCACCCACCCGTATGCCGCCTCTCGACGGTCGCAGGTCACTTTACCGCTGCATTGCCAGTCGATTCAGTCACAAAGCAACAGCAAGTCACGATGGGCAGTGTATCACGGAAAAAGAGGTTGTCAAGAGGTCGATGCACTGGTAGGGGCGGGAGGAGTCGAACCTCCAGGAACACGGGTCTGAACCGTGCGCGTTTACCGTTTCGCCACGCCCCCACGTTCTCGTGTTAGGCACACTCCGCAACCCCATATCCGACTTCGCTGCCCTGCAGGACTGTCCCACAGTTCGGACCGATCCAGTAGTCGCCTCCACCAGTGAAGCGGCCAGTGAAAGAGGAAGCGGATGGAGGAAGGGGCAGGATTCGAACCCGCGAGCCGCCCTTTCAGAACGACCACCCGTTTTCGAGACGGGCTCCTTTAGCCACTCGGACACCCTTCCTCAGCAACAACAGCTGTCAGTCAGCTCCATGAACCACGCGGAGAAGTGCTTCTCCCTATCGAGGGGCTCATCAAGCGGCCGGATGTAGAGCGTCATCCCACCCAGCTCATCGTGGCAGGGCTCCAAGATGGCTTGAGCCGTCTCTCGGTGGCGCATGAGAGCAGTGTAATCGCAATAGTTGCACGATGTCAGGTCACTCATAGCTCTCCTTCTGGAGGAGCGAGGGGGATTCGAACCCCCGGACGAGTCGCCCCGCCTACGGGTTAGCAACCCGCTGCGTTACCTCTCCGCCACCGCTCCTTGAAACTTCCTTGGTGGGCCCGGTCGGATTCGAACCGACACTGTCCGGGTTTTGACGCCGTTACCTCTACCGTTGGGCTACGGGCCCACTTGATATTCGGGAGCTGGCCCGCCCCCCTAGAACGTGCCCGCAAGGGCCATGGCAAGTGTCAATCGCTCACCCCTCACAGGCGAGGCGGGCCAACATGTGGTGGCGGCAGCAGGGTTCGAACCTGCAACAACAGCGCTCTCAACGCTGCGCGTCTGCCAATTGCGCCATACCGCCAAAGATGTTTGGTCGGGGTGCGAGGAATTGAACCTCGTCGACCTGCTCCCAGGGCAGGCGTGCTGCCGTAACACTTCACCCCGACAAGTGGAGCCCCCGCCAGGAATTGAACCTGGATCGACGGTTTACGAAACCGCTGCTCTGCCAGTTAAGCTACGAGGGCGAACCGCCGCCGTGTCCCCTACCCGTCACGACGGCCATGGGCCCAGATTATTGCCCACTCCCGATAATTGCTGGCACCTAGGGCAGGATTCGAACCCGCATACTACGGTTAACAGCCGCTTGCGCTACCGATTGCGCCACCTAGGTAATTGGAGCCTCTGGGAGGTGTCGATCCTCCGCTACTGCCTTACAAGAGCGGTGCTCAGGCCGCTGACAGAGGCTTGAGGCAGGGACGGTTGGAGTCGAACCAACGACCTCCGGGGATTCACCCCGGCGCTCTACCGAGCAGACAGCTTCTGGTGATCAAACCCAGCCTCTCCTGCACTGAGCTACGGTCCCTGATGGGGTAAGGGTCGGGATTCGAACCCGAACCGGCTGAGCCACAGTCAACCGTGCTACCGTTACACTACCCCTACGGGTGGAGAATCAGCCCAGCAGACAAAGCCTTGTCCGTCGGCCTCCTACCACCGCGGCCTCGCAACCACTGCCTCGAAGGCTCGACCACACGCCGCCCACCTGCTGAGCCTTTTCTCCATGTGGTAGCTCCGCCGGGTATCGATCCCGGTCCTGAGGCTTGAAAGGCCACGATGCTAGCCAGTACAACACGGAGCTATTGGACCCCCTGACAGGACTCGAACCTGCACCTTGCCGCTTAGGGGGCGGCTGCTCTTCCATTGAGCTTCAGGGGGAAAGAACTATTCAGTTGTTAAAGGTCTGGCGCCCCAGGAAGGATTCGAACCCTCATCCATCCGGTTAGAAGCCGGGAACTCTATCCGTTGAGCTACTGGGGCCCATCGGTCAATCTACCATCGTTGTCAAGTGGATCCGGGAGGAGGGGTCGAACCTCCGTCGTCAGCTTCAAGGGCTGGGGTCCTACCGTTAGACGATCCCGGAATGGTGGCTCCGCTGGGACTCCAACCCAGGCTACCTCCTTGAGAGGGAAGCGTGCTAAGCATTACACTACGGAGCCATGGCGCCTGCGACGGGGGACGATCCCGCTACCACTTGTTCGACAAACAAGTATGCATCCGTTACACCTCGCAGGCGTTGGTGGAGCGGGTGGGGAGCTGCCCCCCACGTTTCCGCATCATGCCGCTCCAGATTCTAACTGGAAGGCCGGAGGGACTTGACCGGCCCTGACTAGCCTCACTGCGCCCGTATCCCCGGTAACTCCGGTTTACGACTACTGCGGATCATCCTACGCCGCCCCGTATTCAATTGTTAAGGTTGGTAGCGGAGGGTGGAGTCGAACCACCTTGGGTGGCTTATGAGACCACCTGGGCTCCGAGCCTCCCCGCCATGGTGCTGAGAGCAGGACTTGAACCCGCGCTAACCCTGGGCTTCAACCAGGTGCTCTACCGACTGAGCTACCTCAGCGGGAGGCCAAGATAGACAGACTTTGCTGGACCAACGATGACTACTGAAGCCTAACGCCCATCTTGACCATGGTAGGGGTGGAAGGAATCTAACCCTCATCATCCGCTCATCAGACGGATGCTCTGACGTTGAGCTACACCCCGATGTTGGTAGGGCAGTCGGGACTCGAACCCGCATCTCCCACTTATAAGGCTGGGGCTCTACCTGCTTGAGCTACTGCCCATCGCTATGCTGTTGTTAAAGTGGAGCCAGGAGGGAGGATCGGACTCCCGTCTGACGCTTACCAAGCACCTGCTCTGCCACTGAGCTATCCCGGCATGGTGGGGGATGAAGGAATCGAACCCTCGGCCTCCTGCTTGTAAAACAGGCGCTCTCCCAACGTGAGCTAATCCCCTATGGCCCAGGAGGAGAGGAATCCAACCTCACTCTATCCTTTCGGAGTGCTGCTTACACCACTCCTGGACGTTGGCACTGGCGGGAAGAGTCGAACTTCCTGACGTCGGGTTTGGAGGCCGCGTCGTGGCCACCCACTCGCCAGCAGACCGATCCATTTTACAACAGATTGACGGTCGCGCCAACCCCCTCCAGCTTCGAAACCGCGGATTCTGCCGTCGTCTTATCGACACCCACAAGGATGTCAGCAGGGGCGCTCTCAACCTTGTCCTTAGCCTCTTTCAGGCCTAGGGACGGCATCAGCCCTCGGACGACCTTAATGACGTTGATCTTCATCTCCCCAATAGCAACGAGGCGAACGGTGAACTCGGTCTTCTCCTCTACCTCCTCCACCTCCACTGCCTCTAGAGCCGGCGATAGGATGATCTGAGGCGCCATCGGCTCGATGTCGAACTCATCCTTCATCCGTTGGTTCAGCTCAACGACCTCAGCCAAGGTCATCTGCCCGATCAGGGATACTACTTCGGCAATGGGGTCATCCGCTACCATGGCGATCATCGCCTGCACTCCTCTTTAAGGATCTCGAAGGCCCGCTCCCGATCAGCAGGCACTGGCTCCTGAATCTCCTCAGAGGCATCAACCTCATCTACCACATCAAAGAAGCTTTCGAAGCCGTCTGCCCTTTCAGCTTCCTCACAGAGCCCCTCCATGGTTTCGGGAAAGTTGATGACGTTACCTCTAAAGTTCGTACGGTACTCCTCTTCTGTGTAGGAGCCGGAGGCAAGAACAAGCACTCTCTCATCGTCACCCCCGCTGTTGCCCGATCCGCCACAGGCCATCAACAGAACAGCTAACCCGAGCGCAATTGTCACTAGCAATTTCATCGCTATCACCTCCTTCTAGATTCGTCTAGGATAGACTCTCCCACAACACGATAGCCAGAGCGAGGTTCAGTGAGCCTACTATCATCCCGACGAAGAACACCACGATTGTCTGGTTCTCCATTCTGTCCTCCCATCGTAGCGGTAGCACCGAGTGGTGTCCCCCTGAGGGGCACCGCGCAGGTGCCATAGAGAAAGGGCCCGGCGAAGCCGGAACCCCTTCCCCTCACATATAGCCCCTCCAGCCGCAACTGGAGACACCAGCTGCATCTTAAAGATTCTGACAGCAAATGTCAATAACTCCTTGACATCACTTTTTCGATGCCTTAATATCAGCCTTTGGACACCCTCCCTAAGGGTCCATAGTGATAGGGCAAGAGTCCCGGCCAGCACAGCCGGGGCGCTTGCTTCTAAGGGGGCAGAGATGATTAGAGGCAACGACGCCGTCGAACGGCACGTGATAGCACGCTGCGCCAGCGGTCCCCAGTGCGGCCCCCATGGAGCAGGCAAGATTGTGGCCTACCAGTCCTCCCCGACGTACACCATCCAGCGACCGGACGGTACACAGTTCCATTGGGCCGTAGAGCTGTGCGAGGTCGTAGACGACGGGCAGGCCTCCCCGATTGACAGGACTCGGTGACTACCGGTATAGTGTGTCTGCCGATGGGTACACCGTCTCCTCGCCGGGTGCCCTCCAAGCACCTTCCCGCAGGGCGGACTTTCTGGTCAAGTCCGCTCTTTCATTTTGACAGCTGCTATCATTGGTAGTGGAGGCGATACCAATGCCGATGTCGAAAGAGCAACTACAGATCATCCGTCAGACCTTCCCTCCCTACAGCATCTCGCTGCTCTCGCCTATCTTTGCCTACTACCGGTTCACCGGAGCCGAGAAGGAGGTCATAGAGCTGGTTCAACACGCAGCCATAGTCCTTCGCAGCGACCCTAATCCAGACATCATGGCGCAGCTGATCGGCCCGGAGAGATTCGGAAGCACACTGAAGAAGTGTGAGGAAGCCCAGGCGGCTGTGCTCGAGCGAGGCTACATCGTACAAGGGGTCTGCATGGAGGATGTCAGCCCTCCTCTCGATGACCTCCTCTGAGCAAGTCTGCCCCCACTGCCAATCCACCTCCCTCTTCCGCGAGGAGGATATCTTCGGGAAGTTTATCTCCTGCCTGACCTGCGGCTGGTGTAAAGACGACGATGACCTCCCTCAGATCAAAGCCAAGCCACCACGAAGGAGAAACCCGTCCAGCGGAGGAATGAAACTATGAAGGTAGTTGGCATAGACCCGGGGCTAACAGGCGCTGTTGCTCATCTGAGCGACTCTGGAGAGGTTCTGGCGCTGATCGATACCCCCACTGCTAAGGTTGGCACGAAGACCGTCTACTTGGCCGGCGAGATGGCTAGGCTAATCCGACGTCTGACAGCCGACGATGATGCACTGGCAGCTATCCTAGAAGACGTCCACCCGATGCCCAAGCAAGGGGTTGTCAGCACCGGTAGCATCATGCGCTGCATGGGACTTTGGGAAGGGATCTTGGCCGCGTACGCAATCCCTTATGAGCTGGTCTCACCGCAACGCTGGAAGAAAGTGATGATGAACGGGATGGGCAAGGACAAAGACGCCTCCCGGATCAAAGCGCTACAGCTATTCCCCGGCGTCTCCTCGAGGCTGGAACGGAAGAAGGATCATGGCAGGGCAGAGGCGCTGTTGATCGCGGAGTACCGGCGCCGGCTAGGCTGAGCCGTTCGTGTGGCCGTTCGTGTGGCCGTTGCGGCGCTTTCGTTCTAACGGAGGCAACAACCCCTCCTGGCGCAGGTCGTCTTTAGTCTTCTTCTTCTTGTCGTTGGTGCGCTCCGGCAGCATGTTGAAGTAGCAATCAGTAAGGACGCACTCGAAGCAGGTGTCGGTGGTGAAGCCGCTATCCCGACAGAAGTCTGGTGCCTCCATCGGAACATGAGGAGGTTCCCAGTCTCTTCCGTGGGGCTTGGCGGGAGCGGTTATCTGACCCAGCGAATAGCCGCGGAACGGTGTTACCCCAGCTAGGGCAAAGTCACCCGGCCAGAGGTCAGACTGCTCTAGGTCGTCGTTATCCAGCTTCTACGGGTTGGTCGACCCTAACACTCCCACTGGTACTGATTCGTCTCCTCATCCCGCTTTGCCGCCTAGCATGCCAAGGATCCGCGGCAGCACAACGTTCTTCCCAGCTGCGAAAGCGACTCTGCCCAAGGCAGCTGCAAACGCAATGGCCCACTTTTCGGGGTCCTGAAGAACCTCTTGGATGTCCGTCTCCTGGAGGATAAAGGCGGCTTGTGCAACGACCGCCACGAGGATGGTCCAACCAGCCTCAGACTTCCAGTTAATGACGTACTTTTCCATGCTACCTCCTTGGTCCTAGCGCCTTCAGGATAGAAGCTATCTATACAGCTGTCAACTGACAGCTGTCAATTGGTCAAATCCCGTTTACAGATCCATTCGACGTAGTCGAGATGCAAATCTCTATTGGACGCGGCCCCTGAGTCTTGGCCGATAGCGAGTGTCAGGGCGTCGCCTACGGGGATGTTTGTGGTGTGGGTTGACCCCACCTTCGTCCCGTCAAAGTAGAAGTCGATGGCCGTTTCGCTCAGAATTTCCATCCTCATTGTGTGGTCTAGGTTGTCGTCAATGCCAGTCGATTGGGTGGTTTCCGAACTGGCGTCCCGCGTGACGCTTTCGTAGTTCGTCCCGGCGGCCGTTCGGAATCCGACGAACTCCGTCGGTTGTGCGCCCGTCGCCGGAACAGGCCCGCGAATCAGGCCGAACCACATTTTGAGATCAGTCAGGGTTTGCTGCTTCGCCCGACACTCAAAGATTGCGGGGAGGCGGTCAGCGCCTATGCTGAAGTGATTGGTTGCCGCGTTCCGCGCGGTGATCCACGCCCGCGTATTCGCCGTCGTTCCGGTTCTGATCAGGAGCGTGCTATTTGTCCCTGAGTCGAACGGCGTGATCGACGCGGAGGCGTCGAGGAGTTCGCGCCAGCCGGTGTCCACGTTGACGCTTCCCGCGTATACGGTGAAGTCGTCGAAGAGGTACTCACACGATCGCTTGGAATGTGAGACGAGATGCCAATCGGTGACGTCATCCATCCAGACGCCTTTGAGATCCGTCCCGAAGTAAAGTCTCCCCTGGATGCCCGGCGCCGGTCGGTTGGCGAGCGTCCCCGAAATCAGCAGAGTGGGGTGCCCATGCAGAGTTGTATTGCCGCCACTGGTAAGCGCATCTAGGTCGGCTCCTACAGCTACCGCGACATCGCTGTGCGAGAGGAGATTATGACTCACTACTGGTGGTGTTGCTCCGACAAGATAAGCTATCCGCCAGGCCTTCAGGCTCAGCATGTCAGCGCTGAACTTCTGGACCGCGAAGGTTGCTTTGCCGGTCTCGTAGTCAAAGGTGTAATCAGCCGGTGTTGCCAACGTGCCGCTGACGTCCGTTATTACAACCGTATAGCCGCTACCGAACCCGGGATGGATGTATTTATTTAGAAGGACACTCCTGCTGATCAGCCAGACGAAGCCGCCCGGGTTAGCAGGATCAATACTCATCGCCTCGTTAATCACCTCGATGGTGTTCGTTGAGGCTGTAGGTGCCGTCGTTGGGATCTCTGTTTTCCAGTCCATTAGGCCCTTGTCTGTATGTACATCAAGCCTCCAAGGAGGCACTCATTAGTAACGGCTTCGGACTCAGAATCTGCTGGGCCCATCACCGCACACTCCCAAAACATATCGGCAGAAGGGATATTGGTGGTGTGCGTAGCCACCAGAACGTCGTCGATAAAGAAACGGACCTGAGTGCTGCTATCCCAGATAATCTCCAGTTTACGGAAGACTGAGGCAGCGCTTAGGGTAGTGTCAGTTGTCGTTGAAGTATCTGACGAACGTGTCACCGCCCGCCAGAAGTCGTTGGCGCCTGAATCTCCAGCAGCAAAGTGAGGCACCTCAAAGTAGATCCCGTTGTTCGGACCACTAATCTCAGTAGCCTTAGTGGTCGTCTCTTCATCAGCCAATCCGAAACGGATAACTCGCTTAGTAGAGAAACTGCTCTTCTGGTTAACCAATCCACGCATTATAACGGGAACCCGTGCGACACCGGTGTTCGTAGCTGTAGCACCTAGGTTGAACCTAAGAGCAGCATAGCCTTCATCGTCGTTTAGCCCACCAATGCTCCGCAGCCTCCAACCACGCAAGATCATGCTGGCAAGGCCTTCGTAATCAACTAATCCACCATTAGCAGTAACCTGCTGTAGGGCCCTAGGGTCCAGCTGCAGTGCACTAACACTCAGAACAGCTACCCGCATGGGATCAGCACCGATGTAGTTCCAGACCGCACCGTCATCCATCATGACAACGCTGGGGAGGTCAGTCGGGAGGTAGATACATCCGGGCACGCCGGCCGCTGGGAGATCCTTGTGGAGACCAGTCCTAACCTGACAGAAACCGGCTGCCTCAAGGCCATCAAGGGTATCAACGTCGAGGCCACTTCCAGCTCCCTGAGGGTTGATACTCGTAGTAGGAATGTTCTTCCCACCATCGGTAGTACCGTCGTGGTTATGGCCAGTCACAGGATCAAGGACGTCATCCCGGAGATCCTTCATCTGAGAAGCTAGGATGTCAGCGCCAACAGATGTCGAACTGCTGTTTGGAGTAGCCATTACTAAGGGCTCCTCGCTATCGTAAACATCTGGATAGAGCCAGCCTCAGAGATCAGAACACCGGTAGCGTCATAATTACCCACAACAAGGTTAAGAGGCTCGGGTGGGAACGTAACCGGGTTCGTATGAGTAGCTTTTAAGACGCCATCAATAAGAAAGCGAACCTGACCTAGAGCAGTACCCGCATCGTTCGGATCGAGAATGATGTCTAGTAGCTTACGGCCACCACCGATTTCCGCTGATATCCCCGTATCGGTTGTTTCCTCAAAAGGCCCAAAAGAGGCACCAGTGTACGCATGCCAATTGCTAGGTGCAGCCTGGACAGTATCTACCTTGAAGAAGATACCTCTATTAGGTTGGACACCCCCAATACCCAGACCTGCCACAATAAACCGGTTAGGGGCATCAGCACTGATTGCCCTCATGCGAGCACGGACAATCAGAGGATATGTTGTTGATACCTTAGCTATGTTATGGGGAGTCTCTAGGAACGGTACCGTATCCTTAGCTAGAGCAACATAGCCATCCCTGCCGACGTTGATCTTGAACTGCCAGACAGCATCTTTATCGGCCTTGTTTTCAACAGCCATTAGGCCTGACCCACATCGCTTTCCATGTGATTCAGCAACGAGAGCTGGATCCCGGATACCCTCAACGGGTCGTTACCTATGTACAGCCACTCGGAACCGCTATCTAACAAGAACAACCCCTTCAGATCAGTTGGCTGGTAGAAACGGCCAGCTGTGGAAGCAGCTGGCAACGCCTTATTCTTTCCCGATAGAAACTGTGCATATGCTGTCTTCAGCCGGCCATCCAGCTTCTGGGCATCGATACCGCTGCCGGCACCTTGTGGAGACAGATCACCAGGAGCCACCTTGGGAGCGTTGTTGCCGGTAGCGCTGTGGGTATGGCCATTGGTCGCCTCGTCCAGAACGTCATCACGTAGAGCGTTATACTGTGCAGCTGTCATGTTGCCAGCAGCGGCAACATCGATACTCGTCGTCATCTAGCTCACCCCTGCCTTATCGAAGTACTGGATACCCTTCACCCGCATCTTCCGAATACCACCAGAGGCAGTGTTGTTCTTACTGATCGCCAACTCCATCTGGAGATTGGTCGTCGTCGTGAAGCTTGTCGTATGCTTTAGAACCCCATCGATGAAGAACGTGATGCTAGAAGCGCTATTGATGAAGATCTCCAGCAAGTGATCGGCAGTACTAAGTACGCCTGAATCATCATCAGCCAGCGTTGCACCACCTGACTTTACAACCGCATGCCAGTCGTTATCGGCAGACCCAGCATGCCCCACAATGAAGTAAACACCATCAGCTGGCTCGGTAAGCTGCTGCCCAGTGTTAACTAGGCCAAAGCGTAGCATGCGTTGGCCTGTCTCACCGCTCTCGTACTTCACAAGAGCCCGCATTACGATAGGGGCTCGGGCAGATATCAACGTGTGGGTATATGAACCGACGTTGTCGAAGGCACAGCTGGCAAAACTACCCTGAGAGGTATCGGTTGCTAGCTCCCAGATACCTTCCTTCTGGCCAGTAACCTTGATGATGCTACCCCCGGATTTCACCGGGAAGGTCATATCAGGACCGTGATCCTCCTCGGCATCGGGGCTCGGCTCAACAAGACAGCACGTTTCGAAGTAGTTGATCTCTGCTGCATCAGCACAGATGTAGTGCCAGTCTGAGCCATCTTCGATCATGAACAAGCCCTTCAGATCGGTTGGCATATAAATCCTACCGGCTGTGGCTGGGGCAGGCTTGCTAATGAATGTCCCGGTGTCGACTTGGCAAAAGCTGCTGCCCTCTACCCCATCCAGCTTGTCAGCATCCAGCGTTCCAGGTTGGGGAGAGATAGCACTGCTGGCTAGCTTCTTACCATCAACACCGTCGTGCTTATGCCCAGCCGTATCGTTAACAGCATCAGTACGATGATCGTTGTACTGAAGATCATAGGCCCTCTCGGCGCTAGGGATCTCCTTGCTAGTAGCCATTACTGTTCCCCATAGACGTACAAGCGGTTGATAACAAACAGAGCGCTGATCTCAGTATCAGTAAGGACCCTGTTAAACATCAGAACAGGCCCGATCTTCTGATCAGTCGTGGGGAGGCCGCTGCCCCCACCTAGCGTCATCTCGTTCGTGATCGCAGATATATCTGCCGTGATGGTAGTAGACCCCTTAGTACTACCACCATTGAGATTGCCACGAACTAGCTTAGCGCTGGAATCCCACGACATCACGACAAAAGCGTAATCATCTGTCGCATCGGCATCCCCCAGATTCACAAATGCGCCAACACCCCCCACTACGTGTGCGATCCGGAAGCGGCTACCACCTGTCTCCCACCGTATCTGGAGTAAGTTGCTGCTATCCTGCCGCCAGTCCCAGATAGTTGGGTCACCAGTTGTTGAGCCCGTAAAGCGGATCCATAGCGCCACCGTCCCGTCCTTACTATCTAGGGCAAGCTTGCCTCCGGTCATGTAGCCACTGGCAGCTGGCAGCCACATCTTGGTGTAGACCCAAGGGTGAGATGACACAGTCGGGAAGGTACCACTGCCTGTTTCTACTAACAGGGTTGTGATGTCTGCGATGATCGCGGACGCATCGTCCGTTGTCCAGAGGAAGGTGTTGGTCTTGCTCTCGAAGTCGGGAAGAATCGACCAGGTGATATTGAGGACGCTGCCAATCTGCTTAGTGTACGCAGGCGATAGCTCCACGCGGCTAAGGCCGGTACCGGTAGCCTTGAAGGTGCGTATGTGATCGATTCTGGTAGTTACCGGGTGCGTCTTAGCAACGTGCAGCCGGAAGCGGACGATGTTCGTCGTGACCGGGCTGCCAACAATCGTGGCATCGCTAAAGACGAGATCGATATAGTTCCAGCCATTAACGAGTCCTGAGGCGGCTACCAGCCACTGCCACTCATCGGTGTCGTCGGAGGTGCTAGACGACAGCTCGATCGTTAGGTTGCCGCTAAGCTTGGACGCGTCATCAACATAGAACCAGAGCTGTAGCCGTGTGGCGGACACCGAGATATCAAGACCACCAAGAGCTGCGTTCCTGAAAGTATCATTGCTAGGGCTAGCCGCAGTTGTAGCAGACTGCAGAGATCCCGAGCCCACCCGGCGGGCAGTGGTGTTAATCGTCAGCGTCTGATTTGTTCCGGTCGTCCAGCTGCCTAGGGAGTCGCAGGCTTCGACCGTTGTCGTCAGGTGATCGAGATCGAACATCATGATCTCTTTGATGTCCGCTGCTATGTCGTTAGCCCCAAAGATGGTCCTGAAGCGGGTGCCATTCGTCAGGATAGCTGGTGCGGTAGCTATGTCATTACGCATCACTTCCGTCACCAGTTCAGTCACCGTTTTCTGATTAGTAGCAGCCGGTGAAGTGCCGACACCTACAGCCATGAAGCCAGGTAGCTTGAAGCCAAGCGGGTTGGTGCTGGAGTTAAACGCCCCCTTGCCAGCCATCCACGCAGCCTGCTGCTTGCGGAACTCAAAGGCAACGACGTTATCAGCTGTCACCTGGCCAATAAGCTTACCGTCTAGATACTCTTCAAGCTGAACGATACCCCTAGTACGCATGTTTTCTACTGCCATTTCGCCCCCTCCGACCAGTGGACGTTGTTATTAGCTCTGCTCCAAGAGGGAGGATCCCCCCACTTCGGAGTAGCTGAAGGCTGGGTGCCATCCATCTCCACACGATCAGCAGTCTCCGGCGTCTCGGGAAAGTCCCTGACAACAGTCACGGAAGTGTGCGCGGTCCTTCTTAGGAAGCGATTACGCTGGTCGAACAGCTCCCTGAGCACCCTTGTGAACTCTGAGATCCCTGACATGGCTATCCGGGTAGCGCCCTATTGGCAAACTCGATGGACGTTTCTAGCACCACACCATCTGGGTCATCCAAAGCTGACAGGAACTTTTTGCTCACCTGAACCGCCCAGACAGGAATGTCGATCTTGGTCACCTGCCCGCTCTTCCAGTAGGTCTCAGTATCGAACAGATCTCGCTTGCTGGAGGAGAGGTTGAACGTCTGGCCGGCCTTCCAGCCCTTTAGCTGCTGGGTTATAAACGTACCGTTGACCTCGGGCCAAGCCACCTGGTTCAAGATCAAGCGACCGTAGTTCTCAGCCGCTTCCTGACTGCCTAGACGGACATCTCCCAACGTCTCCACATGCTCGAAGATGCCACAGCCCTGAACGTTCCAGGTACAGTTCTCCCGATCGGCCATCATCTGCTGGCTGTCGATGTCCTCAACCAAGAAGACGATATCCTCACGCATAGGGGTCGTCGTGACCTCAATCACTTCGTTAGCCTGTAAGCGCACCTTGCCATCGTCGTCGAGGGGAAACCGCAGACCTATGTTCAAGATGCAGAGGAAGACGGTCCCCGCGGGTCCCTTAAGCGTAGCGGTGTCAGACGTCAGCGGATCAAGGGCCACGTTCCACTGCGTCACCGTTCCGTCAGGTGCAGTCGATTTAACCGTCGTTGAGGCCACATCCTTCGGCTCCTGGAACAGCTTAAAGAAGGAGGCTGTTCCATCACTGATGAACGTATCGTCCCGGGAGTCAGCATCTGGAACCGAGGCATCCTTCAGGAAGATCCGGTTCTTGAGCTGAGAGATGTCTTCGTTCCAGTTGAAGTCCCCCAGCTTGACATCGGTGTCGACATCGTAGACGTTGCCTGTCAGGGGTGAAACATGGCTGGGAGGATCGGTGAAGTTGACCACCTTGTTGAAGTCGACGAACCAGACGAAGCCGGAGAGGTTAGCCATCTGATCAAGGATGGCAGTGACCGCCACGTAATTAAACTGCTGCTCCGGCACTAGGACCCCGTCCTTTATCTTCGTAAGATCAACGGCGAACTCCGGTGCGAAGTCCTTCAGTATCTGCTTAACAACGTCCCCGGCCACCGTGGGAACGATCTCCTGGATGACCACAAGCAGCCTATCCATCCGACGGCTCCAGTCGTTGCAGGTGACCTGGTAGTTGTACGTATCTGGGTTGATGAGGTGAGTCTCCTCGACGCTGGTTACCTCGCCAGCAAACTCGTTCGAGCTATCAACGACCAAGGAGATCTCGTTGCCGGCCTCCGGGCGGTTAGCGATGTCAGTGGTAGTCAGCACCATCTCGAATTGCAGCGTATCTGAGCGGGCCGGGATTGAGTCTGATACCTCGATGCTCCTCGCTCGGATATCAGCCGTCCTATCCGCTCCGTTAATGGTGATTGTAGCAGGCACTAGAGCAGCCTCGCAAACACGCTACAGACGGACCCCTCAAGGGTGGGTGGTAGCTCACCCCTAATTACCCCTACAAAGGCCCTTCTCGCGGCTCTGACGGCGTCTGGCAGCATTCTAATTAGCTCCGGAAGATCCCTCTACGGGCGCTGTGGCGGAATCGCTTCATCTGAACGCTAGTGATGACCTCGGCCAGTTCGACCATGCCGTTCTGACCAACAACGTTGCCCTGGACGATGACATTGATGGTAGTCCCTCTGCCGGCGCCAGCCCCAGCCAACGCAACACCTCCCATCGTCGGCCTCCCGAGGATGCCCTCGAAGGCAGACGCTGCAGCACCCCTCTCCTTGTCCATACCCACGATCAGCCCACGCACTATATCCTGCCCGAAACCCTTAGTGATCGAAGACGGCGAGGAGACTCCAAGACCATCCTTGAACTGCTTGATGAGATTGGTCAGGGCACGGCCTACCCAACCGGTCAGGTTAGGCCAGTAGGTTATCATGCCCCGATGCAGACCGAGGATGAAGTCCCAACCTTTACGCCAGAGCGTACTGGTGGTGAAATTGAGCCTACGGACGAGAGAGCGTCGCATGGCGTCAGCAAAGTTCCTGACATTGGGCCAACGGGCACGCATACCTCGCTCGAGGCCGACGAGCAGGTTGATTCCGCGACTCCGGAGCGTACTGGTGTTAAAGCCCATCCGTGACACAATCCCACTCTTGATCCCACGAGCGAAGCCATACAGGGCTGGCAGTCTGGACGACATACCGAGCCGGAGGCCCTCAACAACGTTCCCACCTATGGTCTTCATAACCTGGGAAGGGGAGCGCGTTGCGAGTCCGAGTGTGAAGACGCCAACGATGTCATTTGCTCGATCCTCAAGCCAGTCCTTAACGTCCGTCCACTTAGATTTGAGACCATCCAAAAAGCCCTGGAGCACATCTTTACCCTTCTGCCACAATGTCCGGAGCAGGCGACCAATGTTCCCTAGCACCCGCTTCCCGGTATTTATGAACCAGCGGCCAGGACCCAAGGCGGCGTTCCAGAGGTCCTTGATACCAGTAAGGAGGCCCTGGATCAGATCTTTACCCTTCTGCTTCAGCGTCGTCGTGACCGTACTAACGGCTGCCCTGATGATGAGTCCCAGACCTCGGAACCAGGGCTTGACCGTATCAGTCCAGATGTTGCTGATGCCCGTGAATAGACCATTAACGAGGTCCTTACCCTTCTGCTTCAGCGTCTCCGTCACTTTGCCGATAACCACCACGATCGTCCCAGGCAGGTTGGCGAAGAAGGGCTGTAATACGTCCGTCCAGAGCGCCTGAATCCCAGCGAAGAGACCGGTAAGGAGATCCTTACCCAGCGGAAGCAGCGTCTCTACGACGTCACCGATGAACTCTAGAACATTGCCTGGCAGGTCGGTGAAGAAGGGTTTTACGAGTTCCTCCCAGACGAACTTGATCCCTTCGAAGAGACCAGTTACCAAATCGATGCCCTTCTCTAGGAGGAACGGGAGGAGGTCGCCGAGCGCCCCTAGGATCAGCCCTGGCATATCAGAGAAGAAGAGAACGATGCCGTCGATCAGCAGCCCGACGAGGGCCAGAAGCAAGTCCTTGAGACCACCGAAGAGAGCGAGGAGAGCGGTAGTTAGATCCACCACCCAAGTAATAACCCTCCCGGGAAGAGCCTCGAAGAAGCCAACGATCTCGTCAACTAGGATGCCAAAGATGTCGACAGCGCTATCCTTAAACACCCCGAAGAGGGCAATGGCAGCTGCAATAAATAGGCCGATGATGCCCCTAATAATCAGGAAGAAGCCACCCAAAACTCTGATCAGCGTCTTGATCGGATTCATCGCTAGGTTCTTCAGGTTCTTCCAAGCCGCGCCCCAGTCCCCGGCAAACAGGTTACCGATCAACTGAACGAAGTTGTTAACGAAATCGAGGAACCCGGTAAGCATGCCCAGCAGGATATTAAAATGACCCACAGCGATCTGGATTGCGGGACCTACCGAAGCTGCGAAGAAGCTAATCAGCCCTTCCAAAACATTTAGCAAGACAGCGACAGCGATACGTAGCCCTGTGCGGAAGACAGTGGTGAGCACATCAAAGGCTGGCCGAACCACCACTAGAACGATACGGGCCAAAGCCCTGATCACCCGTATGAGTGGGGGGATTACTCTTGTCGCTATAGTTAGAAGGCCCTTCCCAAAGTCAATGAAGGACTTCAGCGTTTTGCCGGCCACGGAAACACCGAGGTCAAGAAGAACCCGTGCAAGCAACTTAGCGCCCTCTACAGCTAGGCCGAAAAGCAGCACGAACAGCGGATTCGTGAGGAACTTAAACAGGCCACCGAAGAAGACCTCAGCGCTTTTCCCTAGCTCTAGGAACTCACTTCCCAAGTCCCTAAGCGGACCCACTAGGCCCTTTATGGGACTAATGTCTATCTCCGGAAGGGCCAGCTTCGGCAGCGATATTGACGGCAGCGATGGCAGGTTAATTCCACCTAAGGCCCTAGCGATGTTCTCAAAGACGTTGATAACACCGGACAGGTCGATCCCCGCAGCCGCATCCTTGACCGTGTTAAACAGGTCAATGACGAGTTCGATGGGCTTCTCAAGCAGGTTAGCCGCGTCCGTGATTGTCGTCACGGCGATACCAAACGCTCCGCCCAAGGTTCTCCCAATGAAGCCCGCAACGTCTTTCAGTTCCTCAGGGATCAGATTGCTAAGGAACTTATTCAGGTCACTGATACCAGTTCTGAAGGCCGCCTTCACCCGATCATCGAGGAAGATCTCGAGCGCAACCGAGGCTACTAGTCCGACGATAGCGCCGATGACAGCGCCAGCAACCGCTCCAATAAGCGCCCCTGCGGGACCCCCAAGAATGAGTCCGATAAACCCACCGATGCTTGCTCCGGTCAGCGCACCGCTGAGAGCCCCGAAGACAGCTGTTGAGAGGAGCAGCGCTAGGCCCTTAAACTTGCCCGGCACGAAGGCCTCAATCGCCCCCCTCGTGAACAGCTCCGCAACGAGGAGAAGGATGTTGAGCGGATTTATGATGCTCTTGATAAGCTTTGGCAGTGCCCGGAACACCAGCCGGAAGCCCAACCCGAACGACGTTGCGAAGATCTTGAAAGGCTGGGTGATCGGAGCAACTGAGATACGCAACGGGGCGGTAAACGCCGCGATGAGCATCTCGGTCATCAAACTGGGCGTGTCGGCAGCTACCTTCCGCAGTGTTCTCAGCTTGAATAGGTCTTGCAGGGGCAAAATGAAGTCGCCCACGAAGAACTTGATGAAAGCCTTCGCCCCAGCACCAACCTTTGCGGTACTCGGAAGACGTAGCGCCCCCAGAATATCGTTCCACATACCTCTTCCAGCCGTGCCAACACCCCGACCCCCGGCTGTGAGGCCAGCCCTCAGGTTATCCAGCGACTTGCCGATGGCGATCGCTATGGCTTTCGTGGGGCGAACAGCTGTTCGTGATATACCAGCGGATAGGTTATCCAGCGACTTACCAACAGCCTTCGCTACCGAATCGAAGTCAAGGAATTTGATTACGTTATCGGTGCTACCCTTTATCGACAAGGCCGAATCGTCTAGGCTCTTGATCACAGGCAAGAAGAAGCGGCGTACAGCCCTGCCCACAGCAGAACCACCGGTGCCTCTAAAGCCAGCGACGAAGTCACCGAGGGCCAAAGTGATGCCCCGCAACGCAAGCCCAGCAGCAGTAGCAGGCACGTTGATTGATGCCAGACCCACCGCGAATTGAACAAAGAAGTCCTTGACGACTACCAATAGTCCTGTCAAGTTAAGTGACTTAAGGGCCTGCGCTAGCGCCCGTATCTGATCGATAACAGGCTTGAGGAGCCCCAAGAAGAAGCGGAAAGCATTAGCAACTAGTCGGACGAACGCAGCTAGCTTGATGAGGATCAGGGACAGCAGCACCAACCCCTTCAGCAGCAGGAAGATCGCCCCGGCTGCTCCCCTCCCAATCTTGTCATTGAACTCGTCTACGTCCGGGAAGAGGATCTGGAAGGCGATCTTCATGTTGGCGAGGAACCGCTCCCAAAGCCTCATAGCTGGTTCCGACGCCTTAAGGGCCCGCACCGTCATCGCTATGATATTGATCATGTTGGCCAGGCCGTTAATGGCCGGAGCCAGCACGTCTCTAGCGAACGGCTCGGTGACATCCCGGAGGAACCCCTGGAAAGCTTCACGTACCCGACCAAGAGCACCTGGTAGGGTCCTAGCGAACTCCTCAGCCGCTCCCTGATACCGCCGGAGCAGGTTGATGACGAACTCAGCTCTAGCACCACGGGACATCGCGTTCAGATCTTCTAGGCTCGCATTGAAGATCTCTGGGATGACGCCCATCGTCTCGCCCAAAGTCTCCAAGGCCCCCGTCTCCCGGCCGATCGCAGCCACGAGGAGGTCCGCCGCCTCATCGAACTCGAGACCGAAGGACCGGGCGAAGTCAGCTACGAGTTCCCGCTGTTCTAGGAGAGGCCCCAGCCCCTCACGCTGGAACTTAATAAGGCCCTTCGCAGCTTCCTCAAACCCGAAGCCCAGCCGACGAGACAGATCATCAAGGACGCGGAAGAACGCCTTTGTCTCCCTAGCACTACCGAGCTGCTTATCAATCTCGAAGCGCAGCTTCTGCATCTGGGCGCCGGCACCCTTCACAGCTGCGGTAAAGCTGGTAAACGCCTTGACGACGCCGCCAAGGACGAGCGTCAGAGCCAGCATTGTCAACATGAAGCGGACGACCGTGAAGCGCATGAAGATGATGCCGAACCCGGCGAACAGAAGGTTACCCCGGAGGAGGGCCATCGCCGTCATCACGCCCTGGGTGGCCGACTGCAGGAGCAGCAGGGACTGGGCAGAGGCACCCGTATGTTGGGCAAAGCCCCTGTGGGCAAGAGCCGTGTTCTTTATCTGCTGTTCTTGAACACCAAGCAGTTCCGAGGTCTGATCGATCAGCGGCAGCGTCTCTTGGATGCTCTTCCGAGCATCCGCGGTGATGAACTCCTGCTGGGATATCCTCTCGAGCTGTTGGGAGAAGCCTTGGAGCTGCTCCGGCCGAAGCCTAGCAGCAGAGTCAGCCAAGCGATCGATATTAGCCGCGGCGTTCTGCAGAGGTTGAGCGTTGGTAGCCGCCAGTGCCATCTCCCGCAGGCCATCGATGACCGGTTGCAGGGCTGCTTTGCCGATCGGGGTAGCTCGTACTTGAAGCCTCTCAAGGTCCGCGAGCATCGGCTTCAGCGACGCTGTGGTCAGGTTTCCGGTTCGCGCCAGCTCTGCGAAGGCTTGCGAGATCGACTTGATGTTCTTGACATCTCGAAGGCCAGTCTTCGTCGCCAACGTTTGGAACAGCGCCTCTGTTGCCAGCGTGGCGTCACGTAGAGGGGCCAGCTGCTGACTAACCGCAGTACCTAGGCCGGCGGTGACTCCCTGCAGATTGACCCTCGAACTCTGCTGAGCGGCCGCGGTGATGCCAAGCAGCTCACTGGCCATCGAGCGCAGCTGCTCGTTGCCAGATACTTGGGCTGATACCCGGATGACCTCTTCAACCATTAGGCCCCTCTACCCCTCCGAAGCTGTTCTGATTTTGCTGTGAAGCCGGGGCCGCCAGAACCGCCACCAACGTTGCCCTGTGTTTCCCGTACTCGCTTCATAGCTAGATCCACCGCTTGGGGAAGGAAGTCGAAAGGTCCGGCCACGAGCGCCAGCAGCCCTTTGGCCAACGCCTCAGTAGCCCGTTGAATTGAATCGCGCCACTCCGGGGTGGTAACTGCATCGTCTAGGAAGGGGTGAGGGATCGTCCCCATCCGCCAGATCTTCATGTAGATCTTCCGAGAGATAGGATCCTTGCGGGCAAGGCCCAGCTTGGCAGCTATCCAGGCGTAGATCCGTCCAGCATGCGGCCTATTGACACTACCCCCACGCGAACCCGAGATCAGCGGCGCGATGTAGCTAATCGGTGACCGTTGCGTGTCGCTCTCGATCGACGGCGTTCTCTCTGCGAATGAGCCGACAGTAAGACCGGGCATCCTAACCCCTCCATAGGACTGCCCAGTCTCCGTAATGTCGGCCGAGATGGTATTGGTTAGCTGCCCGGTGTACGGCAGGCCGAGCCTCTCTATGGTGGTTCGGATAATCCCAACGGTGTCATCGCCTAGGCTTTCCATCGCTGTTTGGACAAGCTGCCGCACCGCGTCGGCATGGTTAGAGAGCGTCTCGGAGCGATTCCTCAACCGCTGGAGGTCCTCGGAGTTAACAACGATGCTGACCTTCCCTGCGACCTTGGCTGTACGCGACACCCGCACCCGCTTAGGGACAAAGAGGGGCATTAGACCGGCTCTCCGTGCACGGTCACCTTAGGCTTAGCAGGCTCGTAGTTCCCCTTAGCCTTCTGCGCCTTACCCCGTAGCTCGTTGTACAACCCGATTCTCCTGATAAAGCCTGTCGTGTTCTCCGCCCTCAACTGCTTCTCCGTCCAGTGGAACTGCTCACAGAGCGATATCTCCACCATCCATTCGGGAGCACCAGCGCCGCTCTCAGATAGAGCTGCTGCTAGCGCTTGCTCCCTTTCGCTGGGGGGACTATCTCTTTCTCCATCCCCTCCCCGAGCATGTACATCAGAACCTCCGTCGGGAGGATCTTGTAGTCGTTGTTCTCCCAGGGCGGTGCCAGAGGCGCCCCAGTTGTAGGATGCGTGATGGACCACTCACCCCCTATGAACAGCTGCTTGACTAGCTGGTCCAGCAGCTCTGGCGCCTCAGACTCATCGCCTTGGGAGATCCTCGCCCGGATCCTCAACATCGCCTGCATCTCTTCATAGGGCAGAGAGTTGGCATCCAGAGCTTCGTACTTCTGATCCGGCTGGCCAAACTTCTCGAGGTTATGGATCTCACTCTTCGGGATGTACCAACCACCCCTAGCCTTCGTTGCTGGCATCGCTTACCGCTCCCTTCCTTCGTAAGATGAAATCTCCATTCCGTAGTGCGAGCAGAACGTATAGGCCGTGCTCCTCCCTCGACACGATGTCGACTTGAACCCGCTTGCCGTCGTCCTCGTAGACGTAGACTCCTAAAGTAGGCGCCACAATCACGTCAGACGCCGTAGGATGGACGATACGGTCGATTAACTGCACTTTAGGTACCACTCCACTAGGGAGCACTTGAGGAGGCCGGCCAGGACCCTCTGGACGCGTATCCGGCTGTGGCAACCAACCCTTGCCGATGTAGTACCTCAACCGCCGGATGGATACCCCTGTCTCATCAGCTATCTCCTGCAGCGTCAGCAGGGTCATAGTTACCACCGTTTCCTCCTCCCTTTCTACTACCAGCATCATCGTTAGTGACGGCTGGTGTCAAAAAACCAGAGTGGCCAACCCGAAGGCTGACCACCAGAAGGAGAAAACGGTTACTGGCTTACGGAGCTACGACGTACTGCTCTGCTTCGTTGCTCATGCGCATGCGTACGTTCGTGGATGCGGCTGTGGCCCAGGCGCCGCTGGAGGTGCCGATAAGGCCACGGAAGTTGTAGGCGATCGTCATGTTGTTGGCCGAACGGTCGATCTCCGCCGGGCTGTCGCCGAACGACGCCTTGGGGAATTCGAAGTCGATCGACCTCGTGAGGTTGGAGGTACCGTACGTCCACTCGATGATGAGCGGCTCGTTCGTCAGGTTACGGTAGAGGTCGAGGTCGGCCAAGGCGTCAAAGGAGGCTGTGAACCTTCCCGTAACGGCGACAAGGCCGGGGATCAGCGTCTTCGGGAACCTGTCGTTCTGGGCGACGTAGAGAAGGTCGGCATCTCGAGCGATGCTGATCTCTCCCTCGATCAGGCGGCCGGTGGCGCCCGTACCCAGTCCGACGCTGGTGGTGACATGGGAGTGCCAGCCACGCAGAGGGTCATCCGTGGCGTCCGAACCGGTGGCGGCAGCCGTCGCGGTCACCAGCCCCTTGCCCATGATGGTGGCCTCGTAGGTCAGCAGACCTTCGGACGAGTTGAAGCGGAAGGTCATGGCTGACGCTACGCAGCCCTCGTGGGTGTAGTCGGTACCGCTGTCGTCCTGGATCTGGACCTGGAACGAACGACCCGCGGCTGTAGCCATCGACTCCACATCGAAAACGTGGGTGTTGGCCGCAGACGGGGTGCCGGCGGCGAAGGTGTCCGAGCCGATCAGGCTACGGACTAGGTGACCGATCTCATCTGGGTAGGCCGGGCCGGACAGGGTGAACTCGGTCCTGTGAACACCCTCAAGCTGACGGAAGCCGATGGCAGCAAGGCCACGGCGGGCGTCATCAGAGAGGGTCTCGACTACGTCGACGCCGGACGTAGGCTCGGTAGGTAGAAAGACCCAGACCGGTGAGCCTGGGAGCTGCCCCCACGTTGCCTGTTCCGGAGTGATGTAGCTGATATATCCAGCAGAAGTAGCCATTAGTCCTCATCCTCCTTTTCGCCGGACGCGGACTTGCGCTCTCCCTCATCCTCCGGCGGGGTTTCTTCGACAAAGGCCCTTGCGGAACGGCGCGGTGATGCCTTATCAGCCTTTGGGGGGTCTGTGAAACCCTTCAGCTTAAGGGCCACAACATCCCCATCGCAGACCTCGACTAGGTGGTCGATGATCCGATGGCTGCAGGCACCAGGCCCACAGGCCCCGTTCTTGATCACTGAGTTGTACAGCGTTACCGTCATTGCAAAGACTCCTACTTACAGATTACGTTCGCTCCATCGAGTGCAGCAAATTTACACCGCCTGCCGCAGCGCAGCCCTCTTCCATTCCCGGAGGTCGATCTGCATCTCAACGGAGTGGCAAGCGTACGGGCCAAACATCGTGTGGCCTATGCGGATGACCTGCAGGTTAGAGATCTCAAACAGGTCCTTATCGGGGTCAGTCACCGGCACAGACGTGAGTCGATCCAGCTGGTCGAGGACATCATCGAGAAGGTCCTGCCACGTGTCGAAAGTACCCTCACCCTCTCCCAAGTAACCACGTATGACCAGACGGTGGATACGGAAGCTCTGCTGCTGGGGGAGTCCAGCAGCCTCGATGCTGATAGCCGTCCGCGTTAGCTGCCAGACGTTGATGCGGGCCTGCCCCTCAAGCAGTTCGTCATCACCGACAGGAGACTCCGCAACGTCAGCGATATCCGTCAGCGTCTTAACATCTTCCCCACCAACGTAGACTTTGCCGATCCCGGGCACACGGCCGATCTCGCTAGCTAAGGCATCGGCACCGACACGCCACTGGGCCACTAGGTACCCCGCCTGAAGATCCGACTAGAAGCGTCGTCGTGGGTGAAGGGTGCATGTCCCCAACTCATCCTGTTCGGGATGACAACCTCGCCGTTGGCGGATGCGATCTTGGACCCATCGGGAGGAATCCCTACCTCATCAGCGAACAGCTCCCAATGCCTTCTGGCAACCTGCATGTACTCACCCACCGCAGCCCTCAATCCCAAAGGGTCGTCCTGGATAGCCGACCGAACCGCCTTCGCCATCTCCGCTGCCAAGCGAAGAGCAACGTAGTGAGTCGTCAGGTGACCGATGGCCTCTTTGTGAGAGTCGGGGACGGTGGTGTTGCTGCTTTCCTCATCGACGATGCGGGGGACGGTGTAGACGAAGCGGACAGTCGTGCCCGTCGCGGGGGTAGTGGTGAGCAGCCTAATAACCTCGGCGTTGGTGTCGTTGTAAAGGACTACCTCGTTCGGGTTAAGGAAGGATGGCGACCTATTACCTGTGGGGGATTCCGTGCGGAGGATAACGCTGAACGACTCGTCCCAGTCCGATGGTAGGGGGAAGTCGAACTTCGTGCCGTCCCCGGACTGATCGTGGTTCTTCCTATCCGGGTTCACGGTGCTGTAGAACTTGGCCGCGTCGCCGATCAGCCGATCCATATCCGGATCTTCGATACCACCAGCTCGATCAGGTGAGCCATGGCTACCGAAGTTAGCCTTCACCAAGTCCCGGACGTCCTGGAGGCTGAAGGCCATTAGCTCTTGCCCTCGAATACCACATCGAACGTGCCATCGGGGCTGGGAGCAACGCTCGGGGTCAGGACCACACGGATAACGCTTCCGAGGTTGGAGATGGCTACTGCTTCCTGCTGGTTGAGGCCATCGTTGCCAAGCCCCCCAGTGGCCGTCATTGACGTGAAAGTGTCGTTACGGTCGAACCAGACGCTTGTGATGGGATCCTGTTGCTGAACCTTGACATCCCACGTACCAGCAACTACGTCACCAGCGACAAAGATCCGCCCCTCGATGAAGCCCCCAACCGCCACGGGAGAACTGTTGACCACAGCCGTCTGCGTTGTCGCTGGGCTGAGCAGTCGCTTCTTGTTTGTGACGTGTAGAGCCATCTTCGCTCTCTCCTACCAAAGGGGAGGCCACCAGATATGGCAGCCTCCCCTCATCGTTTATCTCAGCTCAGGGTTACTGAGACGTAGTTGCTCCGATCATGCCGCGGTGGTCGATCGGGTTAGCGCCCCAGAAGTGACGCACCTTGTAGGTGATGACGTCCTTGGTGAACATCTCACCCGACACGGGCGTGCCCAGATCCTGGGTGAAGATCTCCGGCTCTTCGCGGCCGGCCAAGAAGCCAACCTCGATCATCGGGATCTCGTTTGGACGCGCCGTCACGAACCACATGTTCTTCGGCGCCAGTGTGTTGGTGGACACGACCACGTCTGCTGCTGTCTCCCAGTACGGGATCACCATCAGATCGAGGCTGCCCTTGTGGATGTTGACCTCGTGGTTGTTACTGGTTCCGACCTTGTTGTCGGAGGTCATGAGAGCCCTTCCGACAGCCCGGTTCGTCGGCGCCACGATCAGCTGCGCAGGCTCGCCAGCTAGGAAGCTGTGAGAGATAGCGCCACCGTATGGGGCGGAGCTGCTCACAGGCGCCTGCTGGATGCTGAAGCGGACCTGTGCGTCTGACAGGTTGGCGTCGTCGAGAGCCACGAGCGTACCGTTGACGCTGGCCACATCGTTCACAACGTTACCGGGAGCCCTGTTCGAATCGATCTCGAACAGTCGGTCGGTGGCGCCACCGGTCAGGTACGTGGACTCGGCTGGGTTGGTCTTGATGAAGTCGAACACCGTCACGTAGATGGTGGCCGCTGCGGCGCGTCCCAGCATCTTCGGGATGTTACGGAACTTCCCAAGGTCGTCGTTGATGATCACCTCAAGGTTGAGGCTGGCCTGGCCGTGTGCCTTCGTCGGGGTGTAGATCGCCTCGACTTCAGGCAGCACCTGCCCGGTCAGGTCGGCGTAGGTGACGCTCTCTCCGGCCGCCACTGTGGCTTCGTGCTTCAGGAGGTAGAACTCACCCAGGCGCTCCCTCTTCTGCTCACGGAGGTCGCTGGTAGGAACGCTGTTCGCTACCCGACGCCACTCCTGCAGCTGGGGGAAACGGTACTCGATGAGCGCCCGCCTCGTGATGCTGTCACCAAGGATGGCGGTGAAGTCGCCGATCTTGAAGGCCGTGGCCTCGAGCAGTCGCTGGTTGGCGATACCAGAGTCGTAGCCGGCGGCCTCTGCGAGGATGTCGTAGCCGGTGATGTCGAAGGCGCTCTTGCCGGTGATCACGCTATAGGCATGCCGGATGCTTCGGAAAGCGGGCACACCATCGATGTTCTCCCCGGCCAGAAGGCCCTCCATGGCCTTGTGGAACCTGTCGTCCTGCGTCTCGCCGCCGGTAGCCTCCCACGGGACGGATGCCGGTGGAGACCCCACAGAGAGCTGCTTGAAGGTTTCCTGCTCCGCCTTGATCTCCTGCTCCAGCTCCTTGGCCTCGAAGGCCTTCCCCTCGTACCGGTTCCGGACCTTGTCCTGAATCGGCTTCGGGAGGTCGCTGGCGGCTAGCTGTCGCTCCAGCTCAGCCTTGGACCGCTCATGCAGCCGGGCTGTCTGAAGCTCCTCAACGGCTTCGGTCAGCCGCTGGACTTCTCCTGGATCCTTGGACTCCTGCACCTTCTCGGTGCTCTCCTCCTCCGTCTCCGTCTTCGTCTCTTCGACGGATTCGGTCTCGGAGGCGTCCTCAGACTCAGTGGTCTTGTCCTCCTTGGTCTCTTCGCTGCCTTCGGAGCTAGGGGCAAACTTTTCGACGACCGCAGTCCTCAGGTCGTCCCTGCCCTCGATGGCCGCCAGGAGGTCCTCAGGGGAAATGTTGTCAAGCTTCATTAGCTCTTCAACCTCCTTCGACGTGTTCTCCGAGGCAACTAGATGATCGATGGATCCGCCAGCGCTAGCCTCGGTGACAGCGTCGACGGAGTGGACCCTATGTATCTCAGTGACTTCGCGGGCCATGATGCCGTTGATCGATCGGGGCACCCGCTTGCCACTGATGTTGACAGATAGCTGGATGAGATCTCCCTTACCTTGGGAATGAGCCTGACGGATCGAATCCGCCAGCGGTCCCTCAAGGAGGTGGAGGTTAGCCTTCATCGTTCCACCCATACCAGTCGGGTAGAACCGGACAGCCTCATACCAGCCGATGATGTCTTTGATGGAGCGTTCCGGCCGCTCCTGCAGCTCCGACTTGGTCGGATGGTCGGCGAAGGCCCGGACACCTTCGAACAACCTCTGGCTAGATTGGAGGATCTGGGGGCTCCAGAAGTTGCGGTTCTTGCTCATGCCGGCCTCGATCAGCGTCACCTTGTAGGTGTTGGGGCCCTCGAGAGCCTCCTCGATCCGGCCGGAGAAGATCTCGCTGATCAGCTCGGCGTTGGCGGCTTCTGTGACTGCTTCGGCGTGCTCGTAGTCGCAGTCGCCCTCACAGTCCTCATGGCCAGCCTCGCCCTTCTTCGCAAACGGTGTGGCAGCTCCAGGGAAGGCCTTCTTACCCTTCTTCTTCTTCTTCTTGCCGTCCTCCTCTTCCTCCTCCTCCTCATCGTCCTTGCCCTTGCCCTTGGCCTTATCCTTGTCCTTGTCCTTATGGACCCCTTCGGTCTCCGCCCGATCAGCTAGGGCAGCTCTCAAAGCATCGGCAAGTGCCTCGAGCTTGTCTGGAGACATGTCACCGTTGATATTGATGGTAACCTTAGCCTCCGGGATCTGCTCTCGAACGTCCTCAAGAAGGGCCTTCGCATAGTCGACATCCCCCGCTTTGAGGGCCTTCACAGCTTCGTCGATTACTTTGTCCATAACAACCTCATAAGAACGGCTTCTATTGATAGCGTAAAGCACAACCCCCCATTGGACGCAAATTTATCAGCCTCTCCGCTTGAAGAATTCGATCTGCCGCAACCGCTCTACCGCCTCCGGCCGGCTGTCGAAGGAGCCCAGCTTCTTGCCCTTCTTGCTCAGGATGACGTACTTGCTGCCTCGCTTGACGATCGTCTCTTCAACAGACTCCGCTGGCTGTTCCTGCTGGCTAGGGTCGGCCGAGCCCCGCCACCAGAGATCGCATAGCGCGTCCTCATCGATCAGGCCTTCCACTAGTCGACAGGTCTCGTTCCCCTGACCCGACGTGTCGTACTGCAAGAACTCACACGACTTACAGCGGATATCAAGCTGCAGCTGGGCGCCATCGGCCTCGCGGTAATTAGCCGTGGGCTTCGCTATCCGGCCCGTAGGCACCTCCACCTCTTCCCCATCGGATGGGTGACCCAGCTCCATGACGTTCTTATCGAGAGGCCCCTGGACGGCGTGGAGCATGCCGCGGTGGGTCACCATCTCGATCACCACCGAGTCGTGAGCGGCTTGGCTGTCGAGCCCATGGAGGGCGTCGTAGTGGAGACGACTATGCATACGGATGAGATCGGCCTTCGTCGCCTCTTTGGGGCCTGTGGCCTTCTCGAATCGGCCACCATTAGCGCTGCAGTGCCGCTTCGCCTTCCCTGCGTCCCACTTATCTGTGGGATAGCGGAAGGCTTGGATCTTGCTCCCCTTGTCCTTGAAGCCGAAGATGCGGTGGGGCTGGGTGCTGTTATCTCGACGGAACCGGTCGAAGTCTCCCGGCTCCTCGAGGCGGCAGGCGTGCTCGTTGGGGAAAGGCATCCTAAGACTACCGTAAGGGGCAGCCTAGGGGTGCATCAAATTACTTCACAACGCGGAGCGCCGGCGTGGAAGGGTCTGCCACCGGCATGGGCTGCCGAGGGGACCAGAGCGTCTTCGGCGGAGTGACCTCTTTCCCTATGTCCTTCAGTACCTCCTGGAGGTAAGGCTTCCAGTAGATATCGCGTACCCTGAGGACAGAGAAGTTCTTGGCGAAGTCAACAGCCTTTTTTGCCATCTTGTCGCGCTTCTTCGGGTTCTGCGTCATCTCGTAAGCGTCCTGTAAAGCATCCACCAACCCTCTTGTGTGGTGACCACAGTCAGGGCAGGTCCTCCCCTCAACGTCTGGCATCCACCACTGCGTGCTCGTCGCCGGGACAAACGGCACCAGCGGGTCCACCTTCCACCCTGAGCCACAGTTCTCAGTCTGAGCCGTACAGGCGTTAACGATCACCGGCACGCCACAGGCCTGCGCCTCGATCAGGGGGACGTTGAAGCCTTCGCCGGCCGAGGGCGCGAAGTAGACGTCGAAGCTGCTGTAGATATGCGATAGGCTCTCGTCATCGATACCGACCTTGAAGGCGTAGGTGTCGATCGTGCGGATATCCTGGAAGCTAACACCGTGAATCTTAGCAAGCGCCGGCAGGTCGGTTGAGTCCGGGCCCAGATAGGCCGGACTATGGATGTACAGCTTAGCCTTGACCTCCGGGTTCTTCTTCTGGAACAAGCCGAACGCTCGGATCGCTTCGCTGAAGCTCTTCCTCGTCACGGGCACATCGCTGACGAGGTACTTGTTAACAGCGACCATCCCCACCAAGAAGGTGTCCTCATCCAGCCCCAACGACTTCTTCAAGGAGGCCTTGTCACGACGAGGCTGGTAGATGCTCGTATCGACCATCAGCGGGATGTAGGTCACATTGGGAAGGCCCTCATCCTCCATCACCTTCTTGCCGAACTTCGACATAGCGATCAGCCGCCAGGCCTGGTTCGCCAACTCCAAGTTACCCGGGGCTAGAGGGGAGCCATCAACGGGCACGCTGGGTATCCAGCGGAAGGGCTCACTCATCTTGGAGAAGCCCCGCGGCAACGCCCAGATATCGTACATACTGATGCAGAGGTCCATCTCGAGAGAGGACATGTTCCGGGCCACGATGATGTCGTTCTCCTTCACCGGCGAACCCGGAAGGTGATCGACGCCCCCATAGCGGATCATGCCGGCGTCCAACCCGCTGAAGCAAGAGATCGCTATGAAGTCAACCTCAGGCAGGGTCTGAAGCGCCTTAACGTTGAGCAGCGTCTGCTTTCCGTAACCCGATGGAGCCCACATCGGGATGGACTGCCACAGAATGCGGAGTCCCATGTTTCTCCTCCTATCGACGACTGGCGGCGAGGCTCGTCTCTTCCTCCTCTTCCTCCTCTTCCTCTTCGTCCGGCTTAGGTTTTTCCTCACCCTTCAACACGCTCGACATGTCAGGCACATCGAAGCCTAGAGCGGCTAGGAAGATATCCAGCATCCCCCTGATCTCCGTCTCGTCGTAAATGCCCAACCGCTTCATGTTGCTGAAGAATTCTCCCACCCTCGAGAGGGCGCCACCGGTCCTCTGGATGTCGCGGAGAGCGATACGTGGGAGGACGACCTTGAAATCCTTGTTCACGTCATCGGAGAGCAGGTCGCCGATGACAGCTTGGTCGATCACAAAGTTGATGATGTCAGTGACGATATTCCGGATCTCACGCGCCCGGCTGGAGAACGTCTTATAGAGAACATCGATCTGCTCCGACAGGGCTGTCCGGCCCGTGCTTATGATGCCCGAGACCGTTGGCGGTATCCCAAAGCCGAAGAGGACGTAGGACAAGAGCAGCTCCGCCTCCCGGGCAGCATCCTCAGCCTGAGTGTCGGGCCTTACCGACGTCCACTTGACCAGCTCGTTGTGAGCCCTGATGCTTCCTGCCTTGGGCGGGTCCTGTCGCTGCGCGTCAAGGAACTTCGTGATGTCGTTCTCAGAAGCGCCCGTCAACGTCACATCCCACATGTGGTAGTTACGCAGCTCAGCGTTGCGGGCCCGAGCGAACATGAACCGGTCAACTTGGTCGATCACGTCAGCCAGCGGGAAGAGGTCCGAGACGCCGCGGGTACCACCGCTAGGCCTGTTAATCGCCCAGAAGAAGATATCTCCCACGCGCTTCCTAAACGTCTTGCTGCTCGGATCTCGATCAAGAGCGATAACCGTCTTCGGGATGTCATCGCCGATATCCCCTGCCTTCAGGAACAGCACCTTCGCCTTCGTCATGAAGAAAGGATCACGCTCGACCTTGTTGATGACAAGAGGATCGACTTTGCCACAGAACACCCGGCCCTCGCTAACCTCCACCGGGACGACTAGCTCACCGTCCTGAGAGATGTCGAGAACGTCCTGAGGCAGCCGTCGGATCCAGTCGTTAGCAGGATCTTCCCAGTGGGCGTCGATCACCTCCTGCACCGCCGCCTCCTTCGCCATGATGCGGAACCCAACATCACCACCGATAACGTAGTCACGCATCAGCTCTAGGAGCCTGTGACCGATAAGGTTACGGGTGTAGTTGAAGCGGCCGATGCGGGCCTGCAACGACTGATCCAGAGGCGGGAGATCCTGCCTACCGCCGCCGGTAATCCCTCTCCACTGCGACTCGTCGACGTCCGTGCCTATCGGGAGGTGTCCCTCCTGGATCTCCGATGCCGCGACGACAGCTGTTCGGTTGTTGGCAGTTGTCAGTACTGGCATAGCTACTTCCTGCCGTAGAACCGATAGAACACCGGCTTCGGCATGCCCAGCAACTGGGTGTAGACGATCTTCACGCGGCCCAACACCGGCTGCTCGTGCAGGGAGATACAGTCCTTCATCGGGCCTGTGTAGATGTCGTCGTAGAGCGCAGAAAGCTCCTCCTTCTCAGCGAACTCTACAAAGACAGTGACAGCGCAGCTATCACCAGGAAGAAACGAAGTAGCATCGAGGTAGCCGCCAAGGATCGTCGGTTTCCGGAACGTATGCTCAACGAGGACGTTCTCCGCTGATAGCTTCCCGGCAACCATGTCATCTCCTAAGATGACGGCATCCGCCGGCCACATCTGGAGCGCCCGGCGTAACTCCCTCTCAGCGTCCTTCCGGACTTGATCGAACTGGCCGTTGAGACTCAGCTCGGCCTGCCGCCGCACCCAGCCCCGTATAGCCTGAGTCGGTGTCCACATAGTTTAACTCCAGAAGCTACCCCAGATGTCGATGGTGCCCGAAGTGTAGACACTGATCCGTGCCCGGACGAACAACACCCCAGCTAGGTTGTTGAAGAAGAACATCCCAGGGGCGGTCGCGGTGCTAACCGCAGCGCCACCGCTCTGATCAGCGTTAGCGACATCCCTACCGGCGATCGCCGTGAAGGTAGTTCCATCGATCGTCGCCTCGAAGACGATGGTTCCAACGAAGGTCCCAACAATCTGGATGGCTCCCTTCTCGGAGTTCCTGACGTTCGCATCAACACCGTCTGCGGTGGCGACAGCGGCCACCTGGTGCTGTACGACCAGCGTCTCAGTTTTCTTGGGAACCCTCTGTTCTCTCGGCACTTGCGCCATAACGTCCTCCTTTGTCTGCCTATATTAAACCATTAAAACGGTAACGTCATCATCCTCTTCAACCGCTCGTAGTCAGCCCCCCTAGGATCGGCAACGTAGTCGTCGATCTTACGCCTGAAGGAACAGCCAGCACAAAGCCAGTCTTCACTCCGCGTTCGAACGAGGTTAACATCGTCCTTCCCACAGACGCTGCAGACCGGGCTTTGGATCGTCTCGAGTGCAGCCCCCTCCACATCCAAGGAGCCCGCCACCGGCTCGCCTCCATAAGCAGCTGCTTGAAGCATAAGATCCAGAGCGTCGAGGCAGTCATCGTGTTCCGTCGTCTTGTCACCGCGGAAGGTGGACCACTCGTAAAACAGTGGGTCGAGGGAGGCGATCGGGTAAAGTTCACCATCGATCTCCTTGGCTGCCAACTTCACCCTACGGGTCGTGAAATAGGTAGACATGTCGGTGAATCGGGCGGTCTTAGATCCCACTGGTTTCTTCGGCCTAATGGGCAACGTCGACTCCTCTTGAAGCTTCCTGACCAAGAAGCTCTGAGCCCCCGTCGACTCCATCTGGATAACCGACGGATGCCGCTGCATGGCGTTCGTCTTGACCATCGTCCACAGCCGATCAGGGTCGCAGCGTTCGCGGATGATGTCCAGCACGTAGACGAGGTTGGTCTTCGGATCCTTTCCACCGACGCAGATCACGGAGAAGTCGGCAGTAGTCTTGGCCGACCAGCTGGGGTCGACACCAAAGTAGATGATCAGCTCATCGATCGGCACGCCGTTGATGTAGGTTTTGCCGCGCCCGACAGTCTCCATCAGTACAAGATTCATGTCCAGCCAATCCCGCTGAAGGAAGGACAGCGAGGCATCAACCGGGTTGTTCATCATCTGCTGGCTAAACTCAAGAGGCTTGTCCCGCCACCAGGCGAGCATCCTCTTCGTTGGGAACCGCTCTTCCCAGATGGAGTGGTACTCCCCCTTCTCGTCCTTCTCGAGGACAGGCCGCAGAATGCTCTCAAACTCATCACCGAAGCGCTCAGACCAGCTCTTCTTCACTTCGGAGTAGATATCCCTGTGAGCCCAGCGGGTGCCGATAACGATGATCTTACCGCCTGGCTCCATGATCGGCTCCAGCTCCTGGAAGAACCATGTCGACAGGTGGCCCCGCTGGATCTCCGTGCTGCTGTTCTTGGCATCGGCACAGTCGTCGATGATGGCGACATCCGCCCTACGGCCGGTGATACCACCGCCGGCGCCCAGACCGAACAACGTCATACCACGAACGTGATCCGCGCGGCCGAGGACAATCTTCTCCGTCTCCGTCCAGTGGATGTCGCTTCGTTCGACCGGGACCACCTCTCCGAAGATCTCGATGTAGATGGCAGACTTCATGACCGACTCGAGGTTGCGAAGGAACTCACGAGCCAGCGACTCGTTCTTGCAGGCGATAACGATGCGCAGATCCCGATCGTTGCCGATCAGCCAAGAGACGTAGCCCACCGTGATGAGCGTCGACTTCCCGGAGCCGCGGAAGATGTTGACCAGCACCCTAGGCTTCGCTTGGATGACGGAGACCATATGCTCCTGGAAGGGCTGCAGCGTGATCGTGTTCCCTTTGGAGTCTTTGATGACTGCCGTGAAATACTCACCGAAGTCGTTGCGGAGAGAGGTACGGCTCTCATCAACGAAGGCGAGCTGGGTTATCCCGGACAGCGGGTTGCTAGGGGTCGCAAGCTGCTTCTTCGCACGAACCATTACAACCGGTTCACCACATCCGAGACGATGAAGGCAGCGACTTCGGTGGTGTACTCCTTCGACGCCGCCGTAATGATACGGATATCGTAGGAGTACGTCTTCGCGGCTAGGGTCGACGTGTCCGTGGGGACGAAGACAGCCGTGATCTTCCCTTTCTTCGCATCGGTGACGACGATGCCGGTACCGATCGCTAGGGTGATCTTGGCTGAACCATCGGCATCGGTGATCGCCTCCTTCACCATCAGCTCGACCGTAGCCCCGGTTAGATCAAGGTTGATCTGGCCATCCTTGATCTGCAGGGGGATGTCTTTATCGTTGCCTTTACGAACGGTGATCGACGTTGCAGTCATGTAGTACCCTCTTTCTCTAGTATCAGCTCCGCCCTCTTAGGCTGGCAAATTCTTCTGCGTCCGAGATACTCTTAGAGGTACCGTATGACTGACACTTTGAGCGGTCACAAGGATTTGAGGGCCCACACGATCGACCTCGGGTCCAGTCGGCATCTCCCCCGTCGCCACCTGGTCTAGTTGGAAGCCACGAAGAGAGTCTCCGTTTCTTAGAACTGACCCAGGGCTGGGAGGCGATCTCCCGCCACGGAATACAAACTGGCCCTCTGCCATCTTCTAGTCTTCTGCCTTCTTAGCCGCCTTCTTCCGGCGGCGCTTAGCGGCCCGCCCGCCCATCGCGCCGTCCTTGGCGTCCTCGATCCACTGCGTGATCTCCTCAACCCGCCACTGGGCTTGGAAGATCGCCTTCTCGCTGGCCGTCACCGCTGCCTTGCGCTCATCGGGGGTCAGCTGAGGATCGATCTCGTTCAGGTCACGGTTGATAAGCAGCTTGCCCCGTTCGCTCTCAAAAGCCGCCTTAACCGTCTCAAGGTCGGCGAGGTAGCCCTTGGGGTCGATCAGTTTTCGGATCTGGTCTATCGTCTTTTGCACCGTTACCTACCTTCCTTAAGTGACAACCACGCTCGTCTCTGAATCTAACCTAGCCCTCTCCGCAGCAGCGGCCGCTACATCAGCAGTCTTACGGATCTGTTGTGAGTGTGCCCACAACAAGTCCTTCAGGTGAGTTTCCAGTAGTTTACCGACGAATTCCTTGCCGGTCAGGCTTTCACCTGTCGTAGCGTTGTATCTGTCCTTGAGAGTGTTGACTGTCTGACCATCCGCTGTGCTGTAGGTAATTACGACGTTAGCTGTTGGCATGGCACTCCTTAGACGTTCACCCACACGCCGTTTTCGTGCGCTTCCGTGAGGTTAGTAGTGGTGTTGTAAATCAGCATTCCGTTAACTGGAGTGGTGAAGGCGTCGCGTTGTACCGTGGTCATGCGCGGGAGAAGAAACGCGCCAGTAGTTGACCGAAGTTCCAGTACAGTATCGGCAGCGGGGGTAGCGTCAGCTCCTATTACTACACCTGCCGTTGCCATGCTGAAACGAGTCTCCGCTGCTAGAAGGTTGGTGCCGTTCGTTCCCTCCTGCGAGATGGGACGGATAGTGCCGCCGAGAGTTATGTCAGCAATACGAAGGCCAAATACGTTGGCGTAATTGGCAAAGCCGATGTCTGCCACATCGAAGGCGACCATAGTACCGCTACCGACCTTCGGGACGAACAAGCCGTCGGGTGCGTCAGCCCAGAAATGTCGTGCGGTGCCCATGAGGGATTGCAGGATAGGCTTAGAGCGGATGGTCGCGTAGCTATTCACGCTGCCCACACTACTCTGGATGGTCGGGGTTATGAAGAAGGGGAACATGGAAGTTATGTCGCTAGCTGCCAGGCCCCTCAACTGGAGACGAATGTTGAATATAGCGAACGTCTCCATATCAAAACCGGACATATCGTGCTGCCCAGAAACCTCAAAGGCCTGCAAAGATGGGATGCCAATCACATCACCCAGGTTCCCACTCTGCGTGCTTGCAAAGGTGTACTGGTTGAGGATGGCGAGACCTGCCAGCGCCCCGTCTTCGGTCACTCCGATGCGCGCCGCAGTTGAGGCCGCCTGGTTAACACCCAGACGGTCCTCTACCTTAAGTCCAGTATTAAGAAAGCTAGCGACAAGGCCAGGGCCACCGAAGCTGGAGTGGTGTATCTCTACAAAGTGCTGAGCGAACGGCCCTCCCCCAAGGAGGCCGGACTTAATAAGGGCGTCGCCTCTAGGCGCACTTCGTATCTCACCACCCTCAGGTAGCTCCATGTTCTGTACCGACACCAGTCCGATGCCTGTGATGTCGAACCCGCCAACCGCCCAGTTGGCCGTCAGGGGCGTAGTCCCGTCCCTCAAAACAGGCGCTTTCACGATAGCGCGTTTATCTATGATGCGGGCGGTAGGGATGGTAGTCGCCCCGGCCTGTATGTCCAACGCGGCGAGCGCGATCGAGGTCGC
>SDBT01001519.1_pt1 | contig 41005 bp, 33 predicted proteins | sample 2277101 | NCBI WGS metagenome assembly SDBT01 (sample SAMN10404973, study PRJNA504765) | marine sediment metagenome | isolation source: marine sediment core GS10_PC15, 103 cmbsf | place: Arctic Ocean: Southern Knipovich Ridge | collected 2010 | reverse complement strand
CAGCCCCCATCATCTTCCAGTTGCTTACGCCACAGCAGCAACAGCTTCAACGTTCCACCGAACCCGACGAAGCCAACCCGAATCCAACACCCCAGGCCAACCAAACCTGCAAGAAACCCCCACGTCGTGGGGAGGCCGAGGAGTGCGTCAGTTGACCTGTCTGCTTATAGGAGTACTCGCGCGCCATCGCGCTCGCGTAGTAGCCACCCGTTGTGAAGTCCAGGCTGACAGCGTTGTGAGACGTGCAGGCCAAACTCCCCACGGAGGTTCCGAAGATGAGCTCTCGCCTCTCTAATGTCGGTTGCGCGCTGGCGCTGCTGTCTGCCGTGCTCCTTCTCTCGCCACTTGACATCGAGGCACTCGGCCATGCTGCCGGGCAGGAAGGCGTCACCACCGTGTTCCTGGTGCGGCACGCGGAGAAGGACACGATCCCCGAGGGCGACCCCCAGCTCAACGAGGCGGGCAATGAACGCACACAGCACCTACTTCACGTCCTTGAAGAGGCCGGGGTGACGGCAATCTACGCGACCCAGTTTCGGCGCACGCAGGACACTGTGCGGCCGCTGGCCGATTTCCTCGGCCTCGAGGTCGACGTCATCCATGCTGACGAAAGCGACCGACTCGTGGACACGCTCCGGCAGGACCACCGGGGTGGCGTGGTCGTCGTCTGCGGCCACAGCAACACCGTCCCAGAGATCATTTTGGCGCTCGGTGCGGGGCCCGTGGCACCCATCGAGGAAGCCAACGAGTATGACAACCTCTACGTTGTCAGCTTGTCGGAGGGCGGCGAGGCCAAGGTTACGACTCTGAAGTTCGGCCGCCGGCCACAGTAGCGGTGGAAGCGAAGCGCCGATAGAACCACGGCGCGCGACGCACGGCGATATCCAGCAAGTAGAGAGCCAGGGCAAGCGCCGCAAGGTACGGCCACAACGGTGTCGGCATCGAGGTGCGGTCACCGTAGTCCGCGAAGATCTCCTCCGGCTCGGGGTTGTACGTGCCACCCGTCAAGTCGCTCAGGGCTCTCAGCAGGGCAGCGTTGGTGGGATAGAGGCGATACTCGTCAGGATCGGCATAAAACAGCGCCCTCGACTGGCGCGCGAGGCCCGCTTCGGCCAGATCGAAACGGTACGGTGCGCTGGCATCGTGTCGCAGCGCCTGCCTGGCCTCGTAGCTACCCGAGCCCACCTGGCGCAGGGGCAGAACCGAGCTGCTGCCGTCGGGAGCCACGACCTCGACCTCAGGCTGCAAGTCGTTCATAAAGCGGCCGTCCTCGCCCACGGCATTCAGCGTCACAATCGCCTCCCTACCCCGCCGTCTGACCTGGAAATCGACCTGCTCGCGATCGAGATGGCGCATGGTTTCGCGGACGAGTTGCGCCCAGAACTTCCCGTAGCCATCCCATTCCAGCCAATCGATGGCCCAGCGGTTCTTGACGTCGGAGGTGAAGATAGCCGTCTTGCCTAGCCCGTAGTTCCAGCGGGCAAGCAGTGGCGCTTCGCTTTCAGACTCCAGGAGCACCTCGGCGGTGTCTTTGGCCTGCGTGCTGACGAAGCCCCTGAGTGCTGGGGCCGCGCTGAAATCGATTCCATCGAAGGCCTCAACCGATGTGCGGACGATAGGTCGGACCGCCTCCTCAACCAAGGTCGACTGTGAGGCAATCTGTGTCTCTTCGATGAAAATCTGTGGCACGCGGGCCGCCTCGCGGATGTAGTAGCTGCGCCCAAGGCCCCAGCGGGCGATGTTCTCGAGCAGCTCACGGTCGGCTTCTTCGCCGACCGCAACCGTCGAAAGGGTGATTTCCGCCTCCGCCATGCGGGTCACCAAGGTTTCGTAGTCATCGGGATAGGTCTTGCCATCCGACAACAGGATGATGTGCTTCACCTCGGCCTCGACTTCCTCGAGCCCCTCGAAGGCCTTCTCCAGCGCCGGATAGATGTTGGTGTGGGCGCTGGCAATGATGCTGCTGATGTACTCGTTGATGCGGGCCTTCTTCTCGGCGAACTGGATCGGCACGGTCCAGTAGGGGCTGTGATCGAAGGTCAACAGGCCGAACCTGTGCGTGTCCTCGAGCAAAGCCAGGGCTGCCTTCGCGGCCTCCTTGGAGAGCTCGATTTTCGGACCCACCATGCTGAAGGATTTATCGAGAACGATAACCAAGGCGAGGTCCTTACGTTGCTCATGGACGCGGAACCAGATCGGCAAGATTTCCTCTATCGGGGTTTCCGCGTAGGCCTCCTCACCATAGGTCGACTCACCACCGACGAATATCAGGCCACCGCCAAGATCGCGAACATAAGATTCCAGTGCTCTCATTCTCAGCTCGGTCAGCCCTTCGATCGGCACGTCACTGAGGATCACGGCATCGAATTCCTCGAGAGCCGCCGGATCGTCGGGCAGGGTCGCGGCGTCCCCAACCACGACCTCTATATCTTCTTCGCGCAGGGCATCGCGAAGGAACCGCACGCTCGCCGGCCGACCCTCGACGTAGAGCACGCGCGGACGGCCACTCACCCACATCGATCGCCTGTACACGTCGTTTCCCGGAAAGCTGTCGCCCTCGGTACGCAGCTCGGCCTCGAGGGTCATGGTTCCGGTATCGGGCAACCGAACCTCGAAGGGGATGACGTGCGGCCCCGGCTGAAATGATAGGTCGCGGGTCTCCAGGACCTCGCCGCCACTGCGTAATTCCAATGTCCCGGTGGTCTCGGCCCGCGCGTAGACGTGGACCAGCGCGGCGACAGGCTCACCCTGGCGGACCTCCTCCGGCAGCTCGATGGCCTCGACCCAGCTATCGCCGCTGGCACGGACACCAGCCGGAAGGGTGAATACCCGAACTCCCTCTTCGTTCGCTTGTCCGACGAGGCGCAGCAAATCGCCCTGGGTCTCGTTGGCGTCCGTGATCAACACCAGGCGCCTGAGATAGCGAGGGTCGAAGTTGCGCAACGCATACGCCAGCGCCGCTTCGACATCGGTGGCATCCTGATCGATCGAGCCCTCCGCTCCCCCGCGCGAAACGCTCAGGTCGCGAATTTCCTGAGCCGACCCCGCGGCCTGAGGCGAGCCGGCGAAGGCCACGTATCGGGCGTGGGCAGGGGCGCCCTCGGCGCTGGTCTCGGCAATCCAGTCGATGGCCGAGTCGATGAATGCCGGTGCGATGCTGCCAGAAACGTCGAGGGCGAAAACAACCGAGAGCAGGCGCGCCGGCCGTTTCCAAACCGGCTGCATCAGGGCCAATGCCAGCAGAACGACCACGGCCCCGCGAACCACGGTCGACAGTCGTAGGTGACTCTCGCTCAAGCCTGTGTTGGTGCGCCGTCCCACCCACACGATGAGGGGAACGGCGAGCAACAACAACAAAGGCCAGATGTGTTCGAACGTGATCATGTCACACCGTCAGGCGCCGGTGATAAGCCCACCACTCGAGGATGACCAGCAGGGCAGCCGCGAAGAGCAGGTACAGCCACAGCTCGTCCTCCCAGCCCTCGGCAACCGGCACGACTGCATCCAGAACGCCTGCCGCAGAGCGGGGGTCCTCGGGAGGAAAGACCGTCCGATTGACATCGGTATAGCGGGGGTCGAGGAGGTTCGCCGCCAAGTGCAGACGCCGGGCGGGGGTCGTAGCCGTATACAGCCCGGGCTGATCGGCCTGAAACACCGTGTTGCCCAGAACCTCGCGCGACTCCACCTCAGTTCCATCGAGGCGCGTGATCCGGGCTCCAGCCAGCGGCACCTCGACTCTGCCGGGGGAGATGGTCGACGGCAGCTCCTCGTCCAAGGCCCAGCTCAACGCATTGCTCAGGAATATCGGAAATCCCGCCTGTAGGGCAAAGTTGGAATCTTCGAGATCGAAGTTCACTCGCACCCATTTCCCCGGCAAATCGCCGGCAATTACCAGTGGCGCGGAGCGAGTCCCGATGACGACCGTCGGATTACCCGGGATCTCGCCCAGATCGACCTGCGTTGCTCGGTCGACTCGGAGGTCTTCCAGCGCCACGGAGCTCAGCAGTGGATGGGTGCGATCCCACTGAGCAAGCGGCGGGGCAATGAGCTCACCCCCCGTACCGGGCAGCCAGTCAACCGCGGGCGCATCGAAGAATATTGCCGGGCCCGCGGGGGCCTCCTGGGGCGCGAACCGGTCAAAAACAAACACATCGGCCACGAGGTCCGAACGGTAGTCGGCAGGTCCCATCGAGATCACCTCGATGCGAGTATCGAGCCGAAGAATCGTCTCCAGGTACAGGTTGCCTGGAGAGACCAGAATCACGCGGGTCTCGCTACGGACTGGAAGCCAGGAGAAGGCCACGTTGTCGGCCTCCAGGCCATCACCATTCGTGGTGATGGTGGCGCGAATGGGGCCACGTGCGAATGACGACAGGTCGAAGATCGAGCCGCGCGACTCTCCCGTTTCGAGCCGCAGGTCTGCCATCGCCCGCTGGCCCCCGGCGCCACTGATCTGCACTGTCACCTGTTTGGCCGTCGCCGCCGAATTGGTGACCTCGACGTAAGCCTCGTAGATGGAAGGATCAGCGGGCACGGCACGGACGTCGAAGGCCGTGATGCCGATGTTGTCGACTGGGTTGAATACCGATACGAGGGCGGCACCCGGCGGCACCTCATCGATCCCTACGCCATCGGAGATGATGAACAGCTCGGCATCCCCGACCTCCACAGGCGGCAAGTAGGCCCTTCTGACCAGGGATACCTCGATCTCGTCTACCCGATCTAGTGCAGTACGACGATCGCTGAAGCTGCTGCCCACCATCTGACCACCAGTGTCGACCACGAGGTATTCATCAGTCACGCCCCCCTCTCGCAGAATTCGTCGCGCCAGGTCAGTGGCGTGTTCCCAGCGGGTGCGTCCGTCCTGAGACCGGGCCGACATCGACGGTGAGTTGTCGAGGACGATAGCGATCCTCCGACGCCCGCCTGTCGCGGTTTCCAGCTCGGGGTGAGTCAGGGCCAGCGCGATCGACAGCCCCACGAGCAGGGCAACCAACAGGGAGATCCACCAGCGCAGCCGGTCGAGGAAGGAGCTCCGCCGCCTCTCCTCGACGAGCCGGTTCCAAATCAGCATGGAGGGAATCACCACGAGTTGCGGCGGCGGCTTGAGCCAATACAGGACGAGGATGGCTACAGCGACGGCCGCCAACAACGCCAGCGCAACGGTCGGGGACAGCGCAAGGAAGCTCATCCGAGGAACCTGCCTTGCCGAAATATCTGCAGGATCAGATCCTCGAAGGGCACGTTCGTGGTCGTCTGGATGAAGCCCCAGCCGTACTTCGTGCAGTAGCGCTGGATATCCTCTGAGTGCTCCCTGAACTTCCTCTCGTAGGCGTCCAGGAGCCCCGTGGTAACGCGTAGGCGCTGCGTTCCCCTGTCCTCGATGTCCATCACCTGCACTTCGTCGGGCAGGTCGGGCCGGCCTTCGTCTAGGCCCAGCACCTGGACCGCAAACACATCTTGGCGAAAGTAGCGCAGCAGGTCGAAGGCCCGACCGAAGCCGTTTTCATCGAGGAAATCGGAGACGACGACCACCAACCCACGGCGGCGCTTCGAGCTGAAGAAGCTCCTGAAGGCGAGCTCCATCGCCGTCGTGCCGCTGGCCGACAGCGACTCCAGAAAGCGGAAAGCGTGCCAGACCTGATTCTTGCCGCGCCGCGACGACATTTCCCCGGCAATGCCGCCCGCGAAGGCGATCAGATTCACACGGTCAAGGTTCAGCAGGCCGATGTAGGTAAGGGCCGCCGCGACCTTGCGGGCGTAGTCGAACTTCGGTGGCTCGCCGTGATCCATTGACCGGCTGGCGTCGAAGAACACATAGATCGGCAGATCGGCTTCTTCTTCGAAAAGCCGCAGGATGAGGCGGTCGAGCCGAAGGTAGGTGCGCCAGTCGACGTTGCGCACGTCCTCCCCCGGGACGTAGGCGCGATAGTCGGCGAACTCCAGGCCGGTTCCGACCTTCCTCGCACGATGCTCACCATGCATGTGGCCGGGTACCAAATGCTTGGAGACGATGTTGAGGTACTCCAGCTTTCGCAGGAATTCCTCGTCGAAAAGGGGGGTCGTCTCTGCCATCTCAGCACCGAGCGTGCGCCGGGTCTTGTTTACTCCACCGGCTCGGGCGTGTCCTTGATGATGCCCTCGATAATGGTGTCTGGGTCGACTCGCTCGGCCTCACCTTCGAAGTTCAGGAGAACGCGGTGACGAAAAGCGGGCAACGCCATCGACCGAATGTCCTCGCACGATACGTGAACTCGATCGTCGAGCAAGGCGTTTACCTTCCCCCCGAGAACGAGGGCCTGGGTAGCACGCGGGCTGGCCCCGAAGCGAACATAGCGCTCCGTCAACGGATGGGCCAATTCAGAATCAGGATGGGTCGCCAATGTCATTTTGATGGCGTATTCCTGAACCGACCTGGCGATCGGAACCGACCGCACCGTTTCGCGCATGCCGAGGATCTCGCCACGACTGAGGACCCGCTCTACCGAGGGCTCGTCACTTTGGGTGGTGCGGTCGAGGATCTCATGCATTTCCTCCACCGCGGGATAGGCGATCTTGAGCTTGAAAAAGAACCTGTCAAGTTGCGCCTCGGGCAGCGGATAGGTCCCTTCCATTTCGAGCGGGTTCTGGGTCGCGAGCACGAAGAAGGGGAGCTCGAGTTGGTGCGTCACTTTGCCTACGGTCACGCTCTTTTCCTGCATCGCCTCCAGGAGCGCAGATTGGGTCTTGGGCGTTGCCCGGTTGACCTCGTCGGCGAGGACGATGTTGGCGAAGATCGGCCCAGTCTGGAAGTCCAGCACCTTTTCACCCGTCTCGCTCTCATGCACCACGTACGTGCCGACGATGTCGCCGGGCATGAGGTCGGGAGTGAACTGAATTCGCGAGAAGGACAGGTGCAGTACGTCGCTGATGGTCTGGACGAGCTTCGTCTTACCGAGGCCCGGGATACCCTCCAGCAGCACATGTCCCCGGCACAGAAGGCTGATCAAAACCCCCTTGATGATCTCGTCGTTGCCGACGATGATCTTGCCGATTTCATCCTGTACGATTTTGAACTGCCCACGGAAAATCTCGAGCTCGTTTTCGATGTCAGTGACCATTGTCGTCTCGAGGCCGGATGGCCAGGAAGTAGAGTTTCACGAGATTGCGATAACGCCATGGAATGCGCTCGACGCTCATGACGTCTTCCTCGGCGAAAGTCGAGCGCTGCCGAACTTTACCGTAGCCGAGGGCCGAATCCTCCTGCCTGCTTTCCTCTTCGAAGATGTTCTCTGGCCGCGGCGGCTCAGGCTCCTGTCCTGTATCCAGGATTTCGACCTCGAGCTGAACTTCCAGCCGCGTCGGATCGCCCAGCTTTACATCGCCACCGAGAGGGTCGCCGGTGGCATGGCCCGAGGGGCCGCCCTGTGGGTCCTCGGAGGCATCGCCCTCCTCGTCACCACCGCTTTGCCATTGCACCTCATCGCTCGCCATCGACATGCCGACCTGCTCGCCCCCCTCCCCTTCCTGCTGTAGCTGACTGAGCAACTCGGCGAGCTGTTCAGGGTCCATACTCATGGCCTGCTGGGCCATGGCCTGCTCTAAGCTCTGGAGTTGTTGGGAAGCCTGGTTCATGAGGTCCTGCGCCTTCATTCGATCGGCGAGGGCCTCCATCAGGTCGGCAGCATCCTGGAACGCCTGCTCCGCCCCCTCGGCGTTCTGCTCTCCGAGTGCCTCGCTCGCCTGCCGCAACGCAGCGAGCAAATCCTCGAGCTCCTGCTGATCTGATGGCGCAAGTTGATCCATGCGCTCGGCGAGGTCTCCGAGTTGACCGGCCGCGTCCATCTCAGCGAGCTTTTCTGCCAGCTCACGCAGCAACTCAGCTGCTTCTTCCAGCTCCTGGTTCTGCAGCGCCTCGGCAAGCTCGTCGAGCGTATCGCTACCCTCCAGGTTCTTGCCCAGGTCCTCGAGCCCCTCCTGCAGGGTACGCATGTCGAGGTTGCCTTCCTCGAGGAGATTGCGTGCCTCCTGCATCTCGCGCAGCATCTCCTCCAGGCTCAGCTCGTTCTCCTGCAACCTGCGCAGGGCCTCTTCGAGACGCTCGCGTGCCTCCTTGGAGATTGCGCGCTCCTCGAGCAACTCACCGGATTCATCGAGCACCGCGGCCTGAGCCATCAGCTCTTCGATCGCCGAGACCTGCTCGGGGTCGTTGTCACCGAGGCCTCCCAAACCGGCCGCGGCTCCGAAAATGCTCCCGGCATCGGGCAATGGGGCCCAAATCGAGAGAGCGAAGAGCGCGACCAGCGCAACGACCACAACGGTGCCGCGCGGGACCACCACGGGAACCAACTGGACAGGATCGAGCCTCGCAGCAGTGCGGGCGGCGAGGCCGGCCTGATAATCCGTCCAGGGGGTGGGCTCCCCGTGGCCGATGAACCAATAGGCAGTCTTCAGCTCATCCTTGAGGTTCGCGCGGCGGTCGGAGATTCCGGCAGCTCGGCCCAGCGTCCGGGATCGGGTCGATCGCCACAGCCAGCAGCCGGCCACGAGCAATCCCCATAGCCCGCAAACCACGCCAACGGAGGGCAAAGGAACCGGGAAGAGCGCGCCCAGTATCTGCAGCAATAGCAGCAGCGAGAGCAAGACACAGATCGCCACTGTCAGGCTTTTGAAGCCCTCATTGAAGCGTGCCCTGCGGTCGACTCGCCGGAGCGTGCCGAGGATCGTCGCTCGATCTGAATGGTTTGTGTCTGACATTCGGGGTCCTGCGGGCGTGCGAAATATGCCCGTGCGGAATCGTCAGGATTCGCGATCGCCGCCCACCCCTGGGGAAGTCATGGAGACAGACGCAGACTCACCATACACTAGCTCACTTGCCGGATTCTTGCCGCCTTCAGCCCGGACTTCTCAACGGCTCGCGGCTGCGCGGGCGATCGAATGCGTCGGGCTGCAGGCCTCCTGTGACCAGCTTGACGAGGGCATCCGCCTCGAGCATGTCGTCGAGCGCGAGATGGTTGATGATTGCGATGGTGGCCGGCGGCACTGAAACCTCCGGGTGGGCCTCGATGAGCCCGACGAGCTGCAGTCGCTGAGGAGTTCGGAGAACCTGAACTCGTGCCGGCTGCACGTCGAGAGCCTGTGCGTCTGTGAGCTCGCGAAAGCTCTCTTCGCAGGCGAGAAACGCGCCTCGGTAGTTTCGCCAGGAGCTCGGTGAGGTAACGCCGAGGAGCTGGTAGAGGACGCCATCGTGTTGGGTCCACTGGCCCAGAACCGCGTAGTTGCTGCTCTCCCCCCGGGCGCTGAACAGGACCCGCAATGACTCGAGACCGTTGACCGAGGTGCGCTCGCTTTCCTCGATCCGTGCATTCACACCACGCAGGTAGCTGTCCACGTATTCCCGCGCGGTGGTGTTGTCCGAAAGCTCGGCCAGGGTGAGCTGAATCATGGCCCCCTCGCGGGGATCCACGGCGGTAACGGCCTGCCGGCCATTGTTGACCTGCCACCCGGCTGGAAATGTCACTACGAAGCGCAGGTCCGGATGAACGAAGCTCTCGCCCTGGAAGTACCCCTCGCGCGGGTTCTCTCCGAAAACGATGCCGTCGACAGCAAGGATGTGCTCGGTGTGGCCATGAATCAGATCTTCGGGCCGCACGGAGTAGGCCGCAAGAGAGTCGGCAACCCAGCCCGAACTGCGCTCGATGCGGTCGTCCACTTGCGGATGGGTCGAGAACCAGCCCGGCACGTTCTTGCGATCGCTCCGCTGCTCGAGGCTCTGCAGGGTGGCGAAAAACTCCCCGATGCCGCGCGGATCGTAGCCGGCGGCAGTGGCGTACCCGATACCGCGCTCGTCAGCGTCGAGCTCTTGGTCACGCGAATACTTGAGCAAAAAGAGCCCGCTGACGTTCTGGGCCAGCCCCGTATCCAGGGCAATCTCCCTGAAGGTGTCCGACACCATGCCGCCGATGATCATGCCCAACATCGCCAGCCCCGAACGCAGCTGGCGACCTGCGCTGTGCTTGCCCGTCACGTGCCCAACCTCGTGGCCAAGCACTCCCGCCAACTCGGCTTCACTGTTCATGTGAGCGAGTAGGCCACGGGTGACATAGACGAACCCACCCGGAAGCGCGAAGGCGTTGACGACCGGCGAATCGAGGACCCTGAAGGTCCAAGGCAAATGTGGTCGTTCGGACACGGACGCAAGCTCCTGGCCTAGGCGATCGACGTAGGCGAGCAGCTCCTCGTCCTCGTAGAACCCATACTGGGCCTCGATCTGCCGGTCGGCCTCGCGACCCTGCTCGATCTCCCCCTGGTCCTCCTGCTGAGCGGCGGCCAGTGTGTTGCCGGCAGGCGACGACCCCGGGACGAGCGGAGCGACCCGTATCGCTGGCAGATCAGTTGGCGTGGCAATCGGACCCGCCGGCGCTAGTGAGACGCAGAGCAGGACTGCCAGTAGGGCCAACGGGATCTGTCTCGTGGTGCTCATTCGATCATGCTACAACACGCCACTACCCTTCCCTGAGACCAATCAGCAGGCCGCAGCAGAAGCGCGGTGAGGATTGCAGGCCTACAACACTTGACATGTTGCGGGTCTGATATGAGCATCCCCCGCGAAGCTTCGAGCTTTGGAGCTTCAGACCATGTAGCTCCAGACTGCCTCCCGGCCCGGAAATCGCGGCCGAGCCTTCACTCTCCGAGGAGAAATCGCCATGTCCCTGCGAAAGGTCACCAGGCTGATCCTGGCTCTCGTGCTCGCCCAGATCCTGCTCTTGCCGGCTCTTCCGTCATCAGCGGCACTGCCCCAGGAACCGACATCGGGCGGGGAAAGTACCGTCCAGCGACCCGTAGGGCTCACCGATACCCTGGAATGGAAGCGCATCAACTCCGCGACCGTCTCACAGGATGGCCGCTGGTTCGCCTACCGCATCTCACCCAATGAGGGTGACAGCGAAATCATCGTGCGGATGACCGGTGGCGACACCGAGCATCGATTTTCCATCGGGGAGGTACCACGCGCCCGTGGCTTCGGCGGCGGCGGGGCCAGCTCCAGCCTGGCTTTCTCGGATGATTCCGGCTGGCTGGCCTTCACCATCTACCCGGACCGCGAGGCGGCGCTGGAGAACCGCAAGCAACACCGGCCTGCGCGCAACAAGGTAGGCTTGGTCGACCTCGCCAGCGGCGAGCAGCTCGAATTCGAGGACGTGCGCAGCTTCAGTTTCAGTGGTGAGACAGCCGGATGGGTTGCGCTGCACAAGTACGCGCCCCAGGGCCCGTCGGACGCCGACGGCGGCGGTGCCGGTGGCGGTGGTCCCGGTGGACGCGCGCCTGACGGCGACGCTGCCGACAGTAGCGATAGCGCGAGAGGGGCCGACCTGATTCTGCGCGAGCTCTCCAGCGGCCTCGAGCTCAACGTCGGCAACGTCGCAGAGTTCGCCTTCGACAAGTCGGGCCAGAAGCTCGCCTGGGTCGTCGACACTGAGGGTCGGTCAGGCAATGGCGTCCAGCTACGCCTCATGGAGACCGGTGTCGTGATGCCCTTGGACAGTGGCGATGCCGAGTACCGGCGCTTGGCCTGGACGAAAGAGGGCGACGGTCTGGCGGTGTTGAAAGGAATCGACGATGACGGCTTCGAGGATCCGTTGTTCAGCGTCATCGGCTTCAAGGAATTCTCCAATACGCGGCCAACCCGAGTCGTCTATGACCCGCTGGAGGACGAGTCGTTCCCCGCAAGCATGACCGTCAGCGACGATCGCGAGCCGGCCTGGACCGAGGCACTCGACGCGCTGCTGTTCGGCATCGTCGAGGTCGAGGCGAAGGAGAAGCCGGCGGAGGCGGATGACGAGGCTGGAGAGGGCGAGGGCACGGCAGACGAGACTGAAGGTGACAAGGAAGGCGAAGAGGAGCAGGCGCCGGAGCAGCGTAGCCCTACCCGCGCAGGCTCCGATGAGCTCGAGCCCGAGGATAAGCCCGACCTGGTCATCTGGCACTGGCGCGACGAACGCCTGCAATCGATGCAGCAGGTGCAAGAAACCCGCGATGAGAACTTCAGCTACCTGTCGATCTATCGTGTCGACGACGATCGCTTCTTCCGCCTGGCCGATGACGACGTGCGCGACGTCACTGCAGCTCCCAAGCAACGTTGGGCCCTCGGCTACGACGATTCACGCTACGAGCTGATGGGCAACCTCGACGGCCGCCGCTTCGACGACGTGTACGCGATCGATTTACACAGCGGTGAACGCAAGCTAGCGCTGGAGAAGGCACGCTGGGCCTTCATGCCATCACCGGACGGCACCCATCTGCTCTACTACGATGACGGTGATTTTCACACCTACGAGCTCGCCACGGGGGAGTCCTACAACATCACCGCCGATGTGCCGACCTCGTTCATCAACACCGAGGACGACCACAACGTTCAGGATCCGCCGATCAACCCGTTCGGCTGGGGCTGGACGAGCGACGGCAGCGCGGTGCTTCTGTACGACAACTGGGATGTCTGGCAGGTCGGCGTACATGGCGGGACCGCCACCAACCTGACCGGCAATGGCAAAGATGAGCAGATCCGCTACCGGCGACGCTTCTCGCTCGACCCTGACGAGGAGGGCATCGACCTGTCGCAGGATATCTACCTGGCCCCCTACGGCGAATGGACCAAGAAGTCGGGAATCGCACGCATACCGGCAGGCGCGACCGGCGTCGAGGAGTTGCTGTGGGCGGATGCCGCCTTCAGCGGTCTGATGAAGGCCGAGGACGCGGACGTCTTCCTCTACACCAAGGCCACACCGGTTGAGTACCCCGACTATTACGCTGCCTCCGCGTCTTTCACAGGCGCGAGCAGGATCACCGATGTCAACCCCGAGCAATCGGAGTTCTTTTGGACGTCTGGCTCGCAACTGATCGACTACACCGGCGCCAAAGGCGACAAGCTGCAAGCGGCGTTGCACCTTCCGGCGAACTACGAGGAGGGCAAGAGCTACCCGACGATCGTCTATATCTACGAGAAGCTGTCTCAGGGGCTGAACAGCTACGCCCAGCCGTACTTCAACGGTTTCAACAAATCGGTGTATACGAGCAACGGCTACGCCGTTCTCATGCCCGACATCGTGTATCAGATCAACGATCCCGGCATGTCGGCGGTCTGGTGTGTGCTTCCGGCCCTCGAAGCAGCCATCGCGACGGGAGTCGTCGATGCTGACCGAGTCGGCCTGCACGGCCACTCCTGGGGCGGCTACCAAACCTCGTTTCTGATCACCCAGACGCAGGCTTTCGCGGCGGCGGTGGCAGGAGCTCCGCTGACCAACATGATCAGCATGTACAGCTCGATTTACTGGAACAGCGGCAGCGGCAACATGTCGATCTTCGAGAGCAGCCAGGGGCGGTTCACCGGCGGATACTGGGAAGCCATGGACGACTACGTCCGCAACTCGCCGGTCTTCTTCGCCGAAAACGTCAGAACACCTCTGATCATCCTGCACAACGACGCGGATGGCGCGGTCGACTGGAACCAGGGAATCGAGTACTACAGCACCCTCCGCAGGCTCGGCAAGGATGTGATCATGCTGCAGTACGAGGGTGAGAACCACGGCCTGCGCAAGCCCGCAAACATGAAGGACTACACGGTGCGCATGCGAGAGTTCTTCGACTTCCACCTCAAGGGTGCCGAGGCGCCCGAGTGGTTGCTGGAAGGTGTCGACCACCTCGACATGGAAGATCACCTGAAAGATCGGGCCAAGCTGGTGAAGCCCGAGGAAGGAAAGGGCGACAAGATAGAGGAAAAGCCCAAGAAGCCCGGCGGCGGGGCCTAGCCCGCACTTCTCATCACGCTCCTGCTGCGACCGCGTAGAGGCCTTCGAGCCAGATGCTGAAGGCCTCCCTCGGCGCGCCCTTCTCGACGACTGTGACGGTCAGACGCACCCGCCCCTCATGGTGCACGTCGAGCCGCATGTAGCCATTCAGGTCGCTCCAGAACAGTGACTCGAAGCGTGGATCCGGGGTCTCATGGACCGACCGGCGCTTGCTACCCGCGCCACTGACGAGTTGATAGCGCGGCAGATCGCCCTCGATCACCTGGAGGTTGTGATCGTGGCCCGAGGCCATCAGCAAGGGCGAGTGCCCGGCACAGACCTCCAGCAGGCCGGCAATCATCACCGCGTAGGGCTCCGAATCGAGATCCTGAAGAGGCCGGGTCAGCTTCCGGTAGGGGTAGTAGAGGAGGTTGTACGTCGGCCAGAACCATTCCTTGAGGGTGAGATGACCACCGTGCGGCCCTCCGGAAGCTACTGGATGGTGCGCCAGCACAATGACCAGTCGTCCGTCGGCGCTCGCCACCTGGCCGTCCAACCTCTCCAGCAGCTCCTCCACAGACTGGGTGTCACACGGCGATTCGGCACCGATCGGTTTCGGCCCGGTCCGCAACCACCACTGGGTGTCGATGGCGATGAGCCGAACAGAACCGGCAACGTCGATCACTTCCGGTCCGGGGCAACCGCCGGTGGGCAGAAGAGCAACATCGATGCCGCGGTCAGACGCCGCTTCTGAGAGGAGCTCGCCCTGGCGGCGGATGCGATTCAAGCCGTCGTCGCGGTTGCCGGCCCAGTCATGGTTGCCGGGAACGAAGATGCCGCGCACGTGGGCCGCATCCCCGGAAGTGCGCTCCCCGAGCACGTCGACCTGGGCCATGAGCCGCCGCACATATTCCTCATAACCGCTCGATCCTCTCTCGGGTACCCCATTTTCGTAGACGTTGTCGCCCAAAAAAGCCACGGCGACCTCAGCTGATGGAGAGGCCAGCCTCGCTGCCTCGATGTCGGCCGCCAGGGCGACCAGCACTGGGTCAACGGGCCTTTTCGGCTTGCCGGCATCCCCGAGAAGAAACACGATGACCTCCGCAGGGCCGGCTTGCCGAGCGGCAGACAGCGCAGACGCCGCAGGCGGCGCACCACTCCCGGCCGGCAAGGCAGACAAGCCGGCGCCAGCGTGGGTGTTGCTCCGGGCCGGCGCCGGGCTCCCAGCCGCGGTGCTGGCGAGGACAATGACCACGACAGGCAGAGCGAATAGGACACGCCGCCGTTTACTCAAAACTCGACTCCCATGAGGTCAGAGTACTTGCGACAGATGTGCTCGAGCCAGGGCCCGGCAGAGAGCTTGCTGCCGGCGGACCGCTCGAGAAGCTCGCTGGCAGTGAGCTTGCGGCCATGCCGGTGAATCTTGTCGCGCAGCCAGCTCAGCAGATCGCCGAACTCGCCGCGGCCGATCTGGCCATCGAGGTCGGTTATCTCCTCTTTGGCGCGGTCGAATAACTGAACTGACATCAGATTACCGAGAGCATAGGTGGGGAAGTAGCCGAACGCCGCCAGCGACCAGTGGATGTCCTGCAGCACGCCTTCCGCGTCATCGGCGGGAACCAGCCCCAGGTACTCCTCGGATTTCGCGTTCCAGGCTTCCGGCAGGTCGGCCACCTCGAGCCGGCCTTCGAGCAGGTCGATCTCGAGGTCGAACCTCATCATGATGTGAAGGTTGTAGGTCACCTCGTCGGATTCCACCCGGATCAATGACGCCTCGACCTTGTTGATGGCCCGATAGAACTGCTCTCGATCTACATCACCGAGATGGTCCGGGAACCGCCCCTGAAGGGGCTCATAGTAGTGGGTCCAGAACTCACGACTACGTCCCACCAGAATCTCCCAGAGCCGGGATTGCGACTCGTGTATCCCGAGCGAGGCTCCGTCGGCGAGAGGCGTGCGCTCGAGCTGTGCCGAGATGCCCTGCTCGTAGAGAGCATGCCCACACTCGTGCAGGGAGCTGAACAAGCCGGCGGGGAGGAAGTCCTCATGGATGCGGGTCGTGACCCGCACGTCGTTGATCGAAAAGGTAGTCGTGAAGGGGTGGGCGGAACGATCCTGCCGCCCGCGCTCGAAGTCGAAGCCGAAGTCCCTCATGATGGCGACGCCGAAATCCCATTGCGACTGAACGTCGTAGATGGAGGACAAGAAGGGATGCTCCTCACGGTCCACGGCGGCGATGGCCTTCGCTATCGGCGCCAGATCGGACTTCAGCCGGCCGAACACCGACTCGACTTCGGCTTTCGTCATGCCCGGCTCGTATTCATCCAACAAGGCATCGTAGATGTGCTCGTCGTAGCCGAGGGCCTCGGCTTTCTGCACTGAGAGCTCCAGGAGCCTCTCGAGATGTGGTCGAAAGAGGCTAAAATCGGCCTTGGCTCGGGCCTCCTGCCAAGCGTGCTGCGCCATCGAGCTTGCGCGTGCCAGCTCCGCCACCAGGTCGCCGGGGAGCTTCGTCGCCTTCTCGAGGTCCCTCTGCGTGACCCGCACGAGGCTTGCCTCGTCCGAGTCGTACTCCATGCCCTCGACTTCCTGCCGCGCCGCGGCCAGCAGCGCCGCCGTTTCCTCAGCGACAAATTGCTCGTGAGCCAACCTGCCGAGAGTACTGAGCTGCGCGGCACGCGCCTCGATGGCACCGCGAGGCATGTAGGTCTCTTGGTCCCAGCCCAGGACCGCCGCCGCGGCGCGCAGGTCGAGAATCGGAGCGAGGTGGTCTCTGAACGCCTGAACGGCAGCTTGCATCGCTAGCGCTCCAAGAGCTCGAGAAAATGGAAGGCTGCGAGGACGAGAGAGTGGTTGATCTTGCCCGCTCGGATGAGACCGGGAATGCGCTCGAGAGGCTCGAGGCGCACGGCAATCTCCTCCATGGCATCCAGATCGGGCTCACCGGTACGCCTGGCGTTCTTCACCAGCAACGTCGTGCAGATGTTGTTCAAGATCGCCGGGTTGGGTGTCACGGTGCCGATCATCTGAACGTCATCGCCGGTATAGCCGGTTTCCTCGGCCAGCTCTCGCACGCCCGCGGTCGTTCCATCCTCGCCGGCATCGACCGTCCCTCCCGGGATCTCCAGTGTCACGGCACCGATTCCGTGCCGATACTGCTCGATGAGCACGACCCGATCGTCATCGGTGAGAGCGATGACGTTCACCCAATCGGGCGCATCGATGTAGACGAACTCGCCCACCTTACTGGGCTCCGTCGGTGAAGCGGCGCGTATCTTCCGAAGAGTGAAGATCCCGGCCTCGATCAGTAACTCGGCCTCATGCGGGCTCCAGTTACCCACCAGGGCACCGTCCGCGGGCGTCGTGTTGCGCTCATCGTGTTCGTGGTTGCTCATCGTGACTCGGGGTTCGAGGCTGCCGCGCGTGCTAGTCTGCGCCCACGATAACCGACATCGGGCGGTGCCTGACATCCCCGCCCTCGAGACTCCGGCGTCGCAATCGCCGCAGACAGCCCGACGATGCCATATCACCTACTGGCCGAGCTGGTCGTGCTCCTGCACGCGGCCTTCGTGCTCGTGGTCGTTTTTGGCGGGCTCGCGGTGCTACGCTGGCCTCGTCTGGCCTGGATCCATCTCCCAACCGCGGCATGGGGGGCCCTGATCGAGATCGCAGGCTGGGTCTGCCCCCTAACGCCACTGGAAAACAGCCTTCGACAGATGGGCGGGCAAGTGAGCTATGGCGGGGGCTTCATCGAGCACTACATCGTACCCGTTCTCTACCCACCGGGACTCACGAGAGGTACCCAGATCGGCCTCGGCATAGCCGTGGTCATACTGAACTCAGCCATCTACGGGTGGATGCTGGCAGGCCGTGGCCGGGTGGCGCCCAGAAGCGATTCTTCCAGTTAGCCTGGGCTTCTCAACGGGTGGCTAGCCCGACGACAGCGAGTCGAGGATCTCCTGCCAGGCTCGCGATTCCCGGATCGGGTCCAACATCGACCTGATTGCCTGGCACTGCTCGCTGATCCGGGCGTAGAACTCCGGGTCGTCTTCAGCCCGCTCCAGCAAGGCGGCCAGCGCCTCGGTATCTCCGACGGGAAAGTAGCCGGCATAGTCGCGGCCGAGGATGCCGATGTTGCCGGGAATCTCCGAAGCGAGAATCGGTACCCCGACGGCAATAGCCTCGGCAATGACATTCGCACCGCCCTCGTAGTGCGAGGAGATGACCAGAAGCTTGCAGCGTGCCATCAGGCGCATGGCCTCATTGTGCGGCACTTCACCCAGCCAGCTGTAACGCCGGTTCGCCTTCTCTTCCGTGGCGGCTCGTTCGGCGATCGCTTCAGAGGGCACCCTGCCGAGATGCAGCACGCGCACGGCGGAAGTGGGAGGCAGCCGTCGTGCGGCCAGGGCAGTACGGAACGGATCCTTGAGCGGTCTGAGATCTCCAACGACACAAACATCGAATCCAGTGCGCTGCCCCTCCTCGCTTTCCCCGCTAACCGCCGCCGATGGGTAGATCACCTTGATCTTGGAACGCATTGACTCGGGAACCAGCTCCGCGGACAAGGGTTGGAAGACAACCAGGCACGAGGCCGCGTCCATGGCTTTGAGAGCGAGGTCGCGTTCAAGGTCGCCGAACAGATCCCCGTAGCCGTAGATATCGGTACCCGTGAGAGCCAGCACGACGGGTGCGCCGGGTCGTTGGGTGCAAAAGTCTTCGATCGCCGTGGCGCTGCGCACAGCGTTGAGCGCCACCAGGACATCCCCGGACTGGCCGTCATGTTCGGAAACTGCCACGACATCGTGACCGAGTCCGGTCAGCAGCTCAGCCCAGCGTTCAGCGGTCACAGCCCTCCCCTTGGGCGAGCTGTCCGGATCGGGCACTACCAGCAGGATCATCATGGCGCGCGGTGCAGCGGACGGGTGAGACACGTCGGGCCACCCTCCCCCTTCAGCGAAATCTCAGTACCGGTATAGGTCAACACCTCGGCGCCTGCGCTCGTGAGCCTCTGCTTGGTCGCTGAGTTCCCATCCAACATGATGCACTGGCGTGGCGCTACCGCCAAAACGTTGCACCCCATCGTCGCAAACTCCTCATCGGGAACTTCGACAAGCTCCATTCCCTGCGCCACCAGCCACTGGCGAAACGGCACGGGAAGCAGAGGCGAGTAGACGAGAAGGAGATCAGAATCGATGGGGCTGACCAGCGACATCAAGTGGAGCACATCGGCGGGACCATCCCAGTGCGGCAGGGGAACGACAATGAGATCATCGATAGCTTCGCCAAGGAGCTGCCCGAGCTGCCGTATGCCTTCGGCGTTGGTGCGATAGCCCTCGCCGACAGCCACGACTCGATCGCCGAGCCAAACCAGGTCACCCCCTTCGAGACGACCCTCCCCCTCGATGGAGCCAAGCACGGGGATCCCCAACTCGCCGAGATGGGCTCCAATGACATCGGGCTCCTGCGCGCGCTCCCGCTTGCCCATGTTGCAGAGCACGGCGCCTCGATTGCTGATGACGACAGGATCATGAACGTAGATGGAATCGAGCGTGGTTTCGTCGTTCGCGGGGAGCATGTCGATCTCGAGCTCGAACCGGTTCAACAGCTCGACGAAAACATCATACTCGCGCAGCGCGGCGTCGAAATCCGGCACACCGGAGTAGTTGAGATCATCAGCTTCCGCGTCGATCTTCTGCTGGCTGACGAAGCCCTCTCGACAGTGCTTGAGTAGTAGCCGCCGGATAGGTGCGACTTCGCTGTGGCCCCCGAATTCCATGGTTCTGAAGATATACCACACCGACGGCCAGCCGAATGCCAAGCCTGGACTTCTCAACGGTTCGTGAAGCGAGCGGGCGCAAGGACCGCGAGGACAAGGCGCGCGCAGGTTCGAGCGCGGAGGCGTGCTGTTGCAGCACGTCGAGCACTCGAATCAAGCGCAACGCAGTCATCGCGGGCCTTTGTGCACGCGCAGCCGCGAACCGTTGAGAAGTCCAGGCTAGATCTGCGCCGCCATGTCGGCACTAGTCCTCTAGTACGGTTACAATCCTCCCTCCATCCCCAGCACTATGAATCGATCTCCCGATGGCACTGCCGGAATCCAGCCAGCCTTACCCGTCTGTGCTTCGCATGTCGGCACCCCTCGTGGTGTCGTTCGTCATGCGCGCGGCCTTCACTTTTGTCGACACGATCTACGCGGCGACGATTGGGGACGCCGCGGTCGGCGCCATCGGGCTGTCGCTGCCGTTCGAGTTCTTGATGATTGCCCTCTGGGTGGGCCTGTCCACCGGTCTCACCTCGTGTTTGTCCCGCAGCATGGGTGCCCGCGAGGGACGCAAGATCGAGCAGTATCTGAAGGCGACTTGGGTACTCGTGCTGATCGCCTCGCCCTTCTTTCTCCTGTTGGGCGCGGCGATTTGGTTTGCCGCGCCCCGCATGGGGCTGGACGAGGACGTCTACCAGAGCTTCAGGATCTACGGCTCAGTGCTGATCGGCGGCTCCGCCTTTACGATGTTCTGGTCGGTGATCCCCGACTCGGTCGTCAAGGCGCACCAGGACACGCGCTCGACCATGTGGGCGGGCATCTGGTCGAACGTGGCCAACCTGGTGCTCAACACCGTCTTCTTGTTCGTCTTCCATTGGGGCATCTTCGGGATCGCGCTCTCCACCATCATCGGCCGCGTTGCAGGCCTCGCCTATGCCCTGCATCGGGCGTCCGTCCACGAGCGGCGCAGAATCGCCGAAGCGGAGGATGACGACCGCACGGCCGATCCCCGCCCTTATCGCTCGATCCTCTCGCTGGCCGTACCTGCGTCGCTGACCTTCACCCTGATGGCAGCGGAGACAGCCGTGATCAACGCGCTCATCGCCACCATGGAGAACGCCACGGCTGCGATCGCCGCCTATTCGATTTACTACCGGGTGGTGATGTTCTCGATCAATCCGATCATCGCGGCAAGCGTTGCCCTCCTGCCCTTCTCCGCCAAGCGCATGGGCGAGCGCGATGTAGCCGGGCTGAGGCGCGGTCTGAGAGAGATCGGCATCGTGTCGATCGTCTACACGCTGGGTATCGTTGGGCCTGCCATATTCTTCGCCGCGCCCACTCTGGCGCGCTGGCTAGCCGAGACCCCGCTATCGGCCGAGTACGCCACTTTCGCCCTTCGACTGGTTCCCATAGCCACACTGGCTACGGCGCCCTTCTTGCTGGTACGACCCGTATTCGAAGGAATGGGACGAGGGCGACCCGGCTTGGTCATGGCCTCGATCCGCTACCTCGTGCTTACCCTGCCAACCGCATGGGCCGGTGTGCGACTCGCCACGGCGATGGGACAGCCGCAGCTATATGGGCTCATGGTCGGGCTGCTGGTGGTCGGGTTGATCTCATCGGGCGCCTTCGCACTGTGGCTGCACTTTGCGTTGCACGCCAAGGAGAGGCACTTCGCGTCGGAGTAGAAGCGAGGTCCAGGGCACTCCAGGTCGCCCCTACCGCAGCAGTCGTGGCCGGGCCCCCTCGTCCAATTCGTTGTGGTGCAGGAACATGCGGTCGACGGCAACGCCCCGGGCCCAGCGCGGCACGCCGAGCATCGCCTTCCCAGCCCAGCGAAACCAAAACGACGGCAGCGCCTCCAGGGCTCGCGAGCGCCAACCCGTCACCGGCTGCCCGAAGCTTTGGTAGAGCCGCTCACGGTAGGGGGCCAGACGCTCGCGTGAGTAATCGCGACCGGCTTCCTTCACTACGTCGAACGCCAGGCGCGCCGACACGACCGCGGGCCTTATGCCTTCGCCGCTGAAGTTGTAGGTCAGCCCGGCGGAATCGCCGATCAGGATCACACCATCATCCAAGTACGGGCGCGGCGTGACGAAGTGGAGCTTGTAGGCGTGGCCGCGGAAGTCGGCGGCCGCGAAGGATGTGTTTTTCGGCATCTTCTGCTTCTCGATGAGACGATGAAGGAACGCATCCAGGTAGCCCCTGAGGTTCTCGGGCTGTGTGCGTCCGATGCCGATGTTCATGAAGAGACCTTTGCGGAAGCACCAGCCGTAGCCGCGAAAATCGTCAAAGTAGGCCAGCTCGGGGTAGGCCGCGTCGACCTGGTATCCAGCCATCTCGTCGGCCGCCAGCTCGCGCTCGAGCTCGAGGGTCACGAGGCACTTCTCGGTTCGAGCGCTGGCGCCCAAGAACCTGGCCACGGGACAGAAGTGTCCGCCGGCACCGACCAGCAAGGGGGCACGCCAACAATCGTTAACGACCAGATCGTTGCCCTCGCGCCGGATCGTGGTGACCTCAATGCCTTCATGGACCTCGGCCCCCGAGCGTCGCAGAAGGTACTCGTCGAACTCGCTGCGCACGATGCCGTAGCTGATCGTGCGGTCATATCCGGCCAGCACCTCGCGGCCACCCAGACGCCAGATGTTGAAGCCACGAAACTCCTGCAGTGTGTGGTCTTGCCGATAGGCGTCGAGATCGAGCTCGACCGCTTCGAGCACGGGGGGAGAAATCCAGCCGGCACATAGCTTGACGCGCGGGAAGTGAGCCCGGTCCAAGATGAGGGGCCGGTCGCCGGCACGCACCATCTGGCGAGCGAAAGTCGAGCCCGCAGGTCCACCACCGATGATGATCGCGTCGTGGGTGCTCATCTGTGCGCCGGCAGCGCGCCGGCATCCTTATTGCAGATCCTCGAGGTCGACCGATTCCACCGTCTCACGGTGCAGCGAGCGGACGAACGCAACCAGGGCCACCAGGTCGTCACCGCGGATGTGCGGGCTGCTCGGCATATTCGGGTAGCCGCTGATTATCCCACCCATCTGCACCGTCTGGCCGACCCTCTTGTCGGTCAGGTTCTCCATCAGCGCCGGATCCGTATGGTCGCGCGGCGGCGGATTGAGGATTGCAGCGGAGGGTCCGTCACCCCTGCCGCCTGGACCATGACAGGGCACGCAGTTCATTGTGTAGATCTCGTGCCCCCGCTCCAAAATGGCCGGGGTCACTGTGGCGGCCGAGGATGTCGACCCGCCTGTCGCGCCGCCGCCCTCTCCTCCCCCACCTCCACAGGCAAGCCCACCAAGACAGAGACCGGCGCTGATAACGAGAATGCTCATAGTTCTCATGGTGCTTCTGACTCCTGAAGTTTGTTAGTCATTCGGAGCGGGCAAAACCGATCGCACGGGCGACTGTCACCATCCAGGTCCGTTGCAGCTGTGCGCCCCGCTTGTTGTCGATCTCTTCAGCATCCTGCCCCAACCCGGCACTCACCACCACCTCTTCCTCGCCGGCCAGGGCCTTCCACTCCTCATCGACCAGCGCCTCACGAATCCGTGGCGCCGGCGGCCGGATGCGGAACGAAACTAGCGCCAACAGGAGCGGCGCCACTGTCCACACCAACAAGGAGCCGAACAGCACGGCGGCCGTCCCCCAGCGCGACAGCTGCCCCACCAAGAGGGCTCCCGCGGGCCCCAACAGGTAGAGATCGGGCTCGAGAGCCAGAACCACCAACACACGTGCCGCGTCGACAGGGTTGATCAACAACAGGAACGCCAGCGCTCCACCGGTCAGCCCGGCGGTCACCAGTGTTCCCATCAGCAGCAGGTCGTATAGGAGCACGAACATGAACCATAGAAGGATTGCCCGACCCTGAGCCTGCGCCCCGCCTCGACTACGTACCGAGATCAGCATCCCGAGAGCCAGCATCGACGCGATCAGCACGATCGCCAGAAGAGGGAAGAGAAGGTAGTGCGCCAGCGCCACCCCGCCGGCTCCGATGGCCACCATCAGACCCGCCGGAGCAAATCCCACAAGGGTGGCTAAACAGAGCGACGACAGCAGTCCGATGTACTTGCCGAGCAGCAACTCGCCGCGCTCCAGCGGCTGCGCCAACAGATGTTCCAAGGTGCCACGGTCGCGCTCTCCCGCGATGGACGCTGAGCCCATGCTCAGGGCAATCAGCGGCGCCAAAAGCAGGCACAGGTTCGTGAGGGTGGCTGTGGTACGACCGAACATCTGCAGTCCCAAGCCGGCGGCACTTCGGAGTCCCATCAGGGCGGCCACGAACCCGAGCACGGCGAGCAGGAGCGCATATCCGATCAGCCAGCGGTTGTGGAGGGCGTCGCGGAGCTCCTTGCGGATGATGTGAATCATCTGTCCCCCCCTGCCCCATTGCCGTTACCGGAAGCTCCCTGGCCGCCGGAGACAGCCTGCCCAAGCTCACGATCGGCAATCACCCGCCCCGACTCCAGCGTCACGGCGCGGTCGCCGGTGGCCAGAAGCTGCTCTTCCGAGTGGGTAGACAACAGGATGGTCTTGCCGCCCTCCGCCAGGGAACGAACGCGACGTGCGAGGAGCTCGCGACTCTGGACATCGAGGCTGGCGGTCGGCTCATCGAGAATGAGGACGGGCGGATCACCGAGCATCGAGAGTGCGAACCCGAGACGTTGCCGCATGCCACCTGACAGCTCGCCAACTCGGGTGTCGAGGCTATGCTCGAGGCCGACATAGGAGAGAAGCTCCTCTGCCCCCTGCGAAGAGGCGCCCCGCAGGTCGCCGTAGAACTGCATGGTCTCCTTGACGCTGAGGTCGAGGTGCAAACCACCGCTCTGCGGCATGTAACCGACCAGGCCCCGAACCGCCTTACCCTGACGTAGCGGATCCAACCCGTCGACCGTGATACTTCCCTCATAGGGAACGATGCCGAGCAACGAGCGCACGAGCGTGGATTTGCCGGCCCCGTTGGCGCCGAGTAGCAGGACGACCTCTCCCCGCCTGGCCACCAACGAAACGTCGTCGAGGGCACGGACGCGGCCATAGTGCTTGGAGACTCCACGGACCTCGATCACTCCCCGGCCTCCATGCCGTCGGCTGCCGACTTGTCAGCCTCCGAGCTCCCACTTTCCCAACATCCCTCCCCCTGCATCCACATCACCGGATACTCATCCACCAGCAGGGGGGCCGGACTGTACAGGGGGAAGAGTCGCGCTGCTCTCTCGAGCGCCTGGCTGGCAGGTGTGTAGATGAAAGCCCGTGCCAGTGGAGTGCGCCGCAGCATCTCGTTCATGACCATCTCGTACCGATAGGGAATGTCGCCGATGCCGTCTCCGTCCTGATCGTACCCCTGGTACTGGTCCCAGTAGTTGCCCCGCCCATCTACCGACCAACGATTTTCGGTCGAGAGGCCTGCTCCCTCGGTGCGCACATCGGTGAGGTTGTTAGCCACCAGGTTGTCGTAGAAGGTCAGGGCCACGTTGCTCTGTAAGACCAGAGCTGAATCGTTGCCGAGAATCACGTTGCCTCGCACGATGGCCTCATGCCCGGGTCCGAGGGGAGTGCTGTCGGCGTAGATCCCCACGCGGTTCGCCAGGATCAGGTTGTCCTCCAGGACCAGATCGTCGATGTCCTTCAGTAGAAGGCCATATGCGGTGGCCCCCTCGCGATGCTCCACAATGCGATTGCAGCGCATTTGCAGGCCGTTGGAGTACATCAGGGCTGTCCCGAGGAGGTTCATGCTCAGCGTGTTGTGCACGAAGGTGGAGTTCTCGGAGTACATGGAGTGGACCCCGTATCGGCAACCCGTGATGAAGTTGTTTTCCGCCAGCACATCGTCCGCGAACGTCAGGTAGATGCCGTCGCGAGCGTCGGAGATATGGTTGTCGAGGATTCGGGCACCCTTCTGATGCCAGAGCGAAATGGCGTGTCCCGGCCGCGCACCGTATCGATGGCCGGGTCTGATCCGGTTGCCAATCACCCGGTTGGACTCTCCGTCCGCAAGGTGGATGCCGAAGTAGACATCCTCAACGACGTTGTCCTCGATAAGGTGGCCACTGCCCCTCACCTTGATGCCGGCAGCCTCTTGGGTCACCGCCCGTCCACTGTTGCGAACCTCGAATCCACGGAAGACGACGCCTTTTCCGGAAATCGTCACCACGCTGCCGTCACCGCCTCCGTCGATTACGGGGCGGTCAATACCGACGAGCGTGAGGGGACCCTCGATGAAGATCGGCCCCTGGTGGAGTCCTGACTCGATGACGAGCGTCGATTCAGGGACTGCCACGGCGATTCTCTCTTGCAGGCTCAGTCCGGACTTCTCAACGGGTCGTGAACCGAGCGGACCAGTACCTGCGAGCGCGGGAGCGACCGTTGTGCGCGGCGTCATCGCAGTCGCGGCCGTGGACCCGATGATGAACAACCCCACCAGTAACAGTGCAGTCACCTGCGATTGCGAGGCCGACCCCTGCGCGCCGGCATCCAAGTCGGTCGACCCCTGCGAGGTCGGCCCGGTGTCGGGTGCGGCGCTTGGTACCGCCGCGGCGCGGCGCTTCCGGGTCGAGATCCTCAGGCCGATACCGACGGCCAGCGCGGCCCCGATCATGCAGAAGAAGCCCCAGGAAACCCACGCCTTGGAAACGAAATTGTGAATCGTGGAGATACCGAGCGCCAAGGGTGTGAACGGCTCGACATCCAGCGGCGCGCTAGGATCGAGGTTGCGGCCGAACGAGTGCAACCACCACTGCAAGTCGGCAAGGATGACCATCGGCATGCCGATGCACGCGAGAATGGCGAGATGGGCGAGGCGCCGGTGTAGCGGCGCCAGGACGCACAGGGCCATGACCGCGAAGATTCCGTAGTTGAACAGCACCATCTCGGGCGCGGGCGCTGCGTCGATGTGCTGCATGCCGACGTAGTGGTTGAGTATGTTGATTTCCCGCAGGTCGCCGCCGATCCTATCGCCGTAAGCCGTAAGGTACAGTCCCGCGGGATACTGCGGCGCCTCCAGCTTCATACTCCAGAACGGTACAAAGATGGCGATGGCCAGGAGGCCAATCGCGATCAGCGAGCAGATCACCTGGATCGCCGTGGGCCCCAGCATCGACGCGTGCCCCTTACTGCTCATGTGATCCGTCCTTTGTGCTCAGGTCTTGCACCTCCGCCTTTGCTACTAGCTCCAGCAGCTCCGCTAAGGAGTCGATGATCTCACCACCGTGTCGGGTGGCCAGTTCCGCCGCCGCAGAGCGTTCCGCGACGGCAACGATGCCACTCGCCATCGGCGTTGGAATCTGCGGGGAACGGAAGAAAATGGCGTCGGCCGCGGTGATCCAGCTCCCATCGCCAACGTCATGGAACCAGATCTGCGCCTTCTCCAGCTCGGGTTCGCCGGCCACCTCATCCAGTAAGCAGCCGATGTCGTCGAAGACCCCCTCCCGCTCGCCGATGCGGAATGCCGCCGAGTAGATAGGCTCGCTGATCAGCATGAGGCAATGGTCACAAGCCGTCCTGTCCACGATGATCTCCGGCGGTGCGGAAGAAGCCGGACCACAGGCGACCATCATAACCGCGGCAGTCATGGCAAGACCCGGGAGAAGTCTTCTGACCCCTCGCTGGGAGTAGCGTGTCGGTCTCACGATGCTCACCCTGTTCGGAGAGTCACTCGAATCCGCAATGCACCTCAGCCTATCCGGGGTGCGCCAGTGTGGAATGGCCGGGTGGGGCGAGCAATCACCCTCGGCGGAGAGCGTCTCGCCCCACCCTACCATCGGAGCAGCCCTAATTCTCCTCTACGATCAACCAACCCTGCATCTCGAGGTGCAGAGCCGAGCAGAACTCGGTGCAGTAGAAGCTGAACGAGCCCGGCGTGTCGGCCTCGAACTCGATCGTTATGGTCTCACCCGCATCGATGCTGACCATGACGTTCTTGCCCGGTATGGAGAAACCGTGCGTGGCATCTAGAGCCTGTTCGATGTTGGTGAGGTGGATGATGACGTGGTCGCCCAGCTTGATGGGCACGACGTCCGGTGCATATTGGCTGCGGATCGCGGTCATCCAGACCTCGGTCACGCCCGGCCGGTGCTCGATGCGTGCCTGGTCTCCTCCATCGATGGCCTCCGCGGCGCGTTCCCCGGTCATGGCCGACGTGCCCAGCGGGTAGACCTGTTCCGCATTGATCACGTCGGTGCTGACGATCTGGGCATAGTGAGGCTCACCGACGCCGATCGGCATGTCGTAGAGCAAGTCCATCGTCTCGCCGCTCAGATCGACGAGCTGCAAGTTCTGCGGCAGCAACGGCCCGACATTCGTGAACCGGTCGATCGACCATTTGTTCAGCGCCACCAGATAGCCGCCACGCGGGTTCATGGTGTCGCCGTGGGCAGTGGCCAGATGGCCGATGTTGTAGTGCACGGGCAACTTGTCAACGAGCTGCCAGGCTTCATCACCGCTGTGATACGGCTCCCCGAGTGACCACTTGGCCACCGCCGACTCGAGGAACAGGCTGGTGTAGCCGTAGCCTTCGTTATCGTATTGCGAGTGCAGCGGGCCTGCGCCTACCTCGACCTGGCCTGCGACGGCAGCGTCGAAGCGAATAATGGGGATACCGTAATCATCCGTGCCCTCGAAGTCCTCGGCCTCGATGGCGGCCAGAATCTTGTCGAAGCCGTAAACAGTGACGTGCGGATCGAGCTTGCCGGAAACAGTGAGGTAGTTGCCGTTGGGCGCCACGTCGACGCCGTGCGGGCTCTTGGGCTCGGGTAGGAGGTGAATGAGGCTCTCCTCGACGGCGGTCTCGAGCGAGATCAAACGAATGCCGTTGACCACATCGAACTTGCCGGCTGCGATCACCTCTTCGGCTTTCTGCCAGTTGATGATGTGCATGAAGTCGAAATCGTACTCCGATGCACCAGCCTCGAGCGGTGGGCGCCCGAAGTTGACGCCACCCGTGGCGCGCTCCGTGTTGTAGGAGTTGATGAAAGCGTAGCCGTAGCTCGGTCCCTTGCCGGCGTCGGCGAGATCCTGCGTGTAGGGAGGCAGCTCGATCTGAAAGCTGTCTTCCACGACCATGCGGCCGGTTTCCTGGTCGATCTTGAGGAACGTCGAATAGCCACGGTAGATCTCACCGTAGCGGTTGAGGTGATCGTCGACCGTTACGCTCGCACCTACCTTGGGGTCCCAGTGCTTCAACGCAGGCACCATCGATGAGATGTGCACATACTTGCTATCGGGCGTGATGAAGACTCCGCCGTGCGAGGTCTGCAGGTTCGGCACGGGTAGGACCTGCTTGGTGCGGAAGTCCTTCAAATCGACCATGGCGATGCGGCCGTGGGCCCGATCGTTGATGTAGAGCCAGCGACCGTCGTAGTCACCGTCGGTCTCGCTCAAGGCCGGATGGTGACTGTCGCCCCAGCGAATCGTTTCCTTGCCGGGGCTGGCACCAGCCAATGCCGCCTCCGACCAGTCAGATCCGTAGCCATAACCCTGCCAGGGCTCTGGAGTGAAGACCGCGATCATCCTGAGCAATCGCATCGACGGGAGGCCGACCACGAACACCTGGCCGGAGTGCCCTCCCGAAGCAAAAAGTAGATAGTCATCTTTGCCGCCGGGCGGGACGAAGGACTTGAGGGCGCGGACTGCGTCGTCGGGGCTGAGGCCTCTAGCCGCTGCGACCGCCATCAGGTCTCCCTGCGCATTGTTGGCGCAGGCGATCATGGTGCCGGCGAACGCGAAGGTCGCGCCGAGGCCAACGACCGCGATAGTGATCCGGACCCAACTCGAGAGCAGTCCGGAGCGATCGAGGAATCCAATCATGCTAATCCTCCCTGTCGGCGTCCCCCGCTGTGGCGGGACGCGGTTGTTCGACAACCCTGAGCCTTTCGAGTGGCTGGTAGAGCGTGCGCTCGTCTCGCTCCAGATGTTCCAGCAGACGCTCGAGGAGCGCCGCCGAAAGTGTTGCGAGATCCTGCGACTCGGGATCGGATTGCCGGAGGTCCTCCAGCAAGGCCAAATCTTCAGCCAAGCGAGCGTGATCCGCGGTGAACTGTTCGATCACCGCGGCGGCGAGGTATTGATTGGCGGCGTAGACTTGCGAACGCTCGAGGACACCGTGGAGCAGCACTGCGCTGCCTAGGTTGAGAACGGCAGTGACATTGTCGCTGCTCGTGCGCTCGCCACGGGCGAGCAGTATGCGGTGCTCCTCGGCGCCTTGCTGAAGGAGTTCTACTGTCGCCGCCTCGCTCTTCATTCGAGCGACCCTAGCAAGGTTTCGACATTGCACCTATGACGGAGGTCATAGAACAGAGAATAGGTGCCGGCACCCCTCGCAGCTGCTAGCCCGGGCTGGCTAGCAGGCCGTGGCGAGCTCGTCCAGCGCCTGGCGATCGAGAATCATGAAACCATCTTTGTCGGTGCGAACCACTTCGTCTTTGCCCCAACGGCTCATGATCCGAATGCAGGTCTCGATCGTGGTTCCCGTCAGATCGGCGATCTCCTGGCGACTCAACACGATGGGAATGAAGGTACCCTCGTCCAGATTCTGGCCCTGCTCCTCGGCCAACTTCTGGAAGAGACGGGCAACGCGCGACTCGACTCGACCACCGCTGAACTCGGCGATACGATTGGTGAGCTCCACCAACCGACGCGTCAGGCCGGCCAGCAGACCACGCACCAAAGATGGATGTCGCTCGAGAAGCTGGAAGAACTCGCGCCTGGGGAGCAGCAGGCAAACCGTATCCTCGAGGGCCATCGCCGAGGCAGGATAGTTCTCCTCCTCATAGACGGCCACGGCACCGAAAGGGTCACCCGCACCGAAGAGCTCGAGTATGACATCCTTGCCTGTCGGCGCCGTCTTGAAGATTTTCGCACGCCCCCTGACGATGGTGAAGAAGACCTCTGATGGCTCACCTTCGGAGAAGATCGTTTCACCCTTCTGGTAGAGGCGGACGCAAGCCACGTTCGCCAACTCACGGCGATCTGCCTCGGACAGAGCCCGGAACATGGGAATGTCGGCAATCAAGCGTTCAGGTTCGCTCTTCATGGGTGGGCTATTCTGCCACGGAATCGAAGGAACGCACACAGGAGATCCAACAACACCTCGATAAGGCCACCGGCGCCTACCGTGTGATGGCGAGCACGAAAGGCTCTCCATCGACAGGCTCAGATATCGCGGGACTGCTTTTCCTGTGGTTTCCTATTGCGGTGCATGATTTACAGATTACAAAAAACGTTCAACATCTTTTGCTATCAAGTGCCACCTTGGAATGGTACTTGCAGTATCTTCAGTAGTCAGAGTTAGTTAACACTGAGCAATATGGTACATATGATGGCTTCCCGTGCAAATCGCGAGCGTGGCTTCACGCTGGTCGAGTTGATCGTGGTCGTGGCAATCCTCGGCATTCTCGTAGCGATCGTGGTCCCCGCCTTGCTCACCGCCGTGAACCGGGGCCGCCAGCGCCGCAGCATGGCGGACATGGCCAACATCGCCAAGGCGAACGGCGTTTATGCCATCGACAACGGCACGTTCGTCAACGCCCTCGCTGACCTGCAACCCAAATACATGCTGGTCGTTGTGGTCAACGATGGCTGGGGAAACCCCTATAACTATGCGCCTGGAGGCGGAAACCTCTCCTATATGCTGACCTCTCTCGGTCGCGACGGTGCCGCCGGCCCCGCTGCTCCGGTCCCCTGGGAAAACGAGCCCTTCGAGCCGGACCTCATCTTGAACACGGGTCAGTTCACCCAGGCCCCCGGAGTGCAGTAGGCCGCCAGGAGAGTGAGCTAGAAGAGCGTTGCAGGCAAGCGGGGCATTGCTCCCCGTGCCCTGCCCACAGGTCGCCCGTCAGGACGCTCGGGAGCCTCTCCGGAGGCTTCCGGCGTGTGCACTCCCGGTAAACGTTCCGCCGCCCAACTGACGCAGATCGGCACTTCTAGTGACAGTTTTTGTCAGTTTTCCCAGTCTGTGGCCCTCCGAGAGGTCTCTTCCGGGCTAACGCGCGCAGGTGAGTTGCCGCCCGCCATCGATGCTCAGATTCAGCCCTGTCAGCCAGGCGGCCTTCGATGAGGCCAGAAACAAAATCGTCTCGGCGACTTCGTGCGGTTGGCCGACCCGTCCGAGGGGGTGGGTCGTGCGGCTGTGCTCCAGGAAGGCCGCGTACGCTTCCTGATTCATGCCCCCACGCCGATGCAGGTTGGTCTCTACGACCCCCGGATTGACACCGTTCACTCGAACCCCTGCCGGGGCGAGCTCGAGAGCCGCACAGCGCGTGAGCTGGTCCGCTGCCGCCTTGCTGACGCAATAGGCGAGCACACCAGGGAAGGCACGCAAACCTGTGACGCTCGAGACATTGACGATGTTGCCCGTTCGTTTCTCGAGGTGCGGCAGGGCGAGTTGCATGAGGCCGAATACCGCATCGACGTTGATCGCCATCATCTCCTGCCACTGCTGTTGGGAGGTCGAATCCAGCGTGCCGGTGCCGATGATTCCGGCCGCGTTGACCAGAACATCGAGCCCACCGAAGCATGCGACGGTATCGTCGACAACCCGGCGGCAGTCGTCCGCGCAGGTCACGTCTGCGGGAGCAACCAGGCCCTGGCCACTGGTTGCCTCGAGCTCGCTAGCGACCGACTCGAGCGCGGCCAGGTCTCTCCCGACCAGGGAGACCGCGGCCCCCTGCTGGGCGAAGAGCACGGCCGTGGCTCTGCCGATCCCACTGGAAGCACCGGTCACCAACGCGATCTTGTTCTCGAGCAACATGGATGTCTCCTCTTCCTTCTTACCCCCCGTGTAGCGCTTTCTGTCTGCTCGCCTTGTAGCGAGCCGCACGCCAGACATGCGGCTGCAAGAATACCAGTACCGTCATCACCTCCAGGCGCCCGATCCACATGGTGAAGATCAACAGGGTCTTGGCGAGCGGGTGAAGATGAGCATAGTTCGACATCGGGCCGACGGCTCCAAATCCTGGGCCGATGTTGCCCAGCGTCGCGATGCTGGCAGTGATGCCGGTCATCAAGTCCGAACCGAGGCAGACGAGGCAGACAACGCTGAGGGCAAACACCAGTAGGTAGAGAAGGAGGAACGCCACGATCGAGCGAAGGATTTCGGGCGGGACCACGCGGCCGCCCAGGCGCAATGGCTTCACTGCCCGGGGGTGAAGCGCCTTGTACAGCTCATTGACCGCGAATTTGAGAACTAGCCAGGTGCGGACGATTTTCGGGCCGCCGCCGGCGGAACCTGCACAGCCGCCGATGAACATGAGCACGAGGAGAATGACTTTGGCATCGTCCGACCACAGATTGAAGTCGTCGGTGGCGAAGCCCGCCGTGGTCAGAATCGTCAGCACCTGAAACAACGACTGTCGAGCGATGGTCTCGGTGCTGGCATCCACCAGAACGCCACCGTCGGGTGCCCCGCTCAGGTAGGCCTCGGATGGCTGCTGGGAGAAGCCGTACAGGAGCCCACCGAGCACCAAAGCGCTGACGATGACAACGATCGCGTAAACGCGAAATTCCTCATCGCGAAAGAGCGCCAGCGGCTTGCCCCGGAAGACGCGGTACTGCAACGAGTAGTTGGCCCCTGCCAGGAATATGAAGGCGATGAAGATCCATTCCGCCGTGGGGTTCTGATAGCCGCCGATGCTCAGGGGATGGGGGGAAAACCCTCCCGCCGACATCGTTGTGAGCGAATTGCAGATGGCATCGAAGATGGGTAGGCCGCTGATCTTCAGCAGGAGCACTTCGATGGCCGTCAAACCGACATAGAGGCCCCAGAGCCTGATCGCCGTATGGCGAATGCGCGGGGTCAGTCGATCCTTCTCGGGACCGGGTGCCTCGGCGAAGAACAACTGCCGCCCGGCGATGGCGAGAGCGGGCAGGATGGCGATGAACAGGGCGATGACCCCCATGCCACCGAGCCACTGAGTAAAGCCGCGCCAGAAGAAGATACCGTGCGAATAGCGACTGAAATCCTGAAGGATGGTAGCCCCGGTCGTAGTGAAGCCGGACATCGATTCGAACAACGCGTCGATAAAGCCGAGGTCGTTCCACATGTAAGGAATCGCACCGAACAGCGCCACAACCAGCCACGAGAAGGCGACCACCGCGAGCCCTTCGGTGCGGGTCAAGCTCCGCTCGCGCGCATGCTGTCGCCTGGCGATCTCGCCGCAGAGGCTGGCGCTGATACCAGCGATCAGGAAGCCCAGCGACTCCCACCAGTGGCCGTAGATCAGGTCGACGGCCAAGGGCAGGACGAGGATAGCGCCGAAGATCCTGAGGATGAGACCGACCGTATGGATGACTACGGCTATGCGCATGGGCGTCGAGGTGGTGCCGAGCCTACCGGCTCAAAAGAATTCCTGGATCGCTTCCCTCGCCCTCTCGGTGGTGAGCACCAGCAGGTGGTCACCCGGCTCGATGCTGTCGGGACCGCGCGGCACGATGGTGTGAAAGCCGCGCAGTATTGCACCGATGATCACGCCGGGAGGCAGAGACAGGTTCCTGATCTCGGTCACTGGAAAGTCGTCGGGGACTACGAACTCGAGGACATGAGCCTGTCCGTGTTCAATGGTGGCGAGCATCTGCACACCGGTACCGCGCAAGAAGTTCAGAACCGCTTGAATCGCAGTCACCCTGGGGTTCAGTGGCACGTCGATGCCGACGCCCTCAAACAGCTTCATGTTGGCTGTCCGATTGACGCGAGTGACGATCTTGGGAATCTCCATCTGATGGGCAAGCAGTGAACAAAGCAGGTTCTTCTCGTCATCTCTGGTTACCGACACCAGCACATCGCTCTGGCCGATCTGCTCCTCCTGCAGCAGTCCGATGTCGGTGCCGTCACCGTGCAACACGGTCGCGTGGTCGAGCTGCGAGGCGAGCTCCTCACACCGTTCGTGCGAGATCTCGATGATCTTCAGCCGCACGCCCACGCCATTCTCGAGGATCTTCGCCAGAGCGAGGCCAACGTTGCCACCACCGACGATCGTGACCTCCTCAACGCGGTGACGCTCGCGACCCAAAAACCTCTGCGCCAGCTTGGCGAGCGGACGCCGCTTGCCCATGAAGATGACTTTGTCGCCGTCGGCGAAGATCGTGTCGCCCCGAGGAACATGCAAGTTGTCTTCGCGCACACTGGCGACGATGAGGGTTCCGCGAGGGATTCCCAGGTGCTGCACCTCGACACCCACCAAGCGTGAATCGCTTTGCAGCCGATACTCCAGGAGCCAGACTCGTCCTTTGGCGAAGATCTCGACGTCGATGGCCTCAGGCACCAGAACGATGCGAGAGAGCTCCTCTGCCAGGAGGCGTTGCGGCCAGATGATGTGATCGATGCCGAGGACGGTTCCCTCCCCGTCTCCCGACCTGAAGGAGTCGTAGTACACCCCCTTCGACACGAAGCAGAAGGTCCGAACCGCAGCGACCTGCTTGGCTGCCAGGCAAGCCACGAGGTTGGTTTCATCGGAAGAGCTGCAGGCGATGAACTCATCGGACTCGCACAGACCTGCTCCCTCGAGGAGCCCGATGCTGGCCGCGCTCCCCTGAATGACCTGCACATCGAGACCCCCGAAGCGCCGCACGGCATCAGGATCGCTCTCGATGACGACGATGTCCTGTTCCTCGGAGAGCTGGCGGGCGAACTGCAGCCCGATATCTCCACCGCCGGCAATGATAATGCGCATGCTTCTGTCGCCCCTGAACCAGGATTTCAATCGTCCCGTGAAGCCCCGATACTATCCCGAGGGCCGCAGAACTGCAGCCCTCGCACGCCGGCGCCCGATGAATCGGTAGGCCACGAACGCCACCAGGCAGACGAACAAGACGGCGAAGATCGGCACGAATACGGACAGGAGGCTACCGCCGAACGATACGGCGTCCTCGGCGATGCTGAGGAAGGGGTTCGCCGATGCCCCCGTCAGCGCCGTCGAGGCGAGGCGCGTTTTCGACTTGGCCAGATGAACGCCACCGGCAACCGTGCTGCCGAGAACAATGCCAACCACTGTGGCAACGAGTGGGTCGAAGCCGGTCAGTGGCGAGGCAACCAGGAGGGCTCCGGCGACGGGACGCACCAAGGTCGCGGCCAGATCCAGCGAGTGGTCGACAATCGGTACCTTGTCGGCGAGCGTCTCGATGATCACTGCTGCGGCGAGAACAACCAGCGCCGCGTCCGAGGAGAGCCAGTCGAACCGCTCTGCCAGGGGGACCAGATCCAGGCGGCCGGCCAGGCCGACGACCAGCAGCGGCGTGAAGGCACGGAAGCCGGCGCAAGCGGCTAGCGACACGCCCATGCTGATCTGAAAAATAACTGTCACTGCGGCCTGAGGGTCCATTTCTCTTGGCTACGGTAACGCGACCTCGAAGGTTTCAGACTAGCCTGGACATCTCAACGGGTGGCGTCGCGTAGTAGCCGCCCGTTGAGAAGTCCAGGCTGAATCAACTTACCAGCGAGGGCACGACCTCTGCCGCCCCGCCGCGCAACGAGACCGCCGCGAGGGAGGTCAACGGCGTCGGCTCAGGATTGACCTCGACAATGCTCCCGCCGGCTTGGCGGACGACCGTCGCGATGCTGGCGGCAGGCTGAACCACGGCACTGGTGCCGACAACAAGGCATAAATCCGCCTCCTGTGCCATGGAGAAGGCGATCTCGATTGCCTCTCCCAGAGGCTCGCCGAACCAAACAATGTCCGGTCGCAGCATGCTCGAGCAGGAGCGGCAGGTCGGCAAGGTGGCCACAGAGCCGGAATCGATGGGCTCACGGTGCCCATAGCGCTCGCCACATTGAGTGCAACGCACGCGGAAGAGACATCCGTGAAGCTCGAGAGGAAGCCTCGCGCCGGTGTCCCCATCTGTGCTCGCGATTTGCCCCTCCGCCGCCGTCGGGTGTTCAGCCGCCACCTGCTCGGCGGCGCGAGTGTGCAGACCATCGACGTTCTGCGTCACGATCGTGATGCCGTTTCGCTCGACTGCCAGCCGGGCCAACGCCAAGTGGGCAGCATTGGGCTCACATGAGGCCGCCGCCTCACGTCGCATCCCGTACCACTCCCACACCAGCCGCGGATCCTCCGCGAAGGCCTCGGGAGTCGCGAGCTCCTGCGCCCGGTAGTTGCGCCACAGTCCGTCGGCACCACGAAAGGTCGCCAAACCCGAGTCGGCGCTGATCCCGGCACCGGTGAGGACAAGCACAGCGCCGGCCCTCGAGAGTAACTCCCTGGCATTCTCGATTCCCTGCGCATCCATCTCGTCGCTCATCGTGTCTTCGCGACCCAGTCGGCGGCCTCCGTCATATTACCAACCTCCGCAAAGGGCACCGGCCCGCCATCGGGCCGCTCCTCTCCGAGCCGGTTCACCCAGACGGTCAAAATCCCCATGCCTGCCGCGGGGCGTATGTCGTGGAAGTAGCTCTGGGCGATGTGCAGCAATCCGTCAGTCTGCCCGCCGATCGCCTCGATCGCTCGCTCGAAGTGAGCTGGGGACGGCTTGTAGCTCTGCACCTGCTGGGCCGTTACCAGCAGGTCGAACTGCACCGAGAGACGCCTCCGCGTGCCGGCCAGCAGGTCATCGTCGATGTTCGAGAGGATGCCCAGCCGGTACCCTGCCGCCACCAACCGCTCGAGAGCGGTATTGGTATCGGCGAACACAGGCCAGGACGGCAGGCTTGCGGCCAGGTAGCCGCTTGCGTCCGCCGGTGGCGGCCAGCCCAGGAGAGCCGCAATCTCGACCTCCAGGAGCGTCAACACTTCCCGGTAGGGCCGATACTCCTGGGCTTGAACACGGGGCTCAGCCGCATGGTAGGCGGCGAGGATCTCATCGTCGCTCATGCCCTCGATACCGAGTCTGCGAGCCTCTTCACGAAACGCCCCGGTGATGCCCGCGTTCCAGTCAACGAGCGTCCCGTAGCAGTCGAAGGTGATGATCTCCGGCCGCATTGCATCCTCCTGGTTTGCCGGGCCAGCAGGCCGTGGTGGAAGCGTGACGGGTCTGTTTACGCCACGGCCCGCTAAAAGACAGTCGTGAGCTTCAGGAACAGAGTATTGCCCTGCTCGGAGCGTTCCCCGAATTCGGCGGTGCCGCGCTGATAGGCCACTTGAATGGTGCCGAACGGCGGCTGGTATCGATACACGAATACTGCCTGAATGTTATTGCGATCAATCGCGGTGTTGGTCTGGAAGAACACGTTCAAGAAGAGGTCGGGAGTGAAGAACTGGGTGGCGCGCACCACGTGGATCCAGGTGCTCTCGTTCTCGGGATCGGGATCCAGGGTCAGCCATTCGAGCTCGTATTCCACCGATAGCTGCTCGGTGATCTTCTTGGATGCCTCGACGCCGACGAGTTGGAAGTCCGAATCGAAGTTCCGTCCGAATGTGTAGGTGACGGCGACCGACTCGAACTCGCGCGTGTTGTAGCCCAGTTCGAATCCGAGCTGCCGGTTCTGGAACTCCTTCTCGAAAACGATGTACTCCTCCTCGAACTCGACCTCGAAGGCCCAACGGTTGCGCAGCTGGACCTCGACACCCTGGTCGATCTGCCAGCTCCGCAGATCGCCCTCCTGGCTCCAGTAGACGTTGTAGTTGGAGCTGTACTCGGCCTGCTCGAAATGGCCCGCTTGCGGCCAGAAGGTCTTGCTGAGGGCCGAGTCGATCTCGCGACGATCGTCGTCCCGGACAAACCCGATGGCATTTACGTTGTCAGCGAAGTTTTGCCCCAAGTCCGTATAGCGAACGTGGAAGTGGCCCGTGGGCGAGTCGTAGGAGGGACGTACGAACAAGCCCAGCGAGCCGTCGTTGTGCAGTCCGTAACTCTCTACGACTTGTGCTGTCACGCCGAACGTCGGCGTAATAAACAGCGTCGTGTCGAGCCCCACCGAACCCTGGCTCACCCCGTTCACTGTCCTGTTCGCCGCGATCAGACCGACGTTCGAGGTGCCGATATCACGCTGCAGCCGCAGCACTCCGTAGTCGGCTCTGTGTGAATCCTCCGACTCCACCTCGAAGGGCTCGGCACGGCTGTAGAGACCGTGAACCGTCCATGCTCCGACCCTGCCCAAGACCTTGGCCCCGCCGAACACGTCCTCGATGCGCCGCGAGTAGAAGGTGCGGATGCGCTGTTGGAAGAGCTCGTCGCCTTCCATGAAGAACTGGCGCTTTTCAGGAAGCCGGACCTCGAAGCGCGTCAGGTTCACACGCTCCTGGTCAGCCTCGATGAGAGCGAAGTCGGGATTCAGCGTACCGAAGGCGGTCATCTCCGGCGTGATCTCGTAGCGCCCGTCGATGCCGGCGCTCCAATAGGTGTCCTTCTCGTCCTGAAGTCGGGCGAGCCCGTAGGGAATGATCTGATGGCGACGGGCGGGGCCCGAGACCGTCAACCCGATAAGAGTGCCGGCCTGCGAGACCCGATACTGGTTGTCCAACGGCCCGCTCCAGTACGCCAGCTCCAGCGTGCGCCGACGTGTGCGCCCAAGATTAATACCCCAGCTCACATCCTCGCCGGCTCTGTACTTGATGGATGTAAAGGGAATGGCCACCTCGATGCTCCAGCCGAAGTCGGTGCGACTGGCTGCAGACTGCCAGGCCCCGTCCCAGTTGAGGTCGATGGTACGACCATCGTTGGCAATGCGACCATCCGCTTGCGTATCGAGGAGGTTGGCGGCAAATAGGTACGCCGACTGCCGATCGTGATGGCTGTCGAGAATGATGACGACCGCGTCATCATCGCCGAGATCGGAGTCGCGGCGGGTGAGCTGCGCGGTGGGCTCTTCGTCGTCCCAGGCCAGGAAGGCGACGTACAGATGCCCCTCGTCGTAGAGAACCAGGGCCTCGGTCCTGTGCGATGAGAGCTCACCGAGCTGCGGCTGGTATTGGATGAACTGGTCGGCGACCGCCGCCCCCGACCACTCCTGCTCCCCGACCACCCCGTCGATAGTCGGCGGTGCTGCCGTCTGGCGCGCCTCGATTCGTTTGTCGTCCACCTGCGGCGTCGCCCCGGCTTGCGCGGCCGACGCGACCGGCGCGGCCGACGCGGCGAGACACACAACCAGCGTCGCGACCACTACAGCTCCCGGCATCCCCGAGTGGCGCACATCGAGCCAGAGAGATGGGGCACGCCAGACCCAACGCACCCCGATCGATCGGCTGCGGAAGCGCGTGGCCAGGAAGCACATGAATGGCCATCCTAGCAGGCTTCGGCGATGGTGTGGTCCGCCCGGTTTCGCCGCTGAGAGCACGGTCACTGGGCGCCGTGACGCGGGTGCGCAATGGGCGTACAGTGAAGCTCGCCATCGGGAAGCACTGGAGAAGTCGAATGAAGACAATGCATGGGCTCTGGCTGGAGGACGGCCACCTCCGCGTGCGAGATGACATTCCCGTCCCGGGACTGCTCCCCGGCGAGGCACTCGTCCGTGTGCTCCAGGCTGGTGTCTGCAATACCGATCTCGAGTTAGAGCGCGGCTACTACCCCTTCAAGGGAGTGCTGGGGCACGAGTTCGTCGGCATTGTCGCCGCCGGCCCACAAGACCTGGAGGGTCAGCGCGTAGTGGGAGAGATCAACGCAACATGCGGGGAGTGCCCCGCGTGCCGGCAGGGTCGACCGACGCACTGCGAAAGGCGAACCGTGCTGGGAATCGTCAACAGGGATGGGGCCTTCGCCGAGTATTTGACACTTCCGGTCGAGAACCTCCATGCCGTTGCCGGCAATGTCACCGACGATGAAGCCGTATTCACGGAGCCACTGGCGGCCGCGCTCGAGATCCAGGAACAGATCGAGCTGACGGGGAATGACCGAGTCCTGGTCGTGGGCGACGGCAAGCTCGGTCAGCTCATCGCCCGCACACTTGCGCGGGTCGGATGTGAGCTGCTCGTCGTCGGCAGGCACGAGCGCAAGCTCGAACTTCTGGCCAACCTGGGAATTCGCACACTGCGCCTGCATTCCTCGAAAGGAGTGCAACAGGAAGACCGCGCGAGCTTCGATGTTGCGGTCGAGTGCACCGGGAACCCCGGCGGATTCGAGATAGCACGGTGCGCTCTACGCTCAAGGGGCATCCTGGTGATGAAGAGCACGTACGCCGGCAGCCTCACGCTGGACGCCTCCTCGATCGTGGTGGATGAGATCACCCTGGTCGGATCACGTTGCGGGCCGTTCACGCCGGCTCTGCGGATGCTGGAGAGGCGCGAGGTGGAGGTCGCTGACCTGATCGATGCCCGCTTCCCGCTGAAGGACGCGCTGGCGGCATTCGAGCGCGCCCAGCAACCGGGTGCGCTGAAGGTCCTCGTCGAAATCGGCTAACCCGGACTTCTCAACGGGTGGCGTCGCGAGCGGGCGCGAGGGCGTGTGAGGACAAGACGCGCGCCGATTTGAGCGCGGAGACGTATTCGTGCAGTACGTCGAGCACTCAAATCAAGCGCAACGCAGGTAGGGTGAAGCAGAAGGGGCGTTCTCCGCTGGTAGAGTTCGGTTGGTCCAATAACCATCTCAACCAGGAGGAACGCCCCGATGGGATCGTATCTGGGTATCGATG
>SDBT01001518.1_pt1 | contig 41013 bp, 81 predicted proteins | sample 2277101 | NCBI WGS metagenome assembly SDBT01 (sample SAMN10404973, study PRJNA504765) | marine sediment metagenome | isolation source: marine sediment core GS10_PC15, 103 cmbsf | place: Arctic Ocean: Southern Knipovich Ridge | collected 2010 | reverse complement strand
GTAATATATGCTACACTTCCCTTAGATGAAAAAAGTCAGTAATAAGCGGAAAGGAACCAGTCTTATGTTTTGGAGAAAAGAACAGCCAGAAATGCCGGAAATAGAATTTATGCTTGTTTTAAAAGAAGATGCATTAAACACGATAAAAAGAGCGAAGGGTTGGAAAAGCGATGCCGAGTTGGCCCGGAACTTAAATTTTACGAGGCAGTATATTTGCAGTCTTAAAAAACGAAAAACTCCCGTTACACATGAAGTCATTATAAGAATATCAGGCTGTCTCGGGAATACAAACGGTAATTGGCATCACCATTTTGAGATCATAAAAGTCGGCCCGTATAACCCAGATCACATGAAATACAACCAGGCAAAACATGACGGCAAACAGCCGTACTCAAAATATTCTGTTATGGCAGATATGAGATCACAAGATTCGCTGGTTGAAAAGAGAGAGAGATAAATCCAATGATATTAGCAATCACCTTATTATCCGTTGTTGTCATATCTTATTGTGTTGGTTATACTGTTGGCCATTATGAGGGCTACTTAGAAGCAAAAATGAGTAAAATTGATAAGTATCCAGAGTGAACTTAATCTATGAAAATAATATACATAATTATATTTGTTTTATTCCTTCTGGCAAACTACCTGATATTTAGGAAAAGGATTGCTAATTATATCCAAAAGAAAGAATTAATTAAAAGAGAAAAAGATATTCAATCATGGGAGAGAAATCAAGTTGGGCTTAAATGAAATATGATATACCTGGACATAAAAGACCTCAATTACAAATTCCGACTACCCATCAACAACGGCTATACATTGATAAGGTCATTTTACGGGAATAAATAAGATTTTAACAATATGTATTATGTCAACTACAATAACATACTATATCGAGTTTGTAAAGCTATATAATACAATAGATTATGAGGTTTGAATAATAAAAATTATGGTAACTACTCAATCAGCAGACCATCTTCCAAATAAGAATATTTCTGGATGATTTTTTAAAAATTCATTGAATTGCTTTGGGTTTGCGTGTTTTGGTAATTTATAAACAACATTGTCTTTTTCATACTCTAAATCAATAATTCCATCTAAATAATCTTCTTTAACTTCTTCAATGCAAAAAGTCTTTAGAGGATTATTAATCTTTGGTATCCCGATTGCCTGACCGAATATCCCTAAATAATCATAATCAGATAAATAGTTCCACCATTTACGTTTCTTATTAAGGCGATTTATAACCCTTTTCATAATAAGTGTTTTATTTTCATGGGAAAGATTTTTAAATCCGAAGAACTTCAGTCGATTTTGTTCAGTCATATATCGGTCAAGAGGAACAGAAGAAAAAACATTCCCCTGAGAAGCAAACTCACCAGGCCATATCATACCCATTCCATGAGAATAATAAGATTTCGTCCTCCATCGAATCCACATAGCAATAAACCCTGAACTATCTGTACTTACCACGATTAAAGGTAAATTGTCTTTAGTTATTCTATTCGGATTAATCAATTTCTTCCCCAATAAAAAGATGTCTATACGGAGCCAGTGTAAGTGCGGGCAAAGGTGTTGGAGCGTTCCCTCTGCCAGCATTAGTTTCTCTTAGCATTATTACGCGATTCACATGTTCAATAGCAATCAATCCATAGGAAAATGTCATATCCTGACCAATCACATCGAGAAGGTTTCTTGAATTATAAGCACAGCCAGAACATACACCTATTAGTAATATACTAATTAGTAATCTATTTATCATTCTCCCCATCCCTCCTTTTTAAAATATCTTTTGCAACTGATTCATGGTCTACAATTCCTTTTTTTATATTATCCAAATGCCCTGGTATAGTATCTTCTTCTGCCAACCAAAAAGGCGCTGTCTTTGATAAAAAACCTAAATAAATAGGTATGAATGTTTCTCTTTTCATTTCATTAATAATTTAGTAATTAACCATGCCTGGGTAATAACTGTTCCTATAAGAAATATCGCCGTACCCCATAGAATGTTTACTTTAGCGCAAACCCCAATCTTTCCGTTTCCATTAAGAATTTTGAGGATAGCATCTAACTTATTATTGACTTCTTTATAATCTTCTTCGCTCATAGCCAATTCCCCGTATCGCAAGAAACAGGATAATCATATCCATCCCCTCCATCTTCCCAACAGCCTTTTGGTGGCGTGTATTCAGGTTCTTGTTGTCTTTTCTGGTTTGATTCAAGAATAGCTTGATTTACTTCAATATAGCGTTCTATAGCATCTATTCTTTTATCAGCTTGTTTTTGCTCCATAGCAAGAGCTTCTGTGATCTTTGGTAGATTTATATAATTTGCAATAACTACAATAGCAGAACACATTAAAGCAACTGTAATAATTAGTTTATATGGGTCTTTGTACCATTGACTTTTCTTTTTCATGGCGTATATACCTCACTATTACTTATTCTAACTTCCTGTATTTTTGTTCCATCTTCTCGCATCCATAAGGTGAACACATAATCTCCTGGGGATAAATCTAAAGTTGCTCTGGTTTTTGTATATTGTGTATAGTTTGACCAAAGACGATCTTTAAATGTTATTGTTCCAAGACGTTCTCCATCAATTCCATAGTTTATAGAATCACTTGATCCATGAGGGCCTTTACCTTTGATCCATAAATAGTGAGTTCCTCCTTTAACAATCTGTATATTATAATTTAATCTAGGAGTATTATTAATATCCTGTTTAACATTTAATCCCCCGTCTGGTTCTGCTACCATCCATCCCTGTTGTAGTTCCCATTGATGAGTCATACTATTTTCCTTTGACTCATAACCAGCAGCCTTAAAAGCTACTAGCCCAAGACTGTCTTGTTTATAAATAACTTCTGTCTCTGGATACACCCAAATAATATCTCCTGTTGGAAGAATAAGGATCTTATTATACTGTTCGCATAAAGTATGAGCATAGCTGATAGAAGTTAAGGCCAAGAAAACTATTGGATATAAAAAAATAGCCAACCTATTCTTTGTTTTAGATTTTCTTGACCTCATAATTATATCCCTAATTTTGCTTTAACTAAATTCTTTAGATTAGTCGGTTTCACATCAAAAGCACTTGATATAAAATCTGTAAACTCTGTAGTTGATTCATCTATAGTTGTTGAGAGGTCATCAACTTGATTCTGAAATATGACTGTAACCTCACTTACCGATATAAAATCTCCACTATCTAAATATCCCTTTTGAATTGTGACAATTGCTTGTTTTGTAATATTGTGAATTAGAATATCCGCTATTCTGTGTTTGTTTACGGTTGCCCTTGTTTCGTCAGTCACGTCATACTGTTGGGTATGTCCTAATGTTGTTATTAATACGATTGCCATTATTAAGATAAATTTTTTCATTTTATAAATCTCCTTTTAGATTATTAATATCCCCAACAATTATACTTTATAACATCACTAGCCATTGTTGCTGAACTTGAGATTACAAAATTCGTTGTATCATCTGATGTTACTGCATAAGTAATTGCCGTACTATCTCCTGCAATCGTACATGACGGATCATTGGTTGAAAAAGGTGTGTCAAAAGTTGCAGTACAAGTTGTAACTGTTCCTGTTCCAACAGTGATTATACCAACATTAGGGTTGCCAGAAATACTTGGCGATGTTCCACAATTAGTCAAATTTGGGACTTCTTCTGTGCCTGTAGCTTTAATATGCCAATTACCAGTTCCAAACCCAATAATAGGATGAGTTTGATTGTGTGTAAATTCCCAATAGTCTGTGGCGACTGTAGCATCTGAACTATATCCCCTCAACACAGGGTCAGCACTTGTGCCAGAGGGTTCTCGGTTTGCATCTCCTAAGTCTGTAAATTCCATAAGAGAAACATAACCAGAGGTTCCTGCTGCTCCTACGGCTGTTCCAAACTGCATACTGTCATTGGCTCCATTATCCCAATTCATCTTAAAATCAATCCCTGAACCAAAAACATAAGCTACATTATCTGAAACTGAATGACCTATTGAACCCCATTTTAATGAACCAACAGATGTTGTAGATGTCATAACTACATCATTCGCATCACTCTCCAAATCAAAACACAAATCCTCGTTGTTTGTGCCTCCTCCTCCTTCAAGACAAATAATCCCATCAGTTGAATTGGAGATTTTCTCCCCATTCTCAAGAGTAATATCTCCAGTAATTGTTGCATTAAGAGCATTATTACCAGAGTTAAAAATCCTATTAAGTATTGTCTCTGTTCCAATATTGCTTGCGCTTTGTGAATGAACAACTCCAGCAAATCCAAGCATAAGTAAAAATAGTATAAGTGTCCTTTTCATTTTTCCCCCTTTATGGAAACCTTATAGTTATAGTATTCGTTCCACTATTGAATACTCTATTCCAAATAGAATTTGAACCAATAAAACTAGCATCAGCGAATACAGTCACAGAGCTTCCAAAAATGACTCCAACTATAAATGCTATAATTATATTTCGCATGGAATCTCCTTAAGTTTATAGAGTTTAATAAGACGATTTACCTCGGCACGTTCAGCTTTAATCTTTTGGTCAAGACTATTCAACTCTTGTGCTTTTTCATTATTCTTAGTTTCATTCTTAAAAATATCATTTTCCCTAGCAGTTAATTTCTTCTTTTCATCACGTATTTTTTCAAATTCAACCACAATCTTTGATGTATCGGTACTTAAAGATTGAAGTTTAAGTTCATATTCAGATTTGACTTTACTAGCCTTATCCATTTTATCATCGGCGCAACCTCTCACCTCTTTTGCGCGGATTAGTTCTATTTCAGATTTGGCTAAATTGTTTTCTATATCTTTCTTTTTAGCTTTTAAATCATTCGTCAAATCTTCATAACTCTTAGCCTTCAAAACAAAATCAGATTTAGCATTTTCTAAATCAGTTATTCTTTGGTCTGATATTCTCTTTTCATTAGCTTTTAAATCTTTGATCTGTTTAAGTTCTTTTTCTCTTTCTTCGCATAAATCCTGATATTTCCTCTCTTGCTGAATAGCGTTTTTTCTGATTTGCTCAAGTCCGTTAAAAGAAGATAAAACGTCATCAGCGAATTTTTCAATAAGAGGAGTTATGTTTTTAATGAGTTCTTGTTTCATAGCTATTATGCGCCGTCTGCGTCTGCATCTACTAAGTAATAATCTAACCATACAGAAACACCAGCGTTTGCTCCAGTAGCCTCTGCCCTAAACCATATATCTGTTAATGCTTTTATTTTAATGTGACTCTTAAATTCTTTCTCTATTGGGTCTTGTACTTCATCTGCTGACCATATAACTCGTCTTGGTATAAAGGGGTCTGCTATTTGTAATAATGAATCTCTTTCATATAAGATTACATTGATAGGTTTGTTGGCTCTTGGTACAACCTCAAGCCTAGTAATATACATAACTTTACCTAAGGGTACGGAAGTGAAACCATTCTGTGCTTCTCCATATCCAAACTGAACACTAGAATCCTCAACACCTTCTATCCCTGTCATTTGACCAAGTAATGCTCCACTACCAAAAGTGGCATTGGTAACTCGCCACTCTATAGTTCCTCGGTGACTTCCACCATAAGTACCTACTTCTTCGTTGTGAACCAGACTCACTCTTATATATGACAAAGCACTTTCTACTGGGGTTACTCCGCTTAATGCCAATACTTCCTTTTGGTCTACACCTGCGTCTGATAGTCCGTGTATCTCTACCTTTTGAAGTCCTAATCCTGAGGCAGTATCAGCAGCGTGTGTACTCTTCATTTTAATTTTAGCTGCAGTAGTTTGCCAGTTTATGTTTCCAAGTGCAGCGTATACATCATTAAATGTTCCATTCACTAAAGTATTATTCTCACCAAAGAAAAAGTCTGCACTTTGTCCTGTGATATGTATACGGGCAGTATCAAGGTCAAAGCTATTGGTGGGTCGCATGGCTTGTGCTTCAGTCTCAGCAGCCATTACTTTGTTTATTTGATGCCCTAAAACAATATCTGCATTATTTGAATACTGGACTTGGATGGAAAGATTAGTTGCTTCTGTTGTACCATTGACATATTTGATACGGAAATACTTCTCAACTATGTTCCACATATGAGGAACAGCAATTGAAGTATTAGCCCAATCTCTTGTTGGCCCAAAGTATGTTACATCATCATGTGAAACTTCTATCGTAAGCGTGCCATCAGTAGCATTGTCGGAGTGAATAGCTATACCAACACGACCAAAACCCGAGACATCTTCTCCTACCCCCTGGAAAGTAGCACCAGCAGCTAGAGTAGCTTTATCTCTACTATTAAAGGAAGCAGTTGATATTCTATTGCCATGAGAGACAATTGTATTTCGTAAATCTCTCTTGGTACCATTGGGATCAGAAACAAGATTATTGAAAAATGGTTCTAAACTATTATCATCAGACATTTACACCTGACCTCTTAATTTCAAGTTCTACTTGCTGTGTTTTTATTTTCAAATTAACTTCCCTAATCGAAATCTCTTGTCCATCTTTAATATTCTTTTCTTCCTGTTTAAGTAAGGTGCTCTTTCTAGCCCTGTCTTTAGCTTCTTCATCACGAAGAAGTTTTAACCTATTCTCGATTGAGGTGGTGTCAGCCATTAAAGCTTCTGTTTTATCTTTATATTTCTTTATATCAACGTCTAATCTCCTTCGATTATCTTCCGCTAATTTCCTTTCAGCTTCAGTATTTTTAAGTTTGTTTTGTATGTCTCTACGGTCATCATCAAAATTCTTTTGAATGGATTTGTTTTTGTCAATCTCTATTTGTAACTCAGTCTGTAATTCTTTAGATTTATTAATTTCTGTGCTTAACTTCTCAGCCATTGCTTCGTGGGTTTTATTGTTTTGAACACCTTGCTGTTTAAGATAAAGGTTTTCATCTTTATTACTTTGTATTAATTTATCGACTTCAGTTGTTTTCTCAATAACCTTATGTTCTATAGAATCGAGTCCTTTCATGAAATCTAGGATTGTTGGTTCGAGGGATTGTCGGATGTTATTCATAATTGATCTATTAAAATAAGTGAAGTACCAAATAAAACAATAAAAACAATAAAGTTAAACATTACCTGAATCCTCCCACTCTTGGAGCAAGTCCACGAATAGCGGTTGATCGTAATATAGGACGAATACCTAATGTTTTTATATCTTGTGCAATAGTAGATTTCTTAATATCGCTGAAAACTTTATCTAAATCTTTTGATTTACCAAATAAATCTTCAAATTCTCTTTTTACTGATTTAAATTCTGCTGGATTATCGGCTTGTTTTAATCTTCTGATTAATTTAGATTGTTCACCAAATATTTGAGTATTACCTATATCATTAAGTTTACCTAGTGATTGACTTGCAACAATGTCTTTTGCTTGATTCTCAATATTAGTTTTTAAATATCTCTCTAAAGTCTTTAAATCTCTTGATTCTTGTCCTGTAAATTTAAATATCCGATCAAGTTTTCTTTCAGATATAAATTTATTTGCCAACGACTCATGTTTGAAAAATTCTCTTGCTAGGCTTCTTGCGTTTTGGATACCAACTGCTCCAGCACTTTCTGCCTCTGAATGAAGTTTATCAAGTATTCTTGTTAAATCAGGAGATAAACGTCCTGCCCCTGCATTTAATTGAGATAATTTATCTCTTAAATTCATCCATACAAATTTATTAATACCTCCAACCTGTGTCCTGCCAACTTGAGTTGTAGTTATACCAACTTCAGGTGTTAGTGCTTGAAATTCTGAAGCTATAAATTTTAATGCTTGAGATTGGGCAGGGTCTTTTGCTCTTGAAGTAAGATTACCAACCTCGTCAATAAATCCATTTCTTTTTAAGATACTTCTCATTTCTGAAAAAGTCTTTGAAATATTAATTGGTTGAGTTGCATTAACATTTTTAAAAGCATCACCATAAGCTTTAACAACTTGTTCATTTCTCTGTGCTAATGATTGTTGCATATTTGAAAATAAATCATCAGTACCATTCTTTAAAGATTTTACTGTATTTTGTATACCAATAGGTTTTCGTTTTGCAATATGTTGAATAACATTTTTAGGAATTTTTATAGATTCTTCAGCAAATTTTTGAATAGCTGGTGTAAACTTATTTAACTCTTGATTAAATTTCTGAGATACTTTTGGTACTACTTTTTCATTTATAAAATTAGATTTTGCTAAATCAATAGCTTTCTTCCCTGCTCTTGCACCTGCACCTAGAGCCGGAACTCCACCACCTAATAAACCACCAACTGCCCCAAATTCGGCAGCTTGTTTAACTCTCGATTTTCCCTCTGGCGGTTGTTGTAATCCACCAAATGTTCCACCTCCTATTGTTCCTTTTGCTGCCCCTTTCAATATACCTTTCCCTGCTAATTTAGGAAGAAGTCTCTGCGCTCCTCGAAGAGCAAGTTGAGAACCTTTAGCTGCTATACCACCACTAAGTCCTAATATTTGAGACCCTACCTCTGGTTTTTCTGGGAATATATCAGTTTCAGCTTCTGGTGCAAATTTCCTTACAGCGGCTCTAGGAATACCTAATAAAGCTGTAGAACCAATTTCAGCCGCTTCCTTTCTTGTTTTAGTCGCTGCTTCTCTTAAATTTCTACCAAGAAGTCCACCTATTGATTCTTTCTCACGATTCTCAAATTCAATAATTTCATCAACAGTTTTCCCTGATTCTCTAGCACGTCTAAATTGTTCTTTTGTAAGTGGCATTATCTTGTTTTACGTAAAAATTCCTCAAATTCTTTATCAAATTTACTATCCCCTTGATCTCTTTCTGATATAAATTCATCATAAGGAGCCAATGCATTTGCCAACAAAGAATCTAAAGCACTTTGTTCATCATCCGACAATACAATATCTTCCGCAAGAGTCTCAACCCTTAAAGAGAATGATTCTAATTCTTCATCATTTAAATTTTCTACAGATTCATTCGTCAATCCAAGCCTATGTGCTGCTCTTGAGAAATTAAAAGCATTAGTTAATGTCTTTTCTAACATATTTTTAGCATTTTTAGCTGGTGTTCTATTCCCAGGTAATGTTAATTCTAGTTTTGCAAATATAGTTTGAACTAATCTAACTGAACCTGGCTTATCTCCTTGTTGTGTTAATGTTGGCATTAATCGAGCAACAACTTCTGTCTTTAAACCAGAAAATGCTTCTGTTTGTTCAAACTGTTCCGATTGTTCTCCACCAAAAAATAATGAGGCCTTCCCACGAAACTCATTAAATAAACTTCCCATACCACCTTCTCTTATAGCACCAATGTGTGTTTCAGCTAATAATCTTGCTGAGTTGCTTATTAAATCAATTTGTTGTAAAGACATTCTCTGTGCTGTTGTTGATTTACCAAGAGCTTCTACCTTCCCTTTGCTAATACCTTTTTGTTGTTCTTCTGACAATTCTCTTCCCAACTGTTCTTCAGACTTAGGCACTTTCCCAGAAATCCCACCTGATTTTATAGTCACATCTTCTAACCCTACCGGATTACCTTGTGCATCCTTCTTAGTCGCTAAATCACTAGCCACACCCTCCGCACTTTGCGCTCCTCCAGGAATTACAGCAAAACCACCACCAGGTAACTGTACAATCTGCATACCCCCACTGCCACCAAACTCCTGCTTAATTTTCGCTTTAATTCTCTCTTTCTTCTCGAATATATCAATCTCTTCATCAGGAGAAAGTTGTTTTTTGTCACCCAAACTACCACCAGACGCAACCCCGCTCAACGGCCTACCTTGAAGTCCTGCTAATGCACCTTGTCCAAATCCTACGGCTGCCGAACTAGCAGTCTGTAACAAAGCTTGTTTTAAATCAGCACGTTCATCTGGAGTTAATTTTGATAGTTGTTGATCTAAAGTAAATGGCATATTCCCTCCTATTGAATAACCAAAGGATTAGGTGAGTTCTGTTGGCTTTGTATAAAAGCTAGTCTTATTTCCTCTGGAGATTTTCCTTGCGCGGATAGTGTTTTTACAAAATCATTTAATGGTTGACTATTAGTATCTTTTCCACCTAGAATCTGTGCAATTCCTTCTAACTGCTCATTAGCTGGTAAATCAGCTAAAAACCTCTTTTTAACTGCACCACCTTGAAATGTTGAAGCTAACTGTCCTCTTTGTGGTAATTGACTTAGCCGATCACCCGTAGGAGTAGTCGTTAAAGGACGTGCCGTAGGTGTACGATTTATGATTTGTTGGGGTGATTGTATGGGTTTTTGTGTTGGAACGCCTAATATTGACGATTGGTTGTTAGGAGTTCTGCCTAATCTCTGTACTCCTCGTTGAGCTAACTTATCAAATAATGCCATGATTTCTCCTATTTAAAATTGACCGCCTCTTTGTAATGGCCCTTGAACCGGATTAGTTGATCTAGATACTAAGGCAGCATTTCCCGTTGTTCCACCTATCCCATCAAACCTATCAAGAGCATCAATTATAGACTGCGTTTGTAAAGCAGAAGATGCCCCAGCCCCAGCTCCTACAAGCCCTCCTGCAAGAATTTCAGCTTGTAATAAACGATTAGCAGCTGCAATAGCTCCCTCTTGACGTATAGAATCAGCTATAGCATCTTCATTTTCTTTGAATATCTGTGCTGCCTGTATTCCTGTATCCGCAACCTCAAATTCTCCACCACGCTCAAAATTAGCTTTTAGTTGCTGACTTCTTGACTCTTGTTCAGCTAATAACCCAAACTGTGTATTAGCACGTTCAATCTGTCCTTGACGTTGTAATTCTAATTTAGATACTCTCTCAGCAATATCTCTCTCTGCTGCTGCTGATTCTAGTGCAATACGATTAACAGGAATAGTTGATCGACCTAATCCTCTAGCCGAAGCGGCTGCCCCTATTGCTGGGACTGTTTGTTCTTTAAACCCAGCTCGTATTTGTTGAGCCACTGGTGCTGTTTCTTTACTTACATCAATCAATCCTCTCCCTGCTATCCTATCTTGAAGTGTCTGTTTAAATTCCTGTGCTTCTGGTGTTTCTAAAAATGTAGGAAATTTTATATTTTCTATGGCAGCTTGTTTCTTAGCAACAGCTGCTTCTACTCTTACTTGTTCTTCTGCTGCCGCCCTTTCCTGAGATGATAGGGCTGCGGCTTGTGATTCTGCTTGAGTTTTAGCAGCACTTTTAGCACCACTTGAAGCTATTAGTCCGCCGGCTACCGCTGCTCCGCCAACGATTGTTGCAGCAGTAACAAGAGGCGCTGCTGCTGCTGCTGCTCCTGCTGCTCCTATTGCAGCTCCTATTGCAAATATTTTACCCATTTTTTTCTCCTGTTATTTTTGTAAAACACTTATCCATCAGATAATATCCTTTTGCTTCTAAGAATTTTCCTGTGCTGTTATATTTTTCTTCATTGCTCACATTAAGATTCCATAACACAATACTCTCTCTTTCCATTAATCTCTCAATAGCTTTAATTAAACCTACAAGATTTTTAAAACATCTATTTTCTTTTCTTATACACCAGACAACTTCTGCTACTGTAATAAGATCACGATTAAACATATACGGAGATTTAATACCAACATAACAAGAAACTAATTTTCCGTAATCATCCCATCCAGTTGTATATATTAACCCTCCCGCATTCTTAACTATTTCAAACAGATTCAAGTCAACTTTATAATCAACTTTATATAGTTTATAAAATAAACTGTCTTTCCACCAAGTACCACAAAGTTCTATAATAGCATCTCTATCAGTTTCCCAATCTCCGGTCTTATAAACTATCATGCCAACTCCACTTAAAAACTCTCATAATATTCCTTGGAACAAAGGGATACCTTGGCCAGAAGAAACTCTTAAAAAAATGAGAAAACCTCACTTCAAGAAACATCGGTTACAGTAATCTTTTTTAACTCTCCATTGCCTAATTTAAAAAATATCTCATCATTGAAATACCCAATCGTATTCGCTTTCATTTGACTCTTTGAAGGAGCTGCAGTAAATATAATAATATTCCCTACTGCATTCTGAAATATAAAATCAAATATATCCTGGGTATCTTTCTCTTTATCTCTTTTTAATGCACGTTCCATTTATGGTCTAGGCGGCCTATTAGGATTAATAACAAAAGGTTTCCCTTTTTCTTTCTCCCAAGTATTTCTATCAGTATTCCCTAATAAAACATCAGGCATTTGGCTTCGGTCAATATCTTCAAACTCTAATCCTGCTAACTCAGGGATACTTGCAACAGTCTTAGCTATACATTCATCTCTAGGGACACCCTCAGCACACACTGTTAATCTTACTGACTTATCAGGATGATACCAAACTCTTATATTCTCAGCATAAGAAATGTTACATATCAATAAAAATGATATAAATAATGTTATTTTCATTATTGATCTCCTATAATTATCACATTTACAGGGTCTGCATCAGTTAAAGATCCTGCCTGATTTCTAACTTCCGCACTAAAAATAGATGTACTTTGTCCTCCTACATCACAATAACTATCACCAGCTGCCGAACAGACAGCAGCATAGTTATCATTAGCAAATAATGTTATAAAAGTAACGTCGTATAAACCTGTTCCAGTATCCGTAACAGAGGTTACATTAAAACTACCACTTATCGCTATTGTTCCTGTACCATCGAGATTAATCCATACTTTAGTAACATTATCTTTATAAATTGTATTTTGGCTTGGACTTCCTACAACTGAAGCAGTAAGACTTACATCATCCGCAGAGACAGTATCAACATATAAGATTTTAAAGGCAAGAGAAGAACTTCCCAAATCAACATCGGAATCAGTGGTTGGTTCTAATTTCACATCATTGGCATCTATGGCTTGAATCGTTAAAACTTCTCTTGCTGAAGTTAATGTCGCATTTCCTAAATCAAATCTAAGAATGTCCTCATCTGCACTCTCCTCAGTTTGGATTTTAGTATCTGAATCAGTATCTTCAATAGACCCTACTGATCCTGCGGCTAGAGTAATCGTAGTAACTCTGTCATCCCTAACCTCTAAAACTGTAGTGCCATCTGTTGAAACTCTTGCTAATCTAAGAGAGTTAGCCGCTACTCCTGGCTCTGAAGCATTTATTTCTACCTCACTATAGGTATACGTTCCGTTGTCTGAAAGATCAACAAAAGTATGTTTAGAAGCCGTATAGGTCTTAGCAGTAGCATCTTTAACAACTCTCACACCATTCATATATAGCGTTCCTGATGTCGTAGTAGAAGATAAACTGGCACTTGTTGGGATTGTTAGACCAGTAAACACAAAATCATTAAATCCTTCATTCCACCTATTCTCTGGATTAGCATTTGCATCTAACTTGGCGGTGGTTACAGAGTTATTTTGTAATAATGCCCCCGAAGCAGAGTTTATCGCGTCCACTGTCCTTACACGCAGTTGTTCAAGGTGATCGATTGTAACGTCGTCGTTAGTTACGAACGGGTCAACATTTATGGCTTGAGCACAACATACAGAACAAATAGATAAAACAAATAATGTTAAAACATATTTTCTCATTTTAAGCTCCTATTAACTTCCCTTTAGACCTATGTTTCACAATAAAGTCAATTCCAATGCCTAATAAAGTCGCCCTAACTCCAAGAGTTGAATCTATAATCTCAAAAGCAATGCTTTCCCCTCTTGCATAGTTAATTTTAGGTCTGACACGTCCGGTAAACTGTTCCTGGTTTTTAATCTCTATCCCTAAATTAGTTGTAACCTCTCCCCTTAAATTCTGTATAAAATCAGCATTAGACCCGCTTGGATTAGACGATCTTCCATCAAGAAGATATTTAATAATAATATTCCTATTCCCAACAGGTTCTATCTCAGGATAAAAAGCTATAAACCTAACATTGTGACCTTTCTTAACAGTTAAATCTCTTGTCCTTAATCTCCTAGATATACCTACGCCATCGAAATCAAACCCTATATTATCTTGAACAATTATTCCAGAATCAGAACGCCCCATCTGTGTATACTCTGATTCAATAGTAGAATCAGTTTTCATATAACAGGACACTTGCCTACCGCGAACAATATCAATTTTATCCTCAAAAGCATCCCACCAAACTTCTATATTAGGTTCTGTCTGTCCCTTTTCAACAAACGACATCTTATAATAATTATTATCATAAATAGCAGTTGCTTTATTGAGTAATGTTTGGTTAGTGTTTACAAAATCTTTTAGTTTTAACTCAAAACTTAACATCTGTGCGTTCGCGCCATCCCAAGACCATAACTCATAATCGTCTGCTAAGAATAACAACGCTTTCTCAACTTTAAAAAGTGTTCCACCTGCTATAATCCGCCTTTCATCAACTAATCTAACTTCAAATGTAGCGGCTAAAGCACTTATTACGTCACCATTTAAAACAAAAATTCCCTCGGTATTTAATATATAAAGTTTATCCTCTATTTTCCCTAGAGCTAAATTCTTACCCTTACCTGACCCTACAATAATTTGAATACTATCCGTAGCATCATCAAAAACCTCTGGTTCAAGGTTTTTAGAGACAAATAAATCTGTATTTGATATAACAAACAATCTATCTTTATGTTCAATTAAATCTATCGGCTTTACAGAATTTCCATTAGAATCTTCCAACGTAACCTGGAGAAACGTATTATCATTGTTTCCATCGTGTTGATATAATTTATCTCCATCAACCCAAAACATCTTTACTTGGTTTGAGGTTTTAAAAAGCCAACTTCTTGGCCTGGCATTTTCATTAACTAAAGTTTTAACAACAGAAGATGTTTTAGCAAGATCATCTAAAACAGAGATTTGTCCATCCTGTGTGTAAACAAAAGTTTTTGGAGAAATAGCCCCCGATTCAATAGTATGATACCTTGAAATCCAACGAGGAAAGTCCGGAAGATCAGTAATAACTCTCTCATGCCCAGGAGGAGTAGTAAGAACCTTGTCTCTCGCAAGCCAATTATCTCGAATGATAGGTGAAGTCGGATCACCTTCGTTCTGAGGACTTCTTCGATCAATCTTTCCTGTGAATTTTGTGTAAAAATCAGGCACTAGCCACCTCAAATAGATATTGACTATCAGTGCATTGTTTGATATAGTTACTGAAAAGGAGAATAAAATGAGAAAAAACCAAACACAAGTTTTTTGCGACATCTGCGATAAAGAATTTAGCAAGTGTCGTTCTGCTGTAAAAAGAACTAAGCATGACTACTGCTCTATCTTTTGTTATCGGAAAGCTAAACATACAGAAGAACACAAAAATAAGATTAGAGAAGGAGTTAAAAGAAATCTTCCTAAAACAGCCTACAAAAAAGGGAATATCCCCTGGACTAAAGGAAGGGTTCGCCATGAAATGCTTGGAGAAAAACACCCTCTTTGGAAAGGGGGTAGAACTAGACATAATTTTGGGTATATTTATATCCATAGTCCAGATCATCCATTTCGAGATTGCAACAATAGGGTTCTTGAACATAGACTTGTAATGGAAAAAAATCTTGGTCGCTATCTTTCTAAAAATGAAGTTGTTCATCATATGAATCATGTTAAAGATGATAATAGGATTGATAATCTTATGCTTATATCTACTAATTCTGAACATATAAAACTTCATTCTCGTAAAAGAAATAAAAAAGGTCAATTTACTCCGTGCAAATTTCAAATAATGAAAAAGCAGGTATTATAAAAGCCGCCATCCGAGCCAAATAGATCGGGAAATGCCCCATACTTATTCCTAAGAACACAAGAATAAACCCAGCAAGTCCAATTACATTTAAACTCTTTAAAGAAGATTTAAACCTTAATACATTCTGTCTTATATACCCAATAAACAGAAACAATCCAACTGCTCCAAACTCATATTGAATTGATATTAAAAGATTATGAGGATTATCCCACCATGCAATTTTTCTTACTTTTTCATATATAACACCTTTTGAATCTTTTTGTCCTGTATACTCATCAATCTTTTGAGCATACCTAAAATTTTTATATTTAGTAACATTTGCAAAAGAATCTAACCCCCATCCGGTAACAGGATGAATCATTGAGTCACTTAAAACTTTATGCCATTGAATAAACCTCTCTGTCCCTATTTTATCAACCTTCATTAAATAAACCGAACAAGACATAACTGCCGTGATAATGGTTATTATCATTACTCGTCTAGGGACTTTAAAATATAATACAAAAAGAAATCCAACAGCACCCATTATAAAACAAAGGGATGTTTTGGTTAATATTAACGGAAAAAACAAACCTAAAGCTCCTACCCACGCCCACCTTGAGTTTCTACTGGCTAATATTGGTATCCCTAAAGCTAAAACAGTTGATATGGAAAAAGGATTGCCCATAAAACCTCTGAGTAATTCACTGTGAACAAGGCCTCTTTCACTCGGAATTTGACTTAAATAAACATATTTACTGTAAATAAAATCAAATCCACTTGCTTGAACAGCCATATAAGCAACATTAGCAAAAACAAACCATAAGTAACCATTTATAAAAAGATTTACATTTTCCTTTTTAAAAGCAACCTTCGTTATTAAATAATAAGCTGCTCCAAAAAAGATATAACTTAAATAAATATTCCCAGAGTCAAACTTAAAGAAAGAATATAGAAAAACTGTCCATAATACAAATAACGTAATCCAAATGTTTCTTAAAATAAGACTAAATAACGAAATCACAGCCAGCATAAATACTATCTGGTGAGCTTGCCTCATGTCCTGCATACCCTGTAGAGTAATAACTGAAATAAATATCATGGCAACAATAAAAAATCTCATAATCGTTGTTGCTTTACCATTCAGGTAGTTCCCGAGGTCTATCTTCATACAACCTTTCTAGGACTAAAAAACGGTCTTTCTCCACGCCTTGATTCAACTTGTTGTTTCATGCCAATGTTTTTTGAAGCCGCAGTAATAAGATCATGTTTGACTACTAGAAAATCTGTCCTAGCAGAATTTATCATTGCCGTGTTTCCTCTATCAAGCCATTTGATAAGATATTCAATTACTCCTGCAACAACTACCTCATCATATTTATCTTCATACGGCAAAGAATCGTTAGAGGTCAATTTTGTAATCAACTTAATATAATCTAAGAATATATTTATTACGCCGGATGGAGTTGGCCCAAGATAAATACGGTTAGCGAAAAAAGCCGCTATATCAGGAGTTGTAGAACTGTTCGCTGTTGGATCAGGGAACCTCTCTCTATACTCTGCAAAGGAAACTACTGTTATAACCTGATCGTTTGTCCTCTCTGTAAGAACAATCTGCTGGTCAAAATCTACTGTATCTGTAGCAACATCAAGATATTCTTGGTCAGCAACCGTAGCAAGTGTATCATGCGCCCCAATCTCATCATAAAGACCTTCATCTAAGAAATATTGTTTCATCCTTTTGACAATCAAATTTATAGCTCTAAGAATAAGAATATCTAAATCACTATCAACAATATTATAATCAGCAAGTATTTTAATATCTGCTGTCGCAACTGCCACAGTCGTTTTCGCCATTATTCCCTTCCATCAATTTCAAAAACAATTTTTTGTATTAAATCAAAATCTTCTTTTGTTGCTGATTTATAAGTGTATAGCTCAAAACTGCTACCCTTACTTACGATAAACCCCCAAGAGTCCTTAGTCCTCTCAGAAGCACTTAGATCAAGTTTCTTTCCCTCTTTAGCAAAACTCTGTTGTATTTCAATAGGCCAACAAGATAAAGGGATTATAAGTTGATCGGAAAATGCTGGCGTAGTAAACCAAACACTTGTGATTACAAATCCCGCCAGCAAGACTTTGCAAATAAACTGTTTGGTATCATGTTTCATAGTAAAAGGGGTGGCTTTTACACCACCCCGATTTGTTAGTCCAATCCTCTTAAAAAAACTTCTACATCATTAGCACCTGCTGTGGCTGCATCAACAAAGAAACCTGCCATCCCCTGTGAAAGAGGATCTAAAGCAGCTGGGCCGGCATATTGATGTACCGTTGCTTCTCCAGCTGTAGTTGATGTACCCATTGCCTCTCCAGCTACAGAATCACTGACAGTTGCAACAAGATCAACCTGACTCAAACCAAATGTTTGTAGCCAAGTCCAGTTTCTCTCACCTCTATCTTGTGCTGCTGTATTATTCTCATTCCCAGACTCAGGTGTCAAAGCCTGTTGGACAATAATACCCGCAACCGTACTATCAGAAGATAAAGTAGTCGTTGTTACGGTTACACCATCATCATTAGTCACATCCCAGACCACTATAGAATCAGCCGCTAATGCAGTTGATCCAGCATACGTCACAGGAACGTAACGAACCATTCGGAATATTTTATGAGCATCAGATTGTAACTTCGATTGCCCTAAAATATCCCCGATACCTGGATCAGCACGAAAACCTGGTGTTTGTGCAAACGCCGTCCCAGCCATAAACAGGACAGCTACAATAATTAAAGATAATTTTCTAATCATTTTAATCCTCCTTATGCGGTAGACACGTTTGTATTGACAACGTGTGCGCGTGGGTTATTAGTTGTTAAGTTACAGAACACCCAAAAATATAATGCTTTGTTGAGTGTCTGTCCGACTCTCTCAAACCCATCAGGGTTCCACGTAAAGTTTCCGTCTTTTAAGACTTTAAACTTTATATAGTTAGAGTTAATGAGGTACACAAAACCAGGCGTGATGGTGTTCGGGCTCCCAACATTATTCGTATTTTCATACGAATAAGTCGTATTACCTAACTTAATAGTATCAAAGTCAAGTTGTGCCATTGCATCATCAGGACGGTATCTGTTTAAAGTTGCTAAGAACCCGACCATACCAGAATAGAGGTCATCATCCATAATGGCTACGTCAGCAGAATCTCTCCCGCCTTGTCCAATCGCTGCTCTTAGTTTTTGTCTTTCGATTGCTGTTATTCCACCTTCAGAACCTATGTCTGCAATCGCAGTATCATTAACTTGATTCTGAGCGTAAGTATTCCCAGCTCTAGTAATACCACCAAGACTTCCAGCTGTTGGTGTTGCGCTAATAATATCTGGAAGACTCGTAGGTTCAGCAGAACTCGGTGATGTGTTCCAAAACGCTGAATTGAACTGATTAGGAATCGTTGTCTCTGCCTGCTCACGCAGGGTTCGAGCAAAATTCTTCATCATAGCTCGTCCTTTGTTCTGTGCCTCATGCAACTTGTTAATCACAACTGAACCAGTAAAGGTTTGAATTGGAAACCTAAACCTATCACTTGGGTCTTGCAAGTTTGCGGTCATATCGGCAGTATGACCTTGCCATTTAAAGTTCGAGTTCTCCGCTTTTAAGATACCATTCCAGAACTCTAACCCACCATCAATAACTTGAAAGCGTTTAGATGAACCTTCTTTCGCGTCTTTCATTTTAAGAAAGGCGAAAAGGAAATTCTGGTTAATTATCCCGTCACCATGTGGCCCGAAATCTGGTAACGTATGAAGAACAAGAGACTCTAATAAGGCATCGTCGTTCGCATAAGATATGTTTTGTGCACCAGTATTATCTGATAAAAAACGTATCGAATGAGATAAGAACTCTTTTAAGAATCCTTGCATTGATGTAAACTTCCTCATTTTTATCTCCTTGATTTATTGAACTCCCGCTGTATCAAGGAAAGCGTCTGCATCCTTATCAAAATTCCTTGTCTTATCCGGTAAATTCGGTAAAGTCTTAGACAAAGGAGTATTTTGACGAATTTGCCCTTTCTTTTCGTCACGTTCACCCTTATTATTACTAACCTTTAATCGGTCAATAGTGAGCGAGTGATTAATCGTCTTGAAATGTTCAAGGACATCCTGTTGTGCAGCATCAGGATTTTCATCCAAGAACTTGTTTAAAGCAGGTTCAATATCCTTATCATAATCCAAAATTCCTTCAGTTTTAATAGTATCTTTAATAGTGCTAATTATCTTAGCACCACCAGCGTCCTGTTCAGATTTTGAAATATGATCTTTGATCGGATCAAGCTCTTTGCTGAAAGATTTTCCCATACGGTCTTTTAGAAGTATGTCAGTAACCTTAATGACATCCTCTATCTGTGCTATTTGCGCTTCAGTCAAGTTTTCCTTCTTAGTACCTGTCTGATCTAAGACCATCTGAAATACATCTTCAGCCTTTGCTTGAACATCAAACCCTTTATCCTTTAACTCTTTATCAATCGCTTCCTGAGTAAACCCTTTTTGCTTCATGGTCATTTGGATAAACTCAGGAGATGAACTTAACGCTTTGAAGTCATCTAAAGCAACCCTGTCTTGTTCAGAAAGAACTGCCTTAGTTTCGCTTTCCTTAGTTAATTTGTCGATGATCTCACGTTGTTTTATCCAGGCAGGATCATTGTGATAACCCTTTTCCTTGACATAAGCGTCAATGGCCTTTTGGTCATCGCCAAGTATTTCTTTGACCTTCTCGATCTTATCTTCGACAGACAAAGATTCATCAGCTTCAACCGCTTTAACCTGTTCCGTTTTTTCTGGTTCGGCTCCAGCAGGTTTTTCGGTTTTATCTGTATCTTCCGGTTTGGTTTCGGTTGAGGATTCCGCTGGAGTTTCCTTCTCCACCTCGTCTAAGACTTTATCCATCTTAGCGTCAAGGTCGTTAGCCTCTGCTTGTTGTTCTTCTGGCATTGTACTCTCCTATTGGTTTAACCACGCTTAGGTGCGTAGAGTTGTTACAAAACTATCTATGAAAAGACCCTTTAGGCTTCTTTACTTTCCTTCCACGTAATTTCGCCTCAAAAGATGCTTTATTTTTAGCTTTAGCCTCTGGTGTGTGGATTGGCATTTTTTGTCCTCTTTTTTCTTATCTTTTTTGTAACTTTTTTTGTAGATTTAACCTCTTTCTTCTCAGGTGGTTCTGGTTCTTTTACTTCTTTTTTGATGACTTTCTTAGGCAAATTCCTTTTCGCCTCAATAGGCCCAGAGAAAGGCTTACCTAATTCCTTTAATTTAACAGCTCTTTCAAGCGCTTGTTTAGGTGTCTCATCTTTTAAACATTCGACATTGTAATACCTTCCATATTGTTTAACTGATATATACCTCATATTAATATCCTCTTATAGTTTAACAATGAATTTAGATTCACCTTTACGGGTAATAACCTGAATTTTATCTACCCCTCCATAAAGGTCATAGAGATGCTCAACAGCTTCTTTCCATTTAGCTTCTGGATTCTTTTCACGTAATTCAGGAAGGAAATCCTCCGCTGTTACTACCTTATGTCCTTTTGGTTTCACTGTGTCCTTTTTGTCTTCTGCCATGTCATTCTCCTTGTTATTTGTTTTTATGGTTTATTTTACCGATCTTATCTTTAATCTTTTCTTTAACATGATGCTCTTTATGTGTCTCTAAAGGTTTCCGATACCCTTCCTTTTCCCAAGAAGTCCAGTTATCTATAACCTTATTATCTTCGTTTCTAAACTCATTCTTAATCCCGAAATTGTCTCTTGTCCCTGTTATCCCTGGCCCTTCTCCTCTAATCCTTCCCCTACAATGAGGACAAACCATTCTTAAATAATCTTCTGGTGGAGTTTTTCCACAATCTATGCAAACATATTCAATCTCAAGCACCGCCACTAGCTATCACCTCCGCTTCCTGTTGCCTCGCTGCATTTTGTTCAGGTGTAATTGTTTCTCCTCCTGCTGTTGGAACAGAAGGTTGCTCACGAGATTGGAAGTCTATAAATATCTTATCTGGATTCCATCCAAACTCTTTAGCCATTTTCCGAACTTCATCCATATTTATAGTTTTCCCTTGAGCATTATTAATTTGCTCTAGTTGAACAACATTAGTTAAATAGAAAACCATCTCCTGTTTCTGCTGATCCCTATTCTTTTGTGCCGCTGAAGCTATATCAATATTCACATTATAATCAGCCGTTAAAATGTCAGATAAAGGATTTGCAATGATCTGCTGTCCTTGGTTGTTAGGGTCATCAATTGTCTGAGGCTCATACCATTTCATTTTAGGATGGCCTGTAACCTTTAAAAAGACTTCATCATCCCAAAAAGTAGCGATTAAATCTTTACCTGTATCTAATTCACTCTGGATTAATATTCGTAACCCTTCTTGAACATCTACATTTTGTTTCTGAAACCCTGATTCTTGAATAGCTATCTCAGTGGCAAATTTAGCTTCACTCTGCCCTGATATTCTAGGTTCGGATACTGACCAGAGTTTGTTTTTTTGGTCGCGGTATATACCTAAAAGCTCTTTGTTTTCTAAAGATACTCCAGAAGGTTGTAATGAATCTACTGCCCCAGTAGTATTTCCATCAACCTCAACTAAAGCATTCACTAACGTACTTGTTAAAGCTGCTTTCGCATCCGTTTTAACCTTATTTTTATCTATAATTTTTTTAGGAATATCCCTCTCAGCCACATCCATCATAAACTTGACATAATGATTCATCTCATCTTGCATCCGTTTATTAATCTGCGCATAAGAACGAGGGTAGACTTTACCGTATTTATGCAAAGTCCCAATCTTCATATTGAACCCATTAGTAAAATAAGGACGAATGAAAGTATCAATAGCCTCTGTTTTTAAGTTTGGCGATATAATTATCGTTTGATATTGATTATCCTTCATCCGTACTTGAAATTCGTAAAGTAAAACCTTCCTATTGTGCATAGCCATGTCATGCTTAGAAAACTCGAACCGTACTTCTTCATCCATAACTTTGTTTTTAAACTTAGAATATTTAGCATCAAATTCGGCTTTAGACATCCATACTTTTTTAAGATTATACCTTCGATCTTTAACTCTCTCCGCTCGCCAGTCCAGAGGTACGTCTAATGGGTCGTATCGCCTTATGTACGACCCCTGGGCTGTAGCAAACGGTGTTTCCATTGGTGGAGAAAGTTTAGCTAGATTTAACTCAGCTTCTTCTACATTTAAGGCTTTCTTAACTCCTTTCTTGAATTGATCGAAAACACTTTTCGGTTCTTCTTCGGGAATAGAAGTATCTTCCTTAGCCTCAATAGCTTTTGGCATAATATCTACTTCAACACAACAATATCCGGCGTAAAGCATATCGAATAAAGCCACCCGGTTCTCTACCAGTCCATCAGCTTTATCCCAGAAATAAGTAAGAGCAGACCTCATTATAGGAGTATCATCTTCAGATTGGGGATTGGTTGCTTCTAAGAGAATATCGGGGCTTTGATAAATAATCTCAGAAATAAGCGCGTTAGTATTCGGGAAATACTCGTTGATTATTGACATCTGTTGATGTGTCGCAACGTGAGGATGTTGGACATCAATCCTTTCAACACCTTCATAGTAATTTATAAGAAAAGGATAGTTGTTCCTTTGGATAAGCTGGATCTTCTGCCTCTCTTCACAGCTTGAGGCTTCGCTATTCCAGAACTTGATTTCTGCGGTTGTTAGTGCTTTAGTTTGTTCAGCCATTAATACTCTCTGTTAATGCTTTATGTATTTCATCAATCTTTTCTGAACTTAAATCCCAGCCAAAGAATCTTTTTATATCGCAACGGTATATTTCTTTATTTATATTTCTGCCATTTAGAAGTTCTTTGAAACTCATATTCCCTTTCCAACAAAAAGAGCCAAACCCGCTGCGCGCAGATTTGACTCTTGGAATTTTGTTGGTACTCTAAGGAGCTACCTTAAAGGTTTAATTATTTAATAAACAAATGTAAGTTTTTATCTTTGTATAGGTGAACCATATAATAATCACCTTTATATTTCTTCATTCGTCTCATTATTAAGTACAATATAAATTTCTTATAAACACTTCTAAATAAAAACGCTTCATACGCCCCATCACCAAACCAACCTTTAATTTTAACACCGAAATCTTCGACAATATCACTCATCGTTAGGAGCACCTCGTATAAACATTTCATAATCTGACATAATCTTTATATCTGATTCAGAATTTAAGAAATCCTCGGCCCCATTCTTAATATAATAATCAAATACTCCTTTAAATAAATTAGCAAATTCTTTGTCTTTTAATGCCATCCCATCACCTTTCATTCTCCAACCTTTTCCTTCTAACCTCTAGCATCTTATACTGAGGACTCAAAGGACTAAGATTCTCTACAATCTTTAAATCAGGTTTCGATACTAACCTATTTATGAAATACTTGAAATCATCCCACGCATGATTGTCTTTATCAACCAATGACTCATTACGGTTACTGAACTCAATCATTGCCGTTGTGATCTCTTTATACCGTAACCTCTCAAACTCCCATATTTGTTTAAAACAACGCGGACTTATCGTAAACCGTGGCTGGCTTTCATCTAAATGGCTCCACCGATCAAGCAACTCGTTTATAGCTATCTCATCATGTCCGGATTTACCCTTGGTTAAATTTACCCCTTCATCTTGGAACTTATCGAATAGGCTTTTAAGGTCTTGCTTATCTTCTTGAGTCTTGTTCCAAATACTCGGATCGGCTGAAATCCAGTTAAGGTTCTGATAATATGGACAATTCTTTATTAAAGAACAGAAATCAGGGATCGAAGTTTGGTTAAGATAGATTTCATAGCAAGAGTGTATGTGTTTATCTTCATCAACTGCATATACGTGAAATGATGCAGGATTGTTTCTGCCCCAATCAACCGATCCGTATTTATAGTCGCTTTCTTTGACATACCTATCAACAATTATCTTGTGTTTAAACTCTTGGATGATGTTGTAACACAAGAGCTGCCCTGAATAGGCCGTAAAGTCAATTTCCATCTCTTTACGCCATGCTGGGCCTGTTATACCGCCTATATATCCTTCAAGTAGTTCATCTATCGGGCTTCCATCTTCTTTTATCTTAGTCGGATCGGCTGAGTAGTGGAGTTTCGCAACGACGAAACCATCCTTAGTTTTATAGACATCTAAACCTTCCATATTTTTGAATAAAATCCATCATCCAATCCATACAAACGAATATACAACATATCAGCCCAATAAACTTTATCTGGTCGCTTACACAATGCTCTTAATCTATAATCTCTACGAATTAACGCTTGCAATATCCTTCTCATATCTTATTCTCCACTAAATAATGAAAAAAGGCCGGTCATTAACTGTATTTTCCACAATCATAACAATATATTTCATTTTTATTTCCATATAAAGCGAACCTTCTATGAAATCTACATAAACAATGCCACCACAAAATTACTTCGTTGCGTAAGTTACGTTTCATTTATTCTATTAGAAATCAGATAAAAAAAGAAACCAGGATTTGCTGAACTCACTCCCGTAAACCGCCCACCCCCTTTAATAGTCGGTAGGGCGCCCGTATACGCATCTTCAGCCTCTGGTTGAAAAGCCATCTCATCCGATAATATCCCCGAAGACGTATGCGACCTAATTTGATCTCCACCTTGCGGTACTCCCCATATTTCACTCTTAGCTTGCGGAAACTTTAAATGACAGAACGTGTAAGTAGCTGGAAACATGGCCCTAATCCAATCTGGCTGTCGTTCATAAATAAACCATGCCCTTTGAACTACTCTGTCTGCGTCCTCTTCTTTCTTGCTCTGGAAAAAGTTTAATCGCCCCTCATGAAATTGTGTATCCCACAAGTAACAAGCAGCAAACAGCCAGGTCATCAACAACTGTCTTGATTTAGGGACTAAGAGTAAAGGTTCTTTATACCAAAGATCACAGATTATCTTACAATGCTCTTTATCAGGAAACCTTTTGAACGGGTTCAGCTTGTCGTGTTCGTCCTTCGTCCACACCATCTCTTGAATCCAATGCCAGGGGTGTACGACTATTCTCCTGAAAATCTCGCTGTACTTGGTTAATGATGTTGTAGATATTTCCTGTTCTAATGTCTCCACTATGCTCTACCTCAGTTTTTTCCCTCCAGCCATAATTGTTCTTTAAATTAAATATACTACCTACAACATTTCTACCTTTGTAAAGTTGTTTTTCTGCGTAGTTCTCACAAAGTAATTTAGCCTTTTTTATAGTGCTAAAAAATTCCTCATCCTTAGAATAATTTAATAATGTAACTCTATCACAACTAAGAGCAATACATAACCCAGTAATACAAAGAGGCTCCTTACTTTCCTTACAGTCCTTAAAATATTCATCTATTTTCTCTTGCATTATCTCAACTGATTGAAACATTTTAGGTCTACCTACTGAATTTTCTTGTTTTGGTGTGAGTTTAGTCATAACTTGCCATTTTCTCAGTCCATTCATCAAAGCGATCTTGATTTGTTATTCTTTCTAAATTAGACAACATAAGATAATATGCAGAATCACCTAACCTTCTTATAATAATTCTATGGTGACTATCCGCCATTGGTATTTCGTCGGTGAAAATTCGTCTCTGTTGTGACTTTCCATTTGGTAATGATTTCCCACGCAAAGACCCTTTCATTTCGTAAACGATTGTACTACGTCCAATCCGTCACCATCCCACAATATCTCATTACGTTCATTCCTTGAACATTGGTTATCATTGGTGAGTTTGCTGTTTGAGTAGCTGAGCAATGAGCTAGTAATCAGGAGGATTCATGTCCTAAAGTTCTTAAACGCGCCTTTCACCCTGATTTTACGGACAATTAAAAAAACATTTATTATATGTGGCCTTTATATATCCAAAGTATCCTTTGCCACTTTCAAAATAATGTCTTGTCTCCCCATTAAAGATTTCAGTAAGGATTTCTTTACCACCTTCGATTCCTAAATATAAATCCGGGGAGAGTTGTTTAAGTCCTATTAAATGAGGAGCATCAAACTTAACCCCGCTTTGTGATTGCGGGCCGGATTGATTAATTTCAGTGACAAATTGGTTGATGTGAGCTAGGGCTGGTTGAGTAGAAAGGAATAATAATGCTGCGGTTAGGATGAGTGTTCTTTTCATTTCGCCTCCTTAATGAAATTTTATAAATAAAAACGATCCGTAACATTTATTATAATTAAATTTTACAACTTGTCAAATGAAATTAAATTTTAATTATGGATATATAATTCTTCGTTCTTCAACTTCAGATAAAAGATTTATACGTTTTATATTGTCATTAATAAGATGCTCGCATTGAGCCGTTAATTGGTTATAGTTTCTAATTTGTTCTTCTAATCTTGGAAGTATAGAAGATCGGAATTCTTTTGGTAATCGCCATATCCCTACTCCAAATTCAATAGCAAATAATATCAAGAAGAATATAACAATTTTCCCCATGTTATTCTCAATCCATTGCATATAAAACCACCATAGTTATTATGAATACGGTCACATAGATTATCATTTCACCTTTCTAGCATCCCTTTCTAAATTGGTTATCCTCACTTCATGGTCTGTATGAACACGTCCGGCTTCTAATTTAACAAACAAAAATGCCAAACATAGAAAGAATAAGAATAGCCATATCCAACACATATACCGGAGATTTGTTTTCATTTGTTAGTCATCCCCAAACATGGCTAAGTAGATAATTTATCCAATCGTCTAACAACTTCATCAAACCCGCAATTTAAAAGGTCATCGCGCATTTGTATTAAAGTTTCTCTGTGTTCTTTATTTATTTTATCAATAACAATCTTGTATCGGTCATCAGCGATTTTGGCTAGTTTTATAGAATATGTGGCATAGTTCTCACAAAAGTAGTTTAGCCCATATTTTTGTATTTCTTCTATAAACTCCTCCTCAAGCGTCTTTTCTTCTTCGACCCGATAAACTTTATTATCTACAGCAATATATACCAAATCCCATTCTTTTAAATTTTCTCCAGCAACCAAACTAACTTTTTTCATAATAATCCTTTCTGAATATCTAATCCAACTAAAGCATCTTCATAATATTCAATTAATTCGTCTATCTGAACAATGGTTATTTTTCTGATAATCAATTTCTCTTTCTGTAAATATTCCCATCGGTCAGGAAATTTCTCCTTAAACCACTCCGCGCTTTCTATCGGGACATTGTGCCACCATGTATGACATTTCATGCACAAGATTTTAAGATTTAATTCATTATATTTAAGAGATTTGTAAACATTCTTGCAATACACATGGCTTGTGTCTGCCCCTTGTGCTTTAACCTGGCCATCTTCCCCGATGTATGATTTAATTTCAGTATCACACTTTTGGCAAGTCATTTTATCCCTAATACGGATATACTTTTTTACCAGATCCCAAAGCTCAATCTCGGATTTCTGTTTTATGGTCTTTAGTTTTCTCTTTTTCCTTTGTTTTTTCATTTCTTCTTCCACCATGATAGAGTGTGAGTTTTCATTGTTTTACAAGTCCAGGATTAGAATATATGTTGCCAATTTTCTCAACGTCATTCTCAATAAGCGGTGCTGAGATATTCCTTAGTCGTATCTTGTTTGGTAGCATAGCTAAACGAAATCCACCATAATAAAATATGACCTCTTGCTTATGTTTCTTCTTACTTATATTATTCTGTTCCCTTGCCAAAACTATATCTCCTTCATATAGATCGCAATTCTTTGAGTCCTTGAGGCCGGTAAACTGACCGACTGTTTTTTGGTGGACTTCAACTGCTTTCTGCAATAAATCGCCCGTATCTTCATAAATGTGAGATTTCCCATCCCATTTAATAATATACCCATAAACCCACTTACTGTTATCAACTCTTTTGCCTCGAAACTTTATCTCTCTCATATCTCTCCTTTCATATCAACCCACTAAACCCAATGTTAGCCGACACGTCGTCGACAGAAACCATCTCAATATTTGCTTACATAGTTTATTCGTAGACCTTCCCATCGTCCCAAGAGAATATTTCAATCAAAACTCCAAACTCAGTTCTTCCACAAATCATCGGGTCTTTTTTTGCTTTCGGATAATAAATACAGAATTTACTTATATCAAGTTTTTCTTTAGCTTCTTTCATGGCGTAAAATGCGCCCATAGGAATATCATGTTTCCATTCAGTTATATCGACAAGTCCTAACGTATCCTGAGAAATCTCCGCAGAATACCAGACTGCTAAAGTCATCCATATAAAAACATTTGACATTGCAAGTCCCCACTCTTGGGCACCTAAACAATATACTAAAGTTGGCAAGGAAAAGATAGCCCCAAGTATAAACGTTATTCCAAAATTACTTAAAGCATCCGAGTTTAGCTTAATTTTAAGTTTTTTTCTTATTTTATCTTCATTAATAATTTTGAAATTCATAGCTGTGATTTCATCAACATGACATTTTTCTTTTTGTTCTTTTTTTATTTCTGTTGCTAAATTGTTCATACCAAATTCTTCTGCTAATTCTAATTTTTCCATCTTTACCCCCTTTTATTGTTTAAGCAAATATTGAGTTTGTTCTTGGCGACTTACGGTTACGCTAAAATAACCCACTAAATCTCATTAATTCAAGAAACTCATAACAACAGATCGTACACAGTTTTGCTTTACCGCTTAAATCAGTAAATCCTTCTTGGCATATTTGGCAGGTTGATTCTATTTCCATTCTGAGCCAGTCCAATGCTTTGAGAATTTTTCCTTCATCACAAACGAAATCCAGAGTTGTTCCATTGAAGTTAATCCTAGTCCACCTGTATGCTTTACTTGGAATATCTGAAAGCATTTTACAAGATGATATAAATCTATTCCGTAACTAACCTTAAATCTATCTTTAACCATCCCCTGTAACTGAGATTGTGTGGGAATCCATAGAGATTCTTCTTTACAAGCCTCCCATTCACAACCATCACATTTTTCCCAATGACACCCTAAAACATTAACATGACCATCAACTTCGTTTCTTATCTTAAAATAATCTCCTACATCTGGCTCCCACAACTCCTGAACCTCAAACGCCTTTTCAGCCATTAAAATGTAATTTTTAGTTGTATCCATAATCATCCTCTCTTTAGCAGGTGGAGGTTAGGGTCATAAAAGTTTATCCTTATAATGCGGGAAGTTCCTAACATGTCCCAACATATGACAAAATGTCTTTGCTACATTTTTATTGAACCTGATAGTAAATGTCTTTTTATTCTCTTTCCATCCTAAAAGAGATTTTTCAAATTCTTCTAAACTTTTAGCTTTCTTCATATCCCCTCCATGTTCATTGTTCCTTTTTGAGTTGTTCTTGTCGTAAATATGATATGTGGTTTATCTCGCTTTGTCTTGCCTTTAACCCGTCCAAGTATTTCCAGCTCTTTGCGAAGAATGGTATAACAGGATTGTAGTCCTGCATTAGTATTCTATATTTCTTATTTTCATCTATAAGAGATTGTTTGTGGTACTTCTCCCAATCATCACAGGATTGATTATATCCCCTATTATTGTCTGTAATTTCCTTATCTTCGCCTACCCAGTAAAGCTCATTTTCTCTCTTCTTCGGCTTTTCCACATTTCCCTCCATTTCACGAACATTTTAGCAACAACTAAGAATACCTTACGACTATATGGTTAATATCCTCTTCATGTAACTTTTTGTAATCTCTTATAAATATTTTAATATTCTTATTGTTTTTTCTCATTATTAGAAATGAGTTGTAGTTCCCACCCACATTTTTCCATCCTTCTTTTCTTAATCCGGCAGTAATGTCTAACCATAAATGAGTATAGCTCATATATTAATTCACGAATCATCCAATGTTAAGGGGCGGCAGAGCTTATTGAGTATCAGCCTGCGAATTGTCTCAACCTAAATCCTGGTAACCACGCTTATATTAGGTGGGATTATTTACACCACGCCCCTTTATTATTCCATCTAACATCCGTAATGATCTACGCGATAATACACCACTTTCATTCATGTAAATATATTTGCAAATTCTTAATATTCTTCTCTTTGACATTTCACCCATCCATAGCCCTATGAAATAACAAAATATACCAATTATCGCTAGTTCCATTTCGCCCCTTTATTATTCGTCCCAGTTAAAATAAGCTACTTTACAGATATTGTTCTCTAGTTTCCATAGTCTTTCCTTTTTTATTATTTCCCCCAAACGCTTCCATCAACATAATTATAGTCTTTTATAATTTTTCCTTTTAATAAAAGGCAACGCCTTTCTTTATGGCAATATAGTCCCTTACTATATTCAATAGCGTCTTCTTTACTATTAAATTCCCCATAAGAGATTCTTGGGCTGTCTACTTTACCACCAATAATTCCACCTATAACCATAACTATTAAATAATATTTCATATTTTCTCCTTTCACGCCTCATCCCAGTTAAATCTTAGCCAACATTAGTTTGTATCACACCGCTTCGCATCTTTGAAGACATACGACCTCACTTGATTAATTCGTGCCTCTGCTATTTTTACATAATCTGAATTGCGCTCTATCCCAGTTCCATTTAAACCTAAATTCTTACAAGCAACTAAAGTTGTTCCGCTTCCCATGAAAGGGTCTAGGACTCTGCCGTTTGATGGAGTTACTAGCTTGATAAGGTATTGCATTAAGGCTATGGGTTTGACTGTTGGGTGGTTATTAGCTCTAGGCTCTCCAAGCGGATTACTGCGACCTTCGGCTGCCGTACTTCTAGCACTTGCTGGTGGCTCTCCTAATGGAAGACCCTCACACCACTTATTCCTCTCAGCCTTACTGGCTTTTGGGCAGTAGAAGAATCGGGCGGCGGAGCCTGAGTTAGCATTTTGTATGAATGTTTTATCTCTTGCAAAACGATAACTCGAAGCGTTCTTATGATTTTCCTTATATGGTTTTAATGCTCCGCTTTTCGTATCAGGGAACAAATCCAACACCTCATCAGAGCCATCGTGTATGAAGTTTGCGGGAAAGCGACCAATGTTTTCTTTCAACTCACCAATCTTATTTTTTTTAGACCACTCATCTTGAGCGTATTTATCAGTGCTTTTGCTGGGCAGACTTATAACTTTTTCCGTTCCAACCCGACAATCATCAATGTTAATCCCACCCGTCCCCCACTTTAAGACATTAAGGGCTACGGTTTTCTCGGATAAAGGCTTTCTAGCCATTACGATAGGTTCATGGGCGGGTTTAAGGGCTGTTCCCCAGCCTTCGTATTGTTTTGCTTGTTCTGTTATTGGAATGTTGCCATAACTTTCGTTATACCCCAAATCTCTTGCTTTTGTTAGCCACGGTCTTTCATCGAGTTCGTTGCTTGTTCCTTTTCCTGCTGTGCTTTTAGGGGTAATTGGAGTTCTTACTTTTTCTCTTTCAGCTCCAAGCGTTTTATCCAAAGCCTTACCGATGTTCAGCGACTTAGGAAACCCTGAGCCATAAACCCACATAATTTGATCCCGTATTTCAAACCCTGCGTCCTCTATGGCACAAGCCATCCTGTGATACATACGGCTTGAGTTACTGGCTAGTAGATGACCACCTGGTTTTAGGACTCTAAGACATTCAACAGCCCACAGGTAGCACCATTCTTGGTAGGCTTTGATTCCTTTTGGCGTTCTGTCATACATCCCAGCAACAGAAGCAAGGGAGTTTATCCCACCCTTAACAATTGTGCCGTCAGATCGAACACTTTCTCTTTCTTTTTGCCCCTTAGTTGTCCGTCCGTAATTATTAGTATCTGTAAAACTATCCCAAGCCTTACCCATGAAACCTATGCCATACGGCGGATCGGTCACTACTGAATCAAAGTGGTTTTCAGGGAACATCTTTAAAACCTCTAAACTATTGCCACAATATATTTTGTTTTTATTCATATCAATAAAGGGGGGCTAATAGAGAATACTCTTTGGCGTAACCCTAATTTTGTTGGTTCAATACCAACATATGCATATCGCGTGGCATATTCGCGTCCTACTTTTTAGCCCCGTTTGTTGTAGGTGGTTTAATCTTTTCTTTAGAACCAAGGAATAATTTAGCATCTAAAACAATAGCTTCCATATTTGTTATCACCAACGATCTATCGAATGCATATATACTCTTTTGGACAGAATTTAAAATTCTAATTGCTTCTTCCAGTGAAGTAATTAAATCAGAAATCAATTCATCATTTCTTATAAATTCACCATTCACATCCCTGGGCTCTCTTAATGCAATAGTTGAATTATATGCCTCTAAACAAAGGCAGAGATAATGTGCTAAAACAAAATCCGGTGTATTGCTATCATTTTCTTTTGAATAACAGTTAAGCAAACTTTTTAGCTCAATTTTAAAATCAATTTCGCCCATTTCATTCTCCTCTTTTGGTTTATGTTCTTTTAATGTCGGCTCTTTAACTTCTAAAATTGCAACCGCTATAAGAAGTCCATTTGCTAGTCCTCGCATATATTCATTTTTATCCCAATTCCCTGGATAACATTGTATTTTTGTAATATCACGCACTTTTTCTATCCTTGCTTCTAATTCTTTTGTGATTATTTGATAATCAACTTTCCCTGTTCCACTTCCGCCATTACTCATCGTTTTCTCCTCCTTTTTCTTCATCATATAAATTTAATTTTAATAATTCAATAATACCAATCATTTCTGCTACGGACATATTATATTCATATCGTATTCTTTTCAGCGTTTGCTCCATTTCTTCAGCTACTATTTGTATACGTTCAAATCTTTCCATTTGGAAATCCTTTAAATGCACAAGCAATAAAGAAGAATATCGCAACATCGGAAATCATTGAAAATAAAAAGAATATAAGTAAAGCTGTAAAAGGCATTTCTATAACGTGTAACGCTAAATATACAATAGACCAAGTTATCATTTAATATTTCATCCTTTCACGCCTCATCCCAATTTTCATTCTTTTCTTCTTTAGTTCCTTCTTTAACAACAACACCTCTACCTTTACTATTACCTTTACCTTTACCTTTACCAGGGCCCCTAGCTAGGTGCTCATTAGGAGCTAGTGAGGTGCTAGGTAGCCCCTCAATCATTGAGTTATAAGAGGTTAGACACTTTATTATGCCTAAATGAGCGTTATTGTCTTGGTTTAATTGTTCTAAAGAGTCTATCTTCTGTTGAAATGTAACAAATTTTTTTAAATACCATTTATTTTTGCTTAGAACTTGGATTCTGTCATTAAATTTTTCAATCTTAAAATCTATTGCGAAATTTGGCAAGTAGAAATTAACCAAATGCCAATTCACTTTCCATATTCCTGCATGATTACAATTATCGCAAAGGAAAATCCAAAACAATTTCTCTCGCTCATTCAACGAACAAAACCAATCGTCTTTCCATTTCTCGGAATCAGTGAATCTATTAGCCATAATAAAAGCCCCCGCCGGTATCAGTCTGGCTAGAGACATAGGTGGGTATACACCGTTCCCGACGAGGAATGTTTGATTTAATTGTTTTGATTGATTTACTATCTCTAGCCATATCATATGATTTCATACTTCTAATTAAATGTCAAGACCTATCGGGTTTATTTACATACCATCATTTCCTAACCTTATACCATTTTTCTGTATCCCAACAATACATACTGTTCTTAAACTGAGAACAACAGAAAAGTTTATTGCTTGTAAAAATAAATTCCTGACCGTTCCCACTGCCACCGTAAGGGACACACTGAAGTTTCCATTGATTTGTAGTTCTACACCCCGCAGTTAAAAGAACCAAAATTAATAAACTGATCTTCATTTAGACCTCCTATAAATCTTCTGTAAAGCCTTGCTCTAAAATAGTTGTCCTTGTGCTTTGTGGCGTTCTAATCTTGCCTTACCTTCCTCGAAATAGTCCTTATCTATCTCATACAAAGTTAAATCGAAACATAAATCCCAACAGGCGATAGCTATGCTCATGCTTCCCCCATGGGTGTCTAATATTTTATCCCCTTCTTTAGCGTAGTTTTGAAGGAGCCATTTGTAGAGTTGGACTGGTTTTTGGGTGGGGTGGATTCTATTCTCATTTAATTTTTTATTTTGCTGTATTTCGTCTGAACCAATCTTTTTCCCTTGGTGCATTCCAGCCCAAATGTACTTTACTAATTCAACTTTATTGAATATATTTGTATATGCTATCTCTGCTTTGCTAAATGACGGAACAAAAACTCCTTTTACCCATATAATGCGTCCAGAACTTTTTAGAATATCTATATGAAAGTGATTTATCCCGAATATTATTTGATTTTTTGAAATTCTCAATAGTTCAGAAAAATATTCTTTTGTTGGAGCGTCTGAATCCCAACTTTTCTTTAAATAGGTTTTTGTTTTCTCATTGTTTCTTAATTTATTTCTAACTTCATCTTGATTCATAAATACTGGAATTGCTTTTTCGTACAAACCTTTATTTATCCCATACGGCGGATCAACCAAAGCAAGAGAAAATTCATTGTCTTTCATTTTACGCATTGCTGGCAGACAATCTTCATTGAATATATTTATATTTGATCTCAACATACTTATAATTCTAAAACTGCTTTAATTCCCTTTGCGATAGACGTTGATATTTGTACTCCACTTGTATCGTAAAATACCTTGTGTGCTTCTGATAAATCTTTCTCAACTCTTTTATCCCATCTTTTTTTCAGTTCTTCATAGCTTCCAGAAGGTAAAAAAGAAACTCCGCAATCAGAACATTGAACAATATGCAATCCATAAATATCTTTAGCATAATCTGGTTTGCCATTACAAAAAGGACAATTTTTTAATTTAGTCATTATTTTCTCCTCCATTCCAACTTTTCGAGAAAACTAGAAAATTCAGAGCTAAGATTCCCAAGGGTACTTTCAAGACTATTAATCCTGCTATTAAGTGAAACAATTATTGTCTTTTTAGTTTTATCTTTCTGTATTTTATTTATTACATATATTATTTCGTTTATTTTCTCCCACATTATTACTAAATTCGGGTCAGTTTTTATTAGAAACTTTCTTGCTTCTTTATCTATTACATTTAAACTTTTTACCATATCTCCTCCGAGGTTTTGTTTAAGAAAATATTGAGTTTGTTCTTGGCGACTTACGGTTACGCTGAGATTTCAACAAAACCTCTCCTGTCCATTACTGTCTGCTGTAAACATTTTGTATCTAACCCAATGAGTATGTTCGTTCTTTTCGTATATTGATTCTATTTTTAATTTATCTTTATCCCTCATAGAGAAAATATATTCTGATACCCGTGTGATACCATAAATTTTGATAGCTTCCCAGCTAGTTATTGAGCCATGTGTGTTTAAGTGATCTAAGACTTGTTGTTTTTGGGTTAGATAGTTATTCATTTAGCAAAGACCTCGTCGGTAGAGTTGCGTTGTAGATATTTGCTTAGATAGTTTGTTCGTAGTCATTCTTCTTTCCATAACATTTGTACTGATAATGGGAGCCTATAAAGTCCTTCATTATCTTTGCACCCATTCTCAAAAATCCAAAAGTTATTTTTAGGATATTTGTCCATCAAACCATATGTGTCAGTACATGCTACCATCCCAGCAAAAGTTTTATTAACTTTATACATTATAGACCAACACCCATACCAAGCAAAAATCTCACCAACTTCAATATCATCCCAAATAGTTTTACGTCCTGTTTTTAATGTCACGACTCACCTCCCGTATTTATTCAAATATTAGAAACGTTTTAATCCGACTCCACCTTTGCTAAAGTTCCGGAAGTCCCCCCGGAATTACTTCAGGTTTAATTTTTTTAACCCATTTATTTTTTTTGAAACCTAATTTACGAGCGTGTCTGAATATCCATGCTATACTTACTTTTAAGATTTTAGCTGCATCTTTAATAGTATTGTTTTGGTAAATATCGTAGAACTCTTTGTCGGATACTTTTATTTTATACATGCTACCTCCTGCTCACATCAAAGATTTTCTTTTCACAACGTATATTCTCCAAAACTAAGGCTTGCATATTCCCTAACTTCTTTACTTCTGAATCTATAATCTGAACTTTTGCCCTAGATTGGCCCAGCTCAATAAGTTTGTCATTAAGCTGTAGAGTAACCTTTTCATACTGTGTGTTTAGATAGCGTAATTGTACTATATCTGCATTTTCATTTTCCATTTCAATAAACCTCTTTTAAAGGGTTGTTTTTTGCGTTTCCTTAAATACGGCTACAAGGAAAAAGATTTTAGTGCCATTAAGGAGGAATGCTCCCTGCCATTAAGCCCCTCATAGGGTAAGTTGTACCCTGGATTTTCCCTAACTATACGTAATCTAATAGACTTACGCATAGTACACTTTTCTTCTCCAATCATTCTTGGACTACGCTTATGATATAGACTGTCTAAAGGGCATTTTGGCGCAGAACAATCATCAAATTTAGGACATAATTCATATAATTCTATCATTAATCCTCCTTCTTTTCTTCATACTTATCCCAATCTAAGGCTTTCGTGTCTTTATTTCTCCTGAAATAATAAGCATGGTCAGCTTTAGATTGTCCTAAAGTAAGACCGCCTTTACAGGCTTCACACATTACTTTAATATATTTGTATTTTTCTTCTTTTGTTATGTAAGCAAAAAGACGTAAGTAAGGAGATTCACACAAACCGCATTTCATAAGATCATAAAAGCTGATCTTTTGACTCTCCATTAGACACTCATGTAAATCTGCCCCTTCAAATTCGAAATTATAATTTTTGTTACCTATTGTTTTAGTTATTGTTAGCTTCATGTTTTCTCCTTAGATTTTATTTATTTGCCAGTAAAGTTCTTTTGTTTTCTCATTCATAACTGCCTTATAAGTATGACCATTTTCTATCATTGACTCTCCAAGCTCTAAAGGATCACTTGCATTTAAAGGTTTATTAAATCTTTCTTTGATTGCATAGTAATCATTTATCATTTCTTTGTGAAAATCTATTTTATTACCTTTGAATCTAATGCCATCCTTTATTTCATCGTCGAAAGAATATTCTACTTCTATAAAGCCATAAGTCTCCACAGGTATATGAGATTTAGCTTTTATTTCCATTATATATGCCTCCATGTTCTTGCTTTTATTAAACCCCTCATTCCGCTATATGAGTAAGTAAAAAAATTTGCCATATTTTTTATGCCAAATATTTTGTGATTTCTTCTAATTGTTAAAACTTCAATATTTGTTAGTTTTGTCTTTCCGTTTCTTTCTCCTACTGTTCTTGTTCCATGTAAATATCTATCGGCTTGATTTCCGACCTCTGTATCATATCTCAAATTATCAATACAATTATTTTTCGGATTTCCATCATTATGACAACACACAAGTCCCTTTGGTTTTTCTCCTACAAAAGCCAACATAACTAACTTATGCACTTTTACTTGTTTACCTTTCCGTGGTTTATGAATCAAACCACATAAGCCGACAGTTGGATAGCCCCAATCATTAATAGTCTGTTTTTTTATGTATTCTTTATTAAAATGAAATGATTTAATTCTTCCAAGATTACTAACTTTATACAATCCATTGTACCCTGAAACATCTCTCCATTCTTCATCATGGACTATATTATTATTCTCCATCTCGCCTCCTTTCATGTTCTTGTTCATAATTATCAGCACAATCAGAACACATCACATCACCTTCATTTATTATTGCCCCGCAAGAACAAACTTCCTCATTTAACATCATTTCGACTCTGCTCATCTTTTTCCTCCAAAGGATTTAACAAGCGATCTATTTGTTTCTGAGTACAAGCATTTCTTAGATTATTTCTAAGATCATCGTTGTATTTTTCAGCATCAGACAATCTCCATTCTTCTTCTTGGCTCATATTCTCCCCCAGGCTATGTTGGTGGTCATTTGACTTTCTCTTTATTTAACAACTCGGTTATTCTTTCGGCATACTCATCGTCTGTTTCTCCTTCTATCTGAGGATTCCCTAATGCCATCATTGTTACTGGAGCCAATGTACTTAATTTTTGAAATCCCATACGTCCTCCCCTCCTATGATTGTGTAAGTGAGTTTGGTCATTGAGATTCTTCCATTGTTAGCTTGTTGAGTGTTGTGCGGAGCCAGGTTTCAAACTGTGGTGAAGTATATTGATGAACGCCTCCGCCATCTACTGCTATCGGAAAACGCTTATACATATTCCCAATCACTTCCTCAACATTAATCATCTTGCTGGCTTTCCTTTCAGCTTCTTCAAGCCTTGCAATAGCATGAGTAAGTTGCGTAGTTCCGAATGCTTTATGCCATGACTCAACATCAATAGTGGTGGTTTTGGAGTTGCATATTTTATCCAATTCATCACATTTGTCTGCTAATACTAAATTCTGCCGAGTTATTTCTTGTTTATGGTATCTTTCCCAATCAAAATACGCTTGGTTGTAACCATGTCCCCACCATTCATCTTTTGCGTACTCTTTTCTATCACTTGGGTCTTTCTTCTTCGGCTTATCCATATTATCCTCTCCTTTTTTAGACGCTTGAGGGTTTCCTAACATCTTTCTATAAAATTAATGCTATATCGTTTAGGAACAACTTGTCCATTCCAAACAACAATCACAGAAGTTTTGTCATTTTTTAATACCACTCCATGTCCCCATTCTCTCCCTGATGGAATATTTAATTTTTTAGCTAACTTTGAATATTTAACCAAACAAAATATTGGTAATTTTTTAACCATCCCCCACCCCCTATTAAACAATAACCAAAGTTAATCTAGCAAAGCCGAGTCGGATTACATCGGCTCAATCTTTGAAGAAATAGTTTGTTTGTAGTAGGAGCTTTAGGCTGGGTCGGGCCGTTTCACCGTCACGATTGCCTTATTATTAGACACACCGTTGCCCCTAAAGTTTTAGTTTCCTGGATGAGAGGTAGAATCATCAACGAATCTTATTTTTAAAAAAGGTTTTATGCCCATGCTAGTTGATGAAATTTCTGCATCTATGAAAATTCTCCCGCCTTCTAAAGAGATTTGTAATGCACCCGTTGGATGTTCTACAATTTCTGATATTTGACTAGGATTTTTCCCATACCTATTTAATACATTTGGTTCATATTGCTGTGTCGTTCCTTCGTTCATATTATCTCCTTTCGTTTTACTCCGAGGTTACATTGATTCAAATATTAGAAACGGTTCTTGGCGACGACGTGTTTCGCCCTATTGCTCTACCATACACTTCCTCAACTTCTTCTACTGTTTTACACGCCCACAACCTATCACTCGCTTTTTTAAAGCATTTCTGTATCTCACTTAGCGCGTAGTCTATATGTTTATCCATTATCTCCCCCACAATTTACAAGCATCCACAACATAATCTGACTCAGTGATACCTTACCTAATAACCGGGCATCATCTTCCATCTGTTTAAGCCGGGCTTGGGTTATTAGGATTAAGGTTTCGGTTGTTAGTTCGAGGTCGGTCATTTGTTACTTTCGGCTATCCTTTAGAACCACAAATAGCACATTTTTTTACTCCGCAATAAGGACAGAATTTATAATTTTTATAAGTTCCTCTGGCTCTTAAAATACCATGTTCAGGTTGTTCGCACCTAGGAACACCACAGTACGAAAATCCAGTATATTTTCCATTTATAGTAGGAAACGTATGACATCTTATATCAAATTTTACTTCTTCCTTAACCAGAGTATCTACCTGTCCTCCTGTTTCTTTGGTCATTTTCTCTCCTTATAATATTTCTTAATATAATTCCTAGTTTCTTTTGGTAATTTCCCTTCGCCCCTTAAATAGTTTCTAAGTTTTTTGGCTCCCCAATTATAGGCTATAAGTCGGTGGTCGAGAGTATCTTCAATGCCGTAGTTTTTAAGGAGTTGAGGGATTCTTTCTGTGATGTACCAATCTGCAACAGTAAGATTCCAAATCGGTTTATACATTGCTTCCATAGCGAGATCATATAATATGCCTTTGTGACTTGGCCTTAGATGAGAAAATCTATTAAAATCCTCCAAACAAATCGGCGTTATTTGATAAAGTCCTGTTGCCCCGCTTCTCTTATTATAAGCATGAGGATCGCCGCCGCTTTCGATCTGTTTAATTATCTCTAAATCAACCGTGACTGGTTCTTGTGTATGGGCACAAGTAGGTACTATCAATAGAAGCAGGATAGCAACTACAATGAAAGCAAGGTCAATGTGAAATTCTTTAAATTCATTCATCTCTGCCACCCTACTCCTCTTTCAATTTTTATAGATTCTTCCCATTTTCTTTGACTGTTTTTGCTACCCATTCGTTAGCTACCTGTTTAACAGTTTTTCCTTCTTTCAGCAGAATTATCTTAAA
>SDBT01001517.1_pt1 | contig 41036 bp, 66 predicted proteins | sample 2277101 | NCBI WGS metagenome assembly SDBT01 (sample SAMN10404973, study PRJNA504765) | marine sediment metagenome | isolation source: marine sediment core GS10_PC15, 103 cmbsf | place: Arctic Ocean: Southern Knipovich Ridge | collected 2010 | reverse complement strand
GGAGTCGCCCGCAAAGGTGATGACCTGGAGTGTGTCCTCTTTCTTACACAGGTTCAACAGCTTGACGATCGTTTGTTTGACCTTCTCCGTCGGTTCCCCCGACATCGAACCTATGGTACCGAATCCTCCCAACTGGCTGAAAGGTAAAGCCTTGGAGCATTGGGAGTTTTACGCTCCCAGGCTTGGGAACAAGAAAGTCTTAGAGCAGGTCAACCGGGATGGGTTAGCGACATTGTGTCAGGCCGCCGCCGACGTGATAGAAGCGGATGAAATGATTAAGACAACAGGCGGGAAAGTCCTTGAAACCGCCACGGGTAAATTCTACAAGAACCCTTGGGTTACTATTCGGCGGGAGGCCCAGGAATTACTGACCCGGCTTTCCGCTGAGTTCGGTATTCTGCCCAGTTCAAGGAATAGGATACCAGCGATTAAGGAACGGAAAAAGTCTAATAAAGATAGGTTTATAAAGCGTGAAACTAACTGAATTAATTAAAACTCTCCCCGGCTTTGACCCCTACAGAGAGGCCGCTGGCTACCACTTTGATGAAGTGGCGGCGCAGGATGTTATTGACTTCTTCCCCGCTATGCTCACACACGTCAAGGGGAAGCTTGCCGGAAAACCTTACGAGCTACGACCCTTTGAGCAGGCTTTGATTGCCAACATCTTTGGATGGAAAGACGATGAGGGTAACCGCAGGTTTCGAGAAGTTCTTTATTACGTGCCTCGCAAGAATTCTAAAACCACTTTAGCGTCGGGCATTGGAATCTACATGACTGTGGCCGACGGGGAAAAGGGTGCGGAAAATTACCAGGCCGCAGCCGATGCCAAACAGGCAGGGCTTGCTTTTCAAATAGTCAAGGGGATGGTTAGGCAGGATGATGATTTGTCTGACCTAATCAAGCCTTATGCGCGGTCGATTGTCTATGAAGATGAAGACAATTTCTTGCAAGTGCTTTCCTCCACTGCCGACACTAAGCACGGCTTCAACGTACACTTCGCGGGGATAGACGAACTTCACGTTGTTCCGCAAGAACTTGTCACCGTGCTGATGACCGGCACGGCTTCCCGTGAACAGCCGTTGACATTCTTTACCACCACCGCTGATTATGTTCGGGAGTCCGTCTGCAACGATAAGTACGACTACGCCGGGAAAGTTCGGGATGGGGTAATTTCTGACCCTCAATTCCTGCCAGTAATTTACGAAGCTACTAGGGAAGATGACTGGACAAGCGAAGAGGTTTGGTTCAAGGCTAACCCGAATTTAGGCTACAGCTTCCCGGTTTCTTATCTGGTGAGAGAGTGCAAGCGGGCGCAGGAATCCCCCCGTTATGAAAACGAATTCAAGCGATTACACTTGAACATCCAGACCGAACAGGCTGAAAGATGGTTGCCGATGCACCACTGGAATGAAGGGGGAGACCCCAACCCGGTGGCTTGGCGCAAGGAAATGATAGCGGAATTCAAAGCCGCCGATTGTTATGGCGGGCTGGACCTGGGTTCAACGGCTGACCTCACCGCGCTCGTTCTCTTGTTTGAGAAGGATGATTTTTATTATTATCTCCCCTGGTTCTGGGTTCCTGAAGATGGGGTTTTCAGGAAAGATAACAAGCATAAACAACTCTATGAGGGATGGATTAATCAAGGGTTCCTGAAGATGACCAGTGGCAATGTCGCCGACTACGACTATATCAGGGAGGATATTAATATAATCTGTCAACCCTACGGAGTCATGGAATTGGCGGTAGATAGGGTGTTTCAGGGTGCGCATCTTTGCACACAATTAATGGAAGATAGGTTTGAAGTGGTCGCGTTTGGTCAGGGGCATATGTCAATGGCGGCCCCGGCGAAAGAGTTTGAAGAGCGTGTCTTGGCTCATAAAGTTAAGCATGGTAGCAACCCCGTATTAGATTGGATGGCGTCGAATTGTGCTGTCAAGACTGACCCCGCCGGGAATATAAAGCCGATAAAGCCAGACAAGAATTCGTCATTAAAAGTTGACGGGATTGTCTCTTGTGTCATGGCTACGGGGATTCAGATGGGGAATACCCTCGGCAGTTACGGCACTGGGCAAAAAGCGCAGATGTGGTTATGAACAAAACGGGGAAAATAATCTACTACAGTGCGGTCGGGCTGGCTTTAAGTCTTACGGCTGTAGGTGGATATTTCATTTACGAACCGCTGGGGGCCTTACTACCAGGTCTGATGATCTACCAGAGTTTGTTGAGGATGAACAATGCTTCATAATTTAATGGCCGCCGCTGGCGGTTTCAGGCCTGAGTCAGAGATATTCAACGACCCTAACGCCTGGGCAGGTGGGGGCGGCTTCTTCTTCGAGACCAACGCGGGGAATGAAATCAGTCCTACCAAAAGCCTAACTCTCGATGCATATTTTGCTGGCCTCAGAAATATCAGCGAAGACATTGGTAAAATGCCCTTCGACTTAATGGAGCGAGTAGGGGAGAGGGGTAGAAGGAAGGCTAGAGAACATCGGCTCTTTGACAAAATGCGCTGGCAACCGAATCCAGAGATGACGGCTATGTCATTTAAAAGTTCTGTCACTGGGTTTGGTCTAGGATGGGGGGCAGGTGTTGCAGAGATAGAGCGCACAAATAGTGGACAGGTCGAAGCGCTGTGGCCCATCCATCAAAGCCGGGTTAGATTGAAAAGGGACGGTGCTGGCAAGATTGTTTTTGTGATACATGCTGAAGATTTGAATAAAGAAAACGTGACCCTCCCGGATGATAATGTATTTTTTCTTAACTCTTGGGGGCCGACAGGACACTTAGGTTATTCCATCTCAGCCTTTGCAGCCCAAGAGGTTGGCTTGGGTTTGGCTTCGCAGGAGTATGCTTCAAGGTTTTTCCGCAATGACGCCACGCCGGGGATAGCACTTACTCACCCTGGAAAGTACAGCGAAAATGCAATGAATGATCTGAGAAGGATGTGGAATACCGACCACGCAGGGTCGGGGAATGCCAAGAAAACAGCAGTATTGTTTGATGGTGTAACGGCCAATGCATTCAGTATACCCCCTGGTGAAGCTCAAATGATAGAGACTCGAAAATTCACAGTCGAAGCAATGGCCCGGTGGTTACGAATTCCCCAGCATAAGATAGGTTTTTTAGAGCGGTCAACCTTCTCGAACATCACTGAGCAGAATCTCGAATATGTTACCGACACTTTAATGTCGTGGGCTACCCGCTGGGAGCAAGAGGCTAGGCGAAAACTACTCACCCCCCAAGAGCAGAAAACGATGTTCTTTGCAACGAACTTCGATAGCTTGCTCAGGGGGGACCCCGTGAAAAGAACCCAAGCCCAAAAGTCATGGTTCAACATGGGCGTCATAAGCCAAAACGATATTCGGGCTATGGAGGATATGGACCAGATAGATGACCCGGCAGCGGACGAACGGTGGATTCAGCAGAACATGACCACGCTTACAAAGGCCGCTGAGGGGCCACAGGAACAACCCGCCTTTGGTAACGAACCGGAAGAAGAAGCTGAAGCCCTGCAACCTCTTTTCCTCCAGGCTGTAGAAAGAATTATGAACAAGGAGAAGAAGGGCGTGGCGGCGAAGATAGGGAAAAAGGATTCAGTCGCTCAGATAGGCGCGTTCTACGAAACCCTGGAAGCGAATTATATCGAAGGGCTTTTACCCGTTGCCCAGGCTTACGCTAAACAAGCCGGGCTTAACGACCCGGAGATCGAGGTAATAGAGAGAGCTTCGGCTTTTGTGATGGAGCGGAGAGCTTTAGCAGTGAACGACAAAGATATGTGGACGGCAGAACAAGAGGTCGAGGCCTTGATGGAGGCGATAAAATGAAGATTGATTTATCAGACTTGGGTGTGAATATGTACCCGTCTAGCCAGTTGTGGGCTATCAACGAGGCTGCTTTAAAAGAGTTCCTTTCACTGGCAAGCCTGGACTTTTCTTTCGAGGCGTTAGACAGGGCCAGGGCGCACTTTTCAGGGGTGCAGGTCAGTGTAGTCAGGGGAGTTGCAACCATCCCGATCAAAGGCGTTTTAGAAAAGAATCCGTCTGTCATGGGGTTTGTGTCAGGCTCTACCCCCACCACGTTGATTAGACGTTCTGTGGACGCCGCTGTGAGGGACAAGAGCGTTAAGTCGATCCTTTTGTCTGTGGATTCTCCAGGTGGTGAGGTTGACGGGCTGACTGCTTTGGAGGACATCCTGAGCAGGGCAGCCGGAACAAAGCCCATGACCGCCCAGGTGGATGGGCAGGCTGCGAGTGCTGCTCTGTGGGCAGCCTCACAAGCGGATCAAATCTTTGCGGAGAGGGGAAGTCTTGTAGGTTCTATCGGAGTTGTCGCTAATATCCTGGACTTCTCTGAGGCTTTCGAGAAAGACGGGGTTAAGGTTCATCAAGTTTCAACCGGAGCCTTCAAGGGTGCCGGGGCCAAGGGTACACCTTTCACTGAAGGCCAAAAGGCTGAGGTGCAAAGGTTAGCCGACTCGTTTAACGACAACTTCAAAGGTGCGGTCGCCAGAGGCAGGGGAATGAGTTTAGCCGCTGTCGAAGAGGTTGCGGATGGAAGATTATTCACCGCCCAAGAAAGCGAAGCGAATGGACTTATAAACGGTATCCAACCGTTCAATGTAACGATGGGAAAAATGATAGAAGCGGCTGAAGGCCTAAGTGCCAAAGGTCGTTTGGCGAGAGTTCGTGGCATAGTCCACAGCTAAACAAGAAAAATTTAAGGAGCAGAGAAAATGAAAGAGTGGCAAGAACTATTCGCCAAGGCTAAGGCGCTGTTTGCTCAGGCGAACGACATGCAGTCCGCCAGTGACACTATCGGCGTACCCTTGAGCGAGGAAAAACTTACCGAGATGAATGCGTTTTTGGACGAGGCCGAGAAGGTAAAGGCCAAAGGCGAAATACTCAAAGCAGAGGATGAAATCAGAACCCGGTTGCAAGCGGGTGTTGATTTCGGCACTATGTTGGATCAACCCGCTGGCCGCGTGTCCGACCCTGGCAATCCGGATGCCCGTGTAGAAGTCGGCGACCCCGCCTGGATGGCTGATGAAGCGATGGGGTACAAAAGCTTCAAAGACTTCATGGTCTCCATCAAAGACTCCACTCTCCAGGGGAAATTGACGCCCCAACTCTGCGCCCTTCACATGGAAGCGACGGTGGGCGGTGACGAGCAGTCAACTTTCTCAGACCCCTTTGGCGGATTTCTGATTCCCAAGGGCTTCCTCACTACTCTGTTGAGCATTGGTACCGAGGCTGATCCGACCGCTGGCCTGGCCACGGAAATCCCCACTAACGTCAAGATGCTGGAGATTCCTGCCCTTGTCGATGAAGATCACTCCAGCTCAGTTTCCGGTGGTCTGAGAGTGCGTAGGCGGGCCGAGGCTGACACCCAAGCCTCCTCGCGGATGGAATTCAAGAAGATCATGTTCAACACCACGGCGCTTCAGGGTGTCGCTTACTCCACTCGCGAGATTTTGCGTGATTCCCCCATCTCAGTTGCCGCCCTGCTCCAACAGGGATTCAACAAAGAGTTCGGCGCTAAGATGTTGGAAGAGAAAATCGACGGCACGGGTGTTGGAGAGTTCGAGGGAGTTCTGAACTCCGATGCCCTTATCACTGTAGCCAAGGAAGATAACCAGGCCGCCGATACCATTTCCCGAACGAACGTGATTGACATGCGGGCGCGGGCGCACAACTACGGCAACATGATATGGATTACCAACCATGACTGCTTCCCCCAACTGGCTGGGATGACGCTAGACGTGGGGACTGGTGGTGTTCCTGTCTATCATTTCAACCTGCAAGATGACCGCCCCGACCGACTCCTGGGACGCCCCGTCTTCTACAGCGAATTTGCTAAAACCATCGGCGATGTGGGCGACCTGATTTTGGCCGACTGGAGCCAGTATGTTGTCGTGACACGCGAGGGATTGAATTCCGAAACCAGCATCCACGTCCGGTTCTTGGAGCACGAACAGACCTTCAAATTCTGGATGGAGAACGACGCCCATAGTTGGTGGAACAACCCGCTGACTCCCAAAAATGGATCGACGCTTAGTCCATTCATCACTCTGGCTGCTCGATAGAGAAAGGAGAATAAAATGACAAGTCCTCAAGGATATGTGAAAGACTTGGCTAATGCCAAAACCACTTCTTTTCTGCCGGGCGATGTGAGTTCTGCGACTGACGTTGGCTGGGTAGATATGAAAAACTATAATGGATTCCGGGCTGATGTATTGCTCCACACTTTGGCGGGCACCGGAATCACTGCCTTCCTGATTATCGCGAACGAGCAAAGCGACGGTGGCGGGACGGACGTGATTATCAAAACCCATGCCGCGCCGACTACCGCCAACGCTGCCGGAGACAGGTTAGTGATGGAATGCTCTGCGGATGAGATCAGGCAGGAAGGTGTGCAGAACAATCCTCCCACGGCCCGCTATGTCAGCGTCAAAGTCACAGCCAACAACTCGGGTGATCTAACCGCCGTGACTTACCGTCAATACGGTCCCAAGGTTGCCACACTCGCCCTGGACGGCGATCAGATTTCGGCTTAAGGAGGGAAAGATGAAGAAACTTATTCTCTTTTTGACTATATTGTCAGTGCTCTGGGCTGCCCCGGCACTGGCTCAAAACGGTACGGGCGGAAATATCTTTGTCAACAAACAGCCGGGGTCGAAGATTTTCGCCTACAACGACTTTACCGAATGCACTAACGTTTGGTATGTGGACTCCACTTTATCCTCCGCCGCCGATAATACCGGACGCGGCCAGAGTCCTAATCGAGCTTTGGCAACTCTCGATTACGCTATCGGTAGAACCACGGCCAACAATGGAGACTGCATTTATTTGCGCCCTGGACACGTTGAGACGATCCCCGGGGGGACGTTGATAGACGTGGACGTAGAAGGTATAACTATCATTGCGCAGGGGGAGGGTGACGACAGGGCCACCTTTACTTACTCTCACGCCAACTCCAGTATCGACATCGGGGCCGACAACGTGACTCTGGTAGGCCTTCGGCTCAATCCGAGCATTACGGACACGCTTATCGCGATTGATGTAGAGTCGGGGGTTACTAACGTTACTTTGGATGGTATAGAGTTTACGCAAGGTGACGCCGCCGCTGACGAGTTCGTAGTTGCAGTCGATTTGAAAAGCGGGAACGATGACACCGTGATCAAGAACTGTAACTTCAAGACCAAGATTGCAAGTGCCGGATCGACCACGGGCATCATCTTGACTGCGGCTTCGGCTGACGTTCGGATATTGAACAACACCGCCTACGGTAATTACTCCACTGCGTTCATTGATGACGGAGCAGCGGTGACTGGAATTATTATCCAGGGCAACTCGATGAAGGTGAAAGACGGAGAACCGTGCATCGAGATGACGGCTACTACGACCGGGCTTCTCATCGACAATCAGTGCGAGAGTACGGGCGCGACTGCGGACAATACAATCGTTGCTGCCGACATGTCTTGGTTCAACAACACTGCCGTTGTTACGGATGGTGCGGCTGCGGGTTTGATTGGAACGGACCCGGACGTTACCGCCACTACTTCTACGATCACCACGGCTATCACTGCCACTAATACTGTTATCGGCACTGACTTTTGTATTGGTCCATATACAATCGACGGCGCTACTATCACGAGCGTTTTCAAAAATGTCACCCAGGCCTCTTCGGGTACTCTTTTGATTACTGATGTTATTGTGCAGGTGGGGGATACCGCTATGACCGGGGCTGCCTCAGTGCTGGAAATCCAGACTGATAACGCCTTAGGGGGCATCGGGCCTTTCTATGGCGCCACTGAAGCCGCCTTAATTGCCGAGCAGGTGTATTCCCAAAACGAGTGTGTCGTGGCGGGTGCCGATTGCGGCCTTCCTGTATTGGAATCTGGAAAGATCATCCAGGTGGGTGCGAGCAACGCCAACTTCACGTCAACGGGCAACGCCTACATTTACGTTTGTTTCAAGCGATTGACTGCGGGTGCGACCGCGTTGATAGCTGCCGACCTTTAAACCCTAACCTTCATGGGGGAGGCCTCCCTCCCCCTGGAGATAAAAATGAACGATAACGAACCAGTCTTGAACATGACGACCCGCGCAAGGGTGATCCGACTCATGGGGGATGATCCCGAAGGGACGGACCCGGCTGCGCGTGATCTGATTGACGCCTTGATTTACTTCTACTCTGACGATGCGATGCGGAATTATCTTCGCAGGGCGGTCAAGAGTAAGTCTCGCTCGGAGAATTTCGACATCCCAGAGGGGTGGAAGCTTTACAGGGATAACACTTTGACGGTCAAGGCTTCGCCTATCGACACGTCTGCGACTGTAAGAGTCACGGTTAATAGTGACAATCCACGAGACTTCACAGATACGGATGATGATGTTGACAGCGATTTAATCATCATCGACCCGGACAGAGCGAACAGGGGTGACATTTATATTGGGGCTACTATCTCTCCTGGGGTTAATGTTGTGCAAGTCGTTTATACGGGGGGCATGGCGGCGAATACGGCTGTAGAAGGGGATGATGGAGTGGCGGGGGCTGTAGCTAAAACCTTCACTTCAGCCTCTGCAACCTTTACTACTGATGGGGTTCAAGCTGGGGATACGCTGAATATCGGACTACCAGAGACAAGCAACGCCAATGATGGTCAATATACCGTGGCATCCGTAACGAACCAAACAACCCTCGTTACTGTCAAGGCCTTCCCCAGCAGCACTAGTGGTGATGATTGGAGCATCGTGGAGAGAGGGTTTGTAGGAATCTACCCTGATATAGCAAACGCAGTTACAGACCAGGTGAATGAGGCCTGGAATAATAAAAGCTCGGGAACTATAGAAAGCATTTCAGCTTCAGGTGAGAATATCAAATGGGTTCGTCCTTTCGGTTGGACGATGAAGAACAAGATGATTTTAACGAGCAGGGCGAGATCGTTTTATGGTTGATATAAAAGTAGAATTTGATGCCAAGACCCTGAAGCGGTTGGTTAAAGCTATGGATAGATACCCCAAAGTCGCTGGCAAGGTGCTGAAGTCACGTTGGGGGATATGGGGCAGGAAGGTTGCTAAAAAGGTTAGGAAGTCACAGTTCACCTCAAGGGGTCCACACTCCGTAGCCAAAGGACCGGGAGGAGAGTTCGGGCACTTAAAGGCAGCTGCGGCTTTAAATGCGAAATTAAAGTTTAGAAAGGGCCGGGCCAGTGGTTATATGCGTATTGGATACGAGACAAACCGCAAAAAGTTTACTGCTGGATTCAAGGGTATATTCCACGAATTGGGAACGAGAGCTAGACGTACCACTCCACTGGTTCGCAGGAGGCGGGAAGGCAGGACAACGGGTGGGGTTCGAGAACGTGCGCCCTTAGCTACAGGCTACAATAAACACGGCGGGGGATTGGACAGAGTAACCGACAAAGCGGTTGATGAGATATTGAAAAAAGCGGGATTATGAAAATATTATTAAACCCCATAGACTTCACTTTTGACGCTGCCGCTCAGTTCTTTGGTGTGTCTGGGGTACGTCCGGGGATGGGAGGATTGAAAGCCCGGGACAATGAGGGCAACACTCTGGTGAGTTATGTCCCTTTGGATTTAGCGTCTGGGCTTCCCAACAACTCTATAAAGAGAGCATTCGATTATGTTTCACAACAATATGGGCAAATGTCCATCACTAAAGAAGGGGCATCCGGCAACTTATTAAATGCAGGGGTGAGGTTTGAAGGTGCTAGCAACAGTTTTGTTTCAATACCCAACTCTAATATTAACACATTAGGGGCTTTCACTTTTCGTTGTAGGTTTGAGACATCTAATGCTGTATCCGCTCAGCTATTGGCTAATCATGCCTGGGGTATCGGTACGGCGGGTTTCCTTAGATGGCGGTTTGAAGTGAGCGCTAACGATCTGTTTCTATACGCCTATAACTCGTCATCTTCTGCCACTGTCCACCAAACAACGACTAATCCCATTGTTAATAATACAATGCATGAGGCCCAGTTCACATATAATCCAATAGGGGACGGGAATAGCGAAGTAACTATCAGCGCCGACGGATCACCCCTTGTGTCTGAATCTAATGCTAAATTAATAAGCACGTTGACTGCCGCCAATGATCCAGGAGTAAGGTTGGGCGGATGGCCTGGGGATAGTTCTTCGCTCGGTTCCTCCCACGCCCGGGCATTTGATGGGTTAGAAATAGAAGAAGCCAGATTTTACGGGTCTGTTTTGGGGGATGATTACACGCCGATGTCCTCCCTGTTTTCTCCATTCACCACCTCTGCCCCGACCTTTTCAAAAGACATTGGGAAAAGATACGTCTTTAGTTTTTCCAATTTCACCACACAATTTCAAACCAACGTGACTTACAGAATTGATGTAGATGATGACAACACCCCGAATTTCACGGGGAGTCCTTTGACTTTAGGGCAGGTGCAAGTGTTATCAAATCTGTCAGGTCGTTATTTTCATATAGAGGTGACGCTCACCACTGATGGTTCGACCTTTGTTTTCTTTGGGGTCATAGAACTTGACGCTACTCTCCAAGTTCCTACCAAGCCGACTATCTCCAATTACACAAGATCGGGTGCATCGGGAAGTGTTGATGTGGCGGGGATGGATGAGACGGAAACAGCCAGGATAGCGGAGGCCCTTTATTTGGATTTAACCCCCGACACGAATCCTGCGATTGATGATGATATAGGAAATCTATTAGGAAACGGCACGGTCACCGTAGATTATACTAACTGGACGTTTACAATAGCCGGAGTTTCTTTTGATGTTCCTCAAGTGCTGTGGGGTTATTCTGAAATTAACGGCCTATTCTCACAGCCTTCAATCATCGGGTTACCTGCGGCCTTTACTACAAACACCACAGTTATCTCTGATATGGCCCGAACGTCTCCGGCTACAACTCTCCGATTCACTGTGTCGGGACTGCCGGGATCGACAAGCCAGTTGGCTGTTTTATGGACGGATGGAGGGAATATTCAGGCCCGGAGGTTTGTGGACAATGGGGTTAAGAATATAACCGGCCTTGATGTGGACGTAAGATTCACTTTCATATTCTTGGCTATCACGGATAATGGGCAGTTCATGGGGCCGTTTACAGAACAAGAGCCAGATGCATTTAGCCCGAATGTCCCGAACGAGGCAAGGCTGAACTCCGTCACTAACGATGGTGATGGTGATGCAGTGACCTTGAATGTCACCCCTCCAGGCTTAGGAGCCTATGACACCACGCAAATCATATATAGGAAGTTAAGCGACCCCAGGGGGAAGGTGTGGATAAGTGGAGGGACTTTCACCGGGACTCAGGGGGCGTCGGGAGATAAACAGATAACCGGGCTGGACAATAATAATATCTACGAGTTTGTAGTTTATGCCCAGGTAACTTCTGGACCGTGTAATTCCGCCCCGTCTTTACCTATTCGGGTGTTTGTTACCGATAAAGTAGGGTCAATCGCGGAGAGAATTATCGTTCATATAAAAGCTACCTTGGAGACGATTACAGTCGCCAACGGATTCAATCAGGACATTAAACAGGTTTTGAGACTGACCACAGAAGCCCCTCAGACTAAATTTAAATCTTTGCCAAGCATAGAATTTGACGCGGAAACAGAGGGCAAGTTCGATGACATAGTGAACGTGCGCTCAGACACCATGAGAATCCTCGTGACGGCCTTTACGGGGGCGAAGTCTAACATAGGGACCGCTTTATCAGACCTGGCTGGAGACATCGAGAAAGCCCTGGAAGTTGACGGGACAAGAAACGGAATAGCGACAGACACAGTGACAGAAGAAATCCGGCGGGAATTTGCAGCCGTCGGCCAGGAGATAACGGGGGCGGTCGAAATGGCCGTGGAGGTTGATTTCAGACACTTCAGAGGTGACCCCTACCTACAGAAAGGATTGTAAGATGACTCTATTAACGAAAATAGGAGCCTTTGCTTTTGAGACGGAATCGGTTCAAGGGACGGCTGAAACGATTGTTGCGGCTGACGTGATTCTCGCGGAGGAACCCTCCATCGAAATTTCTCACGGGGTACAAGAGCGAGCGGTCATCCGAGACGTACCAGACGCCAAGGCCTCGATACCCGGACCCCGCACGGCGGTTATCGCTGCCGTTGTGGAAATGGTCGGCACGGCTACCCAAGGGACTTTGAGCGGCCCGGCTGCGGTGCTGAGTGACTTTATTCTAGCTTGCGGGTTCGACCTTACGAATATCTCGGGTCATAGCAATACCTATAACCTTGACGCCGACCTGGCTTCGCCGAACGCGGGAACAGCTAAAGTCTTTAGAGACGGTAAGCAAAAAACTGCGCTTGGCTGTATGTTCAACCCGACCTTTAGTCTGGTACCGGGCGAAATCCCGAAGATGACGCTTGACGGCATGGGGGTATATTCCAGCGACGGAGACGAAGCCACTCTCGCCGCCCCGACAGAGGTGATCCAGCCCGTTGTTTTAAAGGATGCTACCTTTATTCTGGGGCGTCATATCGCTGATGTGCTGGCAGAGGAAGACGACGGAGCAGTAGAAGAGTTACGAGCCGCCGCTGCTTCTAAGGTGAGATTCGGCGTTAAAATTGATGGCTCTGCCACGGCGCGGGATTTAGCCAGGGTTCAAATCAAACTAGTAAAAGATGGAACTCCGATAGGAGAGACTGACGGAATTTGGGTGACCATCGAAGGAGATAATGCGGGTGCGCCAGACGACTCGCCTATAACCAACGGAACCAGCGTGAAGTATGCTACCACGTTAATTCCAACCACAGAGGTATGGTGGGACTTCGACTTCACGGGGACGCTGCCCACAATCCCCGGTGATTCAAACGACTACTGGATTGTGGTTCAAGGTGACTTTACCCCCGACACCCCGAACAACAACATTGAACTTTCAACCGATGTTGTGGGGGCCGGAGACCAAAGAACTCAAGTTTTCGACGCTGCCTGGGGTGCGCTTGCCCTTAAGAATATCACCATGCGGGCGATTACTTCGACTTCCCATTGTTTCATCACGGCCTCGATCACGCCCAATAATGAAATTGCTTTGAAGAAAGACCCGAACGCTGCTGAGGCGAATCAGTTAGCGCGGATCACAGGTAGAAGGGTTGCCAATACTCTCGATGTAGAGGAAATCCCGGACGCCACCTGGGACTTCTTCAATGACCTGACTGCAATAACGGACCTCTATTTCGCCGCCACTTTCGGGGCTTTAGGGAATCAGTGGAAGTGGGAACAGACTCACGCCAAGATGGTGAACGATTCTCAAGCATGGTCTGACGCCGATGGGGTCACGTCCATATCAGGGATGGAATTGCAGACGGAAAACCCGGCTGACTTTTTCATCGAGCTAAAGTAGGAGGACGAAATGTTAATCACGCCTAAAGAGGAATGGGGGCCGATCTCAGGTCCGGATGGAACTATTCACAAGCCCGGGGAGGCCTTTCAATACCCCGATGATAAAGCGGTCAAACTCATTGCCAGCGGTAAAGCCGAATTGGTAGAGATTGATCCTAACGACTTGGAGGGGGCTATCGAGCTTCCCGCAGACGAGGAGGATGAAGATGCCGAAAGCGATTGACCCGGATGCTGTATTCCCTTATGTGTTGAAGGACGACAGGGAGTTAAAGGACGGCCACAAGGATAAAACCGTTTTTCAGCTTGGTACATTGAAGGCCAGAAAATATGCGGGATTGCAGGACAGCGCTATCACTGTCACCGGGGGCAAAAAGGACAGAGAAACTAATTGTAAATCCGGCACTGTCGAACTCGATGTCCTCCATGAAGGCCTAAAAGGCTGGTCTAATTTCAACGATGAGAACGGAGACCCCATCGAATTTGAAACCAGTGATAGTCGCAACGCGATGGACAGAAATTTATCAAGATTGCGCCATAAACACCGGGAAGAACTGGCCGATGTCATCACTGATGGGGCTGAGCCAGACGAGGAAGAGGTAAAAAACTCACCCTCGCAGGATACTTCGCCGCCGGTAAACTAAGCGAGTATGACTGCGAGAAATGCACAAGGCAGGAATACCGGGGATGCTACGAAGATACTCCCTCACCATTTCTGCAAATCCCGGACTTCGGGAAGGTAACAAGATGCCCAGCCAAGTTGATAACCGGCGAATCCTTGGCAGTTTTAAGAGCTTACGGGCATTACAAAGACGGCTATTTACCTGTAGCGGGTGGATGGTTGGATCAGACTAATTTCTTTTGTGAGGCCATGCGGATCATCGACAACCAGGTGGCGAAGATTCACAAGGCGGAGCAGGAAGAGATAGCGAAAAAGAATGGCTAGAAGTAAACAAATAAATATCGTCATTCGGGCGAAAGATGCAGCGAGTAAGACCCTAAAAAAGTTTACAAAGGGCTTGGCGGGTATAACTAAGATTGCCAAGGGTGTGGGTATTGCCGTTGCTGCCTTGACTGCTGCCTTTGCGGTTATGGCGAAAAGTGTGATTGATGCGGGTGACAAGTTCGACAAAATGAGCCAACGATTCGGGGTGTCTGTGGAGAATCTATCTTCGCTGAGTTTAGCCTTGGAATTAAGTGGTACAGTCCTGGAAACATTCGCCAAGGGGATCAAAACTCTGTCTAAAAATTCCCTAGACTTTGCGAATGGTATTGGCGAAGCCAAGAGAGAATTTGAAGACCTCCAAATAGCCGTCAAAAACTCTGATGGTACAATGAAAGATTCGCTTGACATCATGCTCCAGGTGGCTGACCGATTCGCACTGATGGAGGACGGAACAAAGAAAACAGCGCAGGCTTCCATTATATTCGGCAGGGCGGGGGTTGAACTCATCCCCCTATTGAATCAAGGTTCTGAGGCGATACAAAGACAGATCGACTTGGCGAACGAACTCGGCATCACTATGGATACAAAGACAGCCAAGTCAATGGCTAAGTTTAACGACACTCTGACTATAGCTAAAGCTGCGCTGGCTGGTGCATCAAGGCAAATAATCACGGACCTCATGCCTAGTTTACAGATGTTGGCTCAAGTTTTCTTAGGGGTGCTCCAGACGGTAGGGGATAACTCTATAATTATCGCCAACTTCCTGAAGAAAATGGCGAAGAATTCTCTAAGAATTTTCGTTAATGTGATGGAATCCTATGGGGTGGTGTTGGATGTGTTTCAAATTTCGTTGGCAGCTATGGCAGCATCTTGGTTCAAAACGGTTGATGACTTTTTCTTTTTACCGTTGCGATTAGCTGCCCAAGCATTGGCTGGCACTGGATTATTGCCGGGAGTAGCCGAAAAAATGGCCGACGTTGGGGGAGCGTTCAAAAAAACCACAGGGGATATAGCCAACCATGCTCTAGCGTTGACAATAGCAGCCGCTAGACAAAAACGCTTTGGGGATGTGTTGGATGAGTTTGCAGAAAAGGCTAAGTCATTTGACATTGACTTGTTATTGGCAGCGATCACCCCCGGCGGAGGTGATGATGTCACTGACCCCGCTGGAGCAGCATTGGATAAAGAGCGAGATAAAGCAACGGCCTTACTTGAACAACGCAGACTGGCTGGGCTTACTGAGCTTGCAAGGCTTGCAGAACAGAAAACAGCCGAGCTTGAATTATTGGACAAGTTCAACCTTGATAAAACCGAATCATTGCGCTTTTTCGCGGAGCAAGAGTCTGAAATTAAAAGGAAAGCGGCAGAGGAAACCGTGACGATGTTTGACCGGATGACTGAGGCTACTACGGACTTCGCCACCATAGCCGCAACCCTTGCTGGCCAGGAAAAAAAGACCCTCCTAGGACGTGTAGCCACCACGGCCCAAACCATAGGCAAGATAATGAAAATTATCGGCCAGGGCAAGATCAAAGAGAACATAATAGGGGGGGTGACTGAGGGTGCCTTGGCTTTGGCTTCTCTGGGGGCTGGGGATATAAGGGGGGCTGCTTTGCATGGTGCGGCCAGTGTTGCTCACTTTGCTGCCATTGCCCAGATAGCTACGTTAATCGGCGGGGCAATCGGTGGAGGTGGTGGAAGTGGAAGCCGTGGAGGAGGCGGTGGTGGAGGTCCGGCTTCCTTTGCAAGAGAGGAAGAGACTACCCAACTCCCATCCCGCGACATTACCATAAGAGTCGAGGGTGAGAATTTCTCGCGGGATCAACTGATAGAATTTGGTCAAGAACTTATCGGACTGACTGATGAAGGGTCCATGAATACTAATTTGAGGTTAGCCTAATGGCAAGCGCAGACCCGATCATAGCCTGGGACAATAAAATTCACGCATCAGCTTCCACCCTTGCGGCTGATTCTGAAACAGCCTCGGACTTGACGGGGCCGGTGAACAACCTGACTAACTGGAAAACCTTCAGCCGGTGGAAAAGCGATGAAGGCCCGGGCTTCGCTCAAATGGATTTCCGCGTCGATCTTGGGTCGAATATCGCTATAACTTCTTTTGGCCTCGCTGGACACAACTTGAACACGGTAGGGGCGGAGATTACATTACAATACTCTAATGATAACTTTGCGGCTGACATAAACGACGCCGTGGCCGCCTCTTCTCCTTCCGATGACGAGGCTTTCCTGAAAACCTTTAGCTCTATATCTGAGAGGTATTGGAGGGTCTTAGTCTCAGCGGGGTACACAGCAGACATAGAGGTCGGGGTGTGGCATATTGGACCCCATCTCACAATGCCTGAACTCCCTGAATCCGGGTTTAATCCCGACGCCCAGGACACTGATACTCAGTCTGAGCTATCGAGAAACGGCCATTTACTCGGCTCGGTTCAAAGATTCAGGATGCGAAAAATCAGCGTCCAATTCAAGTTCTTGACAGATGCCTTTATACAGAATACTTTTAAACCTGCGTGGGAAAATTATTTTTCAACCGGGGAGCCTTTCTTCTGGGTTTGGGACATTACGAACCATAGTGATGAAGTGTATCTAGTTCGGATTAGCACGCCTAGTTTGAACGTCCCGTTTAACGAATTTTGGCGCAACCTCTCATTCGATATGACAGGGGTAGCTGAATGACCTTTGCCGAAGAAGTAGCCAAGGATTCCCGTGAACCCACTACGGTTTTAAGGATAAATACAGACCAATGCGATAACGAATTCGGCGTAGCCCCCTGCACGGCGTCAGGATCGACCTGTTTTTTCACTTTTAAAACATGCAAGGACCGTGGCAATTATATAAACACTACTGGAATTGATAGGGATTTCTGTAACAACGCGGGTTTCCTTGTCCCTGGCTGTCATCCCTATATCGGCAAAGCACCCGTTGACCCCACTAAAATAGACGCGAAAAGACACGTCACGGCGTTAGAAATAAGAACCTTTAATATGGTGGACGATACCCCCCCGACTCCCTTAGCCAACCCTCAGAAATTGCTAAGCCGGACAGAATCGGGCAACAGTTTTTGGAAGAACTGGCTTGCGAGAAATCCCAATTTCAGAGGTCGAGAGGTCACGCTATACGAAGGATTTTCCAACCTTTCCTTCCCTTCGGAGTACGAAATAACCTTCAAGGGCTTCATGACTAACGTAACCACCGGAGAGGGTAGAGCCACAATCGAATGCAAGGACTTCATGAAGAAGCTTGAACTGAAAGTCCCTACGGCTCAATCAAGCACAAACGTACTCGATGCTCAATATTCCGGGGCCTCGACGATGAAGGTCATTGACGTTTCTAAGTTCGATGATAATGGAGTGGTTTTTCTGGAAGATGATGACAATGGGAATGAATACGTCACCTATACCAGTAAGAATAATTCTAACGACACTCTAATGGGTTGCATCCCCGGTCGGTACGGGTCTGATTCTGTATCCCATCCTGTAGGGACGAAAGTTAGAAACGCCCTCGCTTTTGCGGACCCGGAAACCGGTGAGGGAATCCCTGCCGATGACTGTCTGCATAAATTGCTTTTTGATTTAGGGCGAATCTCAGCCGCTAATATGGCGGTTCTTGACAAGGGTGTTTCGGTCCTATCAGCTACTACAGCCACGGCAGAGACGATGGAAATATCCGGCTCCACCTCGGAATTCCCCGATTCAGGCTATGTAAAAGTCAATGATGAAGTTATCCGATATAGTTCTATTGCAAACGCGCCCACATACGGAACGGTGGATTCAGAGCCGGGACCTCACGCCTTGGATTTTGATATGAAAGGGGTGGAGGGAACTACGAAAATAGCCTTTAGGTTTACCACGGCCCCGGGCGATACAAGAATTGACAGGTTTTCTTTCACTGTTAAGAAATCGGGGGCGGCGCTTTCCGGGCGGTTGGATATTGATGTTTTTACTGACGTTGCCGGGAGTCCGGGCGTGGTGTTCAGAGGCCTCACGCCGATAGGTGGGATTCCTCTGACATTTTTCAGCCAGAATTATACTACATTTACGGTGGAGAGAAGAGCTAATTTAGTGGCGGCCACAGATTATTGGATGGTATTTACTCCCGATGGATGGTCAACTTTCCCCTCCGGTTTATCACTCCAATTCAGTTCGGATAATGCCGGTGGTGGATCACTAAAGAGGCAGTCCGCTAATAGTTCAAGCTGGATTGCCGTAGCTGGGACATTCCCTCTATTCACAATAGAGAAGATCACAGGATCATCCCCCCAGATGACTATAGAGAGGGGGCAGTTACAAACGACTGCCGCTGCTCATGCGGATGGGGATGCGGTCGAAATATCCATGATTTCTAACGAGGTTTTTACATGGCTTCCCGGTGTTCTTTATAGGAGGTATGTAACCAAGTCGATAAGCCTTGCGAAGCTTTTAATAGAGTTCAGGCAATCGACGTTATTCAGAGTGTGGCAGGGCGAAGATACTAAAATCAATGCCCGGGCTGCGCCTGTTCCCCGATTCGGAAACCAGGTTGTATCCTTTACGGATGCTGCAAGTATTATCCATCAGTCTATAAGAACGGACGAAAATGATAAAGATAGAATCACCAGAGTCATCATCCATCATACCCCCTCAGAGACTCATACCGACCCCGGGACATCGGTTGATAACTATAGGAGCACTTTTGCTCAAGTTGATTTAGAGGCCGAATCCGATGACTCTTTTGGCGAGATTAGATCGGTAGAGTTATTCGCTCCCTGGATAATTTCTGATGCGGCAGCGAGTCTCGTGTCCTCTCACCACCTCATGAGGTTTAGGGCCGGTGCTCGCAAATTAACCCTAGCTACTGAAATGAAAGACTTAGGTTTATTGGTTGGGGGGTTTGTTAGAGTTTCCACCGATGCCGTAGTTAATCCCGATGGGTCTCCCGTCTCTCAAGAACTCTATGAAGTTATGAGTAAGAAACGAGAGAAGATGAATTCCAATAAATTCATTTACGAACTCTTGGTAGGGTCGCAAGAGAGATACGCCGTTATATCGGCCACAAGTGTTATAGATGATTATGACGATTATCCTGAATCAGATCATCTTAATTTTGCCTGGATATCCGACGGCAATGGCGAAGTTGGAGCGGCCAAGGCAACGGGTTACGCAATCTCATAAGGAGTTATCATGGCTAGAACTACAATAACAGCGGCGCAGACAGACGCGGACAGCCCGTTAAACCAGGTATTGTTTGATGCTTTCCGGGGAAACGATGCCGACCACCAGGCTCGGATTAACGTCCTTGAGGTTGCAGGTTCGGTTTTTGTATATTTAGGTGGCGGGGCATATGATCCATCGGGATTAATAGCGGGCGGCATAGGTGTAGATACTGTAATAACTGGCGGTGTTCATTTACCTTCCCCTGGTGTGGGTTTCACTTGGAGGATATCCGGCCAAGCCCATCAGGCCAATGCGGGGATCGGGATACATAAATTAAGGCGTTGGCTTGCCTCGACCGCAACTGATGTGCAACAGGCTGATTCTGCTGCAGGAGCGGTCGGGTTAAATACCCTTGTGATGAATATTGGTAATAATGTTGAATTTCACGGTTGGTTCACTTGGGTTAAATTCTCGGACGGTAACTTTAGGGCTGCGGCGCTGAGAGCGCAGGTTGTGGCGGTATGATAGACTTAACGGGAATAGACTTCACGGAATGGGATGTTGGCGCAGGCCGAACTTACACCACGCCTCAACTTGCTTTAGACGCTATGCAAACCTCTTTAGGGGCTGTAGCCTTTACGAAAGTTCAGGTCATCCGGCATTATGGGGACGCTGAATATCTGTCTGCTGCTGGAGAACCTATTTTAAAGTTGCAGAACTCCGGGGGTGGAGGGGGAATTCACATAATCCCGACCCTCGAATTTCCCTTGATAATCGACAACAACGGGGGGGATCAGATAGTTTATAACGACTTCCTGTCTTTAAGATGTATCCAGGGGAGCACGAACGGTGGGGCCAACCCCCCAAGCCATGTAATCATTGACGGTATTAATATGAATTCTGTGGATGGACCTGACCACAATGAAGCCCTGGTGCCAGCAGATGATGACCCCGGGATTTCTACTTTCGCCTCGAATTGGTCAGTCAGTAATTGCAGAATCACAGCAACCCACCACGCCTTGCATATTGATAAGGTTGAAAATTTTGACGTTGAAAACTGCGTATTAATTAGTTATGCTGATACGACTATAGATGCCGACGCTTCCGGTGGCGCGAATAAAGGATTTAGAGGGGGGTTCCATTTAACTAACTGCTCTGTATGGAGTGGGGCGAAATGCCTTGACTTAAAGGGTGACAACTTTTGCACCACATTAGCGAACAACACATTCTACTCCCAGAGCGATGACGTTATTACTTTAGAAGATGACGGCGGGCTATGGGTAACTCTACACGCCACAAACAATATCTTCTACTCTAGGGGGGCTTCGGCCTTTGCTTATGTCGGCCCGGCTAACATGAGACTACAGCACACGAAGTCGAACTGCTTTCATTTAACAGGAGCTACGGCTAATCTTGCGAGTATCAACGCCATTACTTATGCTGACCTGGCTTCATTAAGGCAAACGTTTATGATTGCGGAGGCTAATTCTATTGAGTCTGATCCCTTGTTGGTCAACCCCGAGCAGTTTGATTTTAATTTACAGAGCACAAGTCCATGTAGAGCGCGGGGTGGGGCACCGAGTCGCTTTGGAATTGGGGGCCGGATGCGGGCCAATAGTATCGACATCGGGAGTGTGCAAAACACAGTGCCCTCTAAAATGGCTATCAAACAGGTGGGGGATTCATTCACCTTTGATATGAGAAGCGGGCAGGATTTGGAGACTACAGGATGACGATAGCGACCCCTTTTAAAGACTCGACGACGGGTAAAACCGCTGCCACCGCTGACTTTAGGTGGATTGCCGGGACATCCGATATTATCACAGGGACGGGGGCAGAGATTAAGACCTCCCCGACTTTTACTTTACCCAACCCCGGCCAAGGATTTAAATGGGGTTTTAGTTGGTGGTATCAAGCGATTGAAGGAGGGGCGTTAGATACGGCCAGGGCTAGAATTTACAGAATACGCGAAGATGGAGCCGAGGAACTGATTAAAGCCGGAGTCTTGAAAAACTTAACGGCGGCTTTTGATACATATAAGGATGTGTACAGCGTGACAGGGGCGTTTGCCAGAATCCCGGCGGCGAATTTTGATTCTGATGGTAATTTCAGAGGGTTCTTCACCATGCAAGCTTCATCCACCCCCCCAGCCTTAACTCGCAATTTCACGGCATGGGCCACTAAAGTAATTGATACTGACCCCTTTGGATAGGAGCAAATATGAAAAAAGAAGCAACCGAAAACAGATTAAGGAACTGGCTGGGGATTGTAGCCGGAGTGTTAGTCTTGGCGGCGTTTATTGGAGGGCTTATTACTCATGCCGAGAGCACGTCAATTCATCATACCGACAAGGAATTGAGAGAGGATTTTATGGCCAAGCCTTTGATCGAATCAGAATTCCGCCACCTGAGAGAGGGGTTGGAACGTCAAGAAGTGATGATCGGCAAAATGATTGACAAGCTTGACAAGGCGTTGGCAAAAGAGTAAAGTCATGGCAGGAGGAAATATCATGAAAAAGGTTATCTTGCTTGGGATAGCCTTTGGGGTTAAAGACGATGAAGGCAAGGTCTTGAATATGGAGGAGTGGTAGAAAGTATGAACATTGATCGAGTCCTAAAACTAAACGAGAAACGGCTAGCAACCCTCCACCCTCACGCCTGGGCCGTCTTTGAGAGATTCATTGACGATATGGCGAAGGATTGGGATATTAGGATATTCGTCACAGACGCCTTGAGGACTTATGCTAAACAGCAAGAACTTTACAACATTGGCCGAGAAACTCAAGCCAAGATCGTAACGAATGCGAAGCCGGGTCAATCCTGGCATAATTTTGGCAGAGCCATTGACGTAGCTTTCTACAAAAACGGTCAGATCACTTGGAACGGGATGGAGAACGAGGTTGACTTGTGGGCTTTCATAGGTGGGGAGGCTGGCAAAAGAGGCATAACGTGGAGCGGGAACTGGACTGGCTTTAGTGAACGCTGTCACTTTGAATATACTCAGGGGGAAACTTTAGACGAAATGAGAAAAGGGGAAGATCAATGAAACCAAGACGATCTGGACAAATAACAGAGCTACAGAACGGTGCCTATTTTTTTTACCATGTTAAGTGGGAAGAAACAGGCGGGGAACGCGGGCGATGCCATGAAGAAGTCGAAGTTTTCAAGGTTGACGCGGTTGTAATTTGGGCCACCACCGACAGGGGCAAGTTCGCTGAGGCTAAAACATTATTTGAGAAAGACCCCGAGCTGTTTAACTTTTTTTCTTACGGCCAACTGGACCCTAATATTATTGCTAACTCCAAGACAAAAAAGGGGGAATAAATGGAATTCATACTGGAGAATCCGGGGGAAATCAAAGAGTTTATCAAGCTTGTTCTTTACTTCCTGGCACTGGCTGGAGCATTCTACAAAGCCTACGAAGCCGATGGAATTATCGGGGTGCTCATGCAAGCCGGGCAGGAAGCAGGAACGGAAAAGTTCAAGAAAAAGACGGTTGAACTCAAGCACAATAAGTTGACCGGGCTGGCTAGAGGAGCCTTTAAACGCAAACTTGCGAGAATTAGGGGCAGAAAGGAATCAGGAGACAGAGAGGCCAAGATGCTCAAGAAATGGGACAAGGCTGACCGCGCAAGAAGGGCCCTGGTAGGAATCAGACGTAACACGAATTTTATACACCCCCCTACTAGCCCCCCACCCGCACCACCGCCTACCGATGAAAGCGGAGATTGAAAGGAATTTAAGATGCCGGATGAAGTCAATGAATTAGCCGTGGTCGCCGATGACCTTGAAGCCAACCCTAAAAGCCGCCCTATGTGGATCATGCTGAAATGGATCAAGTTGCTCTGCCTCCAAACCGCTGAGAACACTGACGCCTTCCTGTCTGGATTGATGGGAGAGGACGGCCCTGACGACCCCACAGACCCCGGACAGCGCACCTCGTTCAAGATCGGCAAGGGTGTTGCGCCGGGGCTCAAAAAGATTGCCGCTGGGGTGGTGGACCTTTTAGTCATTGCCGCGATTGGGGCCATCGCTAAGAAAGTCGAGGACGTAACATGAAAAGATTTACCCACGTTATTTGCGCCCTAACCTTTGCCCTCTGTCTGCCCTTCATAGCGGGGGCTGGTGGATGGGCCGATGATTCAACCCTAACCCCTGCAAGACTTGAGGCTGGTACTTCACGGTATGGGATGCAAGCAGCCACGACCCTTAAAGCGGCTGCCAGCACCACTTTTTTCGACCTGAGAGCGTGGAAGCACCAGGGCTATTCTAACCTCCATGTCCACGTAAGGAACAGTTCAGCATCAGCCTTTTCAGCCTTTTCAGCCAACGCAAGAACGACCGTCATTTTGGGAGATACTCAAAGCGAATTGGTCACCTCATTCTTGACGGGTTCTGTGACACTAACGACCTTAGCTGGGAACGCCAATGCCTTAGCTGTATGGGATAAAGACGGGTTGCCGGACACCATATCTTTCACCGTGACTAGCGGTTCTACTATCACTGCGGAGATCATTGTGGAAGTTTTGCCTTGACAAGCTTGACCGTTCTGCTATTCTAATACTACTTTTCCTCCTTTCGACAGCGGCCCTGGCAGCAATGCCGGGGCCGCCCTGCGTTGTAAGCTATTGAATTTCTAAGGTTGGTGAAAATAGTTTCATTACTTGCTTGACAAGTTCGGCTTGGTAGGTTAATTTATTAAGCATGAAACAGAAACAAACACCGGAACAGGTTATCTTGACGGCCTTGGTTAATCAGGGGGTAAAGCAGATTGACCTGGCCAAAAAGTTCGGAGTGACCCCATCCTGGATAAATCAGGTGATTAAGGGCCACCGTCACAACCCGGAATTACGAGATAAGATATGCCGCGAGTTGGGGATAAAGAACCCGTGGAGATAACAGAATGTAAATGCGGCTTCCAGAACATCCTGCATGTGTGGTGCGGTAAGTGTGGGCGAAGACTGAAGGGGCAGAAATGATATTTTATTGCAAGGAGTGCGGCGGAGGTATAGTGAATAGGGTTGATTGCCAACTCTGTGGCTGGTCACCCTGTTCTCTTTTGGATTTATCAAAGGTTTCATTAGTGAAAAAGGGGAAAAGAATGAACGAGAACATTTATTTGACGGCTGATAAGTTGGAGAGGTTGGGGTGTGCGGGCCATGAAATAAAACACGCCATGAGAAATAGCCATGCCCCAGTTCCGTTGACAGAGGATGTTGTGCGTGGTCATTTTGATGAGAAAGGTTATGTGACGTGCTTTTTGAGGCGAATATTCGACCAAACGGTTGTTGACGAATACTTACGCTGCCTTCGGGGTGGCGCGAATCCTCACGAGCAGACAGAATTATTCTGGCACATCCTCACCACGTACGAACTTAACCCTAAAGCAAAGGAAATACTGGAGGGAAAGATGTCTACGACTACAGAGCATAGGGCCGACGCTCAGTCGGTGCGGGAGAAATGGGAGAGTGTGGAGTACGCCTCTAAATCAAAAAACTGTTTCGATGTGGCAAAGCCGGGATTTAAAATGCCCGGGGGGGAACATGCTTATCATTGGGAAAGTTGCGCCTTCTGTGTGAGAATAGGGACCGGGGGAAGCCATAATAGTGATACGTGCGCCCCATGCCCGTGGTTTAAGGCTAACGGTCATACCTGCGTAACCGAATACAATGAAGCCCTCGAACTCAAATCCCCCACCCCCATGATTCTAGGCGCAGAGAAGGCCCTTGCTTGCGCCCAGGCCCTCCCCGATGATAAGCCTGAATTCAGTGTGGGGGCCAGGGTGGTGCATAAGGATAGCGACAAGGTGATGGTGGAGATGAAGGTAGGCAGCGAATTATGGGTCAAGATGGTGGTCAACGAAATGCCAACCCCAAAAGACAAACATGCAACTATTTCTCCCTTTGACATCGACCTTGGAGGGGGAGTTTTCGACGGGTTATGGATGAATGAGGACGAATTCAACGCCCTTTGCAAAAAGGCCAAGCCATGACCCTTTGCGAGAAGAAGTGTTCCAAGTGCATCCTCGAAGGGGTAGAGGACTGCCCAACTATTCAAGAGATACTTGACGCCCTGGAGGATGAAGAAACCCCGGTGTTACATTAGGAGGATGGGATGAAATATTACAAAATTCTCGACAAAAATAGGGAGCCTTATCATGGTGGATCGGAGCAATGGCCTTACCGCAAGTGGCACACGGTGGATGGAGATTTAGAGCCTTGTAAAAATGGCCTACATATATTGAGGGCTAAAAATGTGTTGATAGATTGGGGTGGGCCGGTTTTATGGGAAGTCGAAATCAGGGGTGAGAAAATAGAGTTATCTGATAAAATCGTTGCACGTGAGGCCAAACTAATCGGGATCGTTAAATCATGGAATGAGCGAAATTTGAGGCTTTTGGCCTGTGATTTTGCGGAGCGAGTTTTAGATAATTTCGAGAAGAAACATCCAGGCAATGATAGGCCGAGAAAAGCCATTGAGGTTGCTCGTAAATACGCGAATGGTGAGGCGACACTTAATGAGATAGAAGCCGCTTACAGTGCCGCCGACATCGCCGCCTGGGCCGCCTACAGTGCCGCCTGGGCCGCCGACAGTGCCGCCTACAGGGCCGCCTACAGTGCCGCCGACATCGCCGCCTACAGTGCCGCCGACATCGCCTACAGTGCCGCCTGGGCCGCCTGGGCCGCCTACAGGGCCGCCTACAGGGCCAAATGGGCCGCCTACAGTGCCGCCTACAGGGCCGCCTACTGGGCCGCCGACAGTGCCGACAGTGCCGCCCACAGTGCCGCCGACATCGCCGAAAAAGAATGGCAAATTAAACGCATAAAAGAAGTGTTGGGGATATGATCTGCAAAGATTTTATAGAACTAGGAGAGACGGATGGATGCACCAGAAAAGATGTCAGAGGGTCGGTTTCGTGCATGGGTGATAGAAAACTTTGCCAAGCAGGATTGCCACAACCAGGAGACGGACTTGGCCGTATCAGACTTGGAGAAGCAAAAAACAAAGTTGAATGGTTTGAAAAACGAACATCCCCTAATAAGGATTTGCAGGGAAGCGATTGAATTCGCAAGGGGGAAGTGATGGCTGAGAAAAAGAAGATAATCAATTTCAATCAACCGGGGATGGTGGCGGACCTCGAGGGCTACGTGTCCAACCTGGATAATTTCTCATGGACCAAGAACAAGGGGGGATCAGGGGGCAAGTTTGATTTAACGGACGAATCAGGAACAATCCAGGTCGTAAGATTCGTGCTCTGTGATAAGTTCTCGAACGGGGATTTCGTCTTGTGCGAGGATGCTGCGGCCGGCAATGACCAGAAGGGGAACTTCCAGGTCAAGGTTTATAAGGTCAGTCAAATAAGCGCCCCCGGAGAATGGAAGCAACCACCCGAACAACAACCCAGCCAGGCTCCCCAAGAGCGCAGAGACGCCACCCCCTTGATCCCTACACACGCCGAATACGTCAACCTATGGGCCAAGACGTTTGAAGCCCTTAAAGTCCTTCTCCCGGCAGTTGGGGACGCCTCGTTGGCTGTTTTGACCGATGGGTGCGCGAGGTCTTGTTGTTACCCACCCCAGGCTTTCCCGGAAATTGCGGATAACGATGGTACGCCCTTCTAATGCAGGGTAGATACAAATTTATCAACATCGGATTCAAGCAGCGAGACAAGGATTACTTGGCTTGGATACGGGAGCAGCCCTGTTTGGTCTGTAGAGTGAAGTCTTGTGTTCCGAGCCATCGAGGGGGCGGGACTTCCATGAAAGGGCCTGATTGGGCGGCTGTACCCCTCTGCTGGTCACACCACGAAGAGTGTCACAGGGGGGCTGAAACCTTTGCGAAAGAACATCAAATTGAATGGGATGAGGCGGCTTTATGTTGCCTGATAAGATGGGAGGCAGGGAAATGAGCATAGACATAACAGGTTGGCTGGATGAGGCGAAGTTCAAGGTAGGGGATCGGGTGGTGGCATGTGCCTATGAGGGCGGGAAGCTGTATCCGGGAGTGGTAGTGGGGCGCAGCAAAGACCCCTCCTTCGATTGGGTAGTGGACCAGGACAATGGGGTCCGGGTGAGTAACCCCAACAGTCATCTCCGCCTCGAAACCTGGCAGGACTGGCCGGTGGGGTGCTGGCTGGAGTGTGTAAAGCAAGTTGCTACCCTTTGCGAAGGATACAAATATAAGATCGAGAAAATTTGCTCCGATGGAAAACTGTGGCTTGCTGATTCCCAAGTGAAAAGTATGGGCCTTCATATCTCATGCGGCTATGATGCAAAGTATTTCCGCCGCTGCTCCCCGCCCGAAAGGCAGTGGGTTGAATATGTAGGCGACGATACTGACATGACCCTTGGAAAGGCTTACCTGAAAAAGCCCTTTTTGGCCGGTGTAATATCCGTTACCGACGACGCGGGCAACCCCCGGGCATGTTCGGAATCCGACTTCCGGGATTGCGACGAACCCGAAAAGCCTAAGCAGTGGGCGAAGTGTGTATGGGGTGGCACCAACTTGATCCTCGGTAAAATTTACGAGGCAGTGGACGGACTCTCGCCAAACCTTTGCCAGCCCGCATGGTTAGTTATAGACGAACAAGGGAACCGGAAGTATTATAACATGGAATGCTTCACCCCCTGCGAAGCCCCGATCCAGGTAGGCGACAAGGTGATGGTGGAGTTAAGGGTTGACCGCGTAGGAAAAAATTACATGGCTGAACCTCCCTACGAACATGTTATTCTCAGGGAGGCCAGTGGTAAATGGGGTGATGTCCATAGCATGACCATTGAGGAATACCAAAAATGTGTAGCCGCTGGAAAGGTCAAGCCATGAACTGCCAAGCCTGCAACCCGCCCGGGCTGGACGACCTTCCCGATGCCGTTATGATCGAGTTTTTCGTGGACGAGATTGACCTCAATACCAACATTGTAACACTACGTTGCGTCCACGAAGGCCGGGTGTTTAAAGGTTGTCCGCCGCTTCCACTTCACGTCCCTCGACTGAGGCTACCCGTGGTCGCGCTCCGGGGACAAGAAGTAAACCCTAACCAACAGATGAGAAAGTCCGACTTCCAAGCCTGCGACCCGCCCGAACCCGTCAAGGACATTGAATCAACCTTCACCATCGACAAGCCCGGCATCAAAGTTCGGCTGGAAATATCCGGCAACGAGAAAAAACTTGAACCGCTAATCGCCCGCGTCCGCGAGGTTTTTGAGGAGGTAAATGATGAATAACTCAGAGGCCCACAACCGGCTCCTAAGCGCCTGTTGCCAGTACCTCCCCCTAAGGGGTTGGATAGTTCATCAAAACGCCAACCAGCCCACATACGACGCCAAGGCCGGGTGTTATAGAAGCCAGGGCAAGCACAAACTTAAAGGAATGCCCGACCTCACAGCTTTCAAGGACGGCCGCACGGTATTCGTCGAGGTCAAGACCGGCAAGGGCAAGCTGAATCCCGACCAGAAAGTGTGCAAGACGATGCTTGAGGCCGCCGGGTTTACCGTCATTTTGGCGCGGTCGATAGATGACTTGGAGGGGTTGAAATGACTCTTAGAGCACGAGCGGAGATGTGGGCGACCGGTTTATGTTGTAAGGAACCCTATAATTGCGACCCCCAAAGATTATGGCATTGCCAGCGATCCGGGATGTGTGTCGAGTGGAATCTAATGGTAAAGGCCTACATAGCCGGTTTTAAGGCAGGGAGGAAGAAATAATGGGCCACGGTACAGACAAAAAATTACAAGCGCCACTGGCAGTAGGCATAGCGTACAAGCACGGAAACGCAGAACTCAAAGCCGAAAACAAGCGGTTTGCGGCGAAAATACTAGAGGTTGAATATGCCGGGTATGACACATATTACCAGAACAGGGAGTGTCCCTTATGGGATGATGATTTAGTCTTGGGGGTGGGAAAATGAAAGCTTTATCAATCAGACAACCGTGGGTACAATTGATTGCGTTGGGCCTCAAGGACATCGAGGTCCGGTACTGGCCGAAGCGTCACAAGTGGCCGGATCAAATAGCCATCCATGTGAGCCAGAGGGTTGATAGTGGTGCCCTGTACCTGGTTAGGCAAATTTACCTTTTGGACGTTCCCGGCAAAGCCAAGGGTTATTACCGGGGTGGGGTCATAGCTAAGGCCAGAATAGCGGGGGTTAGGACTTACGATACCGCGAAAGAATTTAATGCTGACTTTGAGTGTCACCTTAACCCGACATTGACCGATGCTGAGCTTGATAAGAAGCGGGGTAAGGGTAAATGCTACGGACTTATACTAACCCACGTTAAGCTCCTGGGGCCGGTGGACTGTAGAGGGCAGTTGGGGTTTTGGGAGTTTGACAGTGCCTAAAACCTTCCATATCCGCAATTGGAAAAAGTTCCAGCACTTCACTAAAGCGAAGCCGCCTTGGATCAAGCTCTACCGCGAGATCAAAGTCGATCCCAACTGGATTGAACTCCGGGACGCATCGAAAGGACATCTTGTGTCGATAATGTTACTAGCAAGTGAGATGGGTAACTCAATGCCGTTCGACACCCGGCGCATAAAAAAACTTATAAATGCCAACCAATCCGTCAACTTACAGGAATTGATGAACAAGGGTTGGATAGTCATTGACGATAAAGAGGCTACACAAACTATAGCCGATGACGATACAAAGGCTACTCCCCTAGATAGAGATAGAGATAGAGAAGATAGAGAGATAGAGAAAGAGACAACAACAGATTGTGTTGTTTTTTCAGCTTCGTTTTTTTTAAGCCAAGAGGAGAAGGATGAACTTTCAAAACTCCCGGACCTCAAAGACAGACTTCTCTACACTGAGTTAATGAAGCCCCAAGACTCTGGTCGGTACTTAATGAAGCTGAGAAAAGAGGATGATTTTCGTAAACACCCGATTGTCCGAAAACACTACGCCCAGGCCAAAGAGCGAAAAGAGGGTGATAAACGCCACCGAGAGGCCCGTGAAGCCAAAGGAAGGGAAGAACAGGAGGCTTTAGACGACATATCCCGCTCAAAGGCCTTAGACGCCGAATTTGACGCCTTAGATGACAAGTCTGAGGTACTTCGCAGGGCTGAAAAGATACGGGAGGAGTTGCAAAAAGAGACGGGAGGGCCGAAAATCCCGAACACAGCCGCTATCAGAAGGGCTATGGAGGAACGAGATGCGACCGCACCAAAGAAGTCCTAAGCCAGATTCACAAGGTATCCAGGATTGGTCGGAGTTTGACTATGCCCGGTCGAGTTGTTACGCACAGCGAAGTCGGAAGCGTTACAGGCGACACGTTGAAAACATGCCGGTGAAACTTTTTTGCCAAGAATGCAGCGGGGAGGGGGGCTTTACAGAGGTGATACTTGATGACGGGACTGGCCCTTGGTTCACTTGCGGATGGTGTGAAGGGACTGGATTTTTAACCCCCCACGGAAGGGGAACTTGGCTGAGCATAAAACGTCAAGAAAAGATGGCTATGGAGGAGAGGGGAAAATAATGTGGACAGAAGAATGGATGACGCCCCCGGAAATAGTCAGTGCGCTTGGTGCCTTTGACTTGGATCCCTGTTCTCCCGTGGATAGGCCTTGGGATACAGCGGGGATCCACTACACAAAAAAAGACGATGGGCTGGCGTTGCCGTGGTCGGGCCGCGTGTGGTGCAACCCGCCTTATGGCAAAGAAGCTGCCCGATGGTTGTCGCGTATGAACCACCACGGTAATGGAATTGCGTTGGTATTTGCCCGCACCGACACTGAAATGTTTTTCAAACATGTTTGGGACTCAGCCCAAGCCATACTTTTTATCAAAGGGAGACTGACATTTTATACACCCGAAGGAGATCGCGCAAAAGGGAGTGCAGGTGCCCCATCAGTGCTCATAGCTTATGGTGAAAATAACGCTACAAAACTCAAAAACGCAGGTATTGAGGGTAAGTTTATAACCCTCACTTAACAGCCGCCATTAGGATGGCGATGGAGGAGAGAGAAGATGCCGATTGTTGACCTATCTGCAAGAAGGGCACGGCGAAAAGCCCTTAAGCCCAAGCCACCGCCCAAGCCTAAAAAGAAGCCAGGGCTGACTGCTGGGTCTAGTGAGTGGATTATTGCTAAACGAAAAGCAAAAAGCCGGGCAGAAAACGCTTTGGTTAAAAAACCCGCCCCCGCCGCAGCTGGGTACTCTGCTTTTAGCGCAAGCCGTGGATTATGCCCTCACGGTGGATCTGATTAATCGGGGGATAGCTCAAGAGGGTAATCCTAAGAAGAGAAAACTGTGCTTACGCTGTGACAAGGAGTTCCCGAGCGAGGGGAAGTTCAACCGGGTTTGTGGGAATTGTAGAGCTATCAATGCGAACATAAATGACTGTTTAACTGTAGCCTCAAGGGAGAGGACGAGGAGGAAATTAGGGCAATGACTAAAACAGCAAAAGACTTGACCCCGGATTTAAAAGCGATTAGGAAGCGGCTGGAGGAGGGTTATGCTTTTTTCGCTATGGCAGTTCATGATGTTCACGTCCTCCTGGCCCACGTTGACGGGCTGGAGGCAGTAACTGAGCGCGAGAAATTCAATACTGACGTGCTCAATGAACGTATCTCTGAGCTTGAGGACCAGGCGCGGGAGTTGGCTGGAGTGATAGTGGATAAAGAGTGGTCAGGAGAAAAACACCAAGCCGAGCGAGAATATGATCGCCCCAACAGATGGTTGGATAGGTGCCCATTCTGCAAGCGATTGAAAACTACAATCTGCAAAGACCACTCCCCCACCTGCCCCGTCCTAACCGCCAAAGAGGTGCTGAAATGAGAGAAATAACAAAAAAAGAACTCAAGGAAATTTTGGCGGAGCATGTTAAGTATACGAATGGGAGCGGCGGTGAACGCGCCAACCTGCGTGCCGCCAACCTGAGTGCCGCCAACCTGAGTGACGCCGACCTGAGTTACGCCGACCTGAGTTACGCCGACCTGAGGAACGCCAACCTGAGGAACGCCAACCTGCGTGACGCCAACCTGAGTGACGCCAACCTGCGTGACGCCGACCTGAGCAACGCCAACCTGCGTGACGCCGACCTGAGTGACGCCAACCTGCGTGCCGCCGACCTGAGTGACGCCAACCTGAATGCCGCCAACCTGAGTGCCGCCAACCTGAGGAACGCCAACCTGAGTGACGCCAACCTGAGTTACGCCAACCTGAGTTACGCCAACCTGAGGAACGCCAACCTGAGTTACGCCAACCTGAGGAACGCCAACCTGAGTGACGCCGACCTGAGCAACGCCAACCTGAGTGCCGCCAACCTGAGTGCCGCCAACCTGAGTGCCGCCGACCTGAGTGACGCCAACCTGAATGCCGCCAACCTGAGGAACGCCAACCTGAGGAACGCCGCTGGTATTATCCCTGCTGGCTACCCGGATGGATGGGCTGTAGTAGCCTATTTTCACGACAAGAAAGTTATGGTCCGGGTTGGTTGTAGAACGTTCACCATCCAAAAGGGTAAGAAATACTGGAAGGGCAAGGATAACCGCCGGGAAGTTTATGCTGCCATGCTCTATTTTGAACGAGTGGCAAAAATAAGGGGGTGGAAGTCATGAGTCTGGAAGGATGCGGTAAATGCGGTGGGCAGATATTCGACAAGGAATACTGCTCTCCCTGCTACGGTGAACTGGAGGAAAAAGTCACCCGCCTTACGGCAGAGAAGGCCAAACTCGTGGCCGACCTGGAGAAGTCTATCGAGCACAACCAAAAAATATGGCAAGCGTTCGCGAAATACTGGAACAAATGCTACGCGCTAGAAGATGAATGCGACACCCTCCGCGACCTGGGCGACAAGCTGGAGGAGTCTGTGGAAAAGTTGAGCGAGGAATCAAACGACTGTTGTTTTGACAATGACAACCCTTGTGGTGATTGCGATTTTTGTTATGCGCAACAAACCCTCGCCGCCTGGAAGAAAGGAACAGGGAGATGAGTAAAAGGATAGTAGTTTTTGAACTTTCGTCATGCACCCCAACATGCCCCCACTTTGACGGCCCGGGGTTAAGCGAACGACCGCTCTGCGTGTACGATAAGGACGACCCGAAGCCGATCATTTATGAGGATTTCAGGCTGTTTCCCGAAACGTGCGAATTGCCGGATACCGAGGGAGGATGACGATGAGTGACGAAACAACATACAGGTGCGACGAGATTAAGGGTAAAGCACAAAAGCGGTGTGGCAAAGAATGTGGGCTTGGTCCGCATGTGTTCAACCTTGGCGGCAGAACAGATATCATTGTAGGTTCTCATGGGGGGCCACGACATGATATTTGCGAAAAGTGCGCGAAAGCAGCGGTTATAGAGTTTGCCAAAACATTGAAAAAGGAATCGTGACACGAGTTTAAAACAGGCCGAAAAACCTGAATGAAATCAACAGCGCAACATAACGGCTATTTAACGGATAAATGAAAGGAAAGAAAATGACTGACGGAAAAATGCTTAACGAATTGGCAAAAGAGATTTACGAGATTGTAAAAAGTAAGGGGTTTCACGGCAGTAACACCCCAGGATACATATGGGGAAGCCACGATCATCTTGTACCCCTGAAACTTGCATTGCTCCACAGCGAAGTCACTGGGGCGCTTGAGGCCCACAGGAAAGACGACCACGAAAACTTCAGCGAGGAAATGTCCGACATCATCCTCCGCGCCCTCGACCTATGCCACGCCCTCGGGATCGACATTGACTCTGCCGTCACCGCCAAGATGATTCGCAACAAAAATCGGGAATATAAGCGCGGCGGCAAAAGGTATTAAGGCTATTTAACGGAAAGGAGAAAGAGATGAAAAAGCGCAAAAAAGGCTTGAACAGCGGTAGTATCCATAACGACACGAATTGTGGGCGGATGTTTAGGTTTATGCGGAAACATAGGTGCTGGCTGGATTTTGTGGAGTTGGGGCATTTAAGGAGAACTAAGGGGTGGTGGGTATTAATGTGGCCCTATCCCTCTATCCGCAACGTCAACGCCACCCTATCCGAAATCCGCAAGGAACTGAGGGAAAATAACATGCCGTACGAGGTGGAGCACAAGAGCGAGGGTAAGAAGAGGCACTTCTACAGGGTGGTGAGGACTAAATGACCGTCATACATAAAATGCACTACGGGCTAAAGTGCGACCATTGCAAAGTGATGTTCTCAGAGGAATTCGACTACTACGACATTGACGAAAGCGGGGTGGTGGATTACGCAACGGAGAATGAGTGGGTCGTGGTCGAGGGATCGGGTCAGTGGGTGGAGTGCGTGAAGGACGGAGCCACCCGCACCCTCGGAAAGTTGTATGAAGTGTTGGGGGAAATTGACCGACAATATAAAATTATGGATGATGATGGTGATGAGTGGTGGTACCGCCGAAGATTTTTCATACCCTGCCCTGCCCCGGCTAACCACCTCTGCCCCACCTGCAACGAGAAATTAAATGAGGAGGACTAAAGGAATGACCCCGGAAGAAACAGCGGCTAAAATTATCGAACACTGGAATAAGATATCCCGTATAGGGTTCTGCTGCTACGGATTCTGAAGGCTATCAGGGGGAGGAAGTAATGGGGTTTTTCCCGGAAAGCAGTGGGGGACATACATTCACAAGAGAGGGGGAAGTGATGGGGAAATTAAACCTAACCACAAGCCTTGGAGATCGCTTTAAGTGTATTGTGTGTGGTGTGAAATCGCCAGAATACAACCTATTCACCTACCCAAACGGGTACGGGGCTTACTACGTTGTTTGTGTCGACCACTACAATGAGGTTGTTGCCCGTTCTCAACTATGGGATGCGCTCAAGGCGTCAGCTAGAATCCAGCGGCATAGCTTTTGGTGCAAAATAGCGTTTAACACTGGCCGAGCAAATCATGAGCTACGCAAGCGGGTGGAGGAGTTGGAGTATCTCAAATCGGTGCTCGAAAAGGGCAGGGCTGAATACTTGGCAATGGACCCCATCGAGAATTTATGCCGCAGGGCCAACATGCAATTATGCCAATGGTGCGGGGCGTTTGAATGCGGCGACAACACAAACCCTAACAAACCGGCGGCCAAGCCATGACAGACCGTGACAAATCGTTTATCGCCGCCTTAGTGCTATCATTTGCTATGGTAGTTGGCTTCATATCAGCCGTCCATATAAGCCAAAACCTTAACCGCCCATGCGAAGTTGAGATCGAGGAAATTAAGGTGGAATGCAGTTTCGAGATACAGGCAGAGAAGATGGTGGTCAGGCCGTGATACTGGTCAAGGTTAAGATGACATTAAAGGAGGAGAAAACATGAAAAAGCTTGACGCTATCAGGGGGAGAGAGAAAGCTGCTACAGAGGGGCCGTGGGAATTAGAACAGGATTGTTACTTCGACCTAATCCGCACCACCGCCGATGTAGATGAGTGTGATCTAACGATGGGAGATTACATTGTGCATGGTGAAGAGGGGCATGGTGGTTACTATGATAAAATGGCTAAACGAAACGCTGAATTCATAGCCCATTCCCGCCAGGACGTTAAATGGCTGCTGGATGTGGCTGAGAAATTCAAACCCGTCGTCCACCAATATTGCGAAAACTGCGACCGGGAATACCCGTCACCCCATTGTCGAACATGCAAAGTCGAGATAATCAAAGAACTATTGGAGGTGGAAGAATGAAATTCGTTATAAAGCCGGGGTGTTGCGCTGAATGGACAATCGGCGGCAGTAAAATAGAGATTGATTGTCCCTTTCTCCAATATGACCACACGTCCTACAGCGGGTGTTCTTCGTGCGGTTATGGGCAGGAAACGGTGTTTACTTGCGGACATCCCCACCGGGCGTCTGGCCACAAAAAAGACGAACAAGGCAGAGGTGATTGTGGTGACAAGTGCGGGTTTTTATACGAAACCTGCCCTATCCCCGGTAAATCATTGGAGGTGGAAGATGAATGAGCTCGTTTTCTGCATTGACTGTAAATATTACCACCGCTATAATAAAACGGCTGGGAGTGGTGAGTGCTGGATGAATCCCCCCACCCCATTACCCGATGGATATTTTGAACGGCCACAAGTTGACAATTTAACCCAATGCGGCCAAGGAAGGAAGGCGGAAGATGAAGGTAATTGAGTGCGAGGATGGGAGCGTTATCGTAATAGCACCCGGGGATGTTTTTACCATGCATGGGATCGAGGCTGTGCGGTTCGATGGGATCGAGGATGAGCAGCCGAATGGGCTGTTAGGCACCTGTAAAGACGAGGCCGAAGCGAAGTCCGTTGTTAAAAGGATAGGGCTGTGGATTGCCGGGGAGTTAAAATCGGAGTTCATCCAGAAACTCAGAGATAACCGCCCACCAGGAATGTCTGACATAGTTTTTCCACTACCTACCGACCCCATTGCTAATCACATAACCTGGGAACAACTGAAAGGAGATGAATGATGTTTGAACGATGGAGAGAATTTTGGGGCAGAAAATCAAGGATCAATCTGCTGGAGGGTAAATTAAGGAAAAAGCACAGTGAGACGGAACGGCTATTCACCTTATTAGGGCATTCACGAGGCACGTTTTTATCTATTCTGTCTAGGCCAGAGCTTGAGGATGCGATAAAAAAGCTTGTGGAAGAGAGGGATATGCTCAACGAAGAGTGGATGGACCTTATGGGGAGGATGAATTCTGCTCAATCCAGAGCCAGTCTTTACGATGAGTGGATGGAGATGCCCGACTTTTACCTACCAGGAGAATGCCATAAATGTGGGGGCAAAAAATGGGGACTTGACCTCCACCAGGGGACTATCGACTTTCTCTTGGTAACTTGCGAAAAATGCGGGGACGATTTCAAGATGAAAACAAAGGACAACTGAAAGGAGCCACAGGCGATGGAGCTAAGTCGTGCTGACCAATTCTACTCCATCATGGGGGGAAACCCCCAGCCTGTGGGTTGACAGCGGGGGGGAGGATGGGGTAGTATTAGGGTGCAGTAACACGTTCGTCAGATTAGAGTTGGTAAGCCTGACTCGACCGTTCGGTAGCCGTGCAGAGTCGGTTGGAAAGACTACTACCGGGCAACTTAAAAAGGAGGAAATTATGGACATTGAAAGATTTTTGCTTGCCAGTGCGTTAAATATAATTTCAATGGTCACGGGGATGTTAGTTGCGGAATATGATCCGTGGTATCGGTGGCTTTTATATGTAGTCTGTGGTGTGATAATATATCTCATTGCTACGGTGTCTGGATGAGGCACCAGTACCGTGAAAGAGAACCGGATGAACTAAAACGCCGGGAGCATTTCAAATATGTTCATTCTGGTCAGAAACCCCCATCTTTGGCGCGGATTGAGGGCATTGGTATTTTTGAACAATCCCGCAACGCTGACCGGATAAAGACCCCCCTTGAGAAATATGGGTACATTCATGGCGGTTACACAATGGACCGGATGACCCTGCTTAGTTTTGGATGCAAGGGGGAAGAGGCCGAAAGATGGCTGAGGTTATTTCCTGGGGGTGCCAAGGTTACCGTTGAAAATGTTATGAAATACGTAATAGCAGTTGGAGACAAAAAACTTGCGGCTCTCAACCTTGATATTTTCTTATCCAACGCACAATATGAACCTAAATGCCGGAGGGAAAGCGTGCGCTGCCCCTGGCAATGTATGGCTTGTGAATTTAATTTCAGAATGGGGAGAAATACCACAAGGTGGACCCCATTAAAAATAGCGAAAGAATTTATCGGGACATGGAACGGATGGGTTTAGCATCCATAGCTCAGCAGGTAGAGCGGCTGTTTTGTAATCAGCGGGTCGGGGGTTCGATTCCTCCTGGATGCTCCAAAAATACGGGGGAGTGGCGGAATGTATACGCGACGGGGAAAGAAGCCCCTGGCCAACTGGCATTGCAGGTGCAAATCCTGCCTCCCCAGCCAAATATAAGCGCCTGTAGCTCAATGGATAGAGCATCGGATTTCTACTCCGATTGTTGTGGGTTCAACTCCTACCGGGCGTACCAAATATTCCAGGGTGGCCTAACGGGAAAGGCAGCGGGCTGTTAATCCGTGATATGTAGGTTCGAACCCTACCCCTGGAGCCAAAGATGACGCCTGGCGTCGCTGTAAGTCCTCCCTCGAGGCCAGCCAAGTCCCGCGCGGAGCAGCCAGTGCTCGACTGGTGAAGTCCCGAACGTAGTAACCCCAAGGTGAACTCGGGCAAGATTAGCCCTCGATTTCGGTCGGGGGCTTTTCTGTGCCATTTTGTCAGCAATGAATTGTTTCACGTGAAACACTCAAATATCCTCCCAAGTAAAAACAAGTCCGTGCATGAGTTTGCGCAAAGTGGTCAGATTAGGCGCTCTTTTGCCATTCTCAAGGCGGTGATAATGCCCCCCGTCAAGTCCACAGGCTTTTGCGGCTTCGGACATAGTGAGGCCCAGGGATTCGCGCCTTGCCTTGAGGGTTTTGGGGAGGTTCATTTTACCCCCCTTACAGCCGTTAAAGTGTAAGTTTCCAGCCACTTGGTATCGCAAATCTCACAGTACAGGTTTTTAGTTATTTTCGCCCCTATCGCGCAGCTTGATTCTGTGAAGCAATTTACACTACCACAGATATAACACACACCAGGGTCGGCTAAGTACGCTTTTTGCTGTTTTTCGTCCATATCAGACATTCCCCGTCACCTCACTACGCACAAACACGCCCTTGACGGCCACCATTCGGACCATATCGACTGTTCTTCTAAGGAATTTATCTTCCATTTCCTCGATCATTGCTTGCATAGACTCGCATTCGAGACATTCACCACACCCCTGGCAGGGCATATCCGCGATTAGTTCTTTGATGGCGCTCATTTTGCTCATTTTCTTTCCTCCTTGGGGATTAACCCCGGTTAACTTAGAGACCATTTGACCTCTTTTGACCCTTGGCAACTCCCGCATTTGCCCTCGGTGTAATACTCGAATTCTATAAGAAGATACGCAGCATTTGGGCAACGATGGCAGAGGGGATTATCTTTTAGGCTTGTCAACAAATCCTCTTTCCACCCTGATGTGTTTAATTCAGCTATTGCACCTAACGCTATATTCATGACCGTTTTTTTTGTTCTTGTTTTTCGTTCCATATTCACCATCTTTGGATTATCTGCCTTGCATCACCCGCGAATCGCTCAAGGTCGCTCTTATACCGGCGTTCTTGCTGCCGGAGTCGTTTTTGCCAAAGGTCAGTGTTCCAATTTTCCTCGGCTTGAATGTCTGTTATATCCCGCCTATGCCAAAGTGCCGTCAAGATAACCTTTGCCATTTCTCGTTTTGTGGGGCAATTATCGCTCATTTTCTTTCCTCCTTGGGGATTAACCCCGGTTGATTACTTGGGCAGTGTAATCTTTTATTATTTTGGCTATAGCCGCTTTTTCTGTTCTGTGATTTCTCCATGTAGGAGTTACGCCCAGCCCTACCTCTAAAACCGCAGTCCACCCAGTGTTCCTTGTAGCGTCGGGGCCGATGTGGCCGATTATCTTGTTATTATAGCTGAGGTGGTAACAATCGGGGGTCCGGTCATAGTAATAAACGTTGTCGTCGGATTCTAAGGTGATGCTCCAGCCGGCTGCTTTTTGTTTTTTCGTTATTAGCGATAAGCTCATTTTCTTTTCCTCTCTGTTTTGCGTTTTCATACTTCTATAGTATTGCATCCCCCGTGCCAACTGGCAACACCTGAGAGGGAAAGATTATAAGTCATTGAAAAGCAAGGTAATAAAACTTTCTATCAAATAGGCGTCAAATAAGGCCCTATTGCCGATTGACAACTTTATGCACACCCTCCCATAACACCCTAATAAACAACATGAAAAGATTAAGCCTGTACGCAAAGATTACCCGCAAGAAAAGAAGTCACTGAAAGAAAATCTGTCATAGGTGCATTATTTCCTTGACAAGGGTGCAAGGATATGTTTACATCAAGTTATGAAGTGCTCAGAATGCGAAACCGGCCTCAACTACGCTTCCCCCACAGGCCTCTGTAACGAGTGTCTGGAGGAGGCGAAAATTGAGATGCGACTAGGCCCCAGAGTGCTACCTTGCGACCGTGCAAAGAAGTGCTTAGATGGTGTTTATCGCCAAGCCGGGAACATAACATTGGCTAATTTTAGTTAATGCCGACTGCCCCCCCCCATCCCTGCGGACAGCCAGGCTGCCCCACCCGCGTGCTTAGGGGGAAGTACTGCACCACTCACAAGAAGGCCCCCCAGAGACGACCCGACCTCAGACCCACCTCAGTACAGAGAGGCTATGACCGCTCATGGCATCCAGCCCGTAAGGCCAAGCTTAAGATAACCCCCTACTGTGAGTGTGGATGTGGAGAGCCTGCTAACACCGTCCACCACATCATCCCCATCAGCCAAGGCGGGGATCACAGCATGGAGAATCTAATGAGCCACGCAGCAGCGTGTCACAATAGATTGGAGAAGCAGCAGTAATGGCAAAATCAGTAACAACCAAGATAGATAAGCTCGATAAAAGGCGGACCATTGAAGTGGAAGTATTAGCCCACATAACCAGGCAATTCAAGGTTAGGGTGTGGGTGGCGCTCAAGCTGATATGGATGGCATCAAAGGTCTTAGGCTGTGGGTTTGAATACAAGTGAAGTAACGCAATATTGGAG
>SDBT01001516.1_pt1 | contig 41037 bp, 37 predicted proteins | sample 2277101 | NCBI WGS metagenome assembly SDBT01 (sample SAMN10404973, study PRJNA504765) | marine sediment metagenome | isolation source: marine sediment core GS10_PC15, 103 cmbsf | place: Arctic Ocean: Southern Knipovich Ridge | collected 2010 | reverse complement strand
AGGCCCATAGACCCTCAAGAGGCCCCTCAGTTGCATGAACAGAAATTTTCATAATGACTCCAGATAGGCTTGTGCATTCCCTTTAGTTTCAAAAGTAGCTATGACTTTGCCGTCTTGCCAGACATGCCAACCTCGAAGGTTGGATGCTTCAATATAGGCCCTAGATCCTAGTCCTTTGCCACAGAAGGGGCAGAATCTAATCTTAAGAAAGTACACATCCCTATGGTGACCCTGGACAGAAAACTCAGCCTTATTGAGACCAAAACGATTTGGTCCGTCGAAGACTGATTCAGCTTTCTTGCAACATCTTGACATGGTTCTCTGCCTCCTCTTTAGTAGTAAAGTGGGCTCCTCTTGCTCCTTGGCGCCATACATCGTATCCGGCTCCTGATGGTTTGATATGATAATGAAACCAACCAAGTCTTTCGCCACAGAAGGGGCAGAATTTAATATCCTGAAGGACATAGCAGCCGCCGCCGCAACAGCCATTGACGTGCCACTTATCGGCATATTCATTCCCTTTCTCCGGCTCTGGCTTCTCAAAACCAACATTACGGGTGCCGGTGTTCTCTTCAAATTTCTTGCAACAATAATTCATAATAAGCTCCGGCGAAATACCTCGTCAGGTTATTCCGCGTTCCTGGATGTTGAGAAAGGCGGACGATTTGTCATTCAGGCATTCCCATTTACCTGATCTTTGTCGCCCCTTATACGGAGCATGATTCACTGGCCCTGCAGATGCTTGACGCTACCTTCATCCACTATGACAGGCAATTACTCGCCCGACAGATATTAACTTTAGAACCAGATTTTAACAAAGTAAAGCACCTTGAGGTTAGGGCCAGGCCATTTTAGCCGTCTTAGTGCTTTACCCGATATCTACTTGATTCTGGCATCAAGTAGACTGATTTAGGATGACGAACGGGACTCGAACCCGCATCCTGACCTGCTTGGAAGGTCGATACTGCCAATTGTACGATCGTCATCTTTAAGGTACTTTTGATTGCGTCTGAGTCGGATTTCTTATGTGACGGGTATCAGGTGAGTACTTCCCGCACTGCACAATCGCGCTTCTGCGCCGAGCCGTAACCTGTACTCAGGTCAACATCACCATTGTCTTTGTACCTCTTCGCATTCATCCCGAAGGACACCTCTTCCCGGCCAGCACGCTCCGCGAGAATTGAACTCACCCTTCTGGGACGGCCGTACCCAGTAACTCACCAGAGCCAGAGCGTGTAATGATCAACCTGCCCGAACCTAGTAACCAATTCGGACAGGCTGATATTGAAATCACCTAGGATGTAAGCACCCATTCAGTGATTATCGTTCCCGTTTGTTATCCTCGACAAGTTCCACTTTGGAATCTTTCTCCTTAAGGAATTTGGTCGCGACCTCGGTAATCACTTCCAAATCAGGAACTTCAAGAGGCGCACCACAATCCTTGATGACCGGCCCATGCCACTTGTACTTCTTGGTCTCGATCAACCGAGAAGTAAGATTGGCTCCCTCATTCATTCGTGCCGTCATATCTGGTGCAAACCGGCGTCCAGTTGGGTTGCATAAGAAGAAGGTTGCAAAGACTTGATGGTCGGGGATGTAGACCAGAAACTCTGGGCCGAACATCGCGTCGCTGTCTTTCTTAGTGGACTCTTCGACAATGTCTTTGAAGAGAGCACAGTCGGGATCAAAAGACTGGATAGGCGGGTCGCTGAGTTGAACCGCTTTGGCTCGGCCACCGATGATAATGATATCAAAATCATCTCCGATGTCTTCGAGATCCTCTCGACTTTTGATCAAAGCGTAGTGGCCAATGCCCACAAGCCCACGTTGACACTCGCCGGCTTGGCTGCCGCAAAGTTTCAGACGTGGGAGATACTCCTTGTTCTTGGAGACTGCTAAGACTTTACTTGTGTCAGTCTGAGGAACTACACCGGCTGGAATTAAAGTGTTTGTCATTGTGTCTTTCATTAGAGTTAAAGTACCCAGCCCTAGTATATTCTAGGGCTGGGCGAATCAGATTACTCGATGGCTGCGGCGTCAACCTTAGCCTGTTCAGCCTTGTCGGCGGCTTTAACCGCATTCTTGGCTTCACGTTCGGCAGTACGTCGGAGCTTGGCGGCTTCGCGTTCGGCCAGACGTTGGTCATTCTTGGACTTCTGAGCTTCAACACTCGCCCCATCCAAGCTGATTACCCATGCAATTGCAGCCGCGAATCCTTCAGCAGCCGTTTCCGCACCACTAGCGGCGCAGATAGCAGGACCGACTTCGCCATTGGAGAATTCGGCTTTCAATTCACCCATCTTGCGGCAATGTGCTGTGGGTTCCCAGACTACGTCACCAGCGGCTTTGCCGGCTCGTTTGTCGTCACGGAGTTGCTTGGCCCGTGCTTGGACGGCCGGAACGAATTCGGCTGGCTTCTGCGTCATCGCCATATCCGTGAAGTTGTGTTGCTCTTCCGGAGGCAACTTGGACAACGCATAAGCGTTATTCAATTTAATCTCGCCTTCATTGACGAGTTGCTGGATGCTGGCATCAAGCTTCAACAAACTGAGTCGTTGATTGATGAATCCTTCAGCTTGGCTGATCCGTGAAGCCAGTTCGGGAACGGTCATCAGCGGGTTCCGCGTCATCATGCGGAGCAGTTGCTTGGTGTAGTCTACCGGCTTGGTATCAACACGAACCAGATTGGCAACGATCTGAGTCTCCTCGACTTCGGCGTCGTTGGCGTCAATGATTTTGACATCAATCTCAGTCAGCCCGGCGTCCACTGCGGCTGAGTAACGGTGAAGCCCGTCACAGATTTCAAAGTAGGACTCTTCTCCTTCTGTTTGTTCCCGGACAGTGATGGGTTGCAAAACCCCTCGACGTTTCACATCCTGGACAAGATAGAGATACTGTTCGTTCTCGCGGTCAACAGCCCGCAATGCAACAGGGTTCTCTTTAATGTCAGACAGGAGCACTGTACCTAAAGTTGACATACGCAAAGTTCCTCATTAGAAAGAAGTGATATTGAAATCATCAGGTTACACTTTGAGGACGCGGGCCAATCGTTGACACTGATAGCAAAATCAGTCCTGTGATGATTTTATCACAGCGCGACTTTTAACTTTAAGAAGTCTACGCTGTCTGCGGAAAAGACTCTTCCGCAAGTATAGTATATGCTGGCAGAACAGGTAAAATCTTAGGCGAATTCCCTCTAATTCCGGAATAATTCCGGAATAATTTGCTATGTAATAAGGGCGCAGGAGTGTTACCAGTTTGTTACAGTTAGCGCCAGATTATATTGTTCCTAAGAATTCTGAAACTGGTGAATCGGCAGTCATGCGAAGTTAATGCGCGTAAAGGTAACTAAGTAAATAATTGTAAATTATGAGATTTGACCGAGATTTTACCTATTTTGCCAGCATATACATAGGAAACAGAGAAAACCGACTGGAGGAATGTACAATGGTGAACAGACGTATAGCTGTGGGGAACTTCTTAGGCGCGAAAGCGCGACCCGATATTGCTATCATGTGGACAGAAGAAATGGAAATCCAGGTCAATGTTGCTCAAGGAAGTGGCGAGCGAGTCGAGGGGATATTCCAGGGACGAAAGTGGACCGCGTGGACCGACGGCCACCAGACCTGGAAGTCGTATCGCATACCTTTCAATGCGAATACCAAACCCCACTACACTGATATTGAAATCAAATTCAATTTAGATGAACATTGCGAAGCCATCGGAATGACCGGATGGAACTGGACCCGTAGGGTAAGCCAGTGGGTGGCCTACGATTTCGATGCGATTGTTGGCCACTCGGATAAGCATGAGGCGACGCTCAGCGATGCTGAGATCGAGGAGGTCACTATGGCCGCCTGCGAAATCCCGTGGGTCACAGTCCGAAAGAGTACCAGTGGGAATGGGTTGCATTTGTATGTCCTCTTGGACTCTATCGAGACAGCAAACCATACTGAGCATGCTGCGCTGGCTCGGTCCATTCTGAGTAAGATGTCGGCTACCACGGGATTCGACTTTAATTCTAAGGTTGATAACTGTGGCGGCAACATGTGGGTCTGGCATAAAAGACAAGCCGAAGACGGTTATGAGGTAATCAAACAAGGCATCGTGCTAGCTGATATCCCTATCAACTGGCGAGACCATATTGCTGTGACTAAAGGCAATAGCCAGCGGGTGGCTCCCGGCTTCGTTGGGGAAAAGGACCTAGGGTCTTTCGACCAGCTTTGTGGTTCTATCGCCCGAGTGCCACTCGATGAGCAGCATAAGGCGTTGTTCGAGTACCTTGACTCTGTTAGTGCGATGTGGTGGTTCAATCAGGATCACCACATGATGGTCTGCCACACGGCTGATTTATTAAGGGCACACGAGACTTTGGGGATGAGAGGCATTTATACAACTGATGCCCAGGGCGGCGATCAAAATGATCAGAACGCATACGCTTTTCCTTTAAGGAACGGAGCTTGGGTCGTCCGCAGGCACACGCCGGGCGTGGCTGAGAGTGTGACTTGGGACCAGGACAATTCAGGCTGGACTCGATGTTACTTGAATAGAGATCCTGATATCAATATCGCTTCCCGAACTTTCGGTGGGCTTGAGAATGCTAAAGGCCAGTATGTGTTTGAGCGTGCGGAGATGGCCGTACAGGCCGCTGAGGCTATGGGCATCCATATGGATGTGCCTCCGTGGGCCGTTCATAGAAGGACAACTATTCAGAAGCGTAGGGATGGGAAACTCATTATTGAGATGGGCCGAGAGACTAATGATATCGGTTCCGAGATGACTAAGGCCGGCTTTATTGAGGAAAACACAAAATGGCAAACAGTCAGTGGCCTAGTCCCTACGTCCTACGAGCAGGAGTTAGGCAACTTTGATGACGTTATCAGGCATTTGAGTACAGCTTCCGGTTCTGATGCGGGTTGGGTCTTTCAAGCCGACGGTACGTGGAAGATTGAGCCATTAAATCACTTAAAGATGGCCCTGAAAAGTCTAGGAAATTCTTCTAAAGACGCAGAATTAGTCTTGGGGCAGGCCATAATAAAAGCTTGGAGCTTGGTGAATCACCCCTTTCAAGATGAATACCCAGGCGACAGGTTGTGGAACAGAGACTCAGCGCAGTTCGCCTTGACACCCACTCTGGATCTTGACGACTTGAAGTTTGATACCTGGTTAAATCTTCTCAATCATTGTGGCAAGGCCCTAGGTCCCTCAATTAGTGAGAATAAATGGTGTTGTGATAATGGCATCACAACGGGCGGAGATTATTTGAAGCTGTGGGTGGCCTCTATCTTCCAGTTTCCTTTCGAGCCCCTCCCATATCTCTTTATGTATGGAGACCAGAGTACTGGTAAATCGACCTTCCATGAGGCTCTGAATCTCTTAATCAAAACTGGTCTCATCCGAGCGGATACCGCATTGATCAACCCGTCGGGCTTCAATGGGGAGTTGGCTGGTGCCGTCCTGTGCGTCGTGGAAGAAACTGACCTTCGCCAGAATCGGAGTCAAGCGTATAACCGGATCAAGGACTGGACGACAGGACAGACCATCTCGATTCATATTAAGGGTGCTACCCCTTACATGGCCCGCAATAGTACCCATTGGATTCAGTGTTCTAACGAATTTGAATCGTGCCCTGTGTTTCCAGGTGATACCAGAATCACTATGATCCGTGTAGATGCTCCCGAGGTGTTCATCGCCAAAAGAGATTTGATGAAGATGTTGGCCAACGAGGCAGCCGACTTCTTAGCCCACGTAATGAGTGTCGAGATTCCGAACATTAATGATCGTCTCAAGATTCCAATCTTACACACTGAAGATAAAATCGAAGCGGAGAAGGCCAACCAGAATGAAGTGGAACGATTCATTGAAGACGACTGCTTCATAGTGGAAGGAGAAATGATTCTCTTGGCTGAATTCTACACAAGATTCTATGATTGGCTTGATCCATTGCAAAGACTCAAGTGGACCAAAAGAAGAATGGGTCAATTTTTACCCAAACCTGTAGTAAAAGGACGATACGCAAAGGAACAGGGACGACACTATGTGGCAAATGTATGTTTTACAAAACGTGAGAACGGCCGGATGATAATGTCAACTGAAGGTATACTCACACTCACTGACGGGAGTAAGATTCCATGATTTATGCTTTTGGACACAGAAGCCGAGTTGGTAAAGACACTTGTGTAGGCTTCCTTAGTACTGATCTCCGAATGAGGGGGATATCAGTTCAGAAGGTCAGCTTTGCATTCGAGCTAAAGATGGCCTGCCACAGATTGTTCGGACACTTAGGGGTCGAGCACCCGATTCACTATGAGAATCATCCAGAGGCCCGTAAGGAACACCTTGCTGAATTGGGCATGAATGTGGTGGAACTCTGGATTAAGTTCGGCAACGGCATGAGGGACTTTCAAGAAAGTATATGGATTGATCTCGCTTTGCGGCGAGACGACGGGTCGTCCCAAGTGATATTGATATCTGATTGTCGGTTCCCGAATGAGGCAGCTAAGATAAAAGAGTTGGACGGAAAGCTGTACAAAGTTATTAGGCCAGACGTACCCGTCTTGGATACCGTGTCAGATAATGCCCTTGAAGACTTTGAGGATTGGGACGGCATGATTCTTAATACCGGCAAACTCGACAGGCTGCAAGGTCTGATGGAAGGAATAGCCAATGAAATCGAACAACGACTATAGTAGTATGGTCCACACGAACGGCCACTTACTATGTGCCGTTGATGTTGAGACGACAGGTTTGATTCCTGGGTATAATGATCTGATCCAGGTGGCAATCGTGCCACTTGATTCTCAAATCAGGCCGATCAAATCAATCGTACCTTTTTATATGAACATGACCCCGCATTACCCTGAGCACATTGATACCATGCTTTTGAAGAGCGGCAAAGTTAGGGTAATGGAAATTATCAAAGCGGGAGTTGATCCGGAGAGAGCGGCCGATTTCCTTGAGGAGTGGTTCGAGGCTCTTAATTTACCAGTGACCCTGAATGAACGAAAGAGAATAATGCCGCTCTGGACGAATGGGTCTTTCGATAAAGACTTCCTCCGAGAGTGGCTGGGCCGCGAACACTATGAAAGTTACTTCCACTTCCATGAACGGGATACCCAAGTTATCGGTCTATACCTGAATGACAGGTATGACCACCATGCTGAGTTCAAACTCCCGTTTTCAAGGGTTGGTTTGACTAATATGTGTGAAGAGCTAGGCGTACTCAATGATATGGCTCATGATGCGTTGCAAGATTGTCTTGCGACGGCTGACTTGTACCGGGCTTTGCTCACTCGGTTCCCCATTCCCTCGTAGCGGGCACGTGCTACACGTTTCCGGAGACACTGTGGTATCGGCTATGTCCTTATGTGTGCAGAGTCTGCCCATGACCGTCATGCCATTGGCGTCTTTGGAACTAAAAGCTATCGCACTAATACAGGGTAAATAGCCTTTGGCTACAGGATGAAAAAGCCAATCATCACCGGAGTCCCGCTCGTATCCTTTCATATCGGGCGGCGGCTCTGGTCCTTTTCTTACAAAGTGTATATCACCATTAGCTTTTAGTCGATGGGATAATTTACTGTGGCCGCAACCTCTACAACCCATTTGAACCTCCTATTATTCTAAAGACTCTGCTCGGTGCGAAATCTCTTATGTTCGCACGCTTGACTGACACCCCATAGGGCGACAGTCTCTTTCGCATTTCAATGGTGAGTTCCTTATTGAGTTCTTTGATATCGGTATCAATAGATTCAATCTTGGAAACGACTTGGGCTAACAACGATTCTGCCTCGTCTGTTATCGTCTCGTCAATCTCCCATGTCTCAAATAGGGCTTTGACTATGTCCGAAATCTCAAATACCACTACACAGCCTGCAGAAATTGAAATTCCACAGGCTGCGTATATGGTTTGAGTCGGGACATTAACAGTCTGCCTTTTGACGGCAAGACTCTCGACACTTGTCACCAAAGGCCAATACCAGTATAGGCCTGGTTCTATCTCGATTACGGTTTTGCCATGCTGGTATTTAACTCCCTTGTGGTTAGCTGGCATAATTCCCAATCTGGGAATTACAGACGTAAAGGCTTCAAGCCATTGTGCTAACAGTTCAAGCATTTATAAATAATCCGGGGTTGTACACGGCGGCAGTGGCGCGTCCTTTTCCGGATCGTGCGCCTGGTTGCACGCGGGAATTCCCCCACTAAAGAAGTTCAAGGGGCCAAAATGCCTAAAGCTTATTAATTCGGCATCTTCTCGGGGGTTATTAGTATCTTGACATATCCCTTGATTACTAAAGACAATCGACAAAGGATTGACAACAATTTGAGTATCCCCCACGGCCGGCTTCGGTTGGGCGGCCATTATGATGACCATCTTGTCGAAGAAATCCTGTGCTGCAGAATCAGAATTAAAACAATACTGATCCATAAATGTCTCCGTAGCAATAACTTGACCAACTAACTTTATTCCATAGAATTTAAGGCCAACATTAACCGATGCCACACAAGAACTAGTTCCATCAGCACCACAAGGGGAAGCGTCCGGGCAGCTTGGCGCATTGCAACCATCATTATCGGGATCATTGTCACCATCTTCCAAAGCTAACGCATCTTTTGGGTCCCCAAGACCACCTATATCGTCCGAATTTTCATCATGCGGGTCGTCACAATCTACAGAACCTGTTGAGATACTAAAACTAGAAATTGTTTCTACTGATTGACTTATGATAGTGCCAGTGGAGTCTTTGACATCGCCGCCACTAGAACCAAGACTTGCACTTAATGTGGAGTCTCCAAATCCCTCAGTCGATCCCTCAGTCGATCCGCCGGTCCCGTCACCCGTACTCTCACCCAGTGTGCTTTGACTTAATGTACTTCCACTGGTCTCGCAAGATGGGGTTTCCGCATTAGGGACGTCCCCCGTAGGGGCATCATCTTCTGAAGGATCTTTATCAATTTCTTCATCTCTACCGAATCTTGAATTAAAGCAACCCCGTATTTGATCACCAATTTGTCCTATACTGCCGTCGCAGCTAGTATTTCCAGACAGGGGATGATTGGGACTATCTGGATCAGGACTTATTGGGGCCACTACTAAGGCTCCAGGCGCAGAAGTGTCGAATGCTCCGCTATCTAGGTCATCCTGAAGTGGGAAGAATGTGTCGATATCAACATCTTCTGGAAACGCGAAGTCATATTCTGTTTGCTCCCCAGAACGGACAGGAGTCCAACAATCGAAACTGATACTAAAATCAGAAGAATCATAACTCGCTTTCTCAATGTAGGCGAGTATATTGGCTGGAGAGAAATCACTAAAGGTGACCTCAATATTATCGAATGTCTCCAATTGTAATTTTTGTATCGGGGTAGTGAATCTGACTCGTCTCCAAACTTGAGCTTTCCTTATCAACCAGAATAATGAAGCTTGTTGTACCATAGCCTCATTGTTGAAGATGAAGAAATCGTAGACCTTTTCTTTCAACCCATATTTGGCTACATTGAATCTTAGGATAGTCTTAACCTTCTCGGCCTGAGAATAGTCAAATTGCCAATCAGCCACAAGCTTTGTGACTAAATCCTCTGTCGTTGTATGCCCCAAAGATAAAGAATTATTCTCTACATCTGATTCTGTTATCGTGTCATCAATAGTCGGCCGTTTGGCTAAGAATTGAAGAAAGATTTCATTATCTTTAATGTAGAGTGCACACCGGGCTTGAAAAGCAATATCTCTTAAAAGGTCTAAGATGTTTCCTCGTTTGAGTAAAGCGAAATTAGCCTCCCAACCTGCGAGGTCTAATTTAACAGAAGCAAAGCTTGCCGCATTTACCGTGAAGCTTGTGTACGTATCTATCAACCACTCCAGAACCTCTACAATATCGGGCCCCACTGGCGATATTAAAGTGACAAATATGTCATCTTCCCATTCAGGATCAATAGTTGACAACAACCTAGGGAAGACTATTTCAGTAGTTGTATACGGTCCCCAGTTAATTCCTCTTAACCGGTAAAAGCTATCAGGAACATCTACAAGCCTTGTCGCTTGCCCAATCTTCTTTCTTGCTTTTACTCTAAGAATTTGAGTAAAAGAAGAAAGGCCCTCTGAATCTATGCCAGTTTCAATCAAATTAGCCACGTAGGTATGGTCTGACCCGCCGATTAGGGTGACGGATGCGCCCGGATCAATGAATTGAAATCCCGGAGTAGGCCATGCATTAAAGATACGCCAAAAGTCTTCAACCCCTTTGGCTTGTTCTTGGGGCAATCCATCTGTGTCCAAGGGGATACCATCGCAGACATTGCCTAAAACTACGAAATCTCGATTAGCCGGTCCGCAATTAACATCAATTAAATTTTGAATCTCATCATTTATTGTGGCCGCCACAGTTGTAGCACTAGTCGCCCCAACTTCTGAGAATTTGGCATGCTCCCGTATATTTATGCGAAACGTCGTGGATGGCGAATCATCAGTTCCCTCAAAGACCCCAGTGAAAAGAGCACCATCAATTTCTAGTGTGATCACTACGCCTTGAGGGAAGCGAGCCGCTCCCGTAATCTCGATAGTTGAAAACTCAAGATTAGTCTGTTGGTTAATTTGAAGTTCTAATTTCCTGAGTGCGACGCATACTCGCCTGTTGCAATTACTACATGGTCCGAAAGCGGGCGTGCTGACAAAAGTATCTAAATCGAAAGTAGAACCTTGTCGGCAAGAGATACATTTGCCACACCCAGAAACGTAATTATACTTTGGGACTAAAGTAAAGTCCCGGATACCTACTCCTGTTTCCAAACGACCTTCCACTAAATCCGTGAGTAAAAGGGCCGGCACATTAATCACCTTGCCGAAACACAAAGGCCAAGCTTTACCTTGAAGACCTAAGGGTTGATTTGCAATGCCCAGACTTTCATCTAAAGAAAAGCCGTATTCAGCATCCTCTATGATATTAAGTACCGTACATTTTAGGGTACGATCCCCTTCGTCCCAAGTAATGGGGCTATTAAGAACACCATTGAAAAGGAGGGCCCGGTTGTCTATCGGCGTGGAAGCATCCCAATGAAAGACGGACACTGGCCGCCCGTGAATGTCATTATTGTTGATAATGTCTTTCAAAATTCCATCGGAATCGTCTAAGGTAAAACTAATTTCCTTAGAATCAGAATTATCCTCCAGAATAAAGACGTTATCAAGGGTACTAATATCAAGGATACGCCCCTCGACCGGTTGCCCCGTGACTGCGCGATCAGTATAGAAAGAAAGATTCCCATCCTGAACCCAATCAACCGCAATCACAATCATTGGCTCAGTGCCGAATTGCTTAAGCAATTGCGTCTCTGTCTCCGGTGTAAAATTACGCATTCTTAATACCTTCTAAATTGAGAGTAATCACCCCGTCATTACCTCGTCTGTCTATTCCGAATTCAAAAGGATTAGACACGAATACTACAGTCCAGGACTCACCTTTATGGTTGAGCATAAGGATAGTTTGACTATGATATGCCCTAACAAATTCTTCTAACTCAAGCATTTTGGCCCGTTGAAGACGGAATGTATAAGTTAAAAGACGATTAGGGGTTCTTCTTACATAGGTTCGCTTTGTTCCGTCCATAGCTCGCTTAAGGAAAAGACCCTTCTGAGAGTTTTCAACATCTGCAAGTTCTGGATTCGGGAAAATACTTGTAGTCTCAGGACTATTAGCAGGTGCCTGCATGGTGACTGTCATTGCAATTCTCCCTCGAATTCAAAGATTACCGAATAAGAACAACCATCCCCACGGACATCTGTGATATCAGCATCAGGCTGAGTAATAATTCCTTTCCATTGACGATTTTCATCATCCAATAATCCAATTTCAAGCCCGATATTATCTTCAAAGAAGGAGACTAAGGAGTCTTTCTGAGCAGAAGTTAAAGCCTCAATTTGAACTTTAAGAGATTCTTGCTTCGGCCAAGTCGGATCTGAAAAGATTTTTAAGTCGCCACCCCGAGTAGTTCGGTTGATGCGGGCAAATTGAAGTCTTTCCGAATTATTAAGTTCCGGATTACGAAGGACAAGAGTAGTCGTCGGGGCCACGAACGGCCATGTTAATGTTAAAGTTGCTGTGCCCAAAGTTGGAGCCGTCGTTGGCGGCGGAGTAATTCCACTTGTGACCGTCCCAACGAATGGAGAATATGTGCATTCAACATTGGGGACAGCAAACTCATGAACCAATCCAACAGATTGTCGGATATTCAAATCCTGTGAAATTAATCTTGCGAAGTCAGAAAGAATAGTTGCTGTTTGAACGAAAGGTATTACACTAGCCGCGTCACGGCCCTTACTGGAGGCCACAGAACTTATAAGATTCAATTGACTTGCTAACTTAAAGATTCTGGCCGCTTCCTGTTGTAAGAATAAAGCATTACTTGCTGATATTGGTATCTGCCGGCCCACTTGCTGTGCAAAACTCAAGAACGATTGAACAGCTTCATTGTGTTCTTTTAACCGAACTTCATCGACAAGATTAAGAGAGTTGGACGCAGATATCCGATGGTTACGACCGACTAATACAGATTGAGTTAAAGTAATCTTTGATTGGTCATCTATCGGGTCCGACGGGATACTAAGGAAGTGGTCTATCGTTTGAGTTACTGTTTGAGTTAATAAGAAAGAATTTGATGCTGCGATCAAGATATTAGTATCAACTGCTGCCGATGCCGATTGAGTTAACAACATCGCATTTGACGCCGAGGCCAACTTAAAATTATTAGCAAGAACTTGAGCCAAGACCATAATACTTGAGGCTGATTCTAGAAGATTTCTCCCAACCCCGGCAACGTCTGTTAGTGCCAAGGTGTTGGCCGCAGATGCTACTAGAAGATTCTGGCTTACTGCTTGAGACAACGCTAATGTGTTGGCGGCCGAATGCGCTAGAATACTGTCATTGGTTGCGATGTGGCCTAGTGCCAAGATATTGGTGGCTGATACTGATATCCCGCTATTCGGTTGAACTGCTTGAGACAGAGCTAATGTGCTGGTTACCGACGGGGTAAATACATCACCGAAAGATATAGTCGCTTGCACCAATTGGCTTAATGCTAAAACATTAGAACCAGACTTAAAGATAATTGATGGCCTTACTGCTTGCAGCAGAGATAAGACATTAGCTACAGAGCGGGCAAAGTCAGTTGCCGGCACTGCCGATTGAGATAATGCAAGTGTATTGAATGCTGTGGCTGCCACTTGCGTTAATGGGCCAGATTGAACCCAATTACGCTCAAAAGCTAAGTAATAATTGAATGATTCATGGGCATCATTAACTGTCCAATTAATCGTAAATCCGTCAGCATCAAAAGAATCGAGATTGGCCTTGGCGGTTGTTGCTAAGCCTGGACTTCCATTCACATCATCTTGAATCAAAGTCTGCCCAACTGTACTTATTGCTTGGGTATTCGCCGTGGCCAATTTGTATGCCGCACTATGTATTGCATTTTCATTGATTCCATCAGAACAACCAATACTGACGATGCCATGTGTCGCCACCCCATCAGCAGACAGGCTATTAACGCCCATCGACATAATGGCAACAGGCTGAAAACGTGCACCCGTGACCCCTTGATTCCCGGTGGAGGAAAGCGGCTTTTGCCAGTCGCCCGTGGAGATATGAATGCCTTTAATGCAGAGAGCAAAGGTTCTATATCCCGGAGACGGCGAAGAGTTAATCAACTGAAATGTAAAACCGTCGTCATCGAAAGACAGACCGATAGATGCTTGATCTTCAGATGGTATATTGGTTGTGCCTTCAAGGAATCCATCATTATCAAAACCGCGAGCATGAGACTCTGTAGCACTCGCATCTAGTAAAAATCTTTGCCAACCATTGTGCTTGATGCCGTCGTAAAGCCCCATACCAAACCCACCTTGGGCATGTTGGGTATCCTCTGTGGCACTGATTCTAGTATTGTAGAACGCTATAACTGCATCGGGCCTGAATCCTGCCCCAGTTACGGATTGTTGACCCGTACTCGTGCTCGTGACGAACGATAAGATTTTGGCAGCTTCAATTTCATCATCTCCCCCTAAGGCAAGATAATGAATCTTATAAGCTTTACTATTGGCCGTATCCCAATCTAATGTGAAACCATCAGCATCAAAAGAAGTGAGATCAGCTTCTCCCTCAATTGTCCCATCGGGGTCCGCGATAGAAATACAGTGTAACGCTGACCGGGTAGTTTGGGTATTTGATGTAGTAAGATCTTCTTCAGCCGCATCGCCGCAAGCATACCTGTTGGTTGGGCTAGTCGCAGCACCGAAACCAGCACGACAGAAATTCTCCCAAGTATCATCACTGGTGGCTCCACCGTACCAACATAACAATATCTTAGGAGTGAAACCAACTCCTGTAATTGCTTGCGATCCTGTACTCGTTGGTTTGTCAAATACGCCTGTGAATACTTTAAGAGCCTCGCCCGTCCTATTAGATATCTCTTCTTCAAAAGCGAGATAATTAACAAAGGCTTGAACTTGGCCGTCCTTTCCCCAATTTATATGGAATCCATCCGCATTAAAATGATCAGCATGTGCTTGGGTTTCTATCGTGGAATCGTGGTTATCATTGATTAAAAGTCCACGATCTAAAATGTTGACCATACCAACATCTGAAGTCGCTGCTTGATCTACAAAGAACTCCATTGAATGTTGATCGTCGCGGTCAATAAGACCTACACTCGTTTTACAATCGGTATCATTGCTTTTAATAGATCCCGGATTAGCTGATGCCAGTATCAGTCCCCCTGGGCGAAAACCAATACTATGCTCAACAGACCCCGCTTGACTGCCCGCCTTCGTGATCGTCCCAAGAGAAACTTGTGGGCCACCTTTCAAACATAAAGAGTAAATCTTATTGGCTGGTGTCGAGGCCGACGCCACATTAACTGTGAACCCATCAGCGTCCATAGATACAAAACTAGCATACCTCGCAGTGCCCGCAACATTAACTCCGGCGAATAAATCAACATTACTTTGCCCAGATCGTGAAATAACATCTGAGCTTTCTAAGTCGAAAGTAGAGAGTCCCCATTCCGTTGTATCATCGAAGACACCAAGACCAATTCCCCCTGATGCCGTTACATACGGCGTCGCAGATACCGCATTATTCTGTTCCGAAATATTGATAACAACGTCAGGAATAAAGCCCACACCAGTAACGGATTGATTACCCGAAGTAGTATTCATGGTCCATTCGACAATTTTCAGAGAGTCAAAACCAGATACCGCAATGTAATTAATGATTCGAGCTACAGCATCCGCAGTAGTCCAATCTAAAGTGAACCCATCAGAATCAATAGAATCTAGATCAGCTTCGGCTTTAACAACGTCCCCAAATTCACAGAAGGTGATTGCCTTTTGCGCAGCACGGCCAGTGCTGTTGTGAATGCCTGTCGTTTTGGCATCTTCACTAGAGCAGGACACAGAGCCAGCATCTGCGCTAGTCGCCATTCCATACATTGCATTATGGTGGGCCGCGTAAGAGCCAGAGGCGGTTTGTCCACTAGAGAAGAATAAAATCATGTCAGGTTGAAACCCCAAACCAGAAATGGCTTGTGTTCCAGCAGAAAGCTTCTGTGTAAAAGTCCCAACTTTAATGCCCATTAATCTTCTCCAAAATAAAGGGCACCCGCGAGGGTGCCCATCGGGATTAACCGCTTACCGTATACGTGATCTTGAGAGAGTCACCATTGATGACTGCAACATTCGAGGCAAACGCCGCGGTTGCCCACAGGATGCCGGTTGTTCCCGACTTCGTGTTGTTCGAGACCAAAAAGATCCCTTTCATGGTTCCACTTCCAGTGATACTAAAATCAGCAGAAGTAGTATTTGTAACAGAGCGAGCAGCCGGGGCGTCTTCAGCCCATTCAACTCGGGTAGCTTCGGTATACGTGGTGAACTCGTTCCACCCAGCATGGCTGCCCATCGTGTCCGCGTCGGCAAAGGCTGAGAAGCCTGAGTTATCAACAAGGCCAAGATACCAAGTAGTTGTGGGCGTCCCTGCGTTAAAATGGACATCAAGCAGGTCGGTAAGGCCCACATCAACGATTCCATTGGGCATCTTATAGGTGCCCTTCAGATTGCCATCCTTGTCTCGATGTTCCACTGTAAAGTGACCACCGAGTTTCTTCAGACGGGAGGCAAGGCGTCTTTTCATGAACACCTGCCGTAAAAAGTCTTTCAACATTGTTTTCTCCTAGCTAAGAGAGGAAGTCTTTCTGCGAAGTTCGCGACGAATATCTTGGGCAATTCTACGACCATCCATTTTGGCGCCTGATGGTGTATTGATATTAATATCACCCGAGAACGAATTATTGGTGGTCTGTGAATTGTTGCGAGGCTCCGGTGCTCGACCCTGATTGATCGCTGTCAGTTCAGGGATGAACCGTCGAGAGCTTGCAGCATTTACAAAGAACTCACCTGGGGCAGCTTGCACGGCTACGGTGTCAGTACCCCTTGATTGTGTTGGGCCTCCGGCCGCTAAGAAAGATGGTATCTGACCACCTGTGGCAGCCGTAACAACAGCAGCTTCACTGCGTGCTGCGGCCAAGGCTCTTAATTCTGCGGCCAAGGCTTGCACGCCACCAATCTGGTTTCGAGCAGCAGGGCCAATAGCATTTAACGCATTAACTGCTTGCGTTGAGGCAGTCTGAGCAGTAGTCCCTAAGTTACCTTCGGACCTTTCCAAGCCAGTAACCGCAATGGCAGTTGTGGCCGCAGATATTGCTATATCCTCTAAGCCTCGGGCGGCTCCTGGTGCAACCTGAGAAAGATCATTAGCTCCATCTTTAGCTTTCTTGAGGTTCTGTCCTAGGCCGTCTAACTGTTTGGCCCCTTGAAGGTCGCCTTCGATTGCCCTAAATTGGCTATTAAGTTTCCTCATAGCCTCGGTCAGATCTTCAAGACCTGCGCCTTTTAACTTTGAAAATTCCTCGTTAAGAATGTTAAGTATCTTAGGAAACTTTTCAAGACCCTTATCGTCGGCCGCCGCAAGTCCGAGAGATCTAATTCCTAACTCAAGCAATTTAAGAATTTCACGGCGTTCTGTTACGCCTGCTTGAAGATCCTTAATTGGCACGAACGCATCTAGGAAATCATCAAAAGGCCCAGCCGTCGGTTTTGGAGTGGCTTCAAGCACTTTACTAACTTCTAACGCGGCTTTCCTAAGAGCCGGCGGCACGTTCTCAACTAGCCTCTTTTCAATTACTTTTAATGAATCCTGGATATCTTTTTCACGAAGACTGAATAGCTCTGAAAGTTGCTCTAACGTGGTATTCTTGTCTATCGGAATTCCTGCTTTGATTGCTTTAAGTTGAAGTTCTACCGTAAGAGGCCGCTTACCAAAAGCGTCTTCTATCTGCTGGAAGATAGCACCTGCTTGAACGGAGAGAGGCAGTGGCTTCTTAAAAACCTCTACAATATCCGCTTTCATGGTTGCTACAGGGCCACCCAAGGCTTTGCCTAACCCAGCTTCAATTTCCTTCCGAACGTCTTCAAACCCTTCAAGAGCTACCTTTAGTCGGACTCCAGCCGCCAGGGCTCCAGTCTTGTCAAAGTTTCCAAGGGCTTTGTCTACGTCAGCGGCTGCTGCTTTGGCATCGCCAGCAAAGGCCTTCATTTCGCCCCTGGCTTTTACGAGTGCTGGTGCCCATTTGATAAGGATATCAGCGTTCTTCTGGTTCTCAACCTTCTGATCTCTAAGGGACTTGAGTATAGCAACATTGACCTCAAGTATAAGCTTCTTGTTGTTAGTTGACCGAGCTTCGTCCAACGCTATCTTCAGAAGAGCTTTCTGCTGGTCCCCGGCCTGAAGTAATTCTGCTTCTGCAACAAACTTTCGTACTCGGGCTGCTCGTGCCCTTAGTTGACTCTCTTTGTCGAGGAACCTGATACTATGCTGAAATTCAAGTTGGTCATTCGCTATCAGTATCTTCGTGATTTCAGCATCAATCTTCTCGGCCGCTTTGGCCGTGTTACGAAGTATATTTATCGTATTATCAGTGAACTTCTCAAAGTCTTTGAGTCTTATCTTTAGTTCACCAAGTAAGAGGCCAGTAGTCTCTCGCCCGAGGAGCAGGATTTCAGCCGATAGTTCGTTGTGGAGTACGATCTGTGCTCTGATAGATTCTTGAACAGCCGATACTCCTTCTTGGGCTGCCGCCTTAATGGCTGAAAGGCCAGCAAAGGCTGACTCAGCTATAGTCGTGGCTAAGGCTTTGGTGCTAGACTCTAGGTCCTTTTGCTCTTGCGCCAACTTGGCTGCTTCTTTTCCACCAAGAACAAACCAATTTATCATCTCACCGAGAGCAAAGCCGGCGGCGGCGGCCAAGATTGCAATCTTTGCGAAAGGTATTGCTTTCAGAGAAACACCGAAGAACATCGCAGCCGTTGAAGCTGTTTGGAAATTAAGTTTTAATAGTATAAGACCGCCAACAATCTTATTTAGAGCCAGTGCCCCTAATATTGCTGCTAACAATCGAACAGAATCGGAGAACCTATCTACAGCACCCGGAATACCTCCGAGGGCCAAGAGTAATTGATTGGTTGTCTTAATGAAAGATTTACCAAAGTCTTCGACAAAGAAATTCTTAATCGCTTGTACATTCCGTTTGAACTCTTCGGCATCCGTGGCTAAAATAAAGTCAGCATATGCTCGCGTTGCGCCTTTAGCTGTTTCTGTAATTTCCTTAAGGACGCTGTCGAATCGCTCTCCCTCATCAGATACAAGACCCATGACACTTTGAATAGCTCGAACACGAGGGAACATTCTCCCTACGGCCTCAATGGTGCCGTCAGTTGTGGCAATTAATTTCTTGAGAGTCCCAACTAATCCCAAAGTCGATGTGGCTTGCTTGATATTAGCAAAACCAATCTCATTCAAGGCCGCAGACAGAGCTTTAGATGGTTTGACCATCTTCAACATAACTGCTAACAACTGGGTTATAGCTTTATCCGGGCTAACACCTTTGATCGTAAGAGTTGCCAAAGCTGCCGCAACTTCTTCAATGCGAATTCCCAATTGAGCAGCAATTGGATTAACACGGCCCATTGAATTGGCGATATCATCAATTCTAAATCGGCCTAATTCGACTGCCTTGACGAAAACATCTGAAACCCTGGCCGCTTCTCCTGCCTCTAACCCGTAAGAGTTAATGACTCCAGACAAAAGGTCAACAGCATTTGCAGTATCTGTAACTGTAGCTTTAGCAAACAGAACAGCTTGTTCCAGGAATATAGTAGATTCAGTGGCATTACCAATCTGATTAGAATAGACTTGATATGCTGCAGTGGCCAATTCAACTTGATCAACACCAAAAGATTCAGATAAATTTCTAATCTCTTTCCCCAGACGGGAAATGCCGTCTACAGAAAGGTTAAGAGAGCCGGGAGCAATTGTGATCGCTTCCGCTAATTTAATTCCAAGTTCTTGAGCAACACCGACAGAATCCCGCATCTGATTCGTGATGGCCGACAAAGCCCGGAATATAATTTGACCAGTAAAGATTCTCTTTACAGTTAGCCAAGAAAGTCCAAGGTCATCTGAAGCCCTCTTCTGCTGCTTAACTTGATTTGTATTCTTACGGGCGGCGGCTGTGGCCGCGTTGGTGGCTGCTGTTAATTGTTTCTCAGTGTTGATGGCCCGCTGTTTGGTATTAACCAAAGAGGCCAAAGTTGTTCCTTGCCGTTTGGCTGATGTAGTTGCCTTGTCTTCAGCCTGCGATGTTGCAATCAAATCCTTTTTATACAGATTGAGTTTTCTGGAAAGAGAGGCTAACGCCTTGCCGGCCTTATCGGTCTCAAATACAATTTCATTGACTATGCGTTGGTCTGCCATAATTTGATACCAATATCAGCGGAGTATCTGAACATCAAAAATCCTTCTCAGATCAATCGTCCTACCTCTTAATCGTTTTACTATAACTCCCTGCGCGACTCTATTTGCAAACGCAATAAAGTTATATGGGATAGGGGTTATTAAGCGGGGAGCAACACCATCATTGGCTTCGCCCGTTTCATTGTCAACCAGCCACTGCAGGCTACTTTCAAAGAAGAAAGTTATGCTTTTCTTATTTACTCGAATCCCACCACTACTCTCGGCCCGAGCTTGGGCTATTCTCTGAGCTATCGCCGCAGGACCAAGACTCTTGACGGCGTTTGTCGTCGGGGTTGTAGAAATATTCATACCTACCACGGCCGCTAGTTGATCAAGAGAAGCTCTTGATGCTCCCGAGTATACCGGTATAATTGCTTCTGCGGCTTTCACCCAAGCTTTAATTCCAAATTTAATCGCATTTACGATCCGCTCAGTTTCCCTTTTGGTTAGTTCCTTATCCTTCAGCACGATAGTAACTAATTTAGACTTAACTTGGGGCATTAGATTTGGCCTGTGCTATTAAAAGTTCATGCTCCTCGTGCTCGCGAGTCTGATGAAACCCGAGCACGTGAGCTTGAATATACGCAGTACAGTCATCCCATGAGTCTTTCACATGGGGTGGTCTTATTCCGAGCCGCTCACAACTTCTCCAGATGACATAGTCCCTGGTGCGAGCGTCGGGCCAGAGGACTCGTCTGCTTTCTGCTCCTCTAGCCCAGCAAAGAAATTTGCTCTGGCTTCCTCAACTCGGGCTTCAGAAAGACTATTAGCCTCGAAGCAAGCATTCTGAATTCGCTGAACTTCAATTGCTGTAAAATAGCAATCTTTCAATTCCTGTTCATAATTGCCCCAGCTTCTTGGGTCTTTCAAATCGACCGTTTCCCACACAAGATCTTCTGTGTAAGACAAAGATTTGAGGACAATATAATTAATCCTCTGGTCGGAACGATCTGAAACTTGTTGAACATATGTGGCATCCTGCAGATCCGGAATTTTGACTCCACCCTTATGGATTTGAATGGGCGGTTTCGGTACGGGGCATAAAGCCTCGTATTCGTCGTAGTCCAAAACGGGGCCGCACTTAAAGACTATTGAATCTCCATCACGTGGGAGAATACAATAGACAACAGACGGTGAATCAAATGTGTGTCCTGACAGCTTCATGGTATGACCTTTCGGAGAAAAGGCTCTCTCCCCGAAGGGAGAGAGGATTTTGGTTAACCGCGAGTTACGGTAGCTTGCGTGGCGTTTGCTCGCCCGGTAGCCGAGATAGTTGCTTCCCGTGGATCATGGTCAAGTGATTCTTGCCGGAAATCGGGAATAGTGACAGTTTCTTTATCCACCCCAGCACAGGTGGGGATATGGTCGATTTCAATATCAACTGCATACGGCTCACAAAGATCACTCGAAGAGCTAATCCAAGCGGACGCACGACCTGTTTGTTTGAGGGCTTCCTCAAACGTCGGGGTCAAGTCTCCGGCCGGAGCCTTAATGAAATCATAAATTGCACTGATAGCAGTATCAATTGGTATTTCATTCCCTTGCCGGACCGTGTCCAAATTCCCTTTATTAAGGTCGTAGTTGTACTCCTTTTTCTCCGACCAAGTGACATTGCCGTCACCGACATTGAACTCAAGGGCACGGCCCGTAAGCGTAATGACAGCGTTATTGGCGACTACTCCATCCAAGCCCGGAGTGAAGGTGATCTCGTGAGTCACACCTCCGATGCCTCCGCCTCCGCCACCAGCGGTAACGGTATTGACGAACGTCAAAGTATCGGACGCAGTCAGGTTGGTGCCGTCTCCTGAGGAGGTTCGGGCAATTTGACCATGCACGGGGCTGGTCGTAATAACCTGAATAATCCAAGGATCAGTCGTCTGAACCCCAGCACCAGTGACTGTGAAGTCAACAAGTGCAGTAACATTGGACAAGGCCACTAAAGCAGCCAAGACGGTTGCCGCCGATGCGTTGTATGCAATCGTGCCGGTCGTCTGACCCTCAAAGGTCATCGCCCACGTGCCGCCAGACGCCGCACCAATGTCGACCACACACTTATGGCTTGCATTGTCATTAGTAATCTGGTGAGTTAGGGTAGAACCGACCACAGTGAAGCGAGTCTGTTCTAGTACTGGTTCGGCATCTACAATCGTGTCGACTTCCATCACTGTGTCAGTAGACACGTAACCCGCGGTCAAGTTGACCGCGCCGGTTGCCGAGTACCCATCCACAATTCGGAGAGTTGTATTACGAAGTTCGATTCTAGCCATTATGGGTTACCTCTCGTTAAGGTTGCTTGAACCGCGTTACATCGGCCAGTGGCCGATACAGTTGCTTCCCGTGGGTCGTGATCCACGGATTCTTGTCGAAAGTCCGGCAATACGACACGTTCTTTATCAGTGCCAGAACAGAGAGGCGTATGCTCGATTTCAATATCAATGGCATACGGCTCACAAGCGTCCGAGGAGGAACTCGTCCAGCCCGATGCAAGACCTGTCTGTTTGAGGACCTCTTCCGGGGTAGGGACGGCGTCTCCACTGGCGGATTTGAGGAAATCATAGACGAAGCTCAAGGCAACATCCATTGGTATTTGATTTCCTTCCCGAACAGTGTCGAGATCACCTCGGTTAAGGTCATAATTGTACTCTTTCTTTTCACTGTGGGTGACGTTTCCATCTCCCACATTAATTTCAAGAGTACGACCGGTTACAGTGATAACAGCAGTATCTATTACCGAACCATCAAGAGCCGGTGTAAAGGTAATACTGGTATTGGGGTTGCCGCTTTCCGCCGAGATGATGTGGGTCAAAGTTGACCCAGCGACCGTAAATCTCATGTTCGGCTCCAATTCCGTGGTAAAGACATTCGTGGCCATGGTGGTGGTACCGCTTGAGTAACCACCCCCATTGTTCACTGCCCCTACTGCGGAATGGCCATCGACAAATCTGATGATTGAATTCCGCAATTCAATTCTTGCCATATTAAGGATCTCCTACGAGGTTGTCAAGTAGAGTAAGTAATGACCTTCAATAGTCGCTTGTTCAATCCTAATGTCCTTGTCAATCTGCCCGAGTTGATTGACGCGAACTGGAAAGTCATCTGAAAGAGTCGCACACTCTAAAAGACTATCGTCATCTGCTAGACCCGTGCCATATCTGTTGATGGCTAGTTCAAGGGTAAAAGCATTAACGATATCCCCGATTAGATCATGTTTCTTGGTGAGGTCGACTGGGTCGATCGCGGAGGTTACCACGATGTTAATTGCAAACCATAATCGGTAATAGTTCACAGCCAGTTGTTGGTAACGGGGTCCGTCCATGCGGAATTCAGTGAATAATGGATCTTTATCCAGCCCATCACGATCCATACCATCAAGAACTAAATTCTCTCCGATAAGATCAGTAAAATGGGTGAATGCTGATACCAGTATCCACCTATTCCAATTAACATTTATTGCCATTATGCCACCACCGCAGTCACAGTTTGAACGAGATCAAGCGGTGTCTCATACGATCGCTTGATATTATTATTTAATGCGACATTCGTTGCTTGCTTAACAACCAGCATGAAGCCCGAAGAGAATTCAAAGTCATGAATCTCCTCAAGGTCATATCGCTTCCCATCGAAGACCAGCCACATATCATTATCAAGGGTGACCGTGGCTGGTACATCTTTGGCGTCAATAATTAGTCTGCGTCGATCTAAATCGAATAAAGCACCATAAGTGAAATTCTTGTTCGATGCGATCATCGGCAAAGAATACACAAAGGCTCGCTCCATATTCGAGGGGAGTAGAATAGCCTTTTTAATAATAAAAGAATCTTCTACTACAGTCTTTATCAAAGTCTGAGTATTCAGTATCGATGAGGTCCGAAAGTTAACATTTATTTGTAGGCCGTAGTCCCTCTTCAATTGATACAGGACTTTACGGACGAATGCGAGTCCCCTCGAATTTTCCACACTCATCGCAAGAACCTCTCAGCTAATCCGGCAATAAAAGTGATCCCGAGGAACCACATTATTTTAGATCGCGTTTGCTCTTTCTGCTCCAGCCTGTCGACTTGAAGCTTCATTCCCGGAACTTGTTCGTCTCCTAACAGAGCAAGGCGAATCTCTTTTACGTCTGTCGAGATGCCTTTTAAGTGCGTCTCGACTACAGCTAATCGTTCGTCTTGCATTGATATTAAAATCAGAGGGACCGAAGTCCCTCTGATCCTTTCATTCCTAGGAGAAGCAGACGGCACCGAGAGAGGTGTCGAGAACCTTAATACCTGCGAGGAAGTCCAGCGTGACCAAATGGCCCTGCTTGGTTCCATCATAGGTGATGACCACTCTCATGGTTCCGCCATTGAAGCTGGCGTTCGCAGCCCGCGCACCGGTGCCGGCTTGCGGCAACTGCAACGGTCGAATGACCAGGGTCATGGCATTACGGTGGAAGGCGAAGTTGAATCCGCCGGATTCCGGCCCATAATTCACTTCCGCATTGTCAAGCAAAGCAACTTCCAAAGGACGATCCAAGAGGATGTCGTCTTCAGTTGCCCCAACAGTGATTTCCATCACGGTGTAACGAGTTCGAGTGCCGGCAGAACCGTCACCAAAGGTTACCAGTTGACCAACCTGCAACGGGACGGCGGGATTATTGCCGGACGCATTATCAACTTTGATTTCTTTATCAAAGCCAACTGCGTATCCTGCGGCAAGATCAATCTTATTGCCGTCGGGATAACCGAGAATATCATCAGCATGGACAACTGCTTCGCGGAGACCAGGGCTTTCAATAGTAATTTCTGTCGGAGTATCATTGTTGATGGCAACAACAAGATACGGAATACTGTTAATACTGATCCAGTTGCCGGCATTGATTTCATCAGCGCCGAAGTTATTGACGGTTAATACCGTACTTCCGACGGTGATATTTCCATTATTAATATCGCCAGTTCCAATAGTTCCACCAGAGGCGGCGATTTCGGAAGTATTCTGAGCCATCCAATGCTGGAAGCCCAACTTACGCCCGATGCTAGCTTCTCGCAGAGCCGTACCGTCGTCGCCGACTTTGTCAGCTTCGTGGAAGACCGCGTTCTGGATCAAGAGCGTTTCCGCATCCGGAGTCCAGATAAGATGCCGGTTGTTCATGTGCGCGTTGTTCTTATTCATCACATTCCGAGTATCGGAGATGAACTGAACGGCATTCGAGGAGGTCAAGCCACCCAGGGTGCCGGCACTGTTATTCATGAACTGATAGGCCTGACCCATCACCATCTTATCAACGAAACGAGCAAGACTGATCGTGGCCGGGCGAAGGTATTCGTCGACCAACGATTTGAAGGACTTGGTTTCTTCACCGTCACGGATTAGGAAGGTAGTGTGAACATGCTGATTCAAGGCAACAGCAATGTTAGTCGCACTCGCATCCTGAATGGTCACGTCGTCAGAGACTGACTTACGCTTCGCGGTGAATTCTCCGGGCTTACGCGTATTGACGATGTCACCAGCATTGGCAAACAGGAACTCGAAGTCCCGGTGAACCAAATTGGCAGCGACTTGGTTCTCGACCAAGATCGCAACAGACTCATTAGCCCACCATTCCGGAACGAAGGCGTCCAGAGAATTGGCATAGTGAGTCACGAAAGGTTTGCTGTAGTACATTAGTTTCTCCAAAAGGAGGTTAAGATTCTAGTATCAACGAAGCCCCGACTAGAACGAACCTAGTGCCGCTTGCGGGTTCTCCTTGCGGTATTTGATGTAATCTTCCGTAGACATCTTTGACGGGTCAACCTTACCAGTGGGGCCGCTAGAACCCGAAGATCCGCCGGTGCCACTAATCTTTTGGCCCTCAAACAAGTTACCATATTTCTCAGGCAGTTCCGACATTCGTTTGAGAACGGCGGGGACTGTCATTTGAGCGACAATTGGCTTTCCTTCCGAATCGACGTCAGAGAAGTCCACCATACTTTCGTATTTCCCGGTGCCTACCCCTTCGCCATCTCGAAGTTCAACCAACTTGGTGTTAGGGCTTAAGAAAGCCTCAACCATTTCGTAACTTTCGGGGAGTACTTTGTTGTCGGCGGAAGCCCCATTAATTTCATAGGAGATTCTTAGACCATTGTACTCACTCTTCCAAGTCTCAGCGTCCGATTTGGCCACTTCCAAATCCTTGGTGTACTTGTCTGCGGCTTTCTTAGCCTCTCGCTTTTGGATTTCATCTTGTGTAAGAGTCCGTTGCCGGAGGTCTTCCATCTCGATTTCCATCGCTTCCCGGCCTTCTGAATCGGTCTTGAGAGTCAACTGAAGAGTCTCAAACTTAGTCAGCATTTGCCGGTTCTCTGATTTCATTTTAGCCACTCGCTTCTCAACGACTTCGTTGAGTTGGGCCTGGTTAAAAGTCTTTTCTGGTTCCTTGGTTTCGCCTCCGGGCGTCTTGGTTTCACCTTCGGAATCATCATAGTGCGTGACAAAAAGTGTGCGGTACATTTTATACCTCGGTAATTATGAAACCCTACTGACTCTCACTCCCGCCTTGTCCTTGACGTATCTTTTAAGACGACGCCAAGCTGTTGCTGAAGGAATACCATTTACGAGGTGTTCCGGGATAAAAGCGCGGGTGTAGGTAGTCCTCACGCTTGAGAAACCTTGACTAACTTGACTGAGTCCTTCAATATCAGCATCCGGGTCGCGTCCGTCAAGTAAGACAAATGCGATTTCGTTGCAGGCTTCTTTAATGTCATCTGGGATAACAGTATCAGACCCGCGTGGAAATTCCAATGCTTGAGTGGCTCCTGCCACATTAATTGCTAATTTGTTGGCATCCGTTAAAGCTTGAAGCCTTAGAGGAAACCATACAAGGTAGGCTGTATTCTTTAGACCTTTATAATCTAGGTCATCAATGATTCGAGACGCTTGAATAAGAGCGACATTTCGGTCGCTAACAGTTGATGCGGCCCACGAGTCGGAGTGTAGCCGCTCGTTAAAATATGTGTCCGCTTCGGCTCTCGTTGAGTATTGTGCCATTAGACTGATTCTCTCCAACCAATACCACCCTCAACGTCCATTGCAGCTACCCCACCAATAGGGCGAACACACAATACTATCGTGTCTACGACCCCGGCGATACTGGACCCAAGAAGCATGGCATTCTTAAGTTCTTCTGAGATATTATCTCCACCGGTAACATTCTGTCCGGTTTCTAGATACCCGCCAGTAATTATGGTGCCGTTTGTCACTCTATTGGCAGTTCCACCTTTGGCAACTTGAAGAGCACTATTTGTGACATTGGCATATGTAAATGTGTCTGCAACAGTCGGGTTAAATATCAAAAGCCATTCTGCTTGTTCGGCCGTTGTTTGAATTGAAACCCTAATTCGTTTGAGTAAAATTTCAGCAGAAAGATGATCCGCTTTAAGTCTGATGCCAATAAGTGCAAAGATAATATTTTCTGCATCTGTGGTGATCGCAGCACCGGCTGTAGATTCCCAGCGTAATACCCCAGAAGGGGATCTGCCGCCTTCTGAAATAACGGTACAACACATATGTCGCATCGAGGAAGCTTGACCAGTACCATCGTTGCTCACTTGATACCTTAGAGGCAAATCAGGCGTTGCCATGTAGGCCTGAACTAAAACATTTGAATTATTAAATTCATGAAAGTAGATTTGTTGGCCTTTAATAACAGCCCCCATACGAACTCGACCGACGCCCAACCAAGCATAGTCAATTACTATAAGTTGAGCCTTGGTGAAATCCAACCGAGCACCACTATGTCCGGTCCCATCCATCTTATCTAAATTCCAGTCTGCTTGGGTAGCAACCCGATCTACAGGAGAGCCGGAGGTACTGGATCTCAGAATACATTCAATTACTCCTTCATTATATTGAAGGAATATACCATCGTTGGCATCGAAAATACCAAAGGCTGATTTAATGCCGGCACCTCCACCAGTATTACATAAGTTTCCGGTCATTATGATCTGTTGGCATTTGCCCGGCTGGTAGTTCATTCTCCTGAATGTCTGTCGGACTCTGAGGCCTGTCGTGCTCGCAGCCACCGCCAATACGTCTGATACAGTATCTGCTTCATACGTACTGGTTGTGCCAGCGCCACTTACTTCTTGATCATCCCATAAGAGAGGTGCTGCATCATAAAGAAGTTTGCTATCAAAAAGAGTATGGGGTTGAGCCACTCGCAACCTACCAAAAGCATCGGACGTGGGTCCGTCTTCTGATTTAATGTCCACAGGACCCGCCACAGACACCAGAGTTGAGGAACTTGATTTATCCGGCATTGCTTGTGTCCTGATATTAGAATCAAAAGAATGAGGGGCCGAAGCCCCTCATTTGATTAGGCGATCTGAAGTCCGGTATCCTGCATTAGGACAAGCATCGTAGTTGAGGACAGGGCAATGCCCACAAGCAACAGGGTGTCGCTAACCGAGGCCGGTGCGGTGGTTTCGATCAATTGGCCAGGAGTTGCATCACTCAAGTAATACTTCAAGCCAGTGGTCAGGCCACCGGTCGTGTCACTGGCAGCATCCCATTCGGCGGTCGTCAGCGTTAGCTTAGAGCCAGCAAGGGCAATGTCATAAGGCAGTGAATCGGCCCCGCCGGTCTTCAAGAGGCCTATGCCTACTCGAAGGGCTGCGGCCCCGTCTGCGTCTGCGTCGGCAAAGGTGCCAGCAGCTTTCAGATAGACGCAAGTTCCAGCCAGCACAACAGCAGAGTTGTCTGCAACGGCGTTGTGGTTGGTTGAATCCAGTTGGAACGCTTCAACGCGATCAACTTCTGTTTGGGCCGCAATCATTTCGGCAGTCATCTGATCCCAGTCTTCATATTCTGGGGCCGCGTTGACCTTTCGGTCGGTTCGTCGTGGGCTAAGCCCGTCCCACACTGCTGTGGGGTAATCAGCTACATTAATTGACATAATAGTCTCCCAAGGTTGTTAAAGTAAATCGGCTAAAAGGGCAGAAGCCCCTGCCGGCGTCGGAGCAATGAAATCTGCGGCCGACCAATTATCAAATTCTACAAAGTTCTCGCCGTCATTACCCCTACCGTATAGACCACAGAAGAGATTGCCTGTAATTGCTGAATCGGTTACAGTACTTTTAGATACTCCGTTAAGGAATGCCTCCAAGGAACTCCCAGCAACTGTCATTTTAAGAGTATCGGGGATAGATGTAACTACTACAATTTGACTTCCTAAAACTGAAAGAGTTCCCGTTACGATTTTGAAGAGGAACATTTTATCATCAGAAGCGTTCATGTCCATTCTATTCCCGTAGCAAGTAACTGCAACACTACTACGTCGACAACAAACCCCACCGTGCTGAAAAGCTGCCTCATTTTGAAGGACAGTTGTCGCTTGGCATTCTTGATCTGCCCCGGAAAGAGCAGAATTGGCATAACACGTTTTATCATCTTCCGTGATCCCGCCATCTGTTGCAGCCCCGTGGTTGTTAATATTTTCCCAATTGTCTCCCGCCGGTTCAACCCAAGTAAGTTGCTTTCCTATGGCTGCATTGTCGGCACCATCAAAGTTGTCACTGATACTGGTATCATGGCGAAGTCTAGTCTCTTTAGGTAAGTTGTCAGGAATAAATATGTCCGGGTTAATCCTGAATTGGTCGCCCCAGAAATCTAAGACTTTTCGATGGTGGTCGGTGGGTAACTTTCCGTCTAAAACCAATTCTCTTATTTCTCGGTAATCATTTTGAAATACCGTAATTACTTGATTGGTTTCGGGACTATGGCCAATTCTAAATTGTGTAGACTTCACAGGACTATGGCCACCAAGGTGTATGGTTAAATTACCTTTGGCCGGCAGTATGGGTCGAGAAGCAAGTGCCCCTACCGGGTCTGAACCTATAGTCAAATGATTGTAAAGAAGATCAACAAGTTTGTCTCCCTGGGGATTATATCCCAATAAAGAATTCCACATTGATTTCATTGCACTAGTTGAGCTAATTTCTCTTAGATCACCTCGACCCAAAAGATCATAATCTCTCATCAAGTCAGTAGTTGCAAAGAACCCATATCCATCCTGTACTGCAGGTGTTCCCATATGGGTTAAATTTCTTAGGTCAATCGACCCGACAGTAGTGGGCGGAGGTTGCCAACTATCATCAACCCATTGATACGGGCCCAAATAATAGTTCATATGTCTTGTCCCACAATAAATCCATCATACGTGTCCGTCCCAGTTCGTATGAACAAAAAGGTGTCTGCCTTACCCCCGGTAGTCGTGAGAGTTGGTTCAGATCCTCCAGCCCATTTGATTGTGGAGAACCAAGTAACTGTATTTGATCCACCACCATCTTGTATCAATTTAATTGTAAATGCTTGCGCACCATCAGGATTACTTACTGCAAGTGTCCTATTATCAGTCAAGGTGACTCGATGTTTGTTGCTGAGATCCAAATCAAAAGTGACAGTAGCTTCGTCTGTTGCGTCATTCCAATCTTGATACAGTGCTTTAACTTGTTGTTTGCCAGTCTGGGCGATACTGCCATCTACCCGCATCATTGCAGCAGCTTCAATACCATCAACAGTATCAGCATTAAGATTGGCGACAACAGTTGTACTCGCGACAGTGAAAGGTGCAGTACCAGTTACAACGTCACTAACAAATGTTAATCCTGTAATCGAGAATGCACCAACATCCCAACTTGCTGTCAATGGAGTAGAACCATCAGCCAATAAGCCAGCTTGTGGTCCAGAAATTGTAAGAGCAAATGTTTGAACTGCAATCAATTCTGCCAGCATTTGATTCCAGTCATTCGCATCCGGTGCTGCATTGACTAGGCGATCTGGATTATTCGGTGTAGTCCCATCCCACACTGTGGTCGGGTACGATGTATCTTTAATTGCCATTGGCGGCTCCCCTGGTTTTATCTTTTACAATAGCATCCTTGGTGGTATCTCGCGATTCCTTCTTTTCCTTCTTGCCCGAGTTCGGGTCTTGGTCAGCATCAGGGTTGCCACGAGCCGCTTGGCTCGCTTGGGCTTCAGCAATTCGAGCTATCCGCTCAGCGTGGTCGATCTTGGCGGCCGCCACAACTTCTTCCGGATACCCGAATAGCAGTGCGGCAGTCTTAAGGTCCAGGATGCCGGCTTCGAGAGCCGGGAAGATGATATCGGGATCAGCACTAACCGCTGATGCCGATTCAATTTCTTTAACGATAGCTTCCAGATCCTCTTTCGAGAGTTTCTGGCCCAATACTACTTGGGCTAATTGGACAGAGATTGCCTTCGAGAACTTGACACTAGGCACGGCGTTGCGTAGTTCTTGAAGCTCTTTAACTTCTAATCTGCGGTCGGATTCGGTGCGAAGGGCCCAAGTCTCCGGATACAGGATGGTGGCCACCTTGGAGGTGCCTTCCATCATTGCATAAAAAGAAGCAATCTTTCGTTCGGCGTGTTCTAGGACAAGACCTAGGGCCGAGAGGCCAGCCTCAAGTCCGTGCTCGTCGATCTGCTTGGACTCTGCTGATTGAAGTTTGGGTTTGATGTTACTCAGGTTGAGATTGACGAGGTCACGGATGTCTTGTTTGAGTTGCTGTTGCTTCGCCATACTGACGATCAGTGGCTCAGATGAGGGGTGAATAAAGTCCGGTCTGTCCGTCTGAAGAGGATAGAGCCGGCCGTGCAATGAGCCAACTTCAATCTCTCGCTCTTTGGTGATTGATGCATTGGCCTCGTCACTAGTTCCTTGGTCTCCTCCCGCTGCCTGTTTCAGGTGGTTCAGATCCAAAGGGGAACGCTGTTCTGTGTAGATCGGAAAGTTCGACATCATTGCGTAGGCAATGTCGGACGATTCTAAGTTGAGTAGTGCAATCTGGTGATTAGCAATGTTACTCAACAAGGAGTCCGATAACTCCACCAGTACGAATGGGATTCGGTCCACGTCCAGAATGATATCAATATCAGTCGGGTTGCCGAACTGGTCTATTTGTCGTTCCGCTGGCACGTCCGCACTTGTCATGAATCGTTCAAAGAATTTGATGTGAACGACACCATCTTCAAGAAAGATCAATCGGAATCGCTCAATCGTTTTGTCAGGCAGACCAAATGTGTGATTGGTTTCCTCGACGAAATCCTTTAGAAGAACAGATTGAAATTCATCAGGTGCCCCAGGCCTCCGCCGCCAAGACAGTATATTCTCCGCAGTATACAGATAAATATAGGGTCTTTCTTGCAATTGAGCCTGAATGGTCGAACCAGACAATACTGGCATGTCTACAAATATCCCAACTCGGGACATGGGTAAGAGTTCCGGGAGCAATTGCAAACCCAGAAAGCTATTCATAGACGCGCCTTGAAGGTCAATCCCATCTCCTGTTCCGCGGACCGCCTCTTGATAATTATCTGACCCACCCTTACGGGTTACATCAATCAGTCGTTGAAAGATAGAATTATTGATTTCAGTGACGGCAGAACTAGAGAAGTTGGGCGTCGGCGTGATCCTCTTACGTCGATTGAAATCGTTAAGACCCTCTCGACCCGTATACTGTTCAAGGTACTCGTTAATGAATTGATCGCCACCCTCTGAAACGAGTCGCCATTTGCGCCACTCGTTAAATTTGGATCGCCAGTATGGGTGGCGAATATCTGTCACAAGATTACTCATAAGAAAGATCCAATATCAGTGTGGCCAGTAAATTTCATTGCGGCTAGGGGCAAAGCAATCTCGCTGTAAGTCCGGGCATGGGCAAAGTGGTCGTCGCCCTTATTAACGTATCGGCCCACTTGGTTTCCATCCTTGTCCTCTTCATAGATTCTGGCGATATTTTGTAGGTGCTTCTTGTATTCAGCACCGATGGTCTGATAGATTTGAATAGACCCTGTATGAAATCGCCCCAAAGACATATCAAGCCACGAGGTTCGATCAACGCTGATTTTAAGTTCAGCCTCATCAATCCCGATGCTTTTGCTTGTAATACCTTTAGAATAGAAACAGATTTTGACGAACCCCGTGAATCGTCTAGCGAACTCGGTGGCTTTACGTCGTTCCGGGTTGGCATCAATGACACATTGAATAATCGAGTACTTACGCATCAGATAGTCTAGTTCATCAAACCCGCCCACTTTGCCTACGGCGACTACGCGGGCATCCGACATTACGTTGATGTCCTGCCCCATCCTTTTGACGGCATAGGAGGTTACTTCGTAGTGGAGCCAGCGACCCACATCAACTCCCATTGTCATGATCGTGCTCGGAATGGGTCCATCTAATTTGCTTTGGTGTTTGACGCAGGCTTCTATCATCTCATGCGAGATTCTAGCCCCATCAACTTCATGGGCGTCGCCCATCTTTGAATTGTGGTATTCTTGTTCCGCAGACTTATTGGTCTGTGCTCGAAGAAATTCTTGGGCCAATTCTAGTGGAGTAACGGTCGGAGAATAAAGTTGGTTAATGTAAAAGCCTCGGTTGTCAGATGTCGCTCGGGCTTCCCACTCAGCATTGACGAGCATGGCCGCCTTGCGTTCTGCAAAAGCGATCTGGGCTTCTTCTGTGTCAGCATTCTCTCGCGGGTCGGTAAGCGGTTGGCCGCATTCGAGACACTTAATATACGAGAGTTTGATACTGGTATCAAGGATGTCATCGGCTGTGATGACAAGATTCTCATGGAGTAACTCAATCCTTTTAGAGCAGGATGGGCATGGGAACATAAAATGCTCTTGAGTCGTCTCAAGAAACTGACCATTAATCCCGAAGCCCGGTAGCGTCGGGGTAGAGATCATCCACTCTTGTTTGTTCATCTGCCCCGACATTCGCTCCCTCGCCAGAGGGATATTTTCCTGCCGCATCTCGTCAAATTCGTCGAAGATGATCGTCGAGACGGGAATACTCTTCAAGCCCGCCCGTGAGTTTGATCCTCGAATGTAGAGGACAGCGGCACCGGCCCGCTTAGTCCCCACATTCTTGACGTCGCTGAACATATCTTCCAGATGCGGGGACATTTCTAATGCCCTGTCGAACCTAACTGCAGAAAAGTCAGTCGCGTCCGGCGTCTTTGTTGGAAGGAGATATAAGACGGACTCCTGGCGCATGTCGATCGTCCAGAATGTTCGATTCATCATCGCTACTGTGTAGCCCATCTGAGCCGCCTTCTGGCCCACGTTCTTCCGTGCGCTCGAGTCGTGCATCGACTTGCCCCACGAGTGGTACTTGAAGGTGAACGGACCGTCGAAGGGTTTCTCCATCCGGACTACGCTCTCCGCCCACTTGCTGCACGTCGTCATCGTCTTTCGTTTCAGCCCGTTGATCAGTTTCTGGAGCAGTAGGTCTTTCATCGCTAGCCTCATCGAAAATATACTTGTTGGCCCCTTTACCTCGAAGCTTCAAAGCCTTTGTTTCAGCCTTTAAGGCTTGGGCGGCTTCCTGTTGTGCTGCTTTTCTCTCTTGGCGGGCCGCTTTCTCTTGGGCCTTCTTCTCCTTGGGTTCGCTTGATGCCGGCGGACCTTGATAGATCAATACAATGGGTCCCCGATTCTCCCGTATGTCGCCCCTTGACCAAACATGGCCTGTGGCGTCCACAATTTCTAAAGAACTTTGTGGAAGAGCGTTGTAGATAGCCTGTCTCATCCCGATGTCAATACGAACTTTCCGATGTGTAGTTCGGCCTCGTCGACAATGTAGATAAGTTGTAACATCCATCGGCATAAAATCAACTGTCATCATGATATTAGTATCCTTCTTAATTAAAACTCCCCTAGCCGAAGCTAGGGGAGCCTCCGAGGTCACGCCCTAGCTGGCGTTACTGAGGGCTGGTGCCCTGTGCGGAGCGATTTGGTGAGTCATCGACGCCTTTGGGTTCGTCAGAGGGGAGCGGATTGACAATGTCAATACGATTCTCATCGCCACCGAAGGCCATCAAGAACTGGAAGATTTGCTCGAATAAGGAGAACATTCGGAACGAATCAGTCACAGTCAGGAAACGAACACGATTTCGACTTTCAAGGCGGGTGTACGCCTCGATAGTTCGATCAACTGCCATCAATAGAAGCATGCCGGGACCTTGAATGTGCTCAAAGTCTGATAGCCGAGGGATGTTCGGGTTGGTCCCGTCCAGTGCCCACGGAATCATAAATTCTCCGCCGCCCATTTGGGGAAGCTCTTCGCCGACGAAGGTATCTATGTCGCTGCCGATGACGGCTGTCGTGTCCGTAATCTGATCTTTCAAATCGTGTAAGGGTTGTTTGGATGGGTTGTAAGTGATTCTTCGTCTCATTCGGTCAGCCACTACAAGGTGCTCGACCAAGTGGTCTCGTTCGGAAGTGTCCATTCCACCACGATCGCGGAAGCCAACACCGGAAACAAGTTCTTGACGAAGAGTAAAGAGGGGCGTTAGCCCTGCAACAATGTGGGAGTTCTGAATTCGGACGAATGCCCGATCGAAACTTTCGATCCCAGGTGCACCAATTGGCATATTATTGTCCTTTCACTAGAGGTGCCGCGGAGTTAAGTCGATCCATCGTGCTGTTGTAAAGCTTCCTTACGATGTCTTTTTGCTCTCCGCTAATTTCTGGGCGTGAGAGCAATTGATTGATTTCATCTTGCATAAAGAGGCCGAAAGTTGATCCCATAAGTGGGTCATATCCTTCGAGTTCCGCAAGTTGTAGTAGTTCGCCGATCTCGTCAACGTTTCGCCCCGGAATGTGTGGTGTGCGAAACCCGTCGGCCGCTGACTTACGGCCCAATACCTCCTCGATCTGGTCGGCTAAGGTATTGATGCCAGTATCAGACTTTCTCTTCTTGCGACGACGATGTAATGCGGCTATCCCTTTAACGCCAAACCAGATTGCGGTACCGGTTCCACCAGTGGCGGCGATACCAGCGGCACCCAGAGCGGCGGTTATTAACATTTCCAACATATCATCGGCCATTGAAGAAGATCCCCTCCCCTTGATAGGGGGAGGGGACGGTAGCGAAGCTCCCTTGTCTGCATTAGACTCGGAAGCAGTTCCTGTTTCTAGATGCCCACTTTCCTCATCTCGGTGCCCTGGCCTTTGCCCTGGGTCGTTGATGCCACTGCTCCCTCGCCCTTCGGGCTGGCGGTCGGTAGGCTTTTCGTGTCCGTCTTCATTGTCGGCTTCTGTGCTTCCTCGGGGTGTCCGTCGAGTGCCATGATTTACTTCTTTCTCCGGCTCTTTGGCCGTGATTTCGGCGGGGACTTCTTCTTTCGTTGAGTCTCGGCCTTTGGTAGGTGCTTTGCCATCTTCTGTTCCCGGTAATGGGAGTAATTCATCTGTTTCCGGCTTAACAGGGGCCGGCTGGGTTGATATTGGTATCCCAAACGCTTTCAAGGTGGTCCAAGAGGCTACTCGAGAGTATTCACCCTTGGGTCCGTCAGTCCAACCGCTAAATCCAAGGAATATTCCGACAAGTCCGGTGTCTGAGTAGACTCCGCCTCCAGAATCTCCGATTTTAGGTCGCTTTCCGTCGAATTTGACGGACATCTGGTCCTCATAGTGTGGATTATTGGCCCAAGTGCCAGAATAAGTGCCCCAACGACCAACGAGATAGACATGATCACCCACTTTCGGCTGATTTGGGGCCAATCTGCTGAACTTTCGGCCCGCAGTAGGATATTTGATGACACATACGTCCTTTTTAGGTGCATATGCCAATACTTTGACTCCAGTTGGCCAAGTTCCAACCGGCGATTCGATGTTGTGGAAGGCCGTTAGGACTGTGTCCTGGTTAATGACCACACCAGACCCATAATAGGTGAAGTGCAGTATGTCCAGAGGGTCCAATTTGGTGCGAGGAACCCTGATTTCAATATCAATAGGTGAGGCGTTGCCTACGGAGGTGAGTGCCACGACGCACAACAGCCCGATAAAGGCTGTTCGGATTCCACGCAGACGCGTTAGTTGCTCGGAAGACATCGATTTCCCTCATTGCTAGTACGCACCACTCGGAACAGAATAAAGATTCTGCGTCTTCAGGGTGCAAGAGGCGGTGCATTTGCGCCCATAGCTTACCACCAGAGCGTTCTGCACCAAGGTAATCATAGGGTTGTCCCACGGACTCAATCAGATACTCAGTTAATACGAGACTTTCTGCGGCGGTCAGAGGTGTTTTCAATGGGATGCGTCGGACAGACCCTCGGAAGTCTCTGATTCTAACATCAAGGCTCTGGCATTGGCTTCCCGAAACTGGTTTGCCTTGGATGAGGCATGGGAAAGCATTAAGCGTTGTCGACTCGAAGAGACGATTTCGACCGCAATAAGAAGCAACGATGCCAATGTGACTAAAGTCCCTAAAAGGAATGCCAAGAGAACCAACATTAATTAAAACGCCCGTCAGACTCCTCGCTGAGAACCCCACTAGGTCCCCCGGACAGAATTGACTGTACATCTTCGATAATGGCATCGAGCTTATCCTCGTCTACGTGTTTGGCGATAACGTCAATGACTTCAGTTATCATTTGAGTGGCTTGGGCCTTGTCCATCATGGTTCCGAGGCTGACATCAAGCTTCTGGCATGAGATCACTAGAACATTAATCTTCATTACAAGGTCAGCGATCGGGGTGCATTTCATCAACAGTTCATGATCGTCCGTGCACCGATTGAGCATCGCCTCATTCATCATCCGAAGGATACCGATCTCGTCTCTGAGAGACTTTAACCCGTTCCCTTCAGCGAATCGATTCAACCTCTCCCGATAGAGCTTTGATTGATAGTTCCTGTAACTTTGTTTGGCCAGAGCCTTCTGCTTCTTCGCTCCGCCATGTATCGGGCAGTATTCTGAGCCCTCACATCGGATCAGCAAGCATTGACCCTGGCTGGCCTGAGCTTGGCATCGTCTGGGATCTTCAGGTTCTTTAATGCGTTCCCAGCCGGACATGTCGATTTGTGCCATATTATTCTTTCAATAAAAGAGCCGGAGGCAGGACTCGAACCTGCGCAATGTGACGTACAAAATCAGTGCTCTACCAACTGAGCTACACCGGCTTGTAAGAATCCTACTGTGGCTGATTCTAGTATCAGCCCACCGTTAACTTTTAGCGGCTCACCATCTGAAACAGATTATGGTGGACTTCCAACGTGGGACCAGTCTTGCCCTCTGCTTTTGGGCTCAAGTCCTTGTCTGCCGCGCCAGTGTTTTACAGTAGGATGTATAAAATGGTTATCCAAATAAATGTGGCTAAGGTGCCGAGGACTAATGCAAGTAATCCAGGGTGCTCGTCTCTCATGGCTTACTCGCTTCTACGGGGCGGTTGACCCACTTGACCCAGGCCCGCTGTAGGTGGTAGACGCTTTTGTATCCGTAGGCTCTTTCGAGGGTGCATTTGCCTGTAGAATAAAGAAAGAGATCGTATCTGTTGCCTTTGGTCAAGAGGAACTTGACCAAGCTGTTTGAGGCGGCGTAGGATGTTGAGTTACTAGAATCAATGCTACCTTTCATAATTTCGACGAGCCTAGGGTAGGTTCCGGAGCGTCGAGACCAGGCCAGTATTTTAAGGTACATCTTTTGGTGGCCTACGGCGTCTGCCCGAGAGGCGATGCCTTCATGTGTCCAACTGGGAAGGTCCGGGTATCTTATCATGAGCAGAGCATGAGTCAGTTCGTGCTTCAATGTTTCGTCAAGGTGCTCACGATTTGTGTAAATATAGATTTGGGGATTCGCGGAGCGAGTACAATACGCTCTGTTGTGCGGGCGAACGTAGACGTGGATCGTGGTGTGCCGCATACCTGAGGGAATAGGGCCATCGAGCCATTTGTCTGTGATCTCCTTGACGTACTGATCAATCTTGTACGTTAGGGAATAGGCTAAAGAGTCATTAGGGCAGACAAGGGTGAAGTCTTGCCGATTCAAAGTGATTGCCTGAGTCTGAACTGGTTGTAAAATAGCTCCGCAGATGATGAAGCCAATTGATATTAGTATCGCTTTGAACATGGGTTACGCTCTCAGGGCCTGGGTTACGGTTTTAGGGGTACATATTGTGGTCCACCCTCATATGCTGGCAAAAGGTAAGAAATCTTAGGTGGGCGCCGGCTAACCGTAACCAGGGACTAGGGTCGCGGAGATTGATATTAGTATCTGGATGCGGCCTCTTTAGGGACTAGGGTACCGAAACTGGGCTTTCAGGGACTAGAGTCCAGGAACTAGGGTATTGATGCTAGGATCTAGGGACTAGGATCTAGATCCTTTTGACCGGGCCAGTCGCGGCCCGGCTTGTCGTTCTTGACCCTAGACCCTAGTCCCTCAAAATATTGGATCGTTCTCCCAGTATGGGGCAGGGAATAGAACCTAGGGGCGGGGTGACCTTCGCCAAGGTATTTGACCCCACCCCTAGTCACTTGCCAAGCAATGGTACGTGACAAGTACTAGGCAAGGACCTAGTATATGGTGTATGGCATGTATGGCATAGCTTAAACGTATGACAAACTAGTTTCTAGATTCTAGTTCCTATGATATTTGCCACGTTGAAACAGATTATATCGGCGCATAGAAATAGGCCACGTCGATAACGTTATCGACGTGGCCTATTGACTAGAGGTTGAATAGGTGATCAGTTAAGGTAGACACGATACGTTGTATCTGTTCAACACGATAGAGAATGAACAGACTGAGCGCGGCCAGCGCTGTCAGCGCGTTATTCATTTGTCAGCGCCTCAAATACAATATATTCGTCAGTGAATTCCAACAGAGTGTCAGAAGATAAGACCTCTACAATATCGGTTCCTGTTTCTCTCTGCAATATCAATCTCCATACGGCGGGGTCGCCTTTGGTTGGAAGTACAATTGGAGTAGGTTTCGGATAGTACGCATATGCGTTGAACAGGAGAGACGCGCCAAGTATCGCGCCAATGATGCAGTTCTTCATAGCAAAGCCCTTTCATGGAAATGAAGCGGGAGTGATAACGTTATCACTCCCGCTATGGTGAACAAGTGACTACGAATTGACAACGGCGGTCTTAGCTTTGGGCTTTGCTTTGGGCTTTGCTTTGGGCTTTGCTTTGGGCTTGATAACAGCATCCGCCAGCGCATCCGCTTTGGGCTTTGACAAGTCTATATCACACTGTTTCAACCAGTCCGCATCCATTCGCAGAACAGCCGATATGATGCCAGTAACAACAGTGTTCTGCAACTCCAGTCCGTTGATGAATTCCACAATGACCTTGCCAGTCGTAGCGTCAATCTCCGATTGTGCTTTCTTCCCGTCCCGAATCTTAGCCTTGGCAATTGCGTCATTGTCGGGCGCAACAATCTTTCCATAGATATGACAATTTCTCCAAGCAAGACGAAATTCGTCCGAACCAACGCCAAACTCAATCCAAATCGGTCGTAGTTCCTTGATTCTCTTATAGCGGAGTTTCGATCCATCATCGGTTTTATCAAGTGCGCGTTCTCTGAACGATTCAAACAGATCAGCGTCAAGATGGTACAATTCAACCATATACACGAACGACTGCGCCCATGAACCGGACTGCCCATGATACTTGCCGATAGTCTCTCTGGTGGACGTGTTGTCGTCTTGATAAGCTTTATCAACCAACAGTTTCACAGAAAGGAACGTTTCATATGCCGATTGTGGTCTTGCATCAACGTTATCGTGATCGGCCATAATGATCACAATTTCCCGGTCTGTCAAACCATGCAAGACAATAGAGGGAATCAAACCGTCCTTGCCGAAAACCTCAGTGAACCTTTTGGGATCGGACGATTCAAGGGATTGTGCACCACCAATTCGTCCGTTCCCTTTGATGACTCGATACTTGTCGTCGCCGAGAGAGATCAAAATCACTGGTTGACTGGCATCATAGCCGATCGGAGATTTGAACACCGATTCAAGGCGGGAAGCGTTTTCCTGTTGACTCTCTTCCGTTTTAGGATTATCGGGATTCAATTCAACATTCTGAATTGCGACACCAATTGACTCGCCTTTGACACTAACACCGTTGAACGTGTAGTTTCTCATAGTTATTCCCTTTCTTAGGAATAGAACAGATTGTGAGAGAAACGATATGTTCTCTCCACACATACATATTACACAACACCGATAACGATATCCACTAAAATCCGGACTATTTCAGAAAGATTCCGAAAGTATTTTAGGAGATCAGTTTTGGGAACCTATTCCCTTGGCTGGCTGGCTGGCTGGCTGGCTGGCTGGCTGGCTGGCTGGCTGGCTGGCTGGCTGG
>SDBT01001515.1_pt1 | contig 41060 bp, 89 predicted proteins | sample 2277101 | NCBI WGS metagenome assembly SDBT01 (sample SAMN10404973, study PRJNA504765) | marine sediment metagenome | isolation source: marine sediment core GS10_PC15, 103 cmbsf | place: Arctic Ocean: Southern Knipovich Ridge | collected 2010 | reverse complement strand
TTTGGATAATTGTTTTCGTAAAAATCCCAAGACTGAGTCATTGGGAGTCTTGCACTGTCATTTATTCCAACCAATTTGTACCTTGTTGCAATCCTGTTAAATAAATTTAAATCCTCTGCAAAAATACCCCAACTCCAATTAAAATCTCTTGAAGTTCTAGTGATTGGTTGCCCTCCAAAAGTTCCAGTAAAAGCAAACATCATTGTAGTTTCATCTCCTTCAAATGAAATTTTAGAGTCGCCATTTTCGTTGTGATTAATAGAATAACCCCTCCAAGTCGTAAAAGTATTTCTTTGGTATTCATTAATCTCTCTTGCTTCTTGAAAAAGTAAAACCTGTGGTTCTGGTTCTTCAATTACAAAAACTGGTAAAATCGCAGTAGCCGTTAAAGTTAAAGCCCCCAATAAAAATACAACAATTAGGAAATTCATATAATCAACTCTGAAAAATCCAGCCAGTTCCATCATGGGTTATAAAAGCGTTACAATCAATGTCTCCGCAAATCCTCTGGCCTTGTTGTAAAATTATGTCTTTTTGAACTGTTAAGTTTAAATCAACGTTAAATGTTCCAGTGTAATTTCCATCAACTCCTTGAGTATCTGTCACTGTTAAATTCGTTATGTTAGCATCAAATACATTTGCTTGGCCTTGAAAAATATTAAAGTCTCCAACATGAACTAACACTCCTTCACTAATCACTTCAACAATGTCAACACCAGAACTTTTAAGCATTAACTGGTCATTAGCAGTAATATCCAAATCACCTATTGCCGGAGAAAGAATATTTGAACCAGAGTTTCTAAAATTAAGCTGAGTTATACCGTCAAATGTAACCGTGTCCTCAAAATTTGCAATACTTTCCCAAGTCATTACACCTGACCAAGAATTATTAGTAGCTCTAAAACCAGCACTGGCACCAGTGTTTGTGTCAAGAGTTGTATCAGTTGTAAGTGCAAGATTTGTTAAGCCAGAACCGTCTCCAAAAAAGAAATCAGCTTGAAGGTTTGAAAAGTTTTGATCAGCAGGCCAATTGTGACTAAAACCTAAAAAGTTTCCATCATCAAAAGAAACTAAAACAGCACCACTATTAGCATTAACGTCAATGTTTCCACCACCAAAAATAAATGTAACATCACCATTAGGCCATACTACTCTGCAATCTCCATTTAAACAAAGAGTTTTGACTTCTAAAAAACCAGTTTGCAAAGCAAAAGCAATTGGAATAATTAAAGCAAGAGCAATTACCACAATAAAAAATTTGTGTTTATTTTTTGTCATTTTATACCTTTCCTATATAAGTAATTGTAAAAGAAGCACTGTCAATTGTTGGATCATCAGTATTAGTTAAATTTGCAATTCCAATACAAATATTTTCCCCAACTAACAAATCAAGTATTGCTGTACCTCCAACATTCCCTGTATCATTTGCTGCAAGTTTTCTATGAGCTCGTCCAGCAGCTTGAACTTCTGCATCTATAATTATAGCAGTTTCAAAAGCCTTGTTATTAACTCCACTAATGGAAACAGAATAATTAATTAAATAATATCCTTCTTGAGTAACACTAAAATTTGTGTCATTTAAAGTAACATTTCTAGCGTTCCCAATATTAAAATCTCCAATTCCAACAAAAACTCCCACATCAGTTATATCTATTACAGTGCCTCCGTCATTTTGGTGCATTTCTCCGTAACTTCCACCATAAGTTAAATTAGAATCAACAAAAACATTACGAGAAGCAGTTAAATCCCCTGTTTGAAGATCAATTCCGCCCTGTACTTTTAAAGGGCTTCCACCAAACAAAGTCCCATTAATTACAACGTTTCCATCAAAAACATGGTTAATATCTGCACTATAAGTTATAACTCCATCAACTCTTGAAGAAATATTTAAATCAGAATCCCTAAAAGAAAGTGACTGAGTATTAGGTAAAAGAACGCCTTGAGGGAATTGAATTTGTGCACTAATGTCTTGGTCATTGCTTCCATCAAGTCTAATAAACACGCTGTTTACATCAGCTTGGCTTCCTTCAACTCTTAGATTCCAAGTTCCAATTAAAGGAGTTTGTGAAAGCAAGTTAACATCAATATTATCTTCATCAACAAAAAAAACTTTATCAGGTAGCATAATTGAATCATTATTGTCGTAAACTGTTACTGTTGGAAACTGAGTGTTTGCATCGTGAAGAATGTTTAAAATTCCATCTGCATTTAAATCAGAATCAGTAAAGCTAGTCAAAAACCCAGTTGAAACTCGTAATATTAAAGCGTTTAAATCTTTGTTTTCCCAAATAGCATTGCTTGAATTAAAAACAAGTAGTTGTTCGTCCTCTGCATTTGTAATTGTAACATCATTCAAGTCTCCAATGTTATCAACACCACCTCCTCCACTGTCAAAGCCGGTTATTGTAACGCAGATTCCTTGACCAGTTAAAGCAGTGTTTCCGTCACAAATGCTTGCAGCATTTCCATCAAACCCACCAGTAATAGTTGGGCTGTTGTCTATTACAAAAAACTTTGGTTCTGGCTCAAACAAGTCAAATAAGCCAGATGAAACCGGTAACGCTATAAAAATCAGTGATAGCAATACAAAAAAGGCTGATAAAAGCCTAGCCATTAATAAAAGCCCCTAAATTAATACGCCTTCAATTAATAAAAAGTTATCGGTTTTTGCAGCCTTGCATTTTAAGTGCGAGTTGCAATTTTAGTCCAAAAGTTGCAATTTAAGTGAGTTGCTCTTAAATTCAAATTACTTTCCAGATTTCATTCTATTGTCTTGTTTGCATAACATTTGGCAGTTTTCAGCAGTAGTTTTTCCACCTTCGTGCCACGGTTTTATGTGGTCTGCTTCCATTTCTTCTGTTTCAAAGTGTTTTTTACATTTTGGGCAAATTCCTTTTTTTCTTTCATACGCTTCTCTTTTTTGCTTATCTGTAAAAGAACGGATATTAAGTGCTTTTTCGTTTCCAGTTAAAACATATTCATATATTCCAGATTTCTTAGTTACATCTTCGTCTTGCATTAATTCAGTTATTTCTTTTTCTAACTTCTTTGAGTCCAATTCTTTATTTTTACATTGATTATATAAAATACCAAAAAGCACACCTTTCATTTCTTTACGATATTTGGGAAAAACCACTTTTACCCAATCAATAACTTTTTTGAAATATAACCATAATTCATTTGCATTTGGTTTGTGTTGATGCTTCGCCATATGTTCTTCTATTTTATCTTTACTAATCCAATTTATCACGGTTTCTAAATAGTCTTGGCGTATTGGCGACCCTCTCATATAATCACTCGCCATATTATAAGCTGGACAATTTGTTTTACTAAAATATTTTTTTGCATCAGTTAACCATGTGCCTGTATAAATAGCATTTCTTAATTCTTGGTCTGTCAATTTCTCTCCAGCAATATTTATTATTTTAAACCAATCTAATTTTTCTTTGTCATCCCCTTCACAAATATAAACCATTAACTTATAATCTAAAATTTGCTCTTGCTCTGGTTTCTCAAGATTATGAAAATACTGAAAATCAAGTGAAAATTTTCCGTCAATGTATTCACAGAAACTTATTGTTCTTTGCTGTCCATCCATTACCTCATAAGTTCCACCTTCACTTTTTACCCAATATATTACATTTAGCGGAAAATCTTTTCGGATAGTTTCTATTACTGCATCTCTTTGCTTGTCTTTGTATATAAACTCTCTTTGATATTTTGGGCGAATGTTCAGTTTTCCATTGTAACCAACAACTCCCTCTTCTTCGTTGTTGATATAACTCTTTGAAACTTCTCTTATGGTTATTCCTTTAAGTTCAATTTTCATAAAAAGATTAAAGGATAAATGTTATTTAAACTTTTTTACTCTTTATAAATACTCTTGCATAAGTGTTTTTTCCATTTATTAATGGGCGTGCATCTTTTTCACCTTTAAATGGTATTCCGACAACTTCCTTATTATATCCTGCAGAAGAAGCCATGCCTAAAATCTCAAATTGGTCTGGGTTATATTTATTTATAAAAGTAATTGGAACTCCCATTATAACTTTATAATCCACAGGAATATCTTTTGTCTTGTCAACATTTATAGCAGTATAATTATCATATTTTTGATAATCTTTTTCATTTCCTTTATATGTTTTGTATAGTATTAATTCTTCGTGGCGTTTTCCTATTTCTAAATTTGTAAGCCATATAATATTACGAAACTTGACAAGCCCTGTTACTTTATCATATACTCCATTAGCAAACTCTTTTGCATACTTTGTTTTAAAATAAGCATTGCCTCCATTAAATCCATATCCCGACCATAATTTATTTTCTTTAATTAATTTGAATATTTCTTTATACGAGATGGCATTTAAACTGCCAATTATTAAGAATTTTTTATTATATTCAATTAATTGAGCAACATATTCTCTAAACAAAGAAAATGGCGGATTGGTTACAACAATATCAGCTTCTTTCAAAATTTCTATACATTCAGGGCTTCTAAAATCCCCGTTTTGTTTCAGAGGAGTTTTTATAGTATCAAGTTTGTTTATCTTTCCATCGTTGTTTATATCTCGTACAATTTCTAATTTGTATGCTGGCTTTCCATTTCCAAAATGTGTGGCTATTACTTTTTTTAATTTAAGAAATTCAAAGTTCAAAGCAAAGTAGTTCCAGAAATGACTTTCTTCAGGATCATCACAATTACAAAAAACAACCTTGCCTTTAAAATGTTCTTTATAATGCCCAAGTTCTCTTTCAATATCGGATAATTGCGTATAAAATTCATCTTTTTTTGAGTCTTTGGCTTTATGTAAATTTCCGTTTTTCATTTATTCCCCTGTCTCTTTTTGATTTTTCTTATTCGTGGTCTGTCCCAGTAAGGGCTTTTGCATTTAGGGTTAGGGCACACCTTAGGAGGTTTACTGGTTCTTGGTTTCCACTTGTGACTACAACGAAGGCATTTTAATTCGTCTAAAAATTCGTGATTGCATTTCGGGCAAATTACCATGTTATCCATAAGGGCTTCAACTCTTTTAACTTAATACCCATACTTTTACTGATTGATTATAATTAATCATTAAAAGTATATAAATCTATCTAACCCACTACTATACTTATAAGTATATATACTTATAGGTATATAATAATTATTGGAGTTGATTTAATGGATTTGAGAAAACAAAAAGCAGTTCAGCTTTTTAAAAACGGAAAAATAAAGAAAATTGAAGATGGTTTTGCTGTGCAGAGCCAGAATAGTAAAAAGTATTATTTTGTAGATAAAGGTTTTATTTGCACTTGCCCAGATTGTCAAATAAACAAAACGCCAGTGTGCAAACACGCTTTTGCAGTAAAATACTTTTTAGGAATTGAAAAACCAGATGGAACAGTTGAAAAAGTAAAATTGAATTATAAACAGGCTTGGAGTGCATACAATCAAGCCCAACAAAGCGAAATAAAAATGTTTGACGAATTACTAAAAGACTTGGTTAGCGACATTGAACCAGAGCCTTACAAGTTCGGCAGACCTTTCTTAGACAAAAAAGAAGTTGCCTTTTGCGCAATACAAAAAGTTTATTCACAATTATCAAGCAGACGAGCAAAAAGCCTTTTTGACAAAAGCGTTGACGCAAAACAATTAAACCATGCCCCAAACTTTAACGCAGTTTCCAAATTGCTAAAACAAGAAACCACCACCCCGCTACTACAAGAACTTTTAAAGAAAACCGCAGAACCACTAAAAGCAGTTGAAACAAAATTCGCAATTGACTCAAGCGGTTTTAGGACTACTTGTTTTACAGAATATTGTAAGGACAAGCACAAAGTAGAGAAAAAACACGAATACATTAAGGCTCATATTTGTTGCGGAGTAAAAACCAATATAATTACAGGTGCAGTTATAACAAATTCTTACGGAGAAGGAACAGGCGATTCAACCCAATTGCCTGAACTTGTTAAACAAACAAGCCAGACCTTTGAAGCAAAAGAGTATTCAGCAGACAAGGCTTATTTAAGCAGAGATAACCTAAAAATAATTGACGAAAAAAACGCTACTCCATTCATTCCCTTCAAAACTCATACAACCGCAAGGGCTGGAAGCGTTCCAATTTGGAAAAAAATGTTTCACTACTTTTCATTAAATCAAGAAGAATTTAACCAACACTATCATTTAAGGTCAAACGTTGAAACCACATTTTTCATGGTAAAATCAAAACTAGGCGACTCCGTAAAATCAAAAAATTTCACAGCACAAAAAAACGAATTACTGTGCAAACTCATAGCACACAATATTATTGTATTAATCCAAGAAATACACGAACTCAAAATAGAAACAAAATTTAATTAAAAATTTTTATCCACTTTAGAAGTGGCATTGAAGTTTACAAGCCCATGTAAAATACTTAATATTTTAAAACATCTATAAGTACGCAATACACTAAACCAAAATAAAACCAAAATAAAATTAGAGGCTATAATTTCAAAAACACTTGCAAAGTTTTTATCAAATTTTCCAAAAAATGAGTATAATAAAAAAATTATTAAAATAGAAAAAAACACTCCTTTCAAAGAATCTATAAAACGAGTAAAAATCTGTGAATATATTCCCTTTTTTCTCAATTCTTTTATAAAAGGATTTTCTTTTATAAAATCACTAATTGCATAAAGTATAGTCAAAATCGTTGCTATCACAGTTAAAACTGCAACAAGTATCTGAGTGATAAATGAAAATTGAGTGTCATCAATTACAAAATTAAGCCCCACATAGTGAGCAAAACCATATAAAATAGTGAATAAAAAGAATATTATTAAAAAATCTCTTGAATTGGAAAATTTCTCTAACATCAATTCAACCACTATAAATTATTGATTTACCTCTGAATGAGTTTTGAAGTCATCAATTAATTTTCCATAAACTCGTTCTGGTTCAAGTCTAGCTTCTATCTCAAGTTTGACTCTTAAATATTTATCAAGAATATCTTGTGTTTTGGTTTTCCCATCAGCTTCATCAGCATATGCCACTCTAAAATCTTCTAAAAAAGAGGTGTAATCTATTTTATTCAAATTCTTTGGATCACCACCACAAAAAATATTTGAAATGTATTTTCCTACAATAGGTAGTCCCTCTAAAGCTTTTTTACTAACTCTGGCTACACTTATTTCAATTTTTAGTCTAAAATCTTGTGGAACAAATTCTTTTTCAGCATCCTCAATATATTTTACTCCATCGGGTAAATTTTCAAAATTTTTTCTAAATTTCATTGTTATTTTTTTTAATGGTTTGTTCTCAATTTCTGAAAAGTTAAATTCTTTCCTTCCTTTAGTTATTGCTTCATATTTAAGTTTGACCTCTTGTCCGTTATTTGTTAATGTATTTTGAAATACTTCGGTTATTTTAGGCATTCCAATAGCTTGCAATCCAACCTCTACCACAAAGTAAACTCTGGTTTTAGTAGGTTTTATTATAAAATGAACAATATCATGTAATTTTCTTCCAACACGATCTACCTTATCAGTATGTTCCTTCAAATCAAAAATTTGCTTTTTATGTTTTCCGTAATATCCATCTATCGCATTAGAACGAAGGATTCTACCTCCGTAAAAACCATCAGCCAATTTTATTATAGTAAATTCATTCAAAGATTCTCCTACATTAGTTGCAATCGATTCAAATGAATCAAATAATTTTGGAACTGCATTAATAACTTCAATTGGGTTCAAATCGTCATTATTTTCTGATTTTATAAAAACTTCATAATAGTAGAAATTTCGATCTTTCCCCATATCTACTTTATCTAAAAGAGTAAATTTAAGCTTTATTATGCCCCCATTTTTCATAAAAAATCACTATTTCTATTTTTAACTAACTTCTTTTCTTTCTCCACAAAATTTCTGCAATTTAAGTCAGCTTTCTGCAATTTAAGTACCCCTTTTTGAGGACTTAAAATGCAAGGCCGGTTTTTGCATTTTTTGTAGTGTTCAATTAAAAACTTTATTGCTTCAAGGTGAGGCACATAGTTTTTACGCATTTTTGTACCTTGTGGAATGTCTCCCTTGATAATAATTAATTCTTTTATTGTTTTTTCAGTTAAATAAATTTTTCCCATATAAATCGCTTCCTAATTTTGATACATTATAGGTGTTATACCGCATCTTGTTCATCTTGAGTAGTTATATACCAAGTTACAGAATCATGTGACTTAGCTTTTTTTTCTTGGTCTGGTGAATAACCAGAGAAAAGACCGCCTTCAGTTATTTTACCTTTTAAACCTAGCTTTTCTTTCAACTCCTTTTCAGTAAAAATGTATTCTATTTCTGTTTTGATTGTTTTTTTTATCATTTCTTTTCCTCCTCTGGTTTTTCGCAACTACAACTCCAACACTTTTCTCTCAACTCTTCATTCTTATACGTCTGATAATGAAACAACACTCCTTGGTGGTTCCAAATCAAATGACCACAATTCTTACACTCAGACATTTACGTTTTCTCCTGCTCGTCTGCAACTGGTTTAATCTTATGTGAGTATTCATGTCGCCAGTGTTTTCTTCCAGTGTAAGTTTTAATTTCAATTATTGTTTTACCACAAACCTCACAGTTACTTTTTTTTATTCCATCTTTCATAAACTTCTTTAGCTCCTGTCAGTTTTGGCATTACTTTTTTTTCCCATTCTTTAATATCCATATTTTCCCAATAAGCAAATCTACAATTCTTTGGAAACTTTCCAGAAGAATGATAATACCTTTTTCCATCTGTAAAAATTGGATATCTTTCAGTCATTACTTCTCTAACTCTCCTGCAATTGAACGCAGTGTCTACAATCACAATCTTTAGACTTTTCACCAGTGCAACAAGTTTCAGCACCGTTCTTAGTTCGGTGATGTTTACCACAAAAACAAACCCAACACTCTTTTACATTACCTCTTTTAAATTCCTCACAATCAAAATTTTGCTTTGCTTTCATTATTCCAGCCTCACTATTGCAACTTTTTTTCCTTTCCAAGACTTAGGAACATAAATTCTACCTGAATCTGATTTGTCATCAGCAACAACCTTTTCAAGCATCTCAAAACCAGATAATTGAAACTTTGTTTTTATGCAACCACCTTTTTAGCATTTTTAATGTTTCTCAAAAACCAACCAACTGAAACTTCTACTCCTGTATATGTTTCTTGGTGTTGTTGTCCGCTCTTTTTTGCATCAACAAGAATAACTACATGTTCATTTTTACAAAATTCTTCAAAATCCTTTTTTTGAATTTCCATTTTATCACCTAGACATATTATAGTCATAAACCTTTATAAAGGTATCGTCATAAACTAACCATGCGTCTTATCCTGCTTTAGTAATGCCATTTTTTTCCTCTTTGAACTTCTTTTTTGAATGGATAATCTTTGAACCTAAAAACAGTTCTCTGTTCTTTTGGAAAGAATTGTTTAATTGACCCATCCAAAATATACCTTTGACCTGAATGAATTACATAAATTACAATGTGGGTTGCTTCTTTGACTTTAAACTCTACTGCTTGAAGATTTGGAAAAGTTCCAAAAATTCTTCTGTGAACATTTCTTGAAATTCCTTGGCACAGTGAATCGTTTCTTTTAAGTTTCATGTTTAAGAATTTTTTTACAAATACTTTTTCTTCTTGCCATGCTTTGTAAACCACAGCTTCAAGTAAATCTATTATAACTTCACTCATTGTCTTTCACTTTCTCCTGCTTTACTGCTCCTGTTTTTAACAACTCAATAAATTCCTTTTGGTTTTCCTCATTTAAAATTTTAACATCTAATATCCTCAAAACAGAATCAGAAACAACAGTTAAAGCTAAAACATCTAAAGGTTTTGCTTTTTCAATTTCCTTTGCTTCCTTATCCTTAAAAATATATTTTCTTCTGACAAAATCAAACTCTCGTTTAACTATCAACTTCAATATTGGTTCTATCTCATTCATGCTTTTCCCTCTTGCATCCTGTTGTCCTGCTTAACTTCTTTAATTTAATGCCACTTAAAAAATTTTGCTGGTGATTTTCTTATCGATATTTTCTGTAAACTTGTCCAGTAATTTGTTGCTATTACCATGCCAAAAAGCATAGCAACCATAAAACTGCCAAAATAAATAATCGCAATTCCAAAACTGTTCTCAATCAAACTTAGTTGCCAAGTAGCAGTTATAAATAAAAATAAAGCTACACCACCACTAAGCCATGTTTTAAAATTACCCATTTACTTCTCAATCTCCTGCTTCTGCCAAACTTCCAAAGCAACTAATCCATTGTCTGGAAGATTATATTTTTTCCTTGTTTCAACAGATAAATTTTCTGCTCTAACAAGCTTCAAAGACTTTAATTTTTCAGTCATTCTCTTTCTCCTGCTTTGGTTCTGGTTTCTTACAATCACAGTAAGTATTTGTTTTTTTGTTAATTTGATGACAGAGCTTACTAAATGCACCACCCCAATGATTTACAATTTGAGCATGAAAATAATCTCCTTTCAATTCAATAATCTGGTCAGCACAATTCTCACAAAGCATTTACGTTTTCTCCTGCTTTACTTCAACTTTTTCATTACGATAAATCAAATTTACATTTTTAACCATTTCCCAAATAATAAGTAAACTAAAAGCAGAACTACCAAACAAAGCCAATCCCACTAAACTTTCTTGTTCTACTATAGATGAGTTCATTAAATACAAAAAAGGTAAACCAAAAAGACCAGCCAACATAAAACCACCAATAAAAAATGCCACTACAGGCCAATCAGTTTTTGTAACCTCAATAAAAAATTTCTTTTCCTTAGTCATTTACGTTTTCTCCTGCTTTAACAATTTGCAAATCTTGCAGTTACATTTTGGGTATTTTTTTTGGTAATCTTGAATTTGTTTAATACTCAAAACCATTACTTCTCAATCTCCTGCTTTTGTTTGTTTAAAGTCTTAACTTGTTCTTCAACCCACTCTTTAATTGCTATAAGCATTCCTGACACAGCCAAAAGAACAACAGACCAAAATGCTATTGAAAAAGTCATTTCTTTTATGCCAGAAGAGATACATGATCTTTCAAAAGTTTCACCAATATATTGACAAGGAGTAGCAAGGGCTAATGTTAAAATTGAAAAAATTAAGGCCATCAACAAACCAAACACCCCAATTAAAACAGGAATAATAAACAAAGGAAAACCCTCTTCATCACTCACTTCTTTTTTTTCACTCATTTTTTTCATCTCCTTTCGTGTTATCCTGCTTTTGTAAAACATAGTTTTTTGCACTATCACCATGCTTTCTGACCCAAGTCCTATACCGCAACCACTTCTTTTCAAACTCAGATACTTCCACTTTCATTTTACTTTCCTCTGCGACTTAACATAATCTTCCTGCAAAAATTTTGCTTTAATTTTCTGGATTTCTTCTTGCCATTCCTTTTTCCAAGAATTAAATTTTTTCCAATTCACTTTACTTTCTCCTGCAATGATCCGAATAGAACCTCTTTGCCAGTTTTACCTTTTTGGTATAGTTTAACTACTTCTGTAATTCCTTCCATTAATTCCTGAAATTCTTTGGGGTGTTGATGGAGTAAAGATAATAAATATGCTTTATTAAAATTAGAAAAAGAATTCTCTTGTTTAGTTAATCCTTTTTTTGACTTTGCCAAATGAATATCCCATCTCATTTATTCTAGCCTCACGATTGCAACTTTTTTTCCACCGTAACTTGAAGGGGGATAAATGTATGCTCTACCATCAGTTCTAATCTTTGCTGTGGTTTCAAAAACCTCAAAACCTTCCAACTTAAAAAAATGTTTTTTCATTGTACCACCTCAAGACTTTTTATAATATCTCCAAACTTACCTTTGATTGTTTTTTTTTGACTATCAACCTTTTTCATTGTTTTAACTCTTTCAATCGGATTCATTGAATACCATTTAATCATTGCTTTTTTAGTTTTTGGATTTAAAATATTTAGTCTGTTTTTCATCAACATCACCTGTTCATATTGTGAACATTAATGTTTATAAACCTATTGTTCACCAAGTGAACCACCTTTCGTCTGCTCCTGTTTCTGATTAACTAACATCATTTCTCCAAAAAACATATCCCCTTTCACAATTAACTCGATTTTTTTGTAAATCTTATCAGCTTCTTTCAAAGTTTTTTCACCTTTTTTTGTAATAACCCAATCCACAACTACCGTTTCTCCTGCTTTAATTTTCGAGGAGAATAAGCAACGTCTTTTAGGAAGTGATGCTTAATCCTCTGACTCGACATTTACGTTTTCCCCCCGCCCAAACGCAACCAGTTTAGTTTGTTGTTTTGCAGACTTAATTCTTCTTTCTGCAATTTCAAAATATTTTTTATCAATTTCAATTCCAATAAAATCTCTATTTAAATTCAAAGCAGCAACAGCAGTTGTCCCAGAACCCATACAAGAATCTAAAATTAAATTACCTTTATCAGAATAAGTTTTAATTAGGTATTCAAATAACCTTAAAGGCTTTTGAGTTGAGTGATAAACTTTACCTTCTGATTCTGCTGTTTTAAAATAAATTACATCTGTAGGATATCTTTTCCCACTACTTTTTACAACACTCTGATTAAACAAACCATAAGAACCTGTTTGCTGGTTTTTTCTTAGCCCTTTGTTATAAGGCTTGCCATCTGTTTTTTGCGGATTATAAATCGGTTGTTTTTTATAAAATACAACTATATCTTCATGTCTTCTTAATGGTTGTTTTTTTGCGTTCAAAAAATTTGTAGCTTTCGATTTTATCCAGACCATTTTATATTTGAATAATTTTTCATTGCTCAATATTAATTTGGTCGTAAATAGTCCCTGCGAAGTTAAAACAATAACTCCTTTGTCTTTTATTATTCTCTCATATTGTTTCCATAATTTAACGATTGGAATGACTGAATCCCACTCATTTTGAGTAGTACCATAAGGCAAATCACAAAGAATTAAATCAATGCTTTTATCAGAGATGTATTTCATTTTCTCCAAGCAATTCCCTAAAATTAACTTACAACGTTCTTGCTCCATGTTTATCGTTCCTTCAGTTTCACCTGCAATTCCTCACTTTTAAATTTACAATTCCGGCAATAAATAAAATAAACTGTGCCATGTTGATTTCTATTAATTTTTTGACTCCCACAATTCGGACACTTTTTTAACATTTACTTCTCAATCTCCGGCAATTGTTTAACGGATTTAACGTTTGGTTTGTGAGTCTCACAGTAATCCTCAAACATACTTTTTCTACCTGCAAACAATCGCCAAACTCCCTCTTTTTGACAACCAACTAACTGACAAACTCGTTTCAATCTTTCACCTTCGTTTTTTCCTGCAATTCTTCCACTGCAAATTTAGCAAAATTTTCAAACACTTTCTTATATGTAAAATCCTCTTTCTTAACAAACTTGGATTTAAAATAACTATTCCAACTTTTAAAATTATGTTCAATAGCCCATTTATTTAATAATTTTCTTACATCCCTTTTCATTGTGACGTTTTCTCCTGCAAAAATTTGCCACCGTGTCTACACATTTTATCTTGTTTTATATCATTGGTTTCTAGTACACAACCACAACCTAAAACATATTTTTTCATAAGCATTTATGTTTTCTCCTGCAAAAATTTATTCACAATATCAACTTCTGAATTAATACCATATTCATTACCCAAACAAATAATGCGCTTGAAGATACAATAATATTGTACCAGTTTATTCCTACGTTATAATTCATTATTTTCATTTTTCTTTCTCCTGCAAATAGCATTCTTTACTTTCCCAAAAAAATGTTTTTGTTTCACAATTAATCTGGCCTAAATAAATTGGATTCTCTTGAAAATTAAGTGGCCACATATTAATGCAAAAATCAACTCCACCAAATTTTAAAACTTTTACATTCTCATCAGAATATTTTCCATGAAATGCACAAACACTTTTAACTTCTTCATTTGTAGAAGCAGCTCCAAGTAAAAAATTTAATGATAATAAAATAAACACAGCAAAAACTGCACCCCACAACCCATCATTAAAATAAACGTCAACCATTTCTAATCTTTCCCTAAAATATCAAATGTTTTTGTAACAGGTTTTTCATCAGGATTTCTTTCAATCACATTTGATTGCGAAACACCACCACAAGTAATGTTTTTAAAATCCCAATTATCAGACTCATAACTTATTAACCTTTGGTTATCCTTATTGCAAAAAACCTCTGCGAAATCTTCCATAATGTTTGTTTGCCCAATAAAGACAATCAAACCAAGCATCATAAACACTCCAAAAAGAGACCCTGCAAAAAATACAATTGCTTCATCCATCTAAACACCCCTCAAAAAGAAAACAGGATCACGTATGAACCTGCTTTTCAACCTCCAATTTTCCTGACTTTATACGAATGCCACCAACAGTTTCACCCATATAAGTTACGTCTGGATCAACATACAAAACTAATTTTGTACCCTTCCACTCTTCAATTTCCTTAGAATCAGCAGCCTTTGCTATTGCATTAGCATTAACTTTATTCATAGCAAGACCTTTATCAAGACCTTCAAAGTAAACAACAATCTTTTTCTCTTGTTGATCTCCTCTTCCAATCTTTTCTATTTTAACTTCTTTTATTTCATATTCTTTTTCTTCTTTAATATGTTCAGTTTTCAAGTAATCACCAAAAAACTCATCATAACTTGTCATATCTCATCATCTCCTTTGTTTCTTACAATAAATTGGTAAGTGTTAAAATTTAATCAACAATCCCAAGATATTCATTTCCAATTTTTATCTCATAACATCCTTTCTTAGCTTTAGGTTTTACTCCTCTCTTAAGCGATTTATGTATCTTTTCAATCTGATCAAATTCTAGAGAAGCAAGAGACTGCCTTAATAATTCCTTCCTATCAACGACTTTTTCTAAAAGCACTGCAATTTCATCCACTATTTTATTATATTTTTCTTCTTCAAAAGGAATTAAAAAAAGTTTATCAGTTCCGTCCCTATGCTTGTGTTTCCTTAAAATAAATTTCTTTCCTTCAACTATCATAAATTTCATTCAATCACCGGTTCAGCTTCAACAACCCTTAACTTTTCTCCATGCAATTTAAAAAAAACTTTTCCATCTTTCAAATAACAACCAAGCACTTGAACCATTAGAAGACCTTCTTTGCTAATTCTTCCCTTGATAAACCAAATTCTATTATTGTAGAATCAAACAACGCTTTATAAGAATCTTTAGCTAAAAAACTTCCAGCTAAAACTTCTCTTTGAAGATGCCTCAGTTTAACAATAGAAGAAGCTAAAACTTCTTTTTTCTTAATTTTTTCTTGTTCAGTGTCTCTAACCTTTTGAACCACAAGTTGAGAGTTTGCTTTAGCCAATCTAACTCTTAACATTTGAACTTCTTTTTCTTTATCAGCAACTTCTTCTGGTTGTTCATCATCAAAGAAAGTCTGTAAAAATTCTCCACAAACCTTTGAAATGTTAGTTCTTGCCAGTTGATGGCGTTGTATTAGGTCTATATCAAGATACAAACTAATTTGTCTTTTCATTTTTTTTATCACCTTTTTTTTAAATTAAAACTTGTTATACTATTATACTATTATACTATACCTATTATATACCTACTTACCTATCCATACCTTTTAGATAAATCCTACACGTCATCTCTTTTCCTCGATTACCGGAACTGAGTTAAGCTTATTAATCTTCGCAATTTCTTGGTCTAAATTCTTTGATTTCTTTAACAAAAACAACACGCCTTTGTCTGTTAAACCAAATAAGTCTCCGGGTTTTCTTCTAAAGACTTGTTTTCTCATACTCCGGTCACCTCAAAAATATTTACGTTTGCTATTTCTTCTCTAAAGTTTGGAAAGCAGTGTGCGTGAAAGTTCCATTTGTCAATGTACCTGTAACCGTAAACGAGTGTTATTCCTTTTTCTCCTGGGAAAACTCGTTTTTCGCATTCTCTGCATTTTGTTAAAGGTGAAACTCTTGTTTTAACTATTTTAACTGTCATTTTAGTTTCTCCTCCAAGTCTTTAGACTTTTTTAACATTCTGTTAACTATAGTTCTTTGGCTTAACGGTCTTGTTCTTAGCTTTACTTTTAATCTTTCAGACAACTTTTTTTTCAAATACTTTTTAATTAATGTTTCATCTCGTTCATAATAATCATCAATGCAAGACCAAAGGATTTCAACTAAACCTTCATTTGTTATGTTTCCATAATCTACAATTTCTTTTCCATTATCATAAATATAGTCATCAGATGTTCCTTTGACGTATTTGTGGCTCCAGGCCCAACGCAAATAACTCATTTTTCTTTCACTACCTGTATAAATGCTTTCCAATATGCTGCAATGTAAACCGTGTTTATGTACAGGTTAATCGCGTCTATATTCGTTTTCAATTTCTTCTGCATACTTTTTTTGCTCCGTTTCTTGGCATTTTTTACAAACCCACATTGAGTTGAGTTCTCGTGGCATAGTTTCTTGTATTCCACATTTAATACAATTTCCATCAACTATTGAATTGTCTAGTGCTTTCATTTCGTTTTCTCCTGCATTTCTTCTTTTGTTAATTTTCTACTGTACCCTGATGGATAAAGCATTTCTCCCATGTACACATAAGGATTTTTCTGCCAATGACTATTATCACAATCAGGACAACTACAATGTATTCTTTTCTTTTTGTTGGACATTTACGTTTTCTCCTGCTTCTTTACAATTTGAAAATATACTAAACCAATTCCAGCCGATATAAAAAACACAACAAACCCTAACACAAAACCAAGAGGATAATCTAAGATTGCTGAAAACGCTGCTAAAAATACTCCAATCCAAATACCTAAACTAGGTAATTTTCCTTTTGAAAACATCTTACTTGTCTTTCTCCTGCGAATACCCGTAATAAATATCTAAACATTTGTCTGGATTTTCAGTGTAAAAACTTTGATTATTTATTGTGCATGAAAACCCTTGCTCTTCAATTTCAGGATACGGACAAGAGCTTGTGTTCAAATCAAACCATCCTTTGCACTCTGGAAAGTGTCCTTGTACCATTGAGCCACCAAGCAGAATAAACAACAAACCAAAAAAAGAAATCGCTGGCAATATTAAAATAATTCTTTTTAACCACTCTTTCATTTCTTCTCAATCTCCTGCTTTAATCGTTCCAACATTTACGACCATCCCTACATATAATTATTTTATTTGCCTCTCCATTTTCAAGTTCAACTCTATAACCATAATCCCTTATTGGATGAGGAGACTCATTAAACATTCCATAAATTGAATCAAAACTGGATTCATTTACCTCTTCTTGTGGTTGTCCTAATAAATCAATAAGAACGCCAGAAAAATCACTAAGAACCCAACCCAAACCAATCAAAGCTAAAATGATAAACCAATCTTTCATTTTATCGCCTCTTCCTGCGAGTCTTCCGCAATCTCTTGCCCTGTTTTTCTGTCTATAACGAGAACTTTCCAATCTCTAAAACCAATTTCAACAACCTTAAACCTTACTCCTTTTTCTTGCTCAAAGGCCAATAACTCTTTAGCAGAATTTAAATCAGAAGAGTTTTTGTGTGTTTTTGATCTTTTTTCTTCTTGTTTAATCCAATCTTCATCAGACATTTCACCCCTTATCATTAAGGCAACCATACCGCCACCAGTAATAAAAAGCCTGTCATTTATTTCACAATAAAAACGGTTTTCTTCTCCTGCTTCAATAACTTGTTTTTTTATTGGACAACTTTTCAAATGCTGTCTTCCAACAATTTTAAATTCTCCTAAGCAGTATGTGCATTGTTCCATGAATTAATCCTCCTCTGCAAGAAGCTCAACCTTTTTTATTTCATTTAAATTTTTACAAAACTTTCCCCACTCTGTTTGGATTTTCATTGCTTTAGTAATTGCTTCTTTAACATTCTTAGCCACCACGCAAAGGCGATTATTTCCTTCAACTTCTATTTCCCATATCTTAGTTTTCATTTTTTGAGCCTCCATTCGTTTTTTCCTGCAATTGAACGTAGCTTTTTGGAATCTCAACTTTATAAACATCAGTTCCTAATTCCGTTATTTTAGTATGCCCAACCGTATCAATACAATCCAAAACAAAATCTTGCTTAATATTCTCTTGACAAAACTCAAACATTGAAAACAAAATTTGGTCTTCACACTCAGCAAAACTTTTATCACAAAAAGTTGTTGCAGTGACATATTCAATATATTCAGTTTGTGGTTCCAAGCAACCACTCAAAGCCATTATTCCAATTAAAAAAATTATTGCTTTCATTTTAGTTTTCCTCATCTTTATATTCGCACTCATCAATAATTTCAAGGATTCTTTTCGCTTGTTTAGGAAATCCTTTTTCAATTTTTTGTTTAAATTCCGACCAATTAATTGAATAAATTACTGGCATTTACGTTTTCTCCTGCAAGCTTTCTATTTGTAATTTTTTCCTTAAAGCACAAACTTTGTTTTTAATTTCTTTCAAATCGGTATTTGAAAATTCAATATCCATTAATTCTTCAATAACTTTTGTATAATTCATTTCTTCTCTAACTCCTGCAATCCTACGAACTGTTTTTTTATTTTTTCAATACATTTTTCGCAAACATCATCAGCTTTTGCATCAGCAACAGAAGGAATTGAAAACCATTCAAAGCCGTCATTACTTGCTAAAAGTTCTGCTTCTTTCCAATCTTCTTCATCATAAGGAATTCTATAATAAAATTCTCCAACATCTGATTCAGGAATTTCTCCTTTTTCAAATTGGTCTTGGGTGTATTCGTCACCAATGCCCCGTCTAAAATTTAAATCACATTCTTCACATTCCCATTTTTCCTTTTCCATAAAACTACCTCTTCGTGTTGTCCTGCAAAAATTTTGCTTTGTATTCTTCAAATTCTCTCAATCCAGATACATCAATTGCAAAAACTATACCAAGCCCATTCACTTTAATTTTTTCAATTAACTTGTCAATCTGTTCCTTTTTTGTATCATTATAAAAAACAATTTTTATTGATTTATCAGTCACTTCGTAGCCCCCTTCTCTGAATATAATTCAACCTCCACAGTTGAGGTGAGTCTTGGCAAATTTATTCTATTAGTCTGGCCAAAGTGTTTTTGTGCTTTGGTTGATTGCATTCCTGTAATTGCCTCACAGCATTTATTTGACTGTTCCAATTTACGAGTCTGAATACATTCATTTTTATTACCTCCAAGTAATTTAAGAATCATTTATTTTCCACCCACATATAGCTGGTTTAAATTTAATTGCAGCATATGAAATGCAAACAACAGCTTTTGATTTAAAGTTTCCTTCTTCTGTGAATTTAACACAGCTTCGATTTTGGTATTTTTCAAAACCCTCTTTGTAACAAAATTCATTTTTTGCAATTGTAATTTGAACCTCATCGAATATTACCAATCCGATTAGTATTAGCCCGATAAATCCTAAACCTAGTATCAAATCGTTGCTCTCAATCATTGTTCCAACCTTTTCTTTATTTTGTTAGTCAGTTTTTCAACTTCTAGTTTTGATTGAATTGAAAAGCTTTTAGACTTATTAGTGGCTAGTTCTCTTACTCTGACTTCGTGTGTTCTTTTTCCTCTGTTTGAATCGATTACTTTTTCCATGACATAACAATGACATCAAAAGTATATAAATGTATCGAAGTCAATTAACTAAAAATTAGTTTTCTCTTAGTTCGTTTAAAATAGATCCAAGCAAAAGATTTGTTTTATCCCTTTGCTTTTCTTCTTTCCTGTGATTTTTCTCATCACTCTTTTCCCATTCTAATATTCTGTCAATTTTTTTTATAAGTTCTTGAAGAAGCTTATCTGTTTTATCATTCAAATATACACCAAAAGAAATACGTCATTAGACTTAAAAAGCATTGGTAATCATTTTTTTGTTTTCTCATAAACTTTAATGTCAGCACCATAAAATCCAGCTTCAGGCCAAACTCTTAGAAGCCTGTAACCTTCTTCTACTTCGGTGTTCTCAGTTAACAAAATGTTCCCTTGTAAACTTTCACTGAATCTAGGCCACCCTCCACCAAACTCTTGAGTGTTTCCATCAAAAAACATTATGTAATAACCATAACTCCAATCATTCGAAATCACTTCACCATTAGCTTTTAGTACAGCAAACTCTACTGCTTCAATTTGAGCAACGTTTGGAGACTGAAACAATAATCCCACAGACAAAAAGAAAGTAGAAACTAAAACAAGTCCCACAAAGATCCACAAAAAATATTTGTTTGCCCACCACTCCCTCCACTCAATTCCTTTTCTAATACGAAAATCATTAAGGTCAGTAACCAAAAACATTAACCCTAATCCCAAAAAAGGAGATAAGTGTATCGCCCACTTAGCATTTAATAACATGGCAACTAAAAAAGGCAAAGCAAGCCAAACACGTCTATTCAAAACATACAATCCAAGCAACCCAATTCCGTGGCCTAAACCAATTGTCTTTGATCCAAGAAAAGATAAAAGCAAAGCGTTAGCATTCTCTTGAATTAAGTCGTTCCCAAGCAATGCGTGCATTGAACCAAAACCAATATAATAAAGAGAAACGTACAATACTATTATTCCAAAAACCGAAAAAAATGTAAAAGCAACCAAGTACAACAAAGCCCCTTTCCAGAGCAATGCCCCAACAAATATTGTAAGCAAAACGGCAAATACCTTCGAGCTGTTTTGCTTTTCTCTGATACCTTTTAAAAAGAAGTAATTTGCTGCAAACAAAAAAGGAATCCCTAAAATATCGTCTTCTATTATGATTAAGCCATGAACAAAAGCAATTGAAATAAAAACTAGAATTCCAGCCAACCACCCATCTTTTTGGTTGTATAGCTCACCAATTTTACCAACTATTATTGCAGAAGCAAATATTGCAAAAAACGAGATTGATTTAAACAAAAAAATATTGCATGGAAGCAATTCGAAAAAAAGCTTTGAAACAATTGGAATTTGATCTGTTAGGAGACCTTCTCTTCCACAAGAAAAAACATAAAAGTAAAAGCTATCAGATCCTATTAAAGTAGGAAAAATGAAGCTGCCGATAACTGGCATTAAGCTAAGCAAAGCCATTATTGCAATGTGTTTTAGTTTCATTTAAATCAATTATTTTTTTATTTTTGCAATATGTTTAATATTTTTTTCATTACTTCGGCAGTTGTTTTTTTTTCAGTGCCTTCATATAAAGTTGATGTTTTACTTTCTCCTGTTTGAATATTAATCACTCTAATTCGATACGCTGGAATTGGTTTGTCTTTGAACATTATTCCTTTCACCTCCTCCATAATCTTTTTAAATTTGTTTGTTATTTTGTAATAACGATAATTGCTTTGGTTGGGATTAACACATTTAATTAAACCATCCTTTTGTAATTTCCTCATGCTTCTTGAAGCACTTGTAACATCAATATCTAGTTGCTTTGCTATTTGACTTGGGGTTTTTTTTTGAGTTAAAACTTTTAATATATTTAGCTTTGTGTTGTTTCTAGATATTCTTATAATTAAACTGAATTCCTTATCACTTATTGGTTTCATTATCTTTTCTTTCCACCCTTTTTTCATCCCATAATATTTTGTCGTTTTTACTTTTACGGAACTGTTTTACATGAACCCCACACACTTCTCTAATCATTCCTTTTTCTTTTAGGTCTTGGACATAAAATTTAAACTGATTGTTACAGTAACGACAAGGGAACTTTTTTCTCAGTAATTCTTCCATTGTAATTGGTTTTAATGTTTCTGCATTATCCACGTCGGGAAAGCTACCATAATAGTTTAGTTGTTGTTCTGCTGAAACTAACGCTCCAATAACTTCTTCAAGTGTGAGCCTTTTTGTTACAGTTGTTTGCCAAGAATGGTTTTTCTTAAATCCGTCTTTTTCAAAATGATCTAAACAAAACTTGACTCTATGAATTGCACCATCTAAATCTCCTTGATCAATTTTTCTGTCTATATCTAATTTGAGTTTCATTTCTTCACTTCTTTTAATTCAACTAACTTAAAATTTTTTAGTGAATGGTCAACGTAAAGTATGGCACACCTAAAACTTTCAACCAGTTTAAGACTTTTTGCAACTAGGTCTTTGCTTTCATTAATGGTAACATCTATTAGCCATTTATCTTTGTCTTTTTCTGCGTAATAGTCAAAGTGTGATTGTGGAGAAATTTTGTTTAAGTTTAGTATGTGATTAAAACTATTTTTCTTTAAGTATTCTTCACCTTTCCTTTCGGCTTCTTTCCATAAGTTGTCAACAACACTTTGCTGGACTTGAATACTTTTAAGATAGTGAATTGTTACCCAGCGACTTACATTATATTTTTGTTCTATTTGTACATAAGTTGCTCCTTGGGTTCTGTCGTGCTTCATTTTTTTTAATAGTTCTGGTGTTACCTTACCCCTCATAATACAACCTAACTTAATATTGTTTGGTAATGTTTAAAAAGGTTATTGGTTATAAAGAATTACATGAAAAACCAACAAGCAACTTTACTTGTAATTTTAATGTTTGCTGTGATTCTAAGTGGTTGCACTCAAACACAAGACACAAGCCAACTAGATAACCAAATACAAGCACTCGAAACAGAAAACATCAAGCTTCAAGAAACACTCAATGAACAAAAGGATTCAACCATTGATTTTTTCAAAGAATATTCCATAGCCCTAATAAACATTCACATAGCCACTGAATCGATAAACATTGCTGAAAGAAATTTAATTCTCGGAAACGACTATGTGTATAGTGAAGAATACTACTATGAATTTGCTACTAACTATTTTGATACTGGACAAGAACAAATAGAACAAGGAAAAAGCATGCTTTCAAGGGCTAAGAGAAAACTACAAAAAATTCAAACATCTGCCCCCAATCAATTTTTTAAAATAGAAATAGAAAACAGGATAAAATACATTGACATTTTACTTGAAATTGGAACTGATTTATCTCTATTACTAAAGTATTCAAAAAACGGTACATATGAAGTGAATTATGGCACTCAAGAAAAATCAGATGAAATCATGCAAAATTACAACGAGTTAATTCCACAATACAATTCTGGTTTAATCCAACTAGGAAAAATCTCAACACAAATAGAAATCGAATGGGATCAAGAATGGTACCCAGACTACCAACAATAAAATCATAGACTTAATACTTACACAAAGCTTTACTTTTCAAATCTATTCAAAAAAATCTCAAACTCTTCAAAGATTCTCTTAGTTTTAAATTTGACTAAAGGCTTGCCTTCAAGCCCTAACAATATATTTCTTCTAACCATATTTAATTTTCTTCGCTTACTTTTATTTTCATCTTTTAAGATATCAGAAAAAATAAATCCTAACTGCGACTTTATTCTTTTCTCTGTTAAACTGTTCTTATTTTTTGAAGATGGAAATCTAAAAATGTTTTTATTTTTTGAAGACTGTTGTAGCAAATCCATAAGCAATAACTCCTAAAATTAAAATCCTTAAACCAATTGTAAAAATATCAATGAACGGTTCATTGGCTATCTTTTGAAGACCTTCCATTGCAATTATTCCTAAAAGCAAACTTGATGCAAGGGATTGCCTTGTAATAAAGAATAGTGCTGCAAAAAAGATTACAGCCACAGCAAACATTATAAGGTTTGATCCAAAGGCTTGTGAAGCTGCCTCAAAAAAAACCTGTGAAATTGAAGCACTCATACAAGTCCCCTCAGTAAAGCTGCTAATGATTGTAAAAATGCAATTAGCATAAATACAAAGTAAAACACTTGGAATAATGCTAATGGAACTAAAATAACTGTACCCCAAGTATGACCAGGATCAACCAATTCAATTATTTCTATTCCTCCGGTCAACAATGTTACAATAGAGTCCAAAATAGCAAGACCACTGCCAATTGTAGAAACAATTAATCCTTGAAATGTTTGAACTACATCAGGTGATCCAACAACTGTAGGTGCTTGTACTACAAGTTCTTCAGCTGCTCCAATATCTAGAAATTCATTTAGTTGGGATGGAAGCGATTGAAACATTGATCTGGTTTCAATGTCTCCGGTTAAAAACAATCCAGCAGTGATTGTAATTATTATAATGTTTAAAAATAAACCCATGCGAATCATTTGTCAAGCCTCCTCAAAAAGTAAGCTGTGCCACCTGCAAGGGATGCAAACACCCAAGAAATTCCATCAACATATCCAACAAAACTTAAAAACAATAAAATCAATGCTGCAATTACAAAACTATGACTGTTATCCACTTGTGGTAAAGAAAAATGCATTATTCCTAGAATCAATGCAAGAACAAACGCTGCTAAAATCATCGTGCCTCCAAGATCTCCTAAATCTTCTTTAGCATTAGTAAAGCTGTCAAAAAGGTTTCCTTGACTTGCAATTGTCACGCTTTTGGTTTGAATAAAAGTATTTCCATCAAAAAAAGTAATAGTGTAAGTTATTACTAAAGGAATAAGTCTGCTTAATCCAGTTGTACTAACTGTTTGACCAAACACTCCTCCACTTGCAACTGCTCCTGAATTAGTATCAGTGAAAAGATTAACTGCATTATGGTCAACATCAATTTTAATTGTTGAAATTGCTCTGGTGCTTACAACAATTTGGTTTAAATCAACTAGGCCAGTTGTTGTTGGAGTCACTTGGGATTGAATATAATTAATGTCAACGTTTCCAGTTGCATTAGTGTCTCCTCCAATTTCGCTTACAGGTAAAAGCATTCGAACACCATTCGTTGCATCAATGGTTTGAGGGTTATAAGTTCCTGTTCTAATTATTTTTCCACCTGGAAATTCAATCCCAAAGTTGTGGTCAATGTTTGGCACAAAAGATAAAGCTAGTCTACCTAAATCATCTGTTACTCCTGAACCGGTTGCAACATCTCCAACTCCTGCAATGGTTCGATTAAACATCAGTAATACTTTTGGAATAATATCATTTGTTATTGAGTCAACGGTTGTGAAGATAACAGATATTCCAAGTGTAGCTGGAACAACATAAGGTTGGATTGTTTGATTGAGATCTGTTCCGCCAACTTTAATTAAAAGTGTGGAGACTAAGAAGTTGATGTTTGCATCAACAGTTAAATTGAAAAAGTTTTGATCAGTGTTTTGATAAAAAAACCAAAAGTTTTGATCAGTGCTGATTTGACTATAAGCTTGTCCAGGGGTAGTATTCACTGTGACATCATAAGGAGTTGAAATTGCAACAAGATCTGAAATGTCAATTGGAATCTTAGAAATCACATGAGTGTTAAAAAAGTCCTCACACCTCAAATTATTAATATCCTCACTAGAAGTAACAACAACACAAACTTGAATTCCATCACCAGTAGTAAAACTTTTTGCAACTGTTTGACCAGTTAAATTGCTATCGTTTGGAAACCCCCAAACATATTTTTGCCCATCTGGAGTCGCTGTGAAGTTTACATCCGCACTTCCAGTAACAGGATTAAAAACAAAAGTGATATCGATGCCTTGTATAGCATTTCTAACTAAAACGTTTTGGTCTTTTTGAGAAGTAAAGGTTGTTGTTCCATCTTGTCCGACAACAATAAATGAAACGTTAAAGTCTCCCACAGTATTAAAGTCTCTTACAATATTTTGGTCAGTTGAAATTTCTTCTCCGTCAATTTGCCATAAAAAATTTGCATCAGTTATTGCGATCTTTACTGACGTATCATTTAAATCAACAGAGACATTTAAAATCCCTTCTTGCGGATCTAAGCCAATTGGGCTAGGTGGAGTCAAAGTAAAGTTTGCTATTATTCCTGCTTGTAATGGAAAAGAATTTGAATCAAACAACAAAGTGCTTGGGTCACCACTTGTTTGGTCAGAAGTCAAATACAAGTAATCAAGTAAACCAAAACCGATTATAGGTAAACCAGGAAAAGCTAATAGTGAACCATTGTAATCTCTGTTTCTTAAAATTGGATTATAAGTTCGGTTTGAATCATTAACTAAAACGTTTCCGTCAGCAATGTTTGAAGTAATCCACAAATTGTTAGGTGTTCTTACAAAGTGGTGGATGTTTACGTCAGCTGCTCCAACAGCTGCGGAAGAAAGAATATTAACGTTTAAGTCTGATGCCTGGAAAATAGAAACCCATGATTGATTTAAACCATCAACGTTTAAATCACTTGACCAATTTGCTGATGAAGCACAATTACTTCCAACAGAGCATTGATTTAAAGAAAGCTTTCCGCCTTCTCCAAAAGCTAAGTAAAAGTTTTGATCATATCCTGCAAACCCTGCAATTGGATCTCCAACACCATCAACTCTTAAATTTAAATTAGATCCCCAAGTTGAACCATTAAAATATGAAACAACTGCTTGTGCTCCGTTTGCGTTTACAAATGCAAGTCTTCTATCTGAACCATTGTTTGAAACGATTACTCCTGTTCCATCTCTTAATCCAATTGTTGAGGCCCCCAAGTTTGAAATTGCTTGAGTCTCTGCACCCCAACCTGCACCAACGAAGCCAGTATTTATTCTAATTTCAACTGTATCTGATCCATCTACTTTTGCATAAGTTAAATGAGAGTTTCCATTAATGTCAACAACAATACTGTTATTAGAACATTGGGTTCCGATTCCACAAACAGAAACATTTATATCGGATAGAAACTCAGCTGATGAATCACAACCACCACTAGAACAAGTTGTAACAAAAACTTCTGTAGTTGCTACTGCTCCAGAAAATTTATCATAAGAAATTATTAGTCCACCAGTTGAATTAATATCAATGTGTGGGAGTGACTCATTGAAATCAGAAGTGTTTGTTATATTAACATTAGTAAAGGTTAGTCCATCGTCAGTTGATTTTCCTACAAAAATATCAGTATTACTAGAAGAAACAGTTTGTTCAAATATAGTGAAAATGTTTCCACTTGAATCTCTAACTAATGCATTGCCGTAGTTGGTGAAACCTAATTCACCTGAATCAATAATGCTTGGGTCTAAAACAATTCTTGAACCATTTGGAAAAAAACCATTGTTCTTTGTTACTCCAACAATAAATCCGTTTCCAATCAAAGAAGGATGAGCATTGTTTAATTGGCCTGCAAACAAATAGTTGAATTGGAAACCTGAATCAGTTAAATCTTGAAAGTTAAAATAGGTTTTTCCAAACTCAATTCTTTTCAAATATTGTTCAAGGTCTTGAGTAGTAGAAAAGTCTTGTTCAAAGCAAAACTCTCTTCCTTGTCCTTGATGATTTAAATATTTTAGGCATTCAACGTTAGCAGAATTAAACCTTGTAACATAATAAAAAGAAGTATTTGTTACATTAAAGCCAGTGTTGTTTGTTAAGGCATGAGAAAACTTTTGATCTGTTTTAGTAAAATCCCATCTTTGCACCCATTCCAATCCTTGCCAATTAGTTGAACCCAACAAAGAAACATTAGAATCAGTGTTAGATAAAACAATCCAAGTCCAATCTGTACTCCAAGAATTCAAAAACCTTTGTTGTGCATTAACTGTTCCCTTTAAAGTAAAACCAAGCTCTGCAAGATTTTTTCCATTCCTTTGGATATCAACTAACCCATTTGAATTAGTCTTAAACTCCATTGCCCCTTGAGTCACAGTGTGAACTGAACCATTTGATTCTAAAGATAAAGCTTGAACGCTTACGCTAAGTAAAACTACGATGGCTATTAATAAGAGGAAAGCATGAATCCTATTCAAGTAAACTTTCCCCCTTCAACTTGACACTTGTCGTCCGCTAAATGCAGCTGCTATCATTACGATTGGAATTAAGAACCATAGCAGGTATGCTCCGATGTTCATCATCAGGATGCCAGTTGATCCAAATTGTTGTAGTTCTAAAGCCGGTGCAACAATATTTGTCAGAAGTTCCGCTGCAATATTTATCCATGCAACTGTAAAAGCTGCCCAAATTACTAATCCAATAAATAAGTTGGAAACTCCTCCTTGGCCCCTTTGATCTTTTAACAAATTCATGTTTTTCCTCCAATTCCCTTTTTCTTTTTTTATCTTCTTCTTCTAATTGTTCTTCTTTTTGTTCTTCTCTTAGTTATTTTTCTTTTAATTGTTTTTCTTTTTGTTCTTCTCTTAACCATTCTTTTTCTTCTTCTTCCTGCCATTTTCTTTCACCTCCTATGATTTCAATTAGGTAAAAATCTAAAAGCTTTCATTCCACTTGGAGCAGTAGCAACTGCTTGTCTTCTTTTAGATCCTCTTACCATTATTGTTCTAACTGTAAAATCTGGCTTTGTTCTTTTAAATTTCTTTTTAGTCTTTAAATCAAAAAACTCTAATGTCTTTGGAATCTTTGTTACCATTTAGTTACCTCCACAATTACATCCATCATTCATTTTCTTTACCTCCTTTAAAGACTGCTTTTCTTCTTTATAGCAAATCTTATTTTACTTCTTTTTGGCTTTCCTAAAAAATTAATTGTCATTATAATATCCTCCTTCCAAGTAAAATCTTTTGCGTTTCACCATTTGGATCTTTAATGAATTTACTTTTAGATGTTCTCTTTTTTGAACTTCTTGCAATTCTCACTAATGATCCTAAAATAATTAATCCAAGTAATACCATTAGAAATACCTCCTAATTGCTTTTCCAGCAAAACCTGTTTTTCTTTTCTTTAAAACCCTTGCTTCTTTCATTCCACGCAAAGTCTTTGGGATTAATTTATCTTTAACTCTTTTAAAGTCTTTAGTTGAAACTCTAATTGATTGAGTTGAAGTAATAATTTTTCCTTTTGGTCTACCAACAATTAACATTAACCCTCCTTTTTTTCCAACATCTTTTGTTCTTAACTTGGAAAACATTGAAGGTGGCCTAACCCTAATCCTGAACTGTGTTCCCTTTCTATCTAAACCCATTTTATCACTACCTGAATTCTTTTTGAAGAGCAGAAATCTTTTTTGCTCTGGTTTTCAACGCTTTCCTTTTTTTTAGCTTTTTCAAAATAAATTTTTGTTCTTGTTCAAGAATCTCCATAGTAGATAATTTTCTTGGAGGATCTTCAAAGAACTTTTTTGTTTTTCTGGAAAGAAATGAACTTGTTTTTTTTCTTATAACTCTTGAAACTGGCTTTGTTAAAAAACCAATAGGCCTAGTTACAATTCTTCTAAGCTTTCGCTTTGGTCTACCTGTAATAAGACCCATGCCCATTCCTTTTCTTTTAAATAATCCAAACTCTTCTTCTAAGCCCATTATTTATCTTCTCCCAAATTTTGTATCGAAAAACTTTCTTGCTGCATCTCTCGCTTCTTTTGGAAAGATTTTAGCTTTTAATATAATATCTGTTACACTTGGTGGCATTTTTTTTCACCTCCTTAAAAAGCAAAGAACCTCGTTTCCTTTTTAAACTTTCTTTTCCTTTTTCTTTTTTTTGGTAATTTTAAAACTTTTCTGATTGCTCTGTTTCTTTCAGAAGCAATTCTACCTTTCAAAGTAATGCCTTGAAGTTCTTGAGGAGAATCAATAGCAAAAGCAGTTTTCTCAACAAAAGAATCTCTTGCAAGCTTTGTCTTACCTTTAGGTCTTCTAAACTTAAAAGCTAAAAGTTGTGCTTGTGCTTCAAGCACTCTAACACGTTTTGGTTTCTTTTTTGTTGGACGTATAAATCCACTTCTTCTCACACTTTCATCTGCAAGTAAAAATCCTAAACCTCTTGCGGTTAGTTCCTCTAAAGCAACTTTATTAACCCTAACATTTTTTCCTCTTTTACGAATAAAAACATTGAAACCTTGTTTTCTTTCTTTACGGAAAAACTCTATTCCTTCAAACTCTGGTGCAAAAAGAAACGGTGGCTTAGTTGGAGGAATTTTGGCTGGACGAACAGGCGGCAAGATACTTATTGGTTCAACAGGTGGCAATTTTGATATAGTAAAAGGAGGAATAATAACTGGTTGAATTGCTGGTAATCTTGAAGGAGTTACTGGTGGTAATCTTGAAGGTGATGTTTTTATAGTTGTAATTGGTGGAAGTTTACTCACACTGATTGGTGGTAATTTTGAAACTGAAAAAATAGTTTTCTTTGTAGAAGGTAAAAAACTTGAAACAATTTGTGGTAATTTACTTTGTCCGAATAAAAGTCTAGAACTACCATTAGGTTTAGGTAATTTTGAAACGCCAACTCTTGGCCTAGAAACAGATGGTAAGAATGAAATTCCCCCCCTCCTTCTGCGTACTACAGAAGGTTTCCCCAGAGGTTCTCCAAAGAATCTTATTGGTTCCAAAGGTTTTAAAGCTTTACTAATGGGAAAAAGTTCTCCAGCTTGTTCTCCTAAAAGTCGTTGTAACTCTGTTCTTGTTCTTTTGATAATTGGTTGTTTCCTTGCTTTAGCTCTTGCAGTTGCAATTTGTTTTGGTGTCAGTATCCTTGCAATTCTTTCAAATCTTTCAATGTCTTTTACTCGTAACTTAGGGTCTTCAAGTAAACCTGCAATCACTGCTCTTTTTTCTTGAACTGTTAAAGACAATAACCTTAAACCTTTTGGCGAAGTAACAATGCTTTGGCTTGGCAACTCAAAAGGACTTCGTACGGTTCCAATGTTTTGAATTAACCTGCTTTCTGGTTTCACTTCAATTATTTTTACTCCGGCTTTTGTAATTACAATTCCGCCTCCTTTTCTTAAAGTGCTGATTCTTTGAACTCCTTTTTGTCTTAAAAATTCTGCAAGTAACCTTCCGGTTTGTTCTGGTGTTCTTGAAGCAAAGTCAATATCATCTGGTTTAATTGTTCTGCCAATTCTGGTTGGAGTTTGTGCCACAATTGCATTGCTTCCAAATAAAATTAGTTCTCTTTTGTTTTGTTCAAAGAAATCTCTTACAATTTTAGATTGTTTTGCTGTTAAGCGTTGAGTTCGTAATGAAGGGTCTTTTATAACTGGGGGTTTTATTTCTTTTGCTATTTCAAAAAACTCTTTGAACTTTTGTTGTTCTCTTAATGGAAGTTTTCTTAATGCAGCTTGTCTTGCTAACCCTGCTTCAACTGGAATAACAAATTGTTCTGTCACACGAGCCCCTGCACCAGCACCTAAAAGAAATGAAGCAAAACCACCAGCAGTCAATCTTCCTATTCTTTTTACTTCTTGTTCTCGTCCAGCAGCAGCTCTTAACTCTGCACCAGTTGAAACAGCTTGTGCCCCAACAATTGCTGGAATTAATCCTTTTCCTACAACTTGTTCCCCTACTCTAAAAGCTTGTTGTGGTCGACCACTTGGAACTAACAATTTTGCAAATTGAGAGGTGGCTCTTGCTCCTCTGGCAACTCCACCAAACAAAAAACCAAGAGCTGCATCTTGTAATGTTCCAGCAGTTAAAGCAGCTTGAACTCTTCTTGCAGTTCCAATTCCCCCTGGTAAAAATACAGTTCCAACTTCTGCTGCTGTTCCTCCAAGTAAAGCAACTCTTTTTCTTAGTTCTTTTGCACTTGGGGCTTTTCCTGCTAATAATTCACCAAAAAGCATCTGGCCTACTGGTACTTGTCCAAAGGTACCCAAACGTAAACCTAGAACAGCTTCTCTTATTGGTTGTTTTGCAGAGGGAGGAATAGCTTGTTCTATTCCTGCTCCAATCTTAATTGGTATTTCTGTTAATCTTTGCCCACCAAAAAATATGCCGGATTCAATTTGCTCTAAGACTCTTCTTTGTTGCTCTGGAATTAAACCTGGTGGTTTTCCAGCTTCAATAAAAGTCGTTGGTCTTGGTTTTACTCCTTCTTCTTTAACTGTACGTGCTTTAATAGGTTCTTTAAAACTAGAAATCTTTTTTTGAGTTTGCTTTGCTTTTTCATTAAAACTTTTAACATCTTTGTTTAATTGCTCAATTTGTTTGTTAAAATTAAGAGCTACACCAGTTTGAAGCAAACCAGTTCTAGAAAGTCTTTCTAAAACTTGTTGTCTTGCAACAAGAGCTTCTTTTCTTAAATCAATTGCTTGCCCTTGAGATGTAATTAATCTTGCTTCGTTTTCAAGTCCTTGTCTTTTAATTTCTTGAGAAGCTTGTTTCCTTGAAACAGGAGCAAAGCTTACACCTGTAGAAATTCTTGAAACATCGATTTTTTTAATTATTGAGGCTAACTCTACTTTTTCTGGTTTACTTAAAGCTGCAAGTCCTTTCTTGCTTTTTTTAATTAGTTCTCTTGCTCTAGAGATTTGAACTTGTCTTTTCCTTTCTTGTTCAATTGCAAATTGTTGTGCTTGAGTTGGAGTAAAACGAGTTGTTGTTCCTCCTCGAAAGCCACCTACAAAGGTTCTAATGTCAGTTATTCTTCCTGTTGCTCTTTCTCTTGTAACAGCAAACGAACGAGCAATAGGTCCACCTCTAGTGGTAGTGGTAACTCGAACCATGTTATCTCTTTAACCCCGATTCAGTGGGTACTGTTTTGGTGGTTAGAAAGGTTTCTGGTGGTCCACTCCAAGTAGTAGTTGTTTCAATGTTTGTTTCGTTAGATTCGAAAAGGAGCTCTGTTTGTAACTGTACTTGGATCTCTTGAGGAGTGGGTTGTGCTTCTTTGTTAGTGAGATTTAATACTATGAAAGTTCCGACTGCGACCATGATTAGTGTTAATATGACTGTAGCATATACAATAACCCTGTCTTTCGGTTCTTTATATATCGGCATTATCCAGTTATTAGTCAAAATAGAGCCCCCTTTCAAAACAATACCCTATATAATTTTAACCTATTTGCTTAAAAATGTATTGTATTTAAACATATTAGTTTAAATAAACATCAGTGTTATTATTATGGCGATAATAAATAATCGCTTGAAAATCTTATAAATTTTAACTGTAACGAAAGAACTGTTAAGGATGGTTTTAATGATGGATAACTGTCAAAGACTGTCGACTTAACAAAAAGTAAAAATCACACGATTTGTTAATAATAGGTATATATTATGTTGGGTCGCCTACTTTTGTCTCATTTAACACCTCGACAACAAGCATGAGACAAAATTAGTAGTTTTGTCACAAAGAAATGCCTAAAATGCTATTCGATATGGTAGATCTCTAAGACAATACACTGACAGGTTGAGACAAGAGCATGGTCATGTTGGACAATACATTTAAAAATACTATACCAGATAATATGTTAGAACTTATATCTGGTTGTTTTTACTATGGCAAGACTACAAGAATTAGGCGGTCAATACTCTGTTTTTATTCCAAAAGCCATAGCCCAAGCAATGCAAATAAGCAAAGGAATGGAAGTTAAATTTGATATAAAAACCAACAGACACCTTTGTTTAAGGTTTGATAACAATAAGCAGGAGGCTACGAAGAAATGAATGTGGTTGAGATATTTATGCTTGTTATAATCAGCATCTCTGTGATTGCAATAGGTTTTGCTATAATTGATTGGATTGGTTTTGTAGAATATAGAAATGCTTTTTGTGAAAGATTTGGGTATGATGGTTTTAATGAAGGGGATAGTGGGCATGAAGGATATTGTTATAACATAGAGGCTGAAAAAATATTGACTAAAAATTTTTATTGTATTAATTTAAATGTCGGGGAAAAACACGAATGTTATTTCCAGGAGAAAACGTAAATGCCGAGTGCTAGTAAAACTTTAATCACTCTAGCAGTGGTTTTAGTTGAGGGGGTGCAAATCCCCTACTTGGCGATTCAAAAACAAAAGATTTAGCTAGGTCGATTTATCAATTTCATTTGTTTATCTTCTAGATCTCTACGGATTAAACTGTTAATCGAGTTCACATGAACACCAAACAATCTAGAAATTGACTGCTTAGTGTACCCTAATTTCATAAAAGTTTTAACAGAAATCAAATACTTTTGATTTAAACCAGAGATCTTTAAGAGAGCTTTATCTTGCTCTATGTTATCCTCATCTTTAATAGAATGTAATTCTTTTAGCTTTTCATAGTCAGCCCAAATCTTTGAATCAATCCAAGTAAACTTGATTGTATCAACGAATGAAGGCAGTTCGGAAAACAAACTAATCTTTTCATCTAAATCATAATTAACGTCTTTCTTTCCGTACTTCCTTTCTTTTGCCATCTTCATCTCAAATACCTTTAAACCCCACGGATCAGTAGTAACTGGATTCCAAGACCTTGACATTAAAACTCCGTGTCCTTCTTTTTTCTTATTATTAATTGGATCAACAATGTGAATCCAAATCTTCATTCTATGATTCCTAAAGTATTCGTTTGCATCAGATATTCTTGGAATATTAAAAAGACTAATCTTATTCTGGCTTCTGCATAAAGTATAAACGGTGTTTAAGAATTTCTGGCCCTTGCTTTGCCAGTTTAACTTATAAAGAATCTTTATTGCCTCATCTGCATCAATCACAGAGTAAGGAGGCAAATTATAAATCTTATCTTTTATTGTTTCAACAGTTGGAGAAAACAAAACATTTCTTTCCAATTCAAACAATGGATCGATCTTATAGCCTAGTCCTAAAGAAAAAGCACTCTTTCCGTCTCCTTCTGCTCCTGTAACAACAACTGCTAGATCTTTATCACTTTTAGCTCTGTTAACGGATTCGTCTGCAAGCTGTTTTAAACTAAGCAATTAAATCACTCTAAAGCTCTTTTAAGCTTTCCTTTGGAAGTTAGCCTTTCTTTTAATCTAACTCCTAAGTTTGCGTTTTGTTTTAAGAATAAAATGTCTTGATGTAAGTCACTCAATAATTCAAACATTCTAAAAGGAACTTTGTATTCTTCGTTGGTTAAAAGATGCCTATAACAAGTTCTTGTAATCTTATCAAGGTCTTGTATTTCTTTTTCAAAGTCCTCTGTTTGATCAGTCTTTCCCATTATAGGATATAAGAATCTAAAAATCTCTGCTAAAACAACAAAGTATTTTCTAAAACTTGCTGGGTTATACTGACTGTTTTCTTTACCCAAGTTCTGAGCTTCATTTAAAAGATTGCTTAACCTCTCATAATCAGAGTAAAGTGGATCTCTAGACTTTCCTGCATCATCGTCATTTTCCATTTATTCTGCCTCAATTATTTTTGTCATATCCATCATTTCCAATCTGGAATAATTTACATACCTTGAAGCCATTGGAGAACCTTTAGCCCAACCAAACCATTTCTTCATTTTTTCTTCTGTAATTCCTTTATTAGAAAAATGAGTTGCCCTTGAATGCCTAAAAGTATGCAAGTGGATTTTTGGATTTAATTTGGTTATTTTTCTCCAAGCAGTTCTTCTATCCATATCCCACATTAACTGATCAGATTGTAATGTTAGTAAATGGTTGATTATTAACTTAGCAAAAATAGAATTTTTTCTTGGAAGAGGAAGAGAAATTTGAAATAAATCTTTTTTTATTCCTTCTTTTGTTTTCCTCCATCTCTTTAAGGGGGTGATTGTAACGTATAAATATTCCCTGTCAACCTTAACGTCTTCTTTTTTAACTGCAAGAGCCTCTGAAATTCTAACACCTGACAACCAAAGAAAAGAAATAAGACTTGACACTTCATTAAATTTGTTACCTTCGTCAAACTCCATTCGTGCCCTTCCAATCATATCAAGGACATCTTCTTTTTCAAGAACAACTTTTCTTTTAGGGCTAAAAGGCATTTATTTTCCTCCGAAATATTTTTGCTCATTTTTCCATCCGACAGTAAATTTAATCAGAGTATATGCCAAATACCAAGATAATAAGACTGTTAAAAATGTAAAAATTAAAAATCCAAACATTAAAGACATAGAAAAGAAATTAAAAGGGATATTATAAAAATGATTAAAATAAACATATTCAATATTTTCTTTTAAATTTGGTAGAACAAGTACATTAATAACTAAACTAAGAGAAATTTGAAATAGCATCCCAAAAAAAATAAATGCTGAAAGTTTTAACATTATTATTATATGCCTAATTGCCATTCAATCACCAAATTCTACTCTATTAAGATTCTTGTCAAGCTTTAATCTCGGATCATTTTGAATCATTACAGAAAGCCACTCCATAATAAAAGAAAGTCTTTGGCGTTTAGTTTGAGGTTGATTAAAACTAATATTAATTTGTTTATCTTCAGAATCATAATAAGTTCCTTTTTTTAGTATTTCAATGAATTTATTAGCTTTATTTCTATATTCCAAACTAAACAAAGCCTTACATGAAGAATGCATCATATAAGTCATGTTCTCAACCTTAACAAGTTTGATATCTAATTCAGTATCACTAGCAATTTCTCTTCTAATTAAATCGTGATACTCATCAAAAATTTCTTCAAAATGCGTTTTCATCAAAAAACCGTTTCAACTTTCTCAGCTGAAACTACAACCAAATAACCATTCCTGACAAAAAAATCAATTGCATCCAAAACTTTATCAACATTACCTGAGTTTAATTGGATTCCAGCTTGAAGGGCCACTACATAATTTTCTTTTACTGCATCTTTTAAAATAGGCTTTGACTTCTCAAGAGTATCTTTTTCAATTCTAAGAGTCAAAAGACTAGAAAAATTACTTTTTTCCCCATCAAGTGATTTTTCAACAATACCTTTTGTTTTTTCAACGTCTTCTGGTTCTGATTCTTCTTTAGCTTTAATTTCTTTATCTTTTGCTTGAAGTTTTTCGGTTCTTTTCTTCAAAAAATCATCAATACTTTCCTCATCACTTTCTTCAATAGCCTTTTTTGCCTTTTCACTTGGCTCAAAATCATCAGGAAACTCTTTTTCTTCTTTCCCTTTATTTAGTAAAGTCTCTTTTATATCCATTCTTCATTACCTCCACAGTTTTAGAATGATTATCAAGCCTGTCAAGAATATCGCTTTTTTGAATATATCCATGATCCAGCAATGAAAACAATAAAATAAAAAAGCTGTCAACAGCAGCTTTTCCTTTTTCATTTGACTTAATTGGAATGCCAACTCCCATTGGTTGCCAATGAAAAGAGAGTTGACCTGCAACATACAATTTTTTGTGACCCATCATACATCTCTCGGTAAATTCTCAAGTGCTTTAACCAATTCAGGAATATGCGGTTTAATTTCATTGGCAAAAGAAACTAATTGATCAATTGATGGTTGGATTTCATTAATTCCAACCATTATTGAAAAACCAATTAAAAGAGATCCTGCAGCTGCAAGTAAAGTGAAAATTGGAATAATTTTATCAAAAATTGCTGGTTTTGTTTTTCCTAAATCCATTTCAAGCCTTGCAGCAGTTTCTTGGGTTTTAATAATATTATTAACGAGTTCAGACATTTCTTTTTTTGGTAACAATTCAGAAAGCATTGGGTTCGTTGGATAACCTTCAACCAAAAAAATTAGTGGTTCAGTTGTTTGATACAATCTATCAAAAGCTTTTCCAATGTAAGTCTTTGATTTATCAGGCCACTCCCAAACAGTCTTAAAAGCACCGTAAACCCATTTAAATCTACCATTTCTTAGTAAAATTAAATAAAAGGTTCCTCTTTTTTTTGTTAAAGGATTGTTATACATAAAAAACTGCCATCCAATCCTACCAATTATTGCAATATAAAGAATCATTACAATAAAAATCAATGCAAAGAACAAAAGCCCTAAAGTTGGTAACAAGTGATTCATTTCAACAACCTATCCAGTTTTTCAAGAATTATTTTTTGATTTGAAAGAACCTGCAGCACAAGACCTTCATATTTTTCAAGAATAGCAAGTTCTTTTTCTTTAAATTCAGCGTCAAGCTTTTGGATTTCTCCAATTTTTTGTTTAGTTCCTCCTAAACCTAGACGTGCTGCCTCTTTAGCCACTTTTAATTTATCTGTGAATTTCAACCTAAACGACCTCCTTTGGGTAAAAATTTCCATTTACTTTCTTTATCTTCTTGTTTAGCTTCCTTTAATTCCTGATAAGCCCTTTCCTCTGTTCTAGTCTCACTAATTGAATAATTTGTGAGCATTGTCTTCAAAAAAGCCTGTTCAGTTCCCATTGAAATAATCACAAGCCTTAATAATTTTCTAGAATAAGTATTTGCAGTTGGAGACAAGTCCATATCCTGCACTCGATGACAATCATCAATAATATCATAATAAATCATTGCAAGTTTGACTTGAACGTCCCTAAGATTTGCAAGCATTACTTCTCTAACAAAAGGATCTAAAACAAACTTTGAAGTATCAGGAAGAGTTTCAAAACCGTGAAAGCTAGGGCTAGAAATATAAGAATAAAAAGCAAATGGCTCGTTTACGATAACCTGATCTTGCTGATCTTTCAAATACCCTTGATTCATCCCAATAACCGACGTGTGTTAAATAATTCCGTGTAAAGCACCATAATGGCAAACAACGAAATCGTTATTCCAATTGGAAGTGATCCAATTGCAATAATTGCAAATAATTGATCTGTTTCAGGTAAAATTGTCCTATAGGTAAACGTTCCAGTTGAAATATCAACACCGTTTACAATGTCAAGTCCTTCAAAGGTTAAAACAGAACCAAAACCAATGAACAACAAGCCACCTATAAGTAGCATTAAAGCACTCTTTTTCCAAATAGAGTAAATTGTTAAAAAGCCTAAGATTAACAACCAAAACTGAAAAACTAATACTTGCATACAACATACCTACTATTTTTTTTGGCAATGGGATAAAACAACCATTGCCAAGTTTGGTGTCAGTGTTACAAAACTATCTTGCAACACTAACTGTTACTGCTACCATTACTCCGATAATGATTAATACGAAGACAACGGATAGCAATAAGTCGTCTAAAGTCCATAAGCCGGTTGTTAGACCTGCAATTGTTAGAACGTTTTGTACGACCAATGCAACTACTGCCACTACAATTAAAGCAATCAGTAAACCAAGCAATGTGCCTGCTATACCTGCTTGCCCACTTTGTGACAAATGCAATGCCCTTAATTCTTTTGTGATTTTATTCATAATTATCTTTATATTTTATGCGTTTAGAGTTTATATAAATTGGTTTTGAAAAAATTTTAGACACAAGTTGTTTTGACTCTGATCCAACTATAAACTTGTAATCCAAACAACCCAAGAGCCATTAAATAAAGAGCTATTCTGGTTTTTTTTCCTGCATTTGCAACATAAGCCCCAGCATAAGGCAATAAAACAAGTGGAACAATAAAAAGCGTTCTATTCATTGCAAAAACTGCTCCTAGCATTCCTAAAACTGCCAAAACAATAGGCGCATAGTTTTTTTGTTTCCACAAATACAAAACTGCTGGAACCAAAAAAGGCAACGGCATTATTTTAACAAAAAAGTTTAAAACAGTTGCAACCGTTACACCAAAATGAGCAGACCCAGCAAGTTGGGTATCAAAAACTGCCGGAGTTGCTGTGCCAAGTAAAGAACCACAAGCCGGCAAAGCCTTTTTTGAAAACATCTTTATTTCTTCTAAATGCTCAAAAAATAAAACAACAATCCAAGAAATTAAAAACAAGTTTGCTCCTTGTCCATGAGAAATTGCAGCACCAATCAAAGCCAAAAACCTAATAAAATTATTTTTCGTAATAAACAAAACAATTAAAAAAATTCCTGCAAACGCTTGGCTTGGAGACATTAACATAAACCAAAAATATTGAGTGCTAAAATAAAAAAAGACAGTTTGCCAGTGCCTTGTTACATACCATAAAAGTAAAGGCGTAACAAAACCAACAATCAAAACAACATACAACAAAAAATTCTTTTGGCTATAAGCAAACCAAGAACCAATTACGTGAACTAATGGTGCATAGGTTCTTTCTTCAATGCTTGCACTTTTTTCGTAATGAAATTGAAAGTCTCCTCTGTTTGCAAAATCAAAAGAAACAAAAAAATTAAAAGAAAAAACAACAATCAAACAAATAAAAACTGCTTTCTTCAAGTCTCCATTCATAGTTATTTTTGGCCAATCCATAAACGCAACCTTAAATTAACTTAATCTAACTTCGCCAAAAGTTTCAACCCTGCAACTTGTTTCAATAGCTGTTTTACTAATATTTGTTAGGTTTGCTCTGATTTCAAGAGAACTATTCCCATCATCATTTATAACATTAAAGATCCTATCACCCAAATCAATATCCCCTGCCTGTGCACTTATGCTCTGAGTGCAATTACAATCAAAAAAATCTAGATTGAACGGATCAAAAAAACAATTTTCACTATAATAAACTTTTAATTTCATAAAATTAACCCCTGCATTTGGAGCAGGCCCCCACTGGCCACCATTTGCATAACTAATAGTCGTTATTCTTGCAAAAAAATGGTTATAATCAAAATGCATATTATTCCAATCTCCAATTGCATTAAAACCCCACAAATCAGTAGGAGATCCATAAATTTTTATGGTTTCTCCTTCTGTGCAACTCCAAGTGCGATCCTTTGAAATTGAATGTAAAGCACCATCAACTGCCATTAAAACATCTAAAGTTCCAAGTTCTGCCGGTGTTCCGCAAAGACCGGAAATCATTTTAGCAGAAACAATCAATTCAATTCCTTGAATTTCTGCTCCGAAAGGAATTAACATGGCATTTCCATCGCTAACAGGTCTTCCAAATTGGTTTAAATCTACTCTTTTGCTTGTTAATGTTACCGTTGCATACCTATTGGGAACAGCTAAATTCCTTTTAAGATTTTGTATAAAAGCCCAATCTGATTGAGCATTATAACTTTGAAGTGCAAATCGTTCCCCAGTATCAAAAATTGTTGGGTCAAGTTCAACACTCGCACCCAAAGGAAAAACCCCATTGTTTTTTGTAACACCAATACCAGCAATAACTAAATCTGGTTTTCCAATTATTTCTCCTTTGCCTAAAACCAAATCGGTAAACTCGAAACCATTTTTATTTAAATCAGAAAAATCAAATCCCAAACTGTTTTTAATTCTAATAATTTTTTCCCTGTCATTAATATTTGTTAATCTTACAAAACTGTTATCGCTTAAAAGTCTTTTCACACCATCAAACTCAACTAAATCATTTTTATTTAAAACATGAACAAACCAAAACTTTGCATCAGTTATTAATCCTAAATTATTGTTTATTGAATAGGTTAGTTTTGGATAATTGTTTTCGTAAAAATCCCAAGACTGAGTCATTGGGAGTCTTGCACTGTCATTTATTCCAACCAATTTGTACCTTGTTGCAATCCTGTTAAATAAATTTAAATCCTCTGCAAAA
>SDBT01001514.1_pt1 | contig 41091 bp, 32 predicted proteins | sample 2277101 | NCBI WGS metagenome assembly SDBT01 (sample SAMN10404973, study PRJNA504765) | marine sediment metagenome | isolation source: marine sediment core GS10_PC15, 103 cmbsf | place: Arctic Ocean: Southern Knipovich Ridge | collected 2010 | reverse complement strand
ATAAATGTTTCAAAGGTCTCCCTGCGCAACGGGAACATGAGGCTCGTTCGTTACCCGGATAGTACATTGAATCTGTTGAATGCTTTCGAGCCTTATGAACAAAAAGTTGAGGGATCCATACCAGATTCATCTGGTACAGAACTGGACCTGGATCAGATATCTCTTTATAAAATACAAATTGAGTTTGACGACCGGGTGGAAAGTGACAAGGAAGCCCTGTTAATGAAAAGACTGAAGGCTTCTTTCAGCTATACTCCTGAGATGATTCGAAGCGAAGTGGAGACAGATATGGAGCTGCAGATGGTCCGTCTGTCTGACAAGGTCCTGTTTAGCAATAAGGAACTGGGACTGGAAACGGCCTTCAGGTTCCAGCGTGAAACAGGCATCTTGCAGATCGAACCAAGCACACTCAGCATTGATCAGGCCATTATGAATATATCAGGGGACATTGACTTTAATGAAAGTTCTAAATTCAATATACAGGTAGATGGTTCGGACGAGGATTTTAGCCTGTTTCAAATGGTCCTGAGCAGAGAGGGACTGAAAAACCTGAAACGGGGCGATTTGTATTTCAGGGGAAATATCATTGGGACTCCCGGCCAGGAGATCCCCTTAGCTGATTTTACCTTCGGCCTCGAAGATGTAACTCTGTATGTACCTCGGGCCAAAGATTATATCAGGGATTTGAACCTGTCTGGAAAATTTAATTCAGGATCCAGAGGGGATCTGTCGGCTGCCATACTGGACATTGATACTGTGCTTGCACAATTGCCCTCGGGACACCTGAATGCTGCCTTTCATCTGAAAAATTTCGCATCCCCGGAAATTGATCTGATCTGGGATATGAAAGCCTCATTATCCGGATTGGAAAAAGTATTAAAGATGGAACTTTTTGATTCACTGAGTGGGACAATAGACACTGAATGCAAACTCCTGGGAGCCCGTTTTGACCCTGATTCCAATCATATTGTCGCCGATGTGTTCAGGCTGGATGTTCGCTGTGAAGATTTATCCATATCCATCCCGGATGTCATATCCATTCAACGAATTGATGGAAACATATACAATGACAAGGATACTACCTGGTTTGAAGACCTGGATGTCAGAACGGGTGATACGGATTTCCTGATCAACGGAGTTGTTTATAATGCCCTCTACCTGGCGGCAAAGGTGGAACATGATATCACGGCTGACCTGCAGATACAATCCGGGATATTTGATATGCCTGAATTCCTGTCTTTTGTACCGGCTATAAAGGAGGATTTTCCATACAGGATCACAGACATAGACCTGGATGTTGTTCTTTCAACCAGCACTTCGAAAATGCTTGATTTTGAGACTAATCCACATATGGATTTTGATATCAGGCACCTGGATGCCACCATTGAGGATTTTCTGCCAGGGATTACAGATCTGAGTGGGAATTTTATCCTGGGAGAGAAATATCACAGGACCTTCCTCGATTTCAAAGGCTTTGAATTAGGTATGCTGGAAAGCAGCCTGATGGCTGACCTGGAGTTGCATTCACCTGCAAAGAAAAGAACATTTATTACGATGGACGTACAGACACGGGACCTGAACCCCGGTGAAATATTCTTGGGGGAAGATGGGGATAGCATACCGGATTTTCTGAATGGTAAATTGAATGGGGACTTTTTACTGGAGGTCCATTTTCCGCATGACGAATCAACCAGGCTTGAAAAGATTGATTTACGAGAAGCAAACCTGCATTTTGTTAATGTCAAGGATACCTTCGAGACAAGCTCAATGAACATGCTTGCCAGTGAGATTCATTGGAATAATGACAAAGAAAGCAACCTGCTGGCAACCCTGGATGCCGGTATTCAGCTAAGCATGGAAAGGCTGGTGACCGATTATTTTGACATAGGTGACCTTGAGTATATTATTGACATAACTGATGGGGTATTTCACCTGAGCACTGAAAAGTCGAGGGTTTTTGCCAAAGCAGGAGCAGTGGATTATACTCTTGCACCCTTCGCAGAGCTGCCTTACTATAAACTTATATACAAAGTAGAGGGATTTGAGGTGACTGAATTGCTTACAACCCTCAAGACCGACACCTTACTATCGGGAACCATGGATATCTACATGGATCTATCTTTGGAGGGCAGGGACAGGGAGGAAATACTTAGCAGCCTGAATGGTGAATTGAACCTTTACGGCGAAGATCTTTTACTATATGGAATAGATCTGGATGAGGTGATCAAGAAATTCAAACGCAGCCAGAATTTCAACCTGGTGGATCTGGGGGCAGTCATGTTTGCCGGTCCCGCGGGACTCGCCCTGACGAAGGGAGGCAACTATGCAGCCATACTGGTAACGAACTATGGTGATACTTCCCAGGTGACTGAGATAGTCTCTGATTGGAAGTTTGAAAATGGCACCATCCTCCTCAGGGATGTGGCCTTTGCAACCAACGAGAGCAGGGTTGCTGCAAAGGGCTGGCTCGATTTTCAACAGGACAGTCTGGATATCTCATTTGCCGTAGTTGATAAGAAAGGTTGTAATCTCATCGGGCAGGACCTCTATGGCAGCATTAAAGATCCGGAGAAGAGCAAGATCAAACTGATCTCCACCTTGCTGGCGCCTGTAACAAACCTGCTGGAATTAACCCTCGGCATCGATTGTGAACCTTTTTATGAAGGGCGGATCAAACATCCTGGAAAAGAAAAATAAGGGCCTTTCTCTGCAGGATAACCTTACAGCCAGTCATCCCGTAAAGGTTGAAGAAAAATATATTTCCTAAATTTATTGGCCATAAATCATATAAAATCATGAAAAAAATCCTCAGAATTTTCCTGGTATTCATCCTGCTTATCCTTACCGTTCTCCTTGTTACTCCGATCCTGTTCAAAAAACAGATACTGAATAAGGCCAAAGAGATAGCCAATACCAGTGTAAATGCAAAGATCGACTTCACTGATCTTAAGCTCACCTTCTTCAAGGATTTTCCACGTCTTACCGCTTCACTGTATGGGGTATCCGTTTCCGGGATTGAAGTTTTTGAAGGAGATACCCTGATTGCCTTTGATGAGTTCAGTGCAACCCTTAATGTCATCAGCCTGGTCAGGAAAGAAGCCATTAAGGTAAGGAGTATCCTCCTGGATAATCCGCGGATTTCTGCTATCATACTGGAAGATGGTTCGGCCAACTGGGATATTGCCAAAGAAAGCAAGGACAGTGAATCAGGTGTGGAGCCCGACAGCCCCGGTCCCGGGACCATGGACCTTAAGGTGGCGCTTAAGAAATTTGAGATACGTGATGCTTCAATAGCATATCTGGACAGGAAATCGGGTATGGAAGTATCCCTGGATGGGTTTAATTTCCTGCTGTCGGGGGACCTGGCACAGGATTTTACCAGCCTTGAGATAGCATCCACCACAGAACGGCTTAATTTAATCATGGGAGGAATCCGTTATGTCAGGGATGCCATGTTGAACATCATGATCAACCTGGATGCAGACCTTGTAAATTCTGTCTTTACCCTTATGGATAATTCATTCGCAATAAACGACCTGGTACTGCTGCTTGATGGTAAGGTAACAATGCCTGAAGGAGGAGATATTGGCGTGGATATCAACTTTAATACGGAGGAAACCAGCTTTAAAAGCCTGCTTTCCATGGTGCCGGCAGTCTATATGAGAGACTTTGAAGATGTGCAGACGGACGGGGAATTGGCCTTGTCCGGATCCATCCGGGGCAATTTGACAGAAGACCATACTCCCTCGGCCGATATTAAATTACTGGTAAATAATGCGAGGTTCGAGTATCCTGACCTTCCAAAATCTGCCGAGCGGATCCACATAGATGTGGATGTACATTACGACGGGATACAGAATGATAATTCCATTGTGGATGTAAATGGCTTCCATGTTGAATTGGGAGACAACCCTGTAGACTTTTCCATGCATATGGTAACTCCCATCAGTGATCCAAAGGTAAATGCAACCCTGGCTGCAAAGATCGATTTTTCAACCCTGGCTGATGTGGTACCCATGGAGGATATGAGCCTGACAGGAACACTTGATGCCAATATTGATCTGATGGGAAAGATGTCAAGCATTGAAAATGAGAGATATGATGAATTCAAGGCTGATGGCAGCCTGAAATTACAGCAATTTGAAATGCAATCGCCTGACATCCCCCAACCTATCTTTATAAATAGTGCGGTCATGAATTTTTCACCACAGTATGTGTACCTGACGGAATTTGATGCCATTATCGGGAACAGCGACGTCAGGATGGACGGAAAGCTTGAAAATTTCCTGTCCTACCTCTTTGAGGACGGCATGATTGCCGGAAAACTGAACCTGGAAAGTGACTTATTGGACCTGAATGAGTTCATGTTGGATGAGGCGGGCGAAGAGGAAGGCGAACCTGCCGGGGAGCCGGCGGAAGAGCCCTCGGCCGAGACCACAGATACAGTTGCAATGTCAGTCATTGAGATACCCGCTAATATCGATTTTGTTTTTACTTCCAGCCTGAAAAAGGTCTTATTCAATAAGCTTGAAATAGACAACCTCTCAGGCCTGATCATCATACGTGACCAGAAGGTCATCATGCGCAATTTAAGCATGCAGTTACTGGAGGGCAATGTGATCATGTCTGGTGAATACAACACCCAGGATATGAAGTCTCCGCTGGTGGACCTCACCCTCGAAGTGAACAAGATCGATATACCATCTGCTTTCAATTCCCTGGCAACCATTCAAAAGCTGGCACCTATTGCAGAACGGACTTCAGGTACCGTGTCGACCAATCTTGATTTCACCTCATTCCTGGGAGAAGGAATGATGCCCGTTATGAATTCCATCGTGGCCAAGGGAAAACTCGAATCAGAGCAAATCAGCATTGAAAAAACAGAAATCTTTGACATGATAAACGGTATCCTGAAGACAGAAAAATTCAAGGACATTACCATGAAGGACCTGGCCATAGATTATTCTGTGCGGAATGGAAGGATGTATATCGAACCTTATCAGACAAAGATTGGGAATACAGAACTCGTAATGGGGGGAGACCAGGGCTTAGACCAGACCATGAACTACGAAATTAAAATGAAGATCCCCAGATTTGATCTCGGTGGCACTGCCCGGAATGCCATCAACGTGGTTACCTCACTTGCAGCAAGCCAGGGCATAAACATTGACCCGGGTGAAACCATTGATGTTAAGTTCCTTGTGACAGGTACTTTTACAGAACCCAGGATCAGGCCTGTATTTGAAGAGGGACTCAAAAATATGACCGAAGAAGTGAAAGAACAGGTGCAGGAGATCATCGAAGAAAAAGTAGAGGAGGTTAAGGAGGAGATCAGGGAAGATGTGACAAAGGAGGCCGAGAAGATACTTGCGGAAGCCCAGGCGAAGGCTGATGCATTAAAATGGGAGGCTAAACATGCAGGTGAGGAATTGATCCGCATGGCGGAAGAGGAGGGACAAAAAAGAATCAAGGATGCAGGCAGCAATCCGCTTCAAAAAATAGCAGCTGAAACTTATGCCAGGACCCTCAATTCTGAAGCAGAGAAGAATGCCAAAAGGCTGGAGGATGAAGCCAACAAACAGGCCGATGAGATCATGCGCGAAGCACAGGAACAGGTTGACAGGTTAAAATGATCAGGAGCAGGAGCGAACCGAAAAGAGGTCTGGAAAATATCCAATAAAAAACCCCGGCGCGAACCGGGGTTTTGTTTTATTCTCCATTCTCAGCCGAAGCTGTCATCCTTTTTTCCTGTATCCGGGCCTTTTTACCTGTCCTGCCGCGGAGGTAGAAGATCCTGGCACGGCGTACCTGACCCCGCTTATTGATATCTATTTTCTCGATAAAAGGGGAAGACGTCGGAAATATCCTTTCAACACCAATATTACCTGATAATTTACGTACAGTAAAAGTTTCTGTAATACCTGATCCCCTGCGCTGAATAACAACGCCGCGAAATTGCTGGACCCTTTCCTTGTTTCCTTCCCTGATCTTATAGTGAACAGTGATCGTATCACCCGAATTAAATGAAGGAAAATTGTTTTCCTTCAGGAAATTATTTTCGGCTTGTTTCAGTAAATCCATCCTCTCAATATATTAATTTTCAACGACTCTCAATTTTTTACAGGACGCGAATATACGAATATTTTTCGTGAATAAAAGAAACTGTTCTTAAAAAATATCAATGTATTCAACGATTTATTAACAAGGACTCGCAGGCAGTTCCGGAGGCTTAATGTGCCTCGCCAATGACTTTGAGATTATCACCCTTGTCATCCGCGATCTTTTCATACCACCAGTCAGGGTATCCGGGTTGATCCGGGTTGGGAGGGATGTTCCTTCCGTAGCCGTTATAGATGAACTTACCATCTTTTTCTTTCTTGACATTTCCGTCCATGTATTTGACCAGCAGGTAATGACCCAGTTCCTTCCAGCGCTTAAAGGTTCTTTCTCCAACGCTAATTGAATAGTCTGTCAGAAATTCCCTGGCAAGCTCCGGATCATTGTTGTAAAGTTCTACTGCGGCCATATCCACCGCTTCTGTATTCCTGATATATTTTGTTTCCAGCTCGGATTGTACTTTTAATACGTCCGGGGTCATCAGGTCATATCTCAGGTAGCAGAAATTTGATACAAAATTAAATGCCCAGAAGGCTGAAGTTTCAGAGTAGGTGATCATATCGCCATTACCCACCTCAAAATGCTCAGGCACGCGGTCGATTCCGCAATACATAGGATTATAAACAGTGGTGGCTGCATCATCCACACCGAACCAGAAAATACCGCCTATCCAGTCCGGCAACCAGTTTCTTGACTCGGTAACAAACGAGTAACCTGTCTGCTGGGTGGCTGTAGCTCTCTCATTGCAATAGGTCACGTCACCAACCGACCAGGTCAAAGGGCGCCAGCGGTAGGGCATGCGATAAGGTCCGGCACCAACATCCTGGGTCATGTCAAGCGGCGTACCTTCATAATGATCACGCATATAATTCATCAGGTCATGGGCGGCCAGCTTGGTGCTTGGTTTTACCCATAAGGGCATCCTGTTTTCAAGGTTCTCTCCTTTGGCATAATCCAGGTATTGATCCATGCCGCCTGTGATCTTGCTGAAGAAGGACCATACCCTGGCTTCACAGAACCTTGCTCCTCCAAAAGTGACCGGAGCATAGGTATCAGAAAAACTGAAATCCTTTTCCTTACCGTCGAAATATCCCTGCTCCCTGGCAAAAGAAATAACATCTTCTGCATAGATACAGTTCTCCGGGTCATCGAGGGGGAAGGTGGTGATCCTTGCCTGGTTGGCATGGGCTGATACATATCCATCGGGGATTCTGCGGGCCACCCATACGGCTCCTGTGTTCCCCGGGCCTTTGCCGATCAGGTCCATGATCCAGACTTCATTCTTATCCGCAATGGAGAAGGATTCACCTAAACTGTAATATCCGTATTCAGCCATAAGATCACCCATAACCTGTATGGCTTCGCGTGCGGTCTTGGCCCGCTGCAGGGCCAGGAACATCAGGCTGCCGTAATCAATTATACCGGTGGTATCAACCAGTTCAGAATGGCCGCCATAGGTGGTTTCGCCGATGGCCAGCTGATGTTCATTCATCAGTCCGACAACTGAATAGGTATGGGATACCTGCCTTATTTCTCCAAGGAATTTACCTGTATCCCACTCATATATCTTCATCATGCTTCCAGCCGGGTGATCAGCTGCCGGCCGGTAATATAATTCACCGTAGAGGAAATGGGCATCTGCTGCATAGGTGATCATGGTGGCACCATTTACCGAGGCCCCACGGGTTACTAAGAAGTTTGTACATGTGTTTGCATCCTGGACCGATAATGCAATTACTGTCAGGATTGCCATAAATTGAAATAAGCGTTTCATATGTTTTATTTTATTAGCGTCCGACAAAAATACATGTTTTTGTATTTCCATAAGCAACAACCCGGTTAAATTGATCTATTTCAATATATTTGGTATACCGGAATTTAAATGGATCAAACACAATGAGCTTATGAAAACCGCATGGATCATCCTATTCAGTTTATTCTCAAACATGGTCTTTGCTGCCGGACTGAACATAGGTGTTGCAGCAGTCAGGATCACACCCCCCCCGGGCACACCTATGGCGGGTTATTATTATGTCCGGGGTGCAGAGGGAGTTCATGACGACCTGTATGCCAAAACCCTTGTCATCGAAAAGGAAGGGACCAGGGTGGCTATCGTTTCCTGTGACCTGATTGAAATTTCAGCAGAACTGGCAGCCGATATCAGGCTCCTGGCTGCAGCGTCAACAGGTATTCCTGCCGGTCATATCATGATCAGCGCTACCCATTCTCATACCGGTCCCGTTATCCTTTCTCCTGCAAATATGTACGCCACTGATGGGAGCATGGGAGATTTACTCAGGGCCTACATGAAAACATTGCCCGGTCTGGTTGCCGAGAGTATTATCCGGGCCAATGATGGGATCCAGCCAGCCAAACTCTCATTCGGAAGGGGACATGAGGAAACCATCAGTTTTAACCGCCGCTTTTTCATGACAGACGGAACCGTGGGCTGGAACCCGGGAAAGCTGAATCCCATGATCATTAAGCCGGCCGGGCCCATAGATCCGGAGGTGGCGGTCCTTTATGCAGAATCTGCTGAAGGGAAACCCTTATCAACCTATGTCAATTTCGCACTGCACCTGGATATTACAGGGGGACTGGAAATATCAGCCGATATGCCTTATACCCTGTCAGAGATCCTTGGCGGGTTAAAGGGAGAAGATATGGTAACCCTCTTCGGGCAGGGTTGCTGCGGGAATATTAACCATATTAATGTGAAATCCGGGGAGCCTCAGAAAGGGCATGCTGAAGCCGAACGTATCGGCACGGTGCTGGCGGGTGAGGTGATCAAAACCTTTACCCGGCTTAAACCCCTGGATGTTGATGTGATCCGGGCCAGGAGTGAAATAGTGGGACTCCCCCTGGCAGAATTTTCAGAAGATGAGCTTGAGCGTGCCCGGGAGATAACACAAAAATTCGGAGAAAGGGATGCGGCGCCGTTCATGGAAATGGTAAATGCCTTTAAAATTGTCGAGGTCCATGGGAGAAAAGGTAAACCCATTGATGCTGAAGTCCAGGTTTTTACCCTTGGAGATGATTTTGCCATTGTCAGTTTACCGGGAGAAGTATTCGTTGAACTGGGAATGTACATCAAGGAACGTTCACCCTATCCCAGTACCATGGTCCTTGAACTGAGCAATGGTTCTGTCGATTATATACCTGATAGAAAAGCCTATGTGGAAGGAAACTACGAGGCGGTCAGTGCCAGGTGTGCACCCGGTTCAGGCGAATTACTTGTCGAAAGGGTGTTGGAGATCCTTAATGAAATGAAAAAGAAAGATCATGAAGGGAAAATATGCGATGTTACATCCTTCTCCATGAACAAGATATGCAAGGAATGGGATGGACAATGGGAGGGCATTACCGTTGCATCGGATGGCAATTGTTATTTTGGTACATCTACCCATTCCAGGGGACATGGGGCCGGATTTCATATGTATAATCCGGAAACGAAGGAATATACCATGCTTGCGGAAGACATGACATTGGTATGCGGGGAAGGGGATACTGAGTCCCAGCAGGGCAAAATCCACAGTCCCATCGTGGAATGCGACGGCTGGCTCTATTTTACCACCCACCTTTCCAATTACTGGCCCGAAGGCATTGAGCTTTACACTGGCGCCCATGTTATTGGTTATGAACTGGCCACAGGTAATTTTCGCGATTTTGGCATAGTCAAGCCAGGGTATTCCATATACTCTGCAATAAATGTCGACCCCGAAAGGAAAATACTATACGTATTTGTTGCGCCCTTTCATGATGAACTGATCAGGAATGGCGGTTGTTATTTGTACAGCATTGACATTGCTTCAGGTGAAAAGAAGGAACTTGGCCAGATAACAAAAGGACAGACCGGAGCATGTTTCTGGTTTTATGTGGATAATGAAGGTAATTGCTGGTTTAACCTGTGGAAATACCATCACCAATATGAGAATGATCCCGGGAATCTTTATTGTTACCGCTTCGATACCGGGAAAATTGTTACTTACGAGGATGTACTCCCGAAGGGTGAACTGATTGACGGGACTCCTGTTACAGACAAGAAAAAGTTGCAGAGCCGGGCATGGACCTGGGCACAGGCCCTTCCAGGAAGGGAGAAATGCCTGTTTACCATGGGTAGTTCAGGGGGTGGAGATGAGCGTTTATGGATCTTTGACCCTTCAAAAAATATACATAAAGGGAAGGCTTTCCAACCCCTTGCTTATATTGGCTCAACTTTCCTGGAAACTGCCCTGGGAGGAGACCGGCTCTATTTTGTCCAGTATGAATCCCTTGAAGACCAGCGAACCCAGAGCGCTGAATCAAACAGGGAAAACGACCCGGACGAAGTAGGTTATAACGAAAACCTGCACCTCAGGAGCGTTTCCACAGCCCCGGATGGTGACCATATCATAAGCGACCATGGGAAGATCGTAGACCAGGACGGACGGGCTGCACGTATGATCAATTCACTGGCAGCTGATGACAGGGGAAGGGTTTATATGATGGGTAGCTGGTATATCAAATCCTTCAAAGAAGCCTCTTTGCAGATCCTGTTTTACGATTATCCAGGGGAGCGGATCTATGAGCTGGTAAAACGAGGTGAATTCTTTGCCGTGGCAGAAACAGAAAAAAAATAATTTAATTTTCGCATATGAAATCATTTCTGAAAAGCCTGATGGGGCATGGCGCAGCCTGGGGCGATGTAACCGGAAATGGTTATCCTGACTTGTTTTATGGGACTTTTTCAATTTATAGTAACACAGAATGGAATGTACGTGGTCATACAGGCGGGACATCTCCCAATAAACTTCTGCTGAATAACGGAGACGGAACTTTCACGGAAGTTATGGAATCCCCTATCCGTGTACATTCCTGGAACTCCGGGGCGGCCTTTGCCGATTTTGATAACGATGGAGATCTTGACCTGGTCATCTCACACCAGCATCATGTAGACATACCCTACGGAAAACTCGGCAATTTCCTGTATGAAAATGACGGTAAGGGGAATTTTACCGATGTGACAGCGGAAATGAATCTTTATTTTGAGGCACCGTTTCTGGGGCGAAGTACCATGGTTTTTGATTATGATGGTGACGGCCTTCTGGATGTATTCATGCAGGAAGACTGGGTGCTGGGTGACAAAGGGGGGGCGAACTCCCGGCTTATGAAGAATATGGGCGATCTGAAATTCAAGGATGTAACGGCCGAAGCCGGATTCCCGCATGGATTCCGGGAAGGGTTCTGGGGACTGGGAGGCTTTACCAGCGATATTAACGGGGACAGCTGGCCGGATGTGTTTTTTGCACATAGCTGCCGCATGTTCATCAATAACCAGGATGGCACCTTTCATGAGAAAGAATACGACCTGGTGGATCCGGCAACCAGGGAACCTGCAACGGTGAACCCTCACTGGACCTGCGGGGCGGATCTTGGCGACCTTGACAACGACGGGGATATGGATTTTGTAATAGGAGACCATATCAGTCATTTAGACACCACCAACCATCATATCTATGTCATCCTGAATGAAGGGAACGATGAAAACGGTGATCCAATACTGAGGGACATTACCGTTGAAGCCGGGATAAGATTGTCGAAAACCAGGTCCCCTCATGTCGAATTGCAGGATATTGATAATGACGGAAGGCTGGATATAATGACCACCGTATGTGATGAATTCATCTACCGGAACAGGGGAGTCGTCGATGGTATTCCCAGGTTCGGGAAACCTGTGGGATCAGGAGTTGTTGGCGGAATAGGCTACTGGGCCGCAGGCCCGCTGGGGGATTACGACCGTGACGGAAAGCTGGATTTTATTGGTCCCGACTGGGAACCAGCCTTTGCATCACCTTTGCTCAGGAATGTCTCCAAATCGGCAAAGAATTACATTGCTGTAAAACCTGAACTGAAAGAAAGTCCCAACCGAAACGGGGTAGGAGCAAGGATTGAGATTTATAGAGCCGGGATGCTGGGTGAAAAGGAAGGCATGATTGGAACACGCATAATCTCGATATCAAACGGATACAGTTCAGGTTCAGAAGCCATCGCCTATTTTGGTGTCCCGGATGACAAAACAGTCGACATCCTGATGACCATGCCCACAGACGGGAAAGTCTATATACGTAAAGGAATTAAACGCAACCAGATGATCATAATCAGTGATTAAATGAAGCTTAAAAACTTGTAAATTATTAGAGTATATGAAAAAAATCCAAGCCCTTACTACCGCCCTGATTGTTTTTTTGCTGCCATCGTTAGCAGGGTCAACCAACATCATGGACCATGGTGCTAACGGAGATGGTGATTTCCTGAATACCACAGCCATACAGTCTGCTATAGATCAATGCTATGAGCGGGGTGGCGGGACAGTGTATGTGCCGGCCGGAATATTCAGGACCGGGACCATCATCCTGAAAAGTCATGTAAGCCTGTTCCTTGAAACAGGAGCAATTATTCTTGGAAGCACTGAACTTAAAGATTATCCAGAGATCTACCCTGATTTCCGTTCTTATACAGATGTAAATTATGTGGACAAAAGCTTGATTTATGCCGAGAAAGCCGAGAATATCAGCATTTGCGGAAGAGGAACAATTGACGGACAGGGTGAGGAAGAAGTATTTGATCTGCCGGGACGGGAAAATTACAAAAAACGGCCTTATATTATCAGGATGGTGGAATGCCGGGATGTCCGGATCTCAGGCATCAGCCTCATTAATTCAGCCATGTGGGTGCAGCATTACCTGGCCTGTGAGGACCTGGTTATCGATGGCATAAGCGTAAGAAGCCTGGTCAACCACAATAATGACGGCATTGATATTGATTGCTGCAGACGGGTGAGAATAAGTAACTGCGATATTGACAGCGGGGATGATGCCATTGTCCTGAAGGCAACTGCCCCGACGGATTGCGAACAGATCTGCATCAGCAATTGTGTACTGCGCAGCCGGTGCAATGCCATCAAACTGGGAACCGAATCTGTAGGCGGTTTTAAGGACATCCTGGTCAATAATTGTGTGATTTACGATACCCGCCTGGCTGCCATCGCACTGGAAATGGTAGATGGGGGGACAGCGGACAGGATACAGATAAACAACATAACTGCCAATGGAGCAAGGTGCGGTATCTTCATACGCCTGGGAAACAGGGCACGTCATCACCTGGCCCTCGGGTCCGGGGGTGGAAAAAAGTATTACTTCGAGGAAAATCAGAAACTTGATAAACCAGGTATGGGTATGATGAAGAACATCACCATCAGCAATTTTTTATGCACGGGTGCAGATACTGTCGGTTGTTCCATTACAGGAATTCCGGGTTTCGAAGTTCAGAATATCACCCTGAGGGATATTCATATCTCATATGAAGGTGAAGGTGCAGAGAAGCCTGTAATTGCGGAGGTACCGGAAAATGAGTCCGACTACCCGGAATACGCTATGTTCGGTAAATTACCAGCCTATGGTATTTACACTCGTCATGTTAGGAATATATCCCTCTATAATGTCAGGCTTGATTATGGAAAGGAAGAACACCGGCCGGCCCTGCTCTTTGATGATGTAAAGGGTCTTGTTCTTTCAGATCTCAACCTGAAACAACCTTCAGGGACAGGGACGGCCGTAATTTTCAAAAATACCAATGACATTAAAAGCGATAGTGACTACTGATCTGATTTTAATTTTCAAGAGAAGGAATATAACCCAGGATCATGCAGTGTAACAGGCGCATATTCTTACAAAACCTTACTGGATTCGCTGTTGCTGTGGGACTAGGCGCTTCAGGAAAGAAACTTTTAGCCATGAATATCAAGGGAATCACGTCTGGATGCGGTAACTCGGCTATCATTCCCAGGCCCATCCAGGTGGTTATTGACGATGTAGGCTGGTGGTCGGGCAGGGATGGCAGCGAAAAGGATGAACCCTACCGCACAGGCATAAACAGAAACCATGTTGTAGCTGACTATCAGGCAATCATTCAACTGGGAAGGGCACTCGGGATACGGCCGCAGGCAGCCATGGTACTTTGTGAATGGGACAGGGAAAACATCCTCCGCGACCTGCCTGAAAGTACATGGATGGGAAAAGAATGGGATAACAGACAATGGGTTGGCCCCTGGCTGGAGGAAGCTGCGGATCTTATCCGTAACAACCCAGATCATTTTGAGCTTACCCTTCATGGCATCGGGCATGAACACTGGGCGGACGGAAGAATTTCCAGAGCTGAGTGGTCAACGGATGATGGAACAATGCGGCCGGTAAAACAGGTGAATCAACACCTTGATTATTATGAGAAGATCATGCGGCAGAACCAGCTGGGCAGTTTCCCGCTTTCCTTTGTGCCAGCTGCCTTCAATCATGGTTTCGGATGCACAGGAGATCATTCGGTTAGTCTTGCTGAGTTGCTGGATAAAAAAGGCATTGACTATATCAACACACCTTTTTACAAAATGCAGAATGCAGATGAGATTGAAAACGGGCTTTTCGGAATGGATGCCGGAGTCCTGACTGTAAACAGAGGTACAGACCTGCAGAACTGGGATATGATCGGAAAGCTTCCCGAAGGAGAGCTTAATGGTCCGACCTGCGGGATGCACTGGCCAAATATCCTTCACCCTGACCCGGAGCGAAATTCCGAAATTGTAAAGGGATGGGTAGCATTTCTGAAACCATACAATTACAGGTATGAAACCATTCTGGCAAAGGATTCCCTGCACTTTCAGAAACAGCTCCTGCATCATGTCAGCACAGGAATCAAAATTGAAGGAGACATGATTGAACTGGATTTTAGTGAAACCGACAGTCTTGGTACAGATAAAGGGAGGAGTAACCTTACGGTAAAACTCAGGAACAGGGATCAGAAAAGCTTTGATTCGGAAACCCTGGATATTCTATCGCTGGAGGAACGGAGAGAAAAAAACAGCATTCTCTATACCCTTGTCCTCCGGAGAATGAAGATCCAGGATAAATCTTTCATCCGATTTAGCAGTCTAACCTGATACGAACTGCTTGTCGCTTTATTCCTTTGGTGTCAGTGGAATGTTGAGAAATACTTACATATGATAGTAATATTGTCTCCTTTACGGGAAAAGTTTAACACAGGCAGATTTATATTGGGATGGCTGTTCATTATCCTCCTTTTGAATGCCCCTGTCATATCCGCCCAACAGGACTCCCCGATCCGGTTTTCAAATGTTGCCCTTAACATGGGCTTGTCAGATCAGATCCTGGGTGTAGCGGTCCATGGTGCTGCCTGGGGTGATATCAACGGTGATCATTACCCGGATCTCTTCCTGGGGGTTTTTTCAAACCACAGCATACAGCCAAACCTGATATTGGTCAATAATGCCGGAAAGAGTTTCATGAAAACAGATAATCCCGATGTTGAAATAAGGTCACGGAATTCGGGTGCCTCCTTTGCCGACTTCGACGGTGATGGTGATGATGACCTTGTTGTAGTCCATGTTAATGACATCGCAGGGCTCGAGCATGTACCCGAAATTGCAAAGAGTAATTTCCTGTATCGCAATGATGGCAAAGGGAACTTTACAGATGTTACAGCTGCCAGCAACCTGGGGTTCACAGGGGAATGGACGGGACGCAATCCTTTTGTACTGGACTATGACGGGGATGGTATGTTGGACCTGCTGATGCAGGATGATGCAGTATGGGAACGTTCCTTGGGTAAGTCGAGGCTGATGCGGAACATCGGGGGACTTGTCTTCGAGGATGTTACCATCAGTGCCGGCCTTGGGAACCATCTTAATGGCCTGGGGGGGGCTGTGGCAGATATCAATGGTGACAGCTGGCCGGACTTTTTTTTCGCACAGAGCTGTACAATGTTTGTTAACGGGAGGGATGGAACATTTAAAAAAGTGGACAAGGAATTTATCCCGCCGCCATACAATGGATCCACACAGGACGGGAACCTTGAGTGGACCTGCGGGGCGGACCTGGGGGATCTGGACAATGACGGGGACCTGGACCTTGTGATGGGGGATCATTTTCTTGAACTGCCACACAGAATAAGTGTATACCTGAATGATGGAAACGACCATGATGGTTTCCCGGTATTCAGAAATGTTACTCAAGATGCGGGTGTTGTAACCGCGAGCAAACGGCAGCCCTATGTCGAGATACAGGATTATGATAATGATGGCAGGCCTGACATCCTTGTTGGAAACCCGGAAATATTTATTTACCGTAACACCGGTGTTGTAGATGGTATCCCCCAGTTTGAACTTGTCCCGATTCCTGAAGATGCAAGTGCCGGTTTTCTGGGGTACTGGGTAGCTGCACCCTCGGCTGACTTTGATCTCGACGGGAAAATGGATATTTTTTATGGCTCATATGATTCCCTGACCCTGTCGCCAATGCTCCGTAATATTACCCCCGATAAAAACTACCTCAAGGTGCGGATTTCACTGCCGGAAGGAGGGAACCGGAAGGGCATAGGGGCTACTGTCAGGATCTATAAAAAAGGTATGTCCGGACAGGCAGATGGGTTTCTTGGAATGCAATACATTACAGTATCAAGGGGCTACAGCAGTGGAGGAATTCCGGAAGCTCTTTTTGGTATTCCCGGCGAGGACAGTGTGGATGTAGTCGTACAAATGCCCTGTGACGGACCAGTTTATAATCTTAGAGCGGGTAAGAACAGTGATTGTGTATTGCCGGCCGGAGGGATGGATGCTGGTCAGTAACAAAGGATATTCATATTTATACCGTACTTCAATGAGTAATCGAAGAAAATTTTTAAAACAAGTTTCAGCAGCCGGTATCATAAGTGCTTTACCCGGGAGTCTTTTTCCCCGGCAGCATGCTTTCTTTTATGAGAATCCGGAGGGTCAGGATGAAATGATATGGGCCTGCCTGCTGCATATAAGCATGAATATGTGGAAGGCAAAATACCCTGTCCTCCCATTCGACGATTCCCTGTGGAATGATGCCCTTGTGAAGATGGTTGAAGTTGGTATGAACATGGTGGTAATGGATCTTGGTGATGCGATCAAATATAAGAGCCACCCGGAAATTGCAGTCAAAAATGCCTGGTCCACCGACAGGTTATACAAGGAACTGGAAAAGATCCGTGGCATGGGTCTTGAACCCATTCCCAAGCTGAATTTTTCTACCTGCCATGATGCATGGTTGGGGAAATATTCCCGCATGATCTCAACTGATTACTACTATGACGTATGCAGGGATATTATTGCTGAAGTCGTTGATATCTATGGGAAACCTCGCCTGTTCCACCTTGGGATGGACGAGGAGAATTCACGCCTCCAACGGGAACATGAACAGGTCGTAGTAAGGCAGCATGAATTATACTGGGGTGATATTTACTTCCTGATAGGAGAGGTGATGAAAAACGGGGCCCGTCCCTGGGTATGGCAGGATTATGTCAGGCACAAGCCTGAAAAATTTGCCAAAATGATGCCGAAATCGGTCCTCCAGAGCAACTGGTATAACCGCTTGGACTTCAATCCTGAAACAAATATTGAGGTAAAAGCATACCAGACCCTGGAATCACTCGGCTTTGATCAGGTTCCCGGAGGAAGCAACTTCTACGACGGAACAGATGAGAACATAATGAATAATGTAAAGTTCTGCGCAGAAAATATTGCAGACGAAAGGTTGTTTGGATTTATCCAGTCGCCCTGGATAAGCACTGAAGAGAAAAACAGGGAAAAGCTGATCAGGGGTATTGAACTGGCCGGAGAGGCAAAGACCTGGTATGAAAAGAATTATCAATAAGAAAAGTTTGTATTTATGAAAAGAACACTTATCAGAATGGCCTGCCTGTTTACACTGGCCATCGCTGCCGGCAGTTTTTGCCTGGCACAGGAAGCAGGTCCGATCACATTTAGTGATGTTACTGTCGACGTGGGACTGAATGAGCTGCTGAAGGGGATGCATGCACATTCAGTGGCATGGGGAGACATTAATAATGATACTTACCCCGACCTTTTTGTCGGTACCTTTGCCACCCATGCCAATGAAAAATATGCGCACCGCGGGCACGGGGCTTTCCCGGAGCCGGATAAGTTGCTGGTCAACCATGGGGGGGGCCATTTCTCCGCCGTTTCACCTTCCTCCACAGAAATCAAGGGAATGAGCAGCGGAGCGGCATTTGCCGATTTCGACAATGACGGGTACCTGGACCTGGTGACCTCACACATTGCCAATAGCAGTGAGGATAATAATCATGGCAGAAGCAATGCCCTTTACCGCAACGACGGACAGGGCGCGATGACTGATGTGTCGGCCAACAGCAATCTTATTTATAACATAGACACGATCGTAGTATCTGCAAGGAATACTTTCGTATTGGATTATGACGGTGACGGGAGGATTGATTTGCTGATGCAGGACGATGATTGCTGGCGCTGGTCAATCGGGGAATCCCACCTGATGCGCAACATGGGAAACATGGTTTTCAAGGATGTTACACTTGATGCTGGACTTCCAAAAAACCTGAATGGGCTGGGAGGTTTCGTGGGCGATATTAACATGGATACCTGGCCCGATATCTTCTTTGCTCATACCAATGTAATGTATATCAATAACCGGGACGGTACATTCCGCAAACTTGACTACGAGTTTTTCGATCCGCAGTATTCAGCCAACGCGAGGGACGGGAATCTTGTGTGGACCTGCGGGGCGGAGATTGGGGATCTGAACGGGGACGGTCTGCTGGATATGGTTTTGGGTGACCATTTCGGGAATACCCTGGACCATAAGGCCCATGTTTATATCAATAAAGGGATTGACGAAAACGGAGATCCCCGGTTCGAAGAGGTTAGTGAGGAGATAGGGATAGATACCGTATCCCAGAAGGAACCTTTTGTGGCTATAGAAGATCTTGATAATGACGGGGATATGGATATAATTGTCTCAAACGGGTACAGCGGGGGATGCCCTGCCGAGGCTCATTTTGGCACCCCCGGCTATGAAAAGGTAGATATTACCGTTACCATGCCATGTGAAGGGAAAGTATACACTATTAATGAAGTCCGTACAAAACAACTTTTTACCATCACCGGGCAGTCCCGGTAAACAGACCTGCACTTAATGACAAACCAGTATCCTGCCTACCTGGCTTGCTCCTTCAAAGCGCATCCTGTAGAGATACAATCCGGCCGGGTGTTTCATGCTTTGCCAGGTGACCATGTGACTGCCTGCTACTTCATGCCGGTTCACCAATACTTCAACGACCATCCCTTGCGGGTTTATGACCTCTATAAAAACATATCCCGGGCGGTTGATCTGGTATGGGATGCTTGTTTTCCACTTCACGGGATTGGGGTAGTTTTCACCCAGTTGAAAAGGCAGATTTGAGATGCTGTTGGTCGGAACACTGGTTGAAGTATAGTCATATGCTTCATCGACAAGATGCCAGTAGTCTTCGTTTCCTCCATCATAATTTTTCTGAAGATAATAGGTTTTTAATGGTGTACGTGCGAAGTCCTGAAGGTTTCCAAGGGTGGCCCCCTTATCCTGATCCCACTCATACAAGGGGATATTGGATGGATTGAAATGAGATATCATGCCACGTTCCTTTGCCATGTGGAAAAGCCCGAAATTACCAGGTTCATGTCCGCCGATCCAATGCCCGATAATGTCCACATAATAGGAATTCAACCCGAATATTATATAGTTGCACATATAGTCGGTAGCTATACCCTGGGCGCTTGGGCCATCCATAAAATTTCCGTCCCTTCCGTAGATCCCTTCGATCACATGGAGTCCCGGCTTATTCACCGAATTGTTATCCAGGCACCTGGTAGCCCATGTTTCCTGCCATATTCCGCCTGAAGATCCCGGTTTATCCCAGCGGGGAATACCATCAGCTACGTGGCGGTTGTAATTATTGAGGATATTATTGAATGCATCGTCATGCCTGTCTTCGGCTTTGATGTTCAGGTGATCGCCATAATGGTTGCAATGTCTCTGGTAATTCATGGCTATGGTTCCCTGGATGTTTTTGGCGGCAAGGGTTAGTCCCATACCATGCGCTTTCAGTTTGGCAACGTTCATCAGCCAGGTATCAGGTGAATTCACTGGCCATAAATATGGGATCCTTTTGAAATAAACCCCGTCCGGTACATCGACCCATTGGATTTGTTCGGGTGTCAAGTCGTAATATGGCGTTTCAATAACTGCCAGGTCAATCCCAGTCCGTTCCGCCATGGCATTATATCCACCGTCCTCCAGGTCAGACTTGCAGTTTACTTCCCTCATATAAAACTGGGAACCGGATATGCCCAGTTCCTTCATGCTTTCGATGATACCTTCCATGAAATTGGCATCCGTGACGATCCCCATGGAGCGTTCAATGGTGTATTTTTCATGAAAGGTAGCCCGGCAGGTAAGATTGGGTTTGAAGGCAAATTTATGAGTGAGGGGGACACCACTCTCAGTATCATCGGTAAGGCCCAGAACGGATCTTCCGAAACTCAGTCCAGCTGCCTTCATAGCCTCTGCATCGGTCTTGATATCAACACTGGTTTTCATGATAAAAACAGCATCCGGGTTTCCCTGGACAAAAGGATGGAGGCCAAATAAGCTGTCAGCTGCCTTTGCCTGCATGGACATAGCCTTCATTGGGTTGAGCATCAAACCACTACCGGCAACAACGGATGAGAGGATAAAAGATCTTCTGTCGAGCTTCATGATGAAGGTTTTATTTTTGATGATTGGTAAAATAGAACTAAAACAAGAATTATCAAAGAAAATCCGTACTAAAAAGGACACTGTCACACCCGAAAATACATTCCCGGCAACCGAAGTGTTCTCGCTTTATTTTGACCCTAACGGGACCCTCTGGGCCGGGGCTGTGGAAGGCCTTGTCAGTTTCCGTGACAATCAATAGAAAATCCATAATGAAACACCTGGAATGCCTTCGGGGAATATCCTTGATATCGATTACCAGTTTATTAATGATGCAGATGAATTATGGTTTGGGAGCCCATCCGGACTCTCAGTTGCTGCTTATGAGCTTGATGCCGTGAGCTCGGCCACAACTTATAAAGCAGAACCCGGCAAACTCCCCGATAATAACGTGCTTGCAGTGGCGGTTGATGCAGTCCATGCAAGATGGAAAGCTCTGGTTCGGTACACCTGAAGGAGCATCGTCCTTCGATGGGGAATCCTGGACCACTTATGGTACCACAGATGGCCTGGTCCACAAGGCGGTAAACGATATTGCCATCGACAGCAAGGGGCTTATCTGGTTTGCCACCCCGGTGGGGATCTCATCATTTGACGGCAGCCAGTGGACAAGCTATAAAAAGAATTAGTATGTCAAAATTCGTCTTAAAAAGTTGTTAAATAGATATTTATGGAGTGATGCTCTCCCTGTGTTGTTGTATATTTGGACTTGAAGGAATGATTTAATCTTTTTAAGAATATTTTAACATTTTTTCACAAACAAAATCGCGATTTTTGCGTTATAGAAATATAGAAATAAAGGTTTAGGTTAAAATAGGTTTAGTGGTTAGTGTTTTTAGTTAGTAATTAGGGTGAAAAGGCGCAGTTTCGACTGCGCCTTTTTTTATTCAGCAAACATCAGGTCCACGATTTGCTCCCTGTCCAGGTCATTCAGCAGATTATCAGGATTCTTTCCATTGACATTATTTTTATTCATTAATGACACGATCTCGTCTTTTTTATCCGGAGTTATTCCAATATCCCCTAAACGGATGGGACATTGAACCTGTCTGAAGAAACTTTCGAGACGCTCAATTGTTCTTTCGGCGGAAGTATCACCAAAAAGATCCTGCCCGAGTTTTTCAAGCCTGTGCACTATCTTCGGTTTCATATGTTTCATCCATGCAGGAAATGCAATGGACAGGGAAGCACCGTGTGTGGTATCATACAAGAGAGATAGCTGGTGCCCGAGGGCATGGCTGGTAAACTCCCCGTTTGCTCTCCCGCAGGATAAAAGGCCATTCAATGCAGTTGTTGCAGCCCACATTATCCTGGCCCTGAGGTCATAATTATTGAGATCATTCATTAATCTGGGACCGTATTCCATGGCTTCAAGGATAATGGATGCTGCGAAACGGTCTGAAAGACTGGCATCACCCTGTCCAAAATAATTTTCCAGTACATGGGCTATCAGGTCTGCAATACCATATCCTGTATGATCGGCCGGGACACTGCAGGTATATGCCGGGTCCATGAAGGAATGACTTGGGAACATGACAGGGTGACGGTATCCGAATTTCTCCATGGTCTTGTTATTCTGCACAACAGCCACAGCATTCATTTCGCTCCCCGTAGCCGCAAGTGTCAGTACTGCTAAGATGGGAACCACACTTTTCGGATCCCGCAGGCCTTTCATGACATCCCAGCCACTGCATTGTTCTGTGATACAAATTGCGATAATCTTTGCTGAATCAATCACAGATCCACCTCCTACGGCAACCACCATATCCACCTTATGTTCGATTCCAATGCCAGCTGCCCCGTCCACATCCTCAATAACAGGATTGGGCTTGATCCCGCTGAATTCTACTACTTCAATACCCGCCTTGTCAAGCTGGTCTTTCGTGTCCTGGTAGCTTCCGTTGCGCAGGACAGATCCCCTGCCGTATACGAGGAGGGCTTTTTTTCCGAGTTGGACGGCGACTTCACCGAGTTGCCCGACAATGTCTTTCCCAAAATGTACTTTTGTAGGATTATGAGCTATAAAATTTTCCATTAACTTCTGTATATTACTCCACAGCAGCTGTCCCTGCTGGCTCCGGTGACGGAGGCAAAACAATTATTTTTTTTAAGTAACCTCAGCAATCCGAGAAATGCAAAAATGAGGGCTTCCTTGTATTCTATCAGGTCATTGGAAGGTATGATGATGTTTCCACGGCTTATTTCCCTGATCCTCTCAACCAGGAACTGGTTATAGGCGCCACCACCGGTAACCAGAACCTTGGCACCGCGGCGGATTTGCCTGGCGATCTGGAAGGAGATATGCTCATACAGGGTTCTCAGGATATCCGTTACTGGCAGGTTGAAATCCCTGATCACCGGCATGAATTCATATTCCATCCATTCCCGACCGAGAGAACCTGGACCTGCGATGTGATAATAATCTATGCTGTTCAAAGCCCCCAGCAGGGTCTCGGAGACATTGCCCGATCGGCCGGCAAAACCATCTCTGTCATAGGAAAGATCCAGCTCTGCCGCCAGGTGATTAAGGATGATGTTAACCGGACAAACATCCCTGGCAAGCCTCTTCTCATCCGGCTGATAGGAAATATTGGCAAATCCACCCAGATTCAGGCAGAAGTCGTATTCCCCGAAGAGATACTGGTCACCTACGGGAACAAGAGGAGCTCCCTGTCCCCCGAGCAGTACATCCATCTTCCTGAAATCTCCTGCTGTCGTTATACCGGTTGAGGTGGCAATTACCTGTGGATCACCCGCCTGCATGGTAAAACCGGCCTCCGGCTGATGAAATACCGTATGTCCGTGGGAGGAAATCAGGTCCACATTTAAGCCGGATGTTTGTATGAAGTTGCGGGCATTGTCGGCCAGGAATTGTCCATATTCCTGGTGTAGGTTCAACAGGTCAATCCCTGACATATGAGGGGCTGAATTAAGCTTTTTGATCCAATTCCCTGTATACGGAATGGTCTCAGCAGCATGTATGCGATAGATCCATTTTTTGCCGCTCTCCCAGAAAGAGCAAATAGTGAGATCGAGTCCATCGAGTGAAGTGCCGGACATGATCCCCAGGATATTTTTATCATTGTCCATCGTAAGCCGAACCAGGGATTACCAGTAAAAATCAGTGTAATAATACGCTATATTATCTTTATTGTCAATAATATATAATTCTAATTCATGGTTTTTTCCCCGCTCCAGCCGTTTGGGATCAAACCGGTAGAATACCAGGTTGTTCTTCAGATCATATTCGATCAGTACCCAATGGTTGTCAATATAACCTTCATAGGATTTTATACCTGATTGTTGGTCTCTGACCCTGAAACGAATTGAGGATTTTGCATTCATATCCCGGGATCCGCCCATGTTCAGGGGCTTTAGCTCAGGAGCAATGGTATCTACCAGCACTGTGTACCTTCCAAATGAGCGTATCTTGCTCCTGACCATGCCGTCTTTCCACTCACCTCCGGCTGGCTCCGTATGCCCTTCTTCCCCGTTCAGATATCCCAGGTAGGCTTTGTCCCTCAGATTCTCCGGAAGGCTGTCAGGTAGTATGGCAAGCTCACCTGAGAGATGCATCGGGGTATGGATATGATGGATGTGGTGAACGGGGGACCAGGAGTCTGGCAAAGCCTCAGATTTTCTATAGGTAAAATCCAGGTCGTCATAAAGGCTTCCTTTGGGAATTTTCAGGACCACGTCCTCTTTCCTGAATTCATTGGGTAAATCCCAGGAGAATTTCCGGATAAAATCATCGATGGGGGATGCTGGCGGAATGGAGTATGATTGACCGCCCCGGACCGTGAAGGATAATTCGGTGCTGTTGGCTTGGGCATCCTCCAGGATAAACCTGACCTGGTATTCCCTGTCCTCTGAAAAATCACAGATCCCTTCATCCTCAACATATTGATAGAGCCCCAGGCGGTTATTTGGTTCCAGGTAGGTTTTCTGTACCAGCCTGCTGTTTATCTGCTTCTCTTCATAATCGATGTAACTGTTGATATACCTTGATTCGCTGAACTTAAACTGATCCATTTCCCAGTGGTATTTCAGCTCTCCGTCTATGAGCATCATTATACTGAAAACCCCGCAGCGATTATGTGCGCCGTTGAGGTAATCAAAAGCTTCAATCCCAAAGCCTATCTTTCCGTTTGCCATAAGCTCCTGCATATCTTTCAGTATGTATGCTGCACTGTCAGCTTCCACGAGAAATCTTTGTTTTCCGCCGGCACCATTTACATGGCTCTGTTTATCCATGGGGTACAGGTATACGGACCTCAGCCTGGGTGCAACATCATCCTCTATATCAAATCCGAACAAAAGTACATTCATGGGAGCCTGGTTGGAGGCATTCCTGATCTCGAAATGCAAATGGGGACCAAAGGAGTACCCTGATGAGCCTGAAAAGGCAATAAACTCCCCCTTTTCCACCCTCCATTTCCCTTTTTCAGGATAGATATTCAAGGCATGTTTTTCCTGTTTATACTGAAGCTCCCTCACATAATCAGCAATATCCTGCCGGAATCTGTCAAGATGGGCATAAACCGTTGTGTATCCGGCCGGATGAGTAATATATAGCGTATTACCGTAACCGGCTGCCTCAACTTTTATCCTTGAAATATAACCTTCTGCTGACGCAAAAATCCTATGTCCCGATACACCCTGTGTTTTAATATCAATGCCGGAATGAAAATGGTTGGATCTAAGTTCACCGAAGTTGCCGGAGAGATACATGGAAATGTTTATCGGCGGAACGAAATAATCCTGACGAAAGGTGGGCTGGGCCCGGACTGGTCCACCCAGGTAGAATACAGTCAAAAGCATCATAGAAAAACGTAGGAGCATGGTTCAATCTTAATCAACAATTCACCGCCATTAATCAAAAGAGGGACTTCTTTTCGTAATTTCGAAGCCTAAATATTTTAAATTTTCTGTAACAATCTTATATTTGTAGTAAGAATTTATTAACATGAGTGTTTCACATCCGGATACCTTTGAACAATTACAGCTGCGTATCCGGCAGATGGTGGAGCTTTACCAGAAGGAAAAAACAGAAAACGGGCAACTGAAGAAGAAAAGTATTGAACTGGAAGAGAAACTGAAGCTCGATGATAACAGGCTAAACGATCTCGAGGAAAAATATAATAAGTTAAAAATTTCAAAAGCGCTGATTGCATCAAGTAACGATGTGCATGATGCAAAATTGAAAGTGAACAGGATGGTGCGGGAGATTGATAAATGTATTGCTCTTTTGAACAGGTGAACTGTGCCGGATGGATGAAAAACTGTCAATTAGAATAAATATCGCAGACCGGTATTATCCCTTAAAGATAGACCGGAATGATGAAGAAAAGATCAGGAAAGCAGCCAGGACAATAAACGAAAAAGTATTACAATACAAACAGAAATACGCAGATAAGGATACACAGGATTTCCTGGCAATGGCTGCCCTGCAATTTATGATAAAAGTAATTGATGGAGAAGGGATTAAAGGAGATTCGGAGATACAGCAAAAGATCAGGGATTTGAATGAGGAACTGGGAGCTGTGTTGGACAGAGAGTAATATACGTTCTTTAACATAGAAGGATTTAGCCCGCATTGTTTCTTCAACCATTTATGGAACTCAACATTAATCATTTTGGGGCAAAGCTCAATTGATCAAGGTCAGGCCTCATCCCCTTCGGGGGACTCCCCGATTTATCGGGGGGCATTGGAAGACCGAAATCGAATGGCAGCTCCACCCATGTTATACAGGGGTTTTATTAAATCTTGAGGAAGCGTGCGGGTTTTTTTATATATAACCCAGAACAAACCAAATAAGCTATGAACGGTAATATATTATTAATTATAATAGCCCTCATATCACTGGCTGCCGGGGGAATCATCACCTACCTTTTTCATCTGATGATTTTACGCAATAGGAGCACCAATATCATCAAGGAAGCCGAGGCTGAGGCAGAAGTGATCAGGAAGGATAAAATTCTACAGGCCAAAGAGAAATTTCTCCAATTGAAGTCTGAACATGAAAAAGTGATCAATGATAAGAACCAGCGTGTCCAGGTTGCTGAAAATACCTTAAGGCAACGGGAAGGTTCTCTTTTACAGAAGACTGAAGATATACATCGAAAAAACAAGGAGGTTGATGCCATCAGGGATAACCTGGCCCATCAGTTGGACATACTTGAAAGGAAAAAGGAAGAACTCGATAAATCACATAAACAGCAGGTTGAACAACTTGAAACCATTTCACAGCTCTCTGCAGATGAAGCCAGGAACCAGCTGATCGAATCCCTCAAAGATGAGGCAAAGTCAGAAGCCATGTCTTCTATTAATGAGATCGTTGATGAGGCCAAATTGACAGCCAACCGGGAAGCCAAGAATATCGTCGTGAAAACCATCCAGCGTGTAGCGACTGAAACTGCCATAGAGAATTCCGTAACTGTATTCAATATTGACAATGACGAGATAAAGGGGCGTATCATCGGAAGGGAAGGAAGGAATATCAGGGCCCTTGAAGCTGCTACCGGTATTGAGATCATTGTGGATGATACACCTGAGGCCATCATACTTTCAGGCTTTGACCCTGTGAGAAGGGAAATTGCCAGGCTTGCACTTCATCAGCTTGTCACTGATGGCAGAATCCATCCGGCGCGGATTGAAGAAGTAGTAAATAGGACACAGAAACAGATTGAGGAGGAGATTGCGGAAGTTGGTAAGCGGACAGTGATCGATCTCGGGATCCATGGGATCCATCCCGAACTGATCAGGCTTGTGGGTAAAATGAAATACCGTTCCTCTTATGGACAGAACCTCCTTCAGCATTCCCGTGAGGTGGCCAACCTCTGTGCAGTCATGGCTTCGGAGCTGGATTTAAATGCCAAGCTGGCAAAGCGAGCTGGTTTATTGCATGATATAGGCAAAGTGTCTGATGATGAGCCTGAACTGCCGCATGCAGTCCTGGGGATGAAACTTGCCGAGAAGCATAAGGAAAAAGCAGAGGTTTGCAATGCCATCGGAAGCCATCATGATGAAGTCGAGATGAATACATTGCTTGCACCTATTGTTCAGGTTTGTGATGCCATCTCGGGCGCCCGTCCCGGAGCACGCAGGGAGATCGTGGAATCCTATATTAAGCGGCTGAAGGAGCTCGAAGCCATGGCCCTGTCTTATCCGGGCGTCAGTAAAACCTATGCAATCCAGGCCGGCAGGGAGCTGAGGGTGATTGTTGGGAGTGAAAAAGTCAGTGATAAAGATGCTGAAAGCCTTTCCTATGATATTGCCAAAAAAATTCAGGATGAGATGACATATCCCGGACAGGTCAAGATCACCGTCATCAGGGAAACACGTGCCGTAAGTTATGCAAAATAATGACCCCGGAAGGAAGCGCCTGCTTGTTACCGGGACCGCCGGTTTTATCGGTTTCCACCTGATCAGATCTCTCCTTGGATCGAACTACGAAATCATTGGCCTGGATAATATCAACGATTACTATGATGTTGACCTGAAATACAGCCGACTGGCTGAAACAGGTATTGCCCGCGAAAAAATCAAATATAATAAGCTTATCAGCAGTACTGTTTCCGACCGGTACAAATTCATAAGGCTGGATCTTGAAGACAAGGATAAGCTGGTCAGCCTTTTCAGGGAATTAAAATTTGACAGGGTTGTGCACCTGGCTGCCCAGGCCGGAGTGCGTTATAGTTTTACCAATCCGGATGCATATGTTGGCAGTAACATTACGGGTTTCCTGAACATGCTGGAGGCTTGCAGGCACCATCCCGTAGAGCACCTCGTATTTGCCAGCTCATCCAGTGTCTACGGTTTGAATAAGGAAATGCCTTTTTCGGTACATTCACCTGCTGATCACCCGGTAAGCCTGTATGCTGCGAGTAAAAAAAGCAATGAGCTGATGGCGCATTCGTACAGCCACCTTTTCGGCATCCCGGTAACCGGGCTCCGGTTTTTTACCGTTTATGGTCCATGGGGAAGACCGGATATGTCATTGTTTATATTTGTTAAGGCCATCCTGGAAGGCAAGCCGATCAATGTGCATAATGAAGGCAGGATGGAGCGGGATTTTACCTATGTTACAGATATTGTCAAAGGTGTTGAAAAAGTGCTTGAATCACCAGCCGGAAAAAAGGACAGGGTTGAGGGGAATATGGATCCGGCCATATCTTCTGCACCCTACCGCATTTATAATATAGGGAACAGCAAACCGGTCAGACTGATGGATTTCATCTCCGCCATTGAAGAATACCTCGGCAGGAAGGCCATAATGAACATGATACCCATTCAGCCTGGTGAGGTAGAAAAAACCTGGGCCGATGTTTCTGACCTGGAAAATCAATTCAACTATGCACCGGACACCCCTATAAGAGAAGGTGTGAAGCATTTCATTGAATGGTACAGGTCGTATTTCAAGATCTGAGCCACCCGGCTGATCAGGAAGAACTGATCATCTTCAATACCCCCTCAAATAGATTTGCCTTCTCTCTGTACCCGGATTTATGATAGGCATTGATCAGGTTGTGCAGGACCCGGACAAGGATCTCCAGGTTGCTGCATGGTCGGAAATGAGATTCCTGGGGTTCTATCTTTTGTTGCTTAAGAAAATATTCGATTTCTCTCCTTCCCAGCACGGCTCCCCGGTTGTAAGGATTGATATAGAACAGGATATCTTCGTCAACCAGCACATCTTTATAGGCAAGTATGAAGTTCTTGGGGAGGTTAACACCAAAAATGGGCAGGTTCAGCCGTTGAGCTATAATGGAATATACAACCGCCAGGGATATGGGATTTCCTTTCCCGGTTTCCAGTACCTGGTTGATGAAAGAATTTTGTGGACTGTAAAAGTTCTTGGTGTTCTTGGTAAATCCATGAACATCATAAATGATGTGATTCAGTATTCTTACTTTTTCCAGGGCTGTCAGGTTGTTATTCAGTTCAAGCCAGACATCTTTTTTGATCCTGTCAAGGCTGATCTCAAGTTCCTTCATCTCAAGGTCAGGATACTGGTACCTGGAAATAAGGAAAACCCCTTTCATGAGGTCATTTTGTTCAGTACCTACCCATTTTTGTAATTGATTGTGGTTGTATTGAGTCTGGATTTCCTGTATCAGGTTGATGATCCTGTCCTGGTGCATAGGGTCCATCGAACCTTCCCAGGCAGCTTCGAGGTCGGGCAATATTATGGGACCCTGTTCCAGAATCCGGGTGGTAACCGTCTGGTTTACGACAACATTTGGATCATCCAGCAATTGGAGCAGCGCCTGTATTTCCTCCCTGTTCATGGTCATTTCAGCCTTCGGAGCATAGATGTTCGAGGGTGAATATAATTAATTTATTAACAATCCCTTTATAATCTTCTGTGAATTCAAGGGAAGCACGGTTTGCGATCATGGCACACAGGGTCACAGCCTCATGTCCGAGAAGCTTTGCCAATCCAAATAAAGCGGAACTTTCCATCTCATAATTGGTGATACGGAGATCCCGGTACCGGAAGCTTTCCAGTTTGTCATTCAGTTGGGGGTCCATAAGTTGAAGACGGAGCTTTCTGCCCTGGGGACCGTAAAACCCGGGTGCTGAAATAGTAATGCCGCTATGGGTCTCAGGCGGGAACAATCGGAACAGATCATCGGATGAACGGACAAAATAGGGATGGGGAAGGAGAGGGGGCCAATCTGCATGCTCCATAAATGCCTTTTCCATTGCCAGGTCGGCAACTTTATTCCTGTCCGCGTAAAAGTTCAGCACCGTGTCAAAACCTGCCGCATACCTGCTGAGGATGAAACTATTAATGGGAATATCTTTCTGGAGCCCTCCCGTGGTCCCTATCCTCAACAGCCGCAGGGTCCTGTGTATTGTTTTCATCCGGCGCTCATCCAGGTCAATATTGGCGAGTGCATCCAGTTCATTAAGGACAATATCCACATTATCGGTTCCAATTCCCGTGGAAAGAGCGGTGATCCTTTTCCCCCGGAAACTGCCAGTGTGGGTCACAAATTCCCTGTTTGACCTGCGGATCTCAATGGAGTCAAAAAAGGCAGACACCATTTCCACCCGGTTCGGGTCCCCGACCAGGATGATGGTATCCGCAATGTCACCGGGAAACAGCCTCAAATGGAAAATACTGCCATCCCCATTCAGTATCAATTCAGAGGGTTCGAAACACATATCACAAAAAAACATCAATATTTGCCCCCTCCGCAATATAAAATAGTATATTTTTACACAAAATTTGTTGAAACATAAAACCAGAACCTATGAAAAGCAAACAAACACTCGTTATTACAGCAATTGTAATCGGACTATTGTTACTGATATTCGGCAGCAGGATGTTTTACGTTATCAGGCCCGGGGAAAGAGGGCTCGTTTTCAGGACCATCAGCGGTAAGCTGGATAAGGATGACATCAGGTCTACGGGACTGAATACCATCGCCCCCTGGAATAAATTATACAAATACAACGTCAGGGAACAGCAGCGGGACGAAGCCATGGATGTACTCGATAAAAACGGATTGTCCATCAATGTGGATGTCACCGTACGTTTCAATCCCCTGTACCACAGGATTGGCTATCTGCATGAAGTATTCGGCACAGAGTACGTGAATACGCTTGTGATTCCTGAGTTCCGCTCCTCCGTCAGAAAGGTTATGGGGAGGTTTACGGCCGAAGAGATCTACTCGACCAAGCGAAATGAAGTGGAAAGCGCCATTATCGAAGAGACGGCCATTATTTTAAAGGGTAATGATATTGATATGCGGGCCCTGCTTATCCGCTCCATTAACCTTCCCGCGGACATCAAGGCAGCCATTGAGAATAAACTTACCCGGGAGCAGGAAACACTTGCCATGACCTATATCCTTGAGAAGGAAAAGCTGGAAGCTGAACGGAAAGTGATCGAGGCGAAGGGGATAGCTAATTATAACCGGATCGTCAGTGCAAGTCTGACCAATAATATCCTCAAGCTTCGGGGCATTGAAGCAACCAATAAATTGGCCGAATCAGCAAATTCGAAGGTAGTCGTTATAGGCAGTGGAAAGGACGGAATGCCGCTGATACTGGGTGGAAATAACTAAACCATGCTGCAAAGGGTACAGACAGTGTACCTGCTTGCTGCAACTGTATTGATGTCTCTCATGCTATTTCTGCCCCTGGCAGAGATAGCAGCTGAGGGCAGAGGCATTTATCAAGTGTTGAGCAAGGGTTGGTACATCACGGGAGGAGTGACTGCTGAACTGGCGATGGCTACCTGGCCGGTATTTATCCTTGCCCTTGTCCTGGCCCTGCTACCCTTAATAAATCTATTTCTGTACAGGAGTCGGAAATTACAGATAAGGATTTGTATTTACTCCATCATCCTGGCCTTTGGATTGATAGGATTGATCTATTATTATTTTGTTGTCGGATTCAGGCAATTGGATGAACCAGCCTATGCACTCCGGTTTCCCCTGGTTCTGCCAGCCATTTTCATTATCCTGATATACCTTGCATTCCGCGGGATACGGAAGGATGAAATCCTTGTCCGGTCACTGGACAGGATCCGCTGAAGAATATTTAAGAAGAGGAAATGATCACCATGTTGCTGGCATCGGTGATCTTTTCACAATAATGACATTTTAAGCCGACAGGACTTCTGGATACCAGTTCAAACCTGGTCCTGATCTCCTCGTTGTTGGTAATGCATACAGGGTTTACGCATTTGACTATGCCTTCTACTTTTTCGGGAATTTCCACGAGTCTTTTTTCAACGACTTCATAATCACGGATAATATTTACCTTGACATCCGGAGCGACGAGTGCGATCCTGTTCAGATCATCTTCTGCGAAGAATACATCGCTCAGCTTCATGATGCCCTTCAGCCCCAGTTTCTTACTCTCCAGGTTGGTCCCGAAGGTCATCATCTTTTCAATATGGTCCAGTCCCAGGATATCAATCACCTTGAACAGGCTTTTTGCCGGAATGTGATCTATCACGGTTCCATCCTTAATGGCACTGACTGATAGTTGTTTACGGTCCTTCATGTATTTATTATTTATTTAGATCGAGTATGGAGGTGATGATGGCCTGCCTGGTAAATACACCGTTCCTGGCCTGTGTGAAATAATATGCCTTCATATTGCTATCGACATCTTCGGTGATCTCGTTCACCCGGGGAAAGGGGTGCAGGACCTTCATGTTGTCTTTTGTATTCTCCAGCATATCGTTCTTGAGGATATACACATTTTTCACCCTTTCATATTCGATGGGATCTGAGAACCTTTCTTTCTGGACCCTGGTCATGTACAGGATATCTGCTTCTGCGATGATATCTGTGAAATCCTTGTGCTCATAGTACTTCAATCCGAGTGTATCGAGATGCTGCTTATATTTATCGGGCATCTTAAGCTCATCGGGAGATATGAAGTTGAAGGTTGTTTGGAATTGGGACATGGCCATCAGCAGTGAATGAACAGTACGGCCGTATTTCAGATCCCCTACCATGAAAATATTCAATCCGTCCAGCTTTCCCTGGGTTTTCTGGATGGAATACATATCCAGCAGGGTCTGGGTTGGATGCTGGTTGGCACCATCACCGGCATTCACAACCGGGACCGATGATACCTCGCTGGCATAGCGGGCAGATCCTTCAAGCGGATGGCGCATGACGATCAGATCACAATAATTACTCACTATCTTGATCGTATCATTTAATGTTTCCCCCTTGGTCACGCTGGTCGTGCCTATATCGGAAAATCCGATGATCTTTCCCCCCAGTTGGTTAACTGCACTCTCGAAACTCAGGCGGGTCCGGGTGGAAGGTTCAAAAAACAGGGTGGCGACTACATATCCATCGAGTATTTTTTGTTTGGGCTGCTGCTCGAATTTGGCAGCCAGTTCCAGGATTTTCAGGTATTCATCTTTGGTGTAATCAAGGATGGATACAAGACTTTTACCAATCATTTAAGAAGATTTTAAATATTCAATGAACAATAAATTATGAGGATTGAAACGGGGTGTCAATCGGGATTTAAATTTACTAAGTATAAATAGCCGGCAAAGTATTTGTTAATAAGAATTCAAAACTTTCAAGGCAGGCCGGATCTGCTCTGCAATTACAGTCTGCGGGCACTTGTTTCTTCAATGAATGACAATCTGTTGAGCACTTGGGTGGTACGGCTTTTCCTGATAGATGCTTTGATCTTGCCGGTTTCTGTAAAATCCTGCTCCTGGATTTTCATACCTTCGTCACGAATGATCTTCATGATCTTATTCATTATAACATAGGGAAAATTAATCTCGATAAGATCCTGTTCCGCAGCTGTTATAATTATCGCATCCTGAATGGCATTGGCGGAGGCTGTGCGATAGGCATTGATGAGGCCACCCACGCCCAGCAAGGTGCCTCCGAAATACCTGATCACCACGATGAGGATATTGCTGAGATCATTTGATTTGATTTGTCCCAGGATAGGATTCCCGGCAGATCCGGAAGGTTCCCCGTCATCATTGGCCCTGAATATTTCCTTTGCAGCACCCAGCCTGTAAGCATAACAATGATGCCGGGCATCATGGTATTCCTTTTGCAATTCAGCAAGGGTCTTTTTTATCTCGTCCGTGGTGTAAACCGGAAATGCAAAAGCCAGGAATTTACTTCCCCTGTCCCTGAAGACCCCTTCAGATCTTTGTTTTATTGTCCTGTATATATCATGTTCCGACATCTCAATCCGGCATATGCCAACAGGATTGTGGCAATGATGAAGATCTTTTTGGGTTTGTACACAATCTGTCCGGGTGGATCTTTGAAGTTAAAGCGCTTATATTTTCAGCTTCTTTTCTATTTCATCGATCTGTATCCGGAACCGCTTGTCGGTTTCGATCAGGTTGTTAACCGTTTTGCAGGCGTGCAGGACGGTTGCATGATCCTTTCCTCCAATCTGGGTCCCGATGGTTGCAAGGGAAGCCTTGGTCAGGCTTTTTGAGAAGAACATGGCCACCTGACGAGCCTGTACTATCTCCCGCTTTCTTGTTTTGGACTGGATCTGATCAAGCGGTAGATTAAAATAATTACATACCACCTTCTGGATATAGTCGATGCTGATCTCCCGTTTGGTGTTCTTGATCAGTTTGTCGATCATATCCTTGGCAAGATGGAGGGTGATCTCTTTTTTGTTGAGGGTAGACTGAGCCAGCAGGGAGATCAGGGCGCCTTCCAGTTCCCTGATATTATCCGTTATATGCGTTGCTATGTATTCAATTACATCTGCAGGCAGGTCAATACCGTCTTTATATGTTTTTTGCGTAAGGATGGCGATCCTTGTCTCGAAATCCGGGATCTGAAGATCAGCTGCAAGTCCCCATTTAAACCTCGACAACAGCCTCTGTTCCAGGCCCTGCAATTCAACCGGGGGTTTGTCAGAGGTCAGGATCAATTGTTTCTCACTCTGGTGAAGGTGGTTGAAAATATGAAAAAATGCATCCTGGGTCTTTTCCTTTCCGGCAAATTCATGTACATCATCAATGACCAGGACATCTATCATCTGATAGAAATGTATAAAATCATTTTTATTGTTGTTCCTGATCGAATCGACAAACTGTGTCTGGAATTTATTTGCATTGACGTACAGGACGGTTTTTTCCTGGAATTCTTCCTTGACCTGTATCCCGATAGCCTGTGCCAGATGCGTCTTTCCCAGACCGGATTCTCCATATATCAATAGCGGATTGAAAGCCGTTCCTCCGGGATTATTGGCAACGGCATATCCTGCAGATCTTGCAAGGCGGTTGCAGTCTCCTTCCACGAAATTGGTAAAGGAATTTTCAGGATTCAGCATCGGATCGATATTCAGCTTTTTTAATCCGGGGATAATAAAGGGGTTTTTGATCGTTGTGCCTTCAGCATCAATCGGAAGGGAAACAGGCCTGTTTTTGAGTTCTTTCTGGTTCCGGGCAGGTAATTTTACGGTATAGGGTTTGGAACTGGCATAGCCATTGTTTTCCATGACCACACTGTATTCCAGCTTGGCTTCATAACCCAGCTCCTTCCTCAGTACTTTCCTGAGGATATCAATATACTGTTCTTCAAGATATTCATAGAAAAAAGGGCTTGGAACCTGTATGGTTAAAATGTTGCTCTCAAGCTTCATTGGAATGATCGGTTCAAACCAGGTCCTATAACTTATGGAGGGAACATTATCTTTTATAATTTTCAGACATCTGTTCCAAACTTCTTCGTGCATTAGAAATTTTTTTTATACGATTTTATTAAAATGTTCCCACCATTTATTCTGTAGCTAAGGTTGTGAAAAAAACATTAAAAAAAAAGCTGAGGGTAATTTGTTTTTTCAGAAATATCTATATACGGTTTATTATCAGGTTATTAAAATCCAAAAAAAAAAGAAAAAAAATCTAAAGTATTGAAAATCAGCCACATGAAAGCTATTTATCTTAATAAATTGTAAGCTAATTGTTTATCATTCTTAATTAAAGAGATAGGTTCAATTGAATACTGTAAATTACAAAATTCGTCAAAAAAAACATAAACTTTTAGCCAATAAAATCACATGAAAAATCAGATTTTAATTGGCTTCGGTTTATTTTGAGTTTTTCTTCTTATCTGATTTGCCAAAAACGGAAACATTTATATACTTTTTCGGATTTTCCTGAAGGTCTTTCAGGAGGAGATCGAGTTCATGGGACAGGGAGGTCAGGTTTTGATAAAGTGAGTCGTTATTAACCAGCATCCCCAGTGTACCTTCACCCTGGTTAATCTTTTCCATGATCAGGTGTGTTTCTGCAAGTGTTTTATTGGTATTTGAAATTGTTGACTTAAGTTCTGAGCTTGCTATGGAATCGGTTATTGATTCAATATTGTTCATGGCTGAGGAAAGTTGTTCATTATGGTTTTTCAGGTTGAGTGTAATGGCCTCCATGTGTCCGATCATGCTGGTCAGCTTCCCCTGATCAGAGAGCATATTTTTGATTCCGTTGGTACTGGATTCCAGGTTATGAATGGAGGCTTGTAACATCGCCGAGGTGTTCCTGTCGAAAACATAATTCAGGGCAGATATCAGGGAATCGACGGTAACGATCAGGCTTTCAGCTTTGTCTTTAACAGGGAGAAGTTGTTGTTCAAGCCTGGCTGTAAGTCCGTATTGAATCCGGCACAGGACCGTGTCCCCGGGTATATGAATCTGGTCTGACTCAGATAAACTGAGCATGATCGCTTTGGTCCCCAACAGGTCAGCATCATAAAGGATAGCTTCCGAATTCAGAGGGATATCATAGGTTTTTTCGATCCCGAGTAATACGATAAGGTCCCTGCTTCCATTCTCAGTGAAATATATTTCGCTGACCTGTCCAACCTGGTACCCCTTGATAAAGATCTTATTATTTTTTTCCAGTCCCCCGACATCTTCAAAAATAGCATAATAGGTATTAACACCCTTGAGGATATTCCTTCCTTTCAGGAAATTCAGTCCCCAGATAGTAACCGCAATGGCAATAGTTATTATGATACCTATTTTTACTTCGCTGGAGATTTTCATGGTGCTTAAAAGTGGATGTCAAAGTTACTATTTATTTTGCTTGCCGGCTTCCTCCATGGAAATAATTTTGCCTGCCTGGACGGCTATGATAAATGCTCCGGGGAAGTCCTCCTGCACAAAATCCAGACTTCCGGAGATTTGATTGTAGGAAGTCGATCTTCCGACAGCATATTTGTACAGGTTATTGATCTTAAACTCTGATACGTGTCCGTAATTACTGAAACTCATGTCATCGAGGGGTCTGCTGAGAGTTGTTGTCAATACCTGCACCATATAATATAAGGTACTATCATCACTGCTCATTGTTTCAGTTGATTTTTGCAGGATGGCCTTCGGCCTGATCTCGCGGTCGGGAACATCCTCAATTATTTCACCGGCTGCGGCAGCATTGTTTGCATAGAGGCTCCTTCCCTCAATATTCTCCTTATAATCCTTGAAGGCCCGGTATATGGCAGATGCCAGATATTCCTGTCCCTGTTTCGATTTCAGGTATGCTTCTTCTGATTTATTGGATATGAAACCCGTTTCAATCAGCACAGATGGCATGGTAGTGCGCCAGAGTACAAGGAACCTTTCCTGTTTCACGCCACGGTCATTTCTTTTTGCCCGTTCGCGGAACTGATCCTGGACCAGTCCTGCAAAGTCCACACTCTGCTGCTGAAAGGTCTTTTGCATCAGGTTGAAAATGATGTATGATTCTGCAGAGTTGGGATCAAAACCTTCGTAATTGGTGGTATAGTCTTCCTCCAGGGTGATTACTGAATTTTCTTTCATGGCAACCTGCAGGTTCCTGTCATCGAGGGATGTACCCATGGTATATGTTTCTGTACCGGATGATCTGGTATTGGTCCACCAGTTGGCGTGGATGGAAATAAAAAGATCGGCATGATTCTCATTCGCAATATTGGCCCGTTCGTGAAGCTCGATGAATTCATCTTTTTTCCTGGTATAGATGACCGTAACACCCGGGATATTTTCTTCAATATATTGTCCGACTTTCAGGACAATGGCCAGTACGATATCTTTCTCCCGGGAGTTTTTGCCGCTTGCACCCGGATCCTTTCCACCGTGCCCGGCATCCAGGACCACCACATCGACCTTATCATCCGGATCCTCTGTAGCCATAATATTCGGAAGGTTGAATAAGGTTAGGATGGATACAAGAAATATCCCTGAAAATCGTTTATTCAACAGTGGTTTCAAGCTTTTATTAACAATCAATTCTCGGTTAATTTGATTAGTTTTACCCTTTTTAGAAGTATACGTCCCGTACAAAAATAGCATATAAAAGTTGTCTGCAAAATTACTCCGGTTTCTTTTCATTTGTCTGTTTTTTTTGGCCCCTGGTTTTCTTGCATCCGCTCAGGAACCCGGATCGGCAGCGGATACTGCTATGCCGGAGATCGATACCTTGCTGGTAAATCCGGCTCAGGACAGCACGGACCTGATCATCATTTCAGATTCCACCCGATTTGCCTCTGATACCCTCCATGATGTGGGCGAGAAGCAGGCCATAGATGCTCCTGTTGATTACAAAGCCAGGGATTCCATTGTTTATTCTATCAGGGAGCAAAAAGTATACCTTTATGGGGAAGCCACCATTGAATATGATGATATTCTATTAAATGCGGACTATATTGAGTTCAATATGGGGAACGAGGCGGTTTTTGCACGTGGGACCATAGACAGTATGGGGATTGAGGTAGGTAAACCGGAATTTACAGAAGGTGACGAAACTTTTCAATGCAAGAAGCTTTCCTATAATTTCCGGACAAAAAAGGGGTACATAACGGATATTTTCACGGAACAGGAAGGTGGCTACCTGCATAGTGCCATCACCAAACGGCATCCGAATGGCCATATCCATATGAAAAATGGTAAATACACCACCTGTGATGCGCCTCATCCCCATTTTTACATAGCCCTCACCAAGGCGAAATCAATACCGGGTGACAAGATTATAGCCGGACCCGCATATATTGTACTTGAAGATGTACCCTTACCGATTGGCATACCATTCGGTTTTTTTCCCTCCACCCGGACCAGTCAATCAGGTTTCCTCATTCCCACTTACGGGGAGGAAGAGAGACGTGGATTTTATCTTCGAAATGGTGGCTTTTATTTTTCCCTTAATGATTATTTTGACCTGGCGATAACCGGAGATATCTATACTAATGGGACCTGGGGACTCAGGACCAGGAGCAACTACAAGAAGAACTATAAATTCAACGGTAGTTTTGGCGTTAATTATATGGAGAACGTCATCGGGGAAAAGGGACTGGAGAATTACAGCAAATCCAGGGATGTTGCCATTCGCTGGAACCATGGCCAGGATGCCCGGGCAAATCCGAACCAATCCTTCAGGGCAAGCGTGGATTTTACGACCTCTTCCTATGACCAGAACCACAGCCATAACATCAATAATGTCCTGCGTAGTACGAAAAGATCCTCTGTCTCCTATTCACGGATGTTCCCGAACGCGCCCTTTAACCTTTCCGGAAGTATGAATGCAACACAGAACAGCCAGACCAAGATGATGGATCTGAATCTGCCTTCAATAAATTTTAACATGAACAGGATCTATCCCCTGAAGAGAAAAAATGCAGCCGGGAGTCCACGCTGGTACGAAAAATTCCAGATCTCATATACAGCCCAGCTTGAAAACAGGCTCAGTACCATTACTGACTCGCTTTTCACCACAACCCGGCCCGAAGATTTTGATAATGGTTATGCTCACAACATACCGGCCAGTCTGGCGCTGAACTTCCTTAACTATTTTACCTTTTCTCCTTCGGTAAGGTATTCGGGTGTCGTATTTACCAAATCCATAAATCCTCAATGGATTGAAGATTATCAGTATCCGGATGGCAGGGTGGTTGATACACTGATCGTAGATACCATTCCCGGCTTCAATTATGCACATGCTGTGGTACCGAGTGTTGGATTGACGTTTACGCCTAGGATTTATGGAATGTACACTTTCCGTGAGAAATCACGGATTGAAGCCATCAGGCATGTTATTTCACCATCTGCAAGCTTCAGTCTGGTCCCGGATATGTCTGGTGTCGTGCCCAATTACTACCAGGAAGTACAGGTTGATTCCAACGAAAATACCCGGATCTTTCCTTTGTATGATGAGTCTGTCTTCCGGGTTCCCGTACCTTCCGGGCGTTCAGGGTCCGTGAGTCTGTCTTTGAAGAATAATGTTGAGATGAAATTAAAACCCCGTTCAGATACCATTGAAGATGTTACCAAGGTTAAGCTCCTTGACAACCTGAATTTTTCCACCAATTACAATATCTTCAAAGACTCCATGAAGTGGTCCACCGTCAGGATGAGCGGGAATACCAGTTTATTCAAAAGAAAAGTGAGTCTTCGTTTCGGGGGCGTCTTCAATCCCTATGCCTATGTTACCGATGAAAACGGGCGGAGCCACGATATTGACCGGGCGCTGATTAAGACTGATAAGCAATTGTTCAGGGTAACCGGAATTGACTTTTCCATAGGTATGAATTTCAGTTCCAAACAGGGGGCCTCAGGCAGGCAGCAGGAAGGGAGCGAGGTTGAGCTTGCCAATGATGCCACGGCCAGGATGATCAATCCAACCGGTTATGATGATATAAACTATTCAGCTTATGTCGATTTCACCATTCCATGGACACTGGGAATAGACTATAATTTTCGGTACACCAAACCATATGATGAATCCAATATTATCCAGTCCGTCAGGATCAGGGGAGATTTCAGCCTGACCCCAAAATGGAAGATAGGTTATAACTCGGGCTTTGATTTTAAGAATATGGAGGT